>Ga0302309_10002638_pt1 | contig 14681 bp, 12 predicted proteins | sample III_Palsa_N1_1_FD_200453 | JGI IMG/M metagenome (GOLD analysis project Ga0302309, IMG submission 200453) | Peat permafrost microbial communities from Stordalen Mire near Abisko, Sweden - III_Palsa_N1_1 | ecosystem: Environmental > Terrestrial > Soil > Palsa > Peat permafrost | place: Sweden... | reverse complement strand
GGGCGAACCGGCACAAATATTAGTGGTATTACTTGTCGCTTGTATGGTTGGCGATGCTACAAACGTGATATTTTGGCTTTTCGATACAGTACCGCAATCATTGGTTTGGGTTACAGTAACGGTGTAAGTGTCATAATCGTTAAATGTAATATCAGGATATTCGCTGTTGGCTGTAGTTCCGCCCGTAAAACTATACGTTCCGCCCGCAGCAGGTGTAACTGTCCAGGTATAAGTGGTAGGCAGGGCTTGTGCTGTGCCTGTTAATACGGTGTAAGTTTTATTAGTGGCCGCGTTGCTGTTATTAAAATCAAATGTTTGTCCTTTACCGCAAGCAGTAAAAGCGGCAGATAATGTAGCAGTCGGGTTTGTATTTACCACAATAGTTTGAGTAGGGGTAGTATAAGTATTACCGCAGCTCTGAGTAGTTATATTAAGCTTTAACGTATATATACCCGACGTATTAAAAGTAATATTTGGCACTTGATTGGCCGAAGTAGTACCTCCTGTGTAAGTTGCGCCTGCAGCCGGGCTTACCGTCCATAAATATTGATTATTGATATTACAGCTGGCATCAATAACAGATGTATTTGCCGGGATAACTGTAGTGCCTGTGCAAATGGTTGTTTGCGCAGGCGTTAATGTAAAGCTTGGCTGGGGCGGGTCCTGTATACAAATGGTATTGGAAAAATCTGCAGGTACGCATGATGAGCCCGTTGGCGGGTTTTGCAGATGTACTGTAACGGTGTAAGTGCCGTGTGAAGTAAAAGTATAAACAAATGGCTGAGACAACTTAAGCCCGGTTTTAACAACTACCCCGTTAACCGACCAGCTATAAACCGCGTTAGGGTTACTGCTACAGGTAGCAGTAGGAGCGTTAGGATCGGGCCCGGGTTGCGAATTATTTGTAAATGTTACTGCTGTATTTGTACACCCTGTGGTCGGCGCGATAAAATTATTTGAAGGCTGGATAAGCACCTTGGCAAAATTGCTTGGCGCCGAGCCTACCTGGCCGCAATATATATTTTCCGATTTAAAATCTATTTCAAATGAATTTGGATTACTGGCATTAGGGTTTAAGCCGCAGGATGATGATATATAGTTATGGCTTATTTGCCCGTTTAAGGCCTCTATCTGGCACAGGGTATACGTGCTTGTTGTACCATCGCCCCATTTAAACATATATATATTGCCCGGGTAATTATACTCGATACCCGTAGGGGATGATACGTCGATATTATAAGTAAGCGGCGCCGAACCACTGGCTAAACAAACATTTAGCGATCCTGTACTGCCTATAGACGTATTAACAACATTGTTTATCAGCTTATAATCATGGGTACTTATTACGCCTGCAGCAGTTACTGCCACTACCGTTACCGTGTAATTGGTGGTATCGGCAACAAAATTGTATGCAGGTGCAAGCAGTTGGTTACTCAATACAGTAGTTTGCGATGTTTCATTAAAAAAACTGGCGCTAACCGTTGCCGCGCCGGTTGTGGCATTGGTAAAGGTATAGGTAGTATTTGGCGCACCACTGCATGTTCCGAAAACATCTGGGTAGGTTGGATTAGAAATTGTGGATACAGACGATGTGCAATTTACAGCTACTGCAACGCCTGTACCCGTGCCAATTGTAAAGATATTTGACGGGATACTGGTAATTGCGGGACTTGAAGACGTCACTTTAAATGTATAGCTGCCCGGTGCAAGCCCAGCCGGGACTGTAAAATTAAAAAAGTTGCCGTAAAAGTTTTTAATGGTATCAACAGGCGCGCCTGCAATAACAACACCCGCCGTGTTGCATAAGTATAAGCTGTATACGTTGTTTGTGTTTACACAGGAAGCATCGTTAACATGAAAAGGAACGGCGATAGTAGAACCCGCTCCATAGGAACCGGGAGTCGTTACAACATTGCTTATGGTGATACTTTGGGCAAAAACATCACTATAAGAGAATGCTATAATAAGAACTAAAAAAAATAAACCTTTGGTAAAATTTTTACTCATAAATTTACATTCATGGTAGCTCAAGCACCTATCAATCAATACCTTATGGAGTACAAAAATAAAATAATACTTTAAGTATTATACTCTTTTATGAGAAATATTAGTAGTAATACGAAAAAATATAAAGGCTTGTTACAAAAATTAAATAATAGGTTAACTTTTTACGAAGAACGCAATAAAATCAATATTTACAACCGGTGGTTGTATCGTTTTTTATCCAAAAAACAGGTAGGAAACCAGGATGGCAGCAACAATTCCGAAGAAATCAGCAATCAGCCCAAAGGGGATTGCATAGCGGCTGTTTTTTATCCCAACCGAGCCAAAATACAAGGCGACTATATAAAAAGTAGTATCGGCAGAGCCGTTAAAAACACAGGATAAATGGCCTACGAAACTATCGGGTTTAAACACCGCCATATTTTGTATCATCATTGCCTTAGCTCCCGAACCGCTGAGCGGTTTTAACAATGCCACAGGTAACGCGTCGCAAAAGCGCGAATCTATATTTAAATGCAGGCAAACCCATTTAAAGCCATCAACAATATAGTCAAGCGCACCGCAGCGCGTAAATACCGCTATGCCTACCAGTAAAGCTACAAGGTAGGGTATAATTTTGATACATACTTCAAATCCCCCGATAGCGCCTTCGATAAATGATTGAAAAACATTTACCTTTTTTTTCAGGGCAACCGTAAAAAACAATACAGGTATACTAAACAGGATAACATTACTGGCTAAACTGGAAACATTGCCTATCTGCGTTTTGCTGAGGCAGGTTGTAAAATACCACACCAATAAAACAATAAAGGCAGTTATGCCGCCCAGCCAGCCAATAACTACTCTATCAAAAAGGTTTATTTTTTGTTTGATGGCAACTGCAATTATTCCCGCCAGGGTGGCTACAAAGGTGGCTATTATGCAGGGTATAAAAACGGATGCCGGGTCGGTTGAATGCATAATAGCCCGCTGGGCAATAATGCTTATAGGCAATATGGTAAGCCCCGATGTATGCAGCACCAAAAACATAATCTGCGCGTTTGAGGCGGTGTCTTTGTCTTTATTCAAATCCTGCAAACTACCCATGGCTTTAAGTCCAAAGGGGGTTGCCGCGTTATCTAAGCCCAGCATGTTGGCCGAAAAATTCATCATCATTTGCCCGGTAGCGGGGTGGTCTTTTGGGACTTCGGGGAATAACCGGTGAAAAAACGGCCCCACAATACGTGATAAAAACCTGATTGCGCCTGCCTTTTCGCCAACATTTAAAATGCCCAGCCATAGTGCCATGGTACCTATCAATGGCAGCGCGATGTCCATAACCGATGATTTGGACGAATCGAACATCGCTTCAACCAACTGTTTGAATATCTCGGTATCACCAAAAAATATAAGCCTGATTAAGGCTATGGCAAAGGCAATAACAAAAAATCCTATCCAGATAAAATCGAGGGCCATTTATGGTTGATTAAGCGTTTGAAGATAGTTGTTTTTTGATAATTAATGCCAATCAGGGATCAAAATAAAAATCATGTCATTTCGACGAGCAGGCGCAGGAATAGAGCGGGGGCGCGAGGAGAAAACTTTTCGAATATGCATAGTTTGCAGGGATATCGTAAAAGTTTTCTCCTCACCCTACCTACACAGCCCTGGTCGGTTCGTCGAAATGACATATTTTTTAACCCTTGATTCGCAGAATTAATATAAAATATCAAAATTAATAACCATATTGATTGCTATGGAAGATACGTTAAACCGGTTGATAGATACTATTGATGATTTTTTGAGAATTGAGCAGGATAAGATTGATTGGGAAACCAAAACATCGCCAACAAAATGGTCGAAAAAGGAAATAGTGGGGCACTTGATAGATAGCGCGCAGGTAAACCTTCAGCGCTTTGTGCGCTGTACTTACCAGCAAAATTTTAAGTTGGTTTACGCGCAGGACGAATGGGTGGCCGCCCAGCATTACCAGGATGCCGATATTAAAGAAGTATTGGATTTATGGATTTTGCTTAACCGCCAAATTATCCGCGTATTAGCTGATTACCCAGATAGCCGTTTACACATTACCTGCGATACCGGCAAAAATGAAGAAAGCCTGCACACCGTTGAATGGCTGGCCGCCGATTATGTGGAGCACATGCAACACCATTTAAGGCAGATAGGGTAGCTTCCTGTCATGCCGTCCGCCAAAGAAGCTGTCTAAAAATAAAAACGATGTCATTTCGAACCTGCAAGAGGTGGGAAAGAGTGTAGGGGTGAGGAGAAAACTTTTCTAATATGCAATGCGGGAATGTCGGCAGTGGTGTAAATCGAAAAGTTTTCTCCTCACCCCAACGCGCGGTCCAACCCCTGTTCGTCGAAATGACATTATTTTTTATAAAATGGCGGTGATATGGCATGTGGGATGCTGAAACAAGTTCAGCATGACGGGACTATTGTGCTATTTCCCGATAATCTTAAATTCAGTTCTGCGGTTTTTGGCGCGGTTTTCATCGCTGGTATTGGGTACAAGCGGCTGTTTTTCGCCGTAACCTTTGTATACCAGCCGGACTGCATTTATATTATTGGCTATCAAATAATTGTAAACCGCTTTCGCCCGGTTTTGTGATAGTGTTTGATTAAAGGCATCGCCACCCACATCATCCGTATGCCCCGAAATCTCGATATGCACCGTTGGGTTTAGGTTTAAAAAGCTGACCAGCTTTTGCAGTTCGTCCTTCGATTCGGGTTTCAAATCAAATTTATTGCTGTCGAAAAATATATTGTTCAACACCACCTTATTGCCCACCTCGATGGGGGATAGCGCCACATTTATAATAAATGGACTTTTAGTTTCGCTGCCTACCAGCGAAAAATTGGCGGAGTAAAATAAGTATCCATCCTTAGATATATTTAAACCATAATTTTTACCCGTTACCAGCGTCGCCAAAAAATCGCCCTGCGTAGGTGAACTGTAATCCTGGTAAACAGGTTTATTCTTTTCTAAATCAACAATCTCAACCGCGGCTTGCAATGGCTGTTTGGTTATCGCATCGGTTACAAACCCTTTTACATACGTTACCCTGCGCGGCCGTATGTTTACCGGCATCTCAAACGTGTAAATATCATAACCGCCATACCCGTTAAGGTTGTTTGACGAGAAGAAAGCATAATTACCCTCGGCGGTTACGGTAAGGCCGTTTTCATCACCGCTGGTGTTAATAGGATAGCCCAGGTTAATGGGTTTTCCCCATTGGCCGTCTTTACCCAAATGGCTCACAAATAAATCAATACCACCCATGCCCGGCCAGCCGTTTGATGAAAAATAGAGTGTGCTGTCATCGTCCGCGATAAATGGTGACTGCTCATCATACCCCGTATTGATATTCGGCCCCAAATTCTCCGGCTCCGACCATCCCTTATCCGTAACTGTCGACCGCCATATATCATAGCCACCATAGCCGCCCTTGCGGTTGCTTACAAAGTAAAGCGTACGCCCATCCGCGCTTATGGATGGCTGCGATTCCCAGCCCGGTGTATTTACCGGCGGATTAAGGTCGTATGGTTTGCCCCAGTCGTCGCCTTTTTTCTCGGCGATATAAATATCGCACCTGCCCAAACCGTCGGGGCGGTTACAGCCGGTAAAAAACAAATACCTGCCATCCGGCGATATACATTCCGAACCTTCGTTATAATTAGGCGTATTTATCTGGTCGCTCAGGTAAGTAGCGGTTTGCCATTTGCCGTCAACCTTTTCGCTTTTATAAAAATCCTCATTGTTGTTAATGTTGCGGGTAAAAATCAGGGTATTTTCATCAGCGGTGGCTACCGGCCAATATTCATCATCGGCAGTATTTACGCCCGGGCCTACATTTATGGGTTTAAAGGGCACCGGGTGTTTTAAAGCGTCAATGCTGAATATGCAATCCTGTATCAGCAGTTTGGCGTATTGGATATTTTTAGCTTCGAGGTTAGGGTAGGTGAGGTATTTCTCCAGATGTTGTTGTGCTTCGGGGTATTGGGCATCCCTGATCTCCATATCGCCCAGTTTGTAATAAACAGAGCGGCTAAATTCGGGGTTTATATCAAGGGCATAGCGGTATTGCTCAACTGCGGGTTTGTATTGGTGCAATGCGCGATAGGCATCGGCCAGCATAATATGTGCCTCAATAAATCGTGGGTCGTCCTGTAAAGCCTGTTTTAGTTGCGCTATGGCAGCATTGTAATCATTATCATCAACGCTTTCGTTGGCAAGGGCGTAGTGCTTTATGGCATCCTGATCGGTAGTGCTGTATTGGTTTTGCTGCGCGATAGCAAAAGTTGATAAAAACAACATAAAAACGAACAGTACTACAACCTTCATGCCTTTTGATACGATAAAATGTAGGGTAAGTTACGTTTATTACGGTATATTCAAATATTTGTGCGTTTGTAATGATATTTCCCAGCGGGGGTTGTTCATTACATAATCCACAATTAGCGGGGTCATTTCTTTTGATTTCGACCATTCGGGCTGCAAGTATAACTTGCAGTTTGGCGATACCAGGGCCGCATGCTGCTCGGCCCATTCAAAATCTGATTTATTAAATACGATAACCTTTAACTCGTCAGCTTTAGCCGATACCGAAGCCGTTGGCCCTTTAAATTTTTTTGGCGACAGGCATATCCAGTCCCACTCGCCTGAAAGCGGGTAAGCACCCGATGTTTCTACAAAAGTTTTAATGCCTTTTTGCTTAAGTTGTTGGGTAAGGTAATCAAGGTTATATATCAAAGGTTCGCCACCAGTTACCACCACTGCTTTGGATGGGAATTTATCCGCATTTTGGGCAATGGTATCTGCCGGGGTAAGCGCGTGCAGTTCGGCATCCCAGCTTTCCTTTACATCGCACCAATGGCAGCCCACATCGCAGCCGCCCAGGCGAATGAAATAAGCAGCCTTACCGGTATGGTATCCCTCGCCCTGTATGGTATAAAACTCTTCCATTAATGGAAGCAATGTGCCGTCGTCCGGTATTTGATGTGCCATAATATCGCACAAAGGTAATTAAAACCAATAGCTACAGGCAGGGCTTATTGCTCTTTTACATAATATTGATATTCTACATATGTTCCCATCGGATCGGGTATGCGTAGCGTGAGTGTAGTTTTATATACATAAAAAAAATATCTGAAAAGGGTGGATTTGGAACCAATAGTAAATCCCGCATTATTATAGGTAAAGCTGCCGAATGTATAATCGTATCCTGATTTTCCGTCGGGATAAAAAATTAGTGTATCCGCCAAGCCCGGAGTAGTATTACTGTAATTTTCAATACCAGTAAATGTGCCGTTATCAAATAAACTATCAGTAATGCTTAGCCTGGCCCATTTTCCAACGATATCAGCAGGTTTTGAAGTTTCTTTTTTGCATGAGGCCACAATTAATATAACAAGCGCCAGTAAAACAGGGATGGATTTTTTCATAAGGTTATAGTAAGGCTAATTACGACAAAATGTTTAATATTTCCAAAACGCACCGCTCTACGCTTAATTTTTTCTTTTTGCTTTAAGCTTTTCGCTTTATGCTACATTATCATTATTATTACTTAAAATTTATCACAAGGTGAAAAAACGTTACGTATGGTTATTATTCCTGGTACTGTTATCCTTCAGTTCGTGCGTAGATATTGTTGAAAATTACGATTTTAAAACAGACGGTTCATGCAACGTGGTTTATACGTTTGATATGAGCAGCGCGGTATCTGTTTTAATGAACCTGATGTCCGATTCGGTGCGCGCCACGCCGCAGTTCTCCATGGTAAAAGATACTACACTTAATTTTTACAGCGCCCTGCCCGATAGTACCCAGTTTAAATTAACACCTGATGAGGTAAACATGGCCCAAAGCAGTAACCTATCGGTAAAAATGGATTTGGGTAAAAGTATCATGAAGATAAGCATTAACCACCTGGCAAAAAACGCTAAGGATTTGCAATACTACCTTCAACATATTTCAAAAATATCCATGAACGGCGATTTGGGTGGCGTTGCAGACAAAAACACCACCCGGGGGTTCGACGGGCAGCAATTGGTGGCCGGGCAGGATTATTATTCGTACGAAATTACCCCGCACAAATTTTATCGCGTTATTGATAAGGTGAAGTTTAAGGCCTTTTTGAAACGCACGCAATCAACTTTTGCTATGGCTAAAGCCATGCTGATAGGCATGCCTTACAAGGTGGTGCTTACCTTTGCCAAACCCATAAAAAAAATCAGTAATTCCAAAGCCATCCTGTCTGCCGATCGTAAACGGGTAACGCTGATTACCAATATGGACGAAATGATAAAAGATCCTACGGTTACCAACCTGAAGATAGATTTCTGATACTTTTATGAAATGGTATAAAATACCCGGTATCCAATATTCAACAAAGCCATTTATTAAAAAAGTAAAAGCAGGCAATAAAAACATTTGTTTGATAGGGTATGAGGGCGAAATATTCGCTCTATCCGCCAAATGCCCCCACGCCGGCGGCGACTTGAGTGCAGGGTGGTGCAAGGATGAAAAGCTGGTTTGTCCAATCCATCGCTATTCCTACAACCTGCAAACCGGCAAAGGCAGCGAAGGGCAGGGCGATTATATTGATAAATACCCGGTTGAGATACGGGAAGATGGAATTTATGTGGGGATTATGGGTTTTTGGGAGAAGTTTGGATTGGGTTGATTAAGTTAACTGAGTTGGATTATGTTGATTCAGTTGATCTAACTCAATCAACAATTCAACCTAATCTAACCCAATCAACTACTTATATACTTCCTTCTTCGCCGAAGCCAAAGTATTCCTCAATAACCCAATAATAGTCATTAAACCAACACCTCCGGGTACCGGGGTTATCCACGAAGCTATTGGGGCTACATTTTCAAAATCAACATCACCGTACAATTTAAAACCCGATTTGGTGAGGGTAGAGGTTTCCCTGTTCATGCCTACATCAACTATCACAGCGCCGGGTTTTACCATATCGGCAGTTATAAAATTCTTTTTGCCAATGGCTACGATAAGGATGTCGGCATCTAAAGTAAAATCCTTAATGTTTGGCGTGCGGCTGTGGCAAATGGTAACGGTGCAGTTACCGGGATAGGTATTGCGTGCCATTAAAATACTCATGGGCGAGCCCACAATATTGCTGCGGCCAACCACCACGCAATGCTTGCCCGATGTTTCAATATTGTATTCCTTTAGCATCAACGTAATGCCATAAGGCGTGGCAGGAATAAACGATGGCAAATTGCGCTGCATACGCCCCAGGTTTACCGGGTGAAAACCATCCACATCCTTGCGGTAATCAATCTTTTCGGTTACTTTTTCAGGGTCGATATGCTTGGGCAGGGGGAGTTGAACGATAATGCCATCAATATCAGCATCAGCATTAAGTTCGGCAACCTTTTGTAGTAGTTCTTCTTCGGTAACCGTGCTTTCGTAACGTACGAGGCTCGATTTAAAACCTACTGCCTCGCAGTTTTTTATTTTGCTGGCCACATAGGTTTCGCTGCCGCCATCGTGGCCAACCAAAACAGCCACCAAATGCGGTTTGCGGCCTGTGCTTGCCAAAATTTCAGCAGCCTGCCCGGCTATTTCAACCTTCAATTTTTCTGATACGTATTTTCCGTCGAGTAATTGCATATAGTACAGCCCCCTAACCCCCTAAAGGGGGAACAATAGTGTATAATTATATTTATTTGCCCGCCACGCTAATCAAAAGCTCCCCCTTCAGGGGGCTGGGGGGCTAATCCAATTTCAAAACCGCCATAAACGCGCTTTGCGGTATTTCCACATTACCTACCTGGCGCATGCGTTTTTTGCCCTTTTTCTGTTTTTCCAGCAGTTTACGCTTACGCGATATATCACCACCGTAACATTTGGCGGTAACATCCTTGCGCAAAGCCTTTACGGTTTCGCGGGCGATGATTTTAGCGCCGATAGATGCCTGTATAATAATTTCAAACTGCTGGCGGGGTATTAGCTCCCTCAGCTTTTCGCATATTTTTTTACCGAAATCGTAAGAGTTACCGCGGAATATAAGCGATGATAGTGCATCCACAGGTTCCGCGTTTAAACGTATATCTAACCTTACTAAATCCGATTGACGGTAGCCTATCTGGTGGTAATCAAACGAAGCATAGCCTTTGGATATGGTTTTTAGCTTATCGTAAAAATCAAAAACTATCTCGCCCATTGGCATCTCAAATATCAGCTCAACACGGTCGGACGTTAGGTACGACTGGTTTTTGATAAAGCCACGTTTCTGTATACAAAGCGACATTACCGGCCCCACAAATTCGGATTTGGTAATGATGGTAGCTTTAATATAAGGTTCTTCCACAAAATCTATCCTGCTTGGGTCGGGCAGGTCAGATGGGTTGTTAACCGTAATCGGGTCGCCTTTTGTGGTGTGGGCAATGTATGATACGTTGGGAACGGTGGTAATAACCGTCATGTTAAACTCGCGCTCCAGCCTTTCCTGTATAATTTCCATGTGCAACATGCCCAGGAAACCGCAACGGAAACCAAAACCTAAAGCGGCAGATGATTCCGGCTCAAAAACAAGTGAAGCATCGTTTAACTGCAGCTTACCCATTGATTCGCGCAACTCCTCAAAATCTTCCGTATCAACCGGGTAAATACCGGCAAATACCATTGGTTTTACTTCTTCAAAGCCCTGTATACCCACTTCACATGGGCGTTCCACGCTGGTAATGGTATCACCAACCTTAACTTCTTTAGCTTCTTTTATGCCCGATATAATGTAACCTACATCGCCGGTTTTAATTACATCCTTAGCAAAAGGGCGCAGCTTTAAGGTACCTACCTCATCAGCAAAGTATTGCTTTTCGGTAGCTACAAACTTTACCCGTTCGCCTTTGCGTATCTCGCCGTTTACCACTTTAAAGTAAGCGATAATTCCCCGGAACGAGTTAAAAACCGAATCGAATATCAGCGCCTGCAAAGGTGCTTTCGGGTCGCCGACAGGGGGAGGGACACGCTCGACAATAGCGCGCAGTATTTCATGTACGCCCAAGCCTGTTTTGCCTGATGCGGATAATATTTCCTCGCGTTTACAGCCTATCAGCTCAACAATCTGGTCTTTAACTTCCTCGGGCATAGCGCCGGGGAGGTCCATTTTATTGAGTACCGGGATAATCTCCAGGTCGTTTTCTAATGCTAAGTACAGGTTGGATATAGTTTGCGCCTGTATACCCTGCGCCGCATCCACAATAAGCAGAGCGCCCTCACAGGCAGCTATGGAACGCGATACCTCGTACGAAAAATCAACGTGGCCGGGGGTATCAATCAGGTTGAGGGTGTATTTTTGGCCATCCAGCTCATAATCCATTTGTATGGCATGGCTTTTTATGGTGATGCCGCGCTCGCGCTCCAAATCCATATCGTCAAGCAATTGCGCCTGGCTTTCACGTTGGGTAATGGTGTTGGTATATTCTAATAACCTATCGGCAAGTGTGCTTTTACCGTGGTCGATATGCGCTATAATACAAAAATTACGAATGTGCTCCATTGAAGCGCAAAAGTAGCGTTTTTAGGCGGATAATAAAAGCCCTGTTAGGGCAATAAAAGAGCTTTATAATTAGCTTGCCATTATATTTTTAGCATTGGAGATTAGGCACAATTCTAACTGGTTAATTTATATAACTCCATTATGCAAACAGTAAAATTAAATGCAAAATGCATACATACAACATACCATAAGGTGTTTTCTTTAACGCGCACATAAGCCAGCAATAATCCAAACGGGATTAACCAAAAAAGAGAAATAAAAGACATGTGCATTATTGCAAACAAAAATGCCGAAATAAATATGGCCTGGTTTTTATCAAATACATGCAATAATTTTTGAAGCATAAATCCCCGATAACCTAATTCCTCAAACAAGGCTGGCATAATAGCTACAAAAAATATCGTTAGTTCTTTTCCATAACTACGTGTTGCGTAAAAAGCATAGTATGAAAGCCCTTCCGAAAAAAGTGCCTGGTTTATCCAGTCGATAATGAAGCTTACGGTAAATGAACCTATAACCGCTATACCTACATAGGCAAGGAGCTTTAAAATAGAAAAATTTGACCACGATAAAAGAAATTTGTTTTGTGCCCAGTTATCACAAAAGAAGGTTACCGCAATAATGGCTAATAGAACATCAAAGGTTATAGACCATTCAACAGTTTTAAAATAATTGATATAGCAGGCTATAGCGCAAATAACAGCATTAAAACTAAAAAATATTGCTACCTGTTTAATGTTATTCCATTTTTGCCCGTCTGCTTGCCCTGCATCAATATTTTGTGCTGAGCCGCAATGCCTGCAAAACCTGTTTTCAATTAAGATTGGTTCATTGCAATTGCTACAAAGCTTTTGAACTGTTAAGTCATCCTCCAGGGTAATACTATTCAACGTTTAGCTCTTTTTTTATCTTTTCCGCATCAATAGCCGATTTTATGCCCTTAATGAAACATCCGATGAAAAATATTTTAAAAATAATCCCGGTGGCAATACTAGCCGGGTTTGTTACAGCATTCAACAAGAAAATTATGGCATACAATGCAGCACCCGATATAATTGCAGCTAATGGCTTCTTTTGGCTCCATACCGCTAAACCCGCATATAGGCCGGTTAAAATTAAGTTGACAATTAGCAGATCAACCTGTCCTGCCTGATCCTTGCCTGCAAAGTAAAAAAGAAGGCCGCTAAGAAATGTAGCTCCCGCTATCCAATAAAGTATATTCCCGGCCTTTTTAACCGCTTTATTAGCTGCTTCAAGGTCTATTTCCTTAGCGTTGCGAACAGCAATAAAATAGTCCTGATCTTTTTCCGAGCCTTTTAAGGGATAGCCGCAATTATCGCAAAATGCATCTGTATCGTTTACACGTTTGTAGCAGGCGCCGCAGAATATTGATGTGGGGGTGGTAGCTGTGGTAAGGTCGTCCATTTTTTTAATAATAAGGTTTCAATAGTAATATTAAATATTCAGTTCGAGATTTTAAATTAAATCTGAATATTTTTTTATTTCCATACTCAATTCTTATTATCAAATGCCGCCGCCTTATAATCCAAATCAGTCAAATCCTTCACCGAGCCGAAACCTATTACATCCTTAATAACTTTCCCATCCGTCATTTCCATAGCGCGGATAAGCTTATCGGGGCCAAATTTGTCTTTTATTTCGTGCATGGTTTTTAGCGCGGTTTCCTTGCGGTCCATATCTTCAAACAAACTGTACAGCATATTGCCGTTGTCTACAAAATTGGTTATGGCCACGCGCATTTGGGTAATATCGGTGTTTAGTACCGGGCCGGTTTCAGTTAATTTTTCAAACTTTTCCATGCGCAGGCGTATCATGCGCATCAGGCTTACGGCATCCTGCACGGGTACGGTTATGGCAAAACCATCGTCCCAGCGGGTGCCATCTTCATAACGCGCGGTAAACCCTACGGATTTGCAGTAAAACTTATGGTGTACCATGCGCTTTTCCAAAGTAAGGCACAGCGTCATAAACAACTGCTCGATATAACTAATATGCTTGCGTTTTTCGGCAGATATTTGCCGCATGGCCTGCATGCCGCGATAATCATGCGCTACAATATTGGTTTCAATAAAATTGAGGCGGTAATGCCAGTAAATCCCATCAATACTTTTGAAAATAGCCTTTAATTTGTGCGGCGTGGCATAGCGCATTTCCAGCGGGGTGTTAATGCCCGCCCGCTCCAATCTATATGACATATTTCCGCCAATGCCCGGCAGATCGCCCAGCTTTAAATCCTTTAATACATCATCAATATTTTGCGGGGTTATCATCATTAAACCACCCTTCTTTTTCCCCCGCACCGATGCCAGTTTGGCCAAAAAAGCATTAGGCGCAATGCCTACCGAGCATTCCAGCCAGTCGCCCACTTTTTCTAAAATATCCCTTTTTATCTGGCGGGCAATGGTCAAAGGGTCGACATGGTCATAATTACTTAGGTTGATGATGGCCTCATCAATACTTTTAGGCACCACATCCTGGCAATAGGTAAGCAATACATTAATAATTTTGGTATGGAACTCGCGGTAACGGGCAGGGTTGCTTTCAACCGGGATAAAATCGGGACAAACAGCCATTACATCATTTAAGCGCATGCCCGCTTTAAGTCCGCGTTCTTTTGCCTCGGTTGATAGCGATATTACGCAGCCATATTTACCTGTGTAAACACAAACGCCAACGGGGCGGTTACGCAGCCAAAAGTTAACCTGTTGCTCACAACGGGCAAAAAAGCTGTTCATATCAACAAACAGCACACGTGGTGGCCCGGCTTTTACCTTTATGGAGTTTTGATTCACATAGCAAATTTGCTAATAATTTTAGTAAAAGCAAGAGATTGGGAAATTAAATTGTCAGATACATAAAAAGCGGTAACAACAACAAAATCAAAAAACGCAATTAAAACGAAAAAAACACTTTAAACAGTTCGGACAATTAAAACGAAAAAAACACTTTAAACAGTTGTGCCCGACCAAAGCCTAAAGGAAAAATGATTTTGCCTGTGGTCGGTGTTATCCTTTAGACTTGTATAAGTAAAATAGAGTATAGAACTTGGTTTTACAAACAGTTACAAGGGCAAAGGCAAATTAAGGTGTTTTCAGGGTTAATGACCCATTCGGTGATTT
>Ga0302309_10002631_pt1 | contig 14705 bp, 15 predicted proteins | sample III_Palsa_N1_1_FD_200453 | JGI IMG/M metagenome (GOLD analysis project Ga0302309, IMG submission 200453) | Peat permafrost microbial communities from Stordalen Mire near Abisko, Sweden - III_Palsa_N1_1 | ecosystem: Environmental > Terrestrial > Soil > Palsa > Peat permafrost | place: Sweden... | reverse complement strand
TGCAAGTGCGCGACGATGAGCGCGACTGGGAAGGCGCGGCGGAACGGCTATTGCGCAACTTCGGCTTATCGCTCCTGGTGCCGGACGCACATTACGCAGCGATAGGCGATTGCTGCGATCAAACCAACCCCCGCAGGACCATTATCGAGAATAATGATTTACGGGCGATTTGTTTGCCGGCGCAATTCAGCTTATTGAATATGGCCGTGCTGGGAATGTTGTAAATCTCAGCTGCAGCAATCTGATCAACGTCCACCTAATCCCCCGGACAAGGTCTATTTGTCACGATAACGTACAATTATCGTGACCACTTCTGGCGATTATTGAATGTAGCTGCTAGGCCTTCCCATCAACACGATTTGACGGTTACGATGACGACGTCAATTCATAATGCGCATCCGAAAACGAGCGTAATGCCGGTAAATCATCGAAATGCGGTAGACGGCCCTGTCGGCGCGCGTTAAGCGCCTCTGTCATATCGGCGGCCTGCCAAATTCCAGACTGCAGCCAGCCCATCTGTTTTAACGCGTCGTCCGTGGAATGATCGCGCGCGTAATGGATCGCTTGCTTACTGCCCCAAATGGCAACCGGTGGCTTTTCGACGATCTCGGTCGCCATGAGAAGAGCCGCCTCTATCATTTCCTCCTGTGTCACGAAAATCTCGTTAACCAGGCCCAGCGCCAACGCTCGCTGTGCCGAAAGACGACGACCGGTATAAGCAAGCTCATGCACGATGCCTTCTGGAATCAATTTTGGAAGCCGTTGTAATGTACCGAGATCTGCAGTCATGCCAATATTGATTTCCTGAATGCAGAAATAAGCATCGGTAGTCGCCAAGCGAATATCGCAGGCAGATATCATGTCTACGCCGCCACCGATGCAACCACCCTGAATGGCGGCGATAACCGGCATGCGCAGTTGTTCGATGGCAGTAAATGCGCGCTGCATTTCCTCCAACTGAGGTGCGACATTGGCACGGCTGACGGCAGTGCGGTCATCCAATCCGACGCCGTCACCATTATTAAACACATCGGATGCCATTCCTGCAGTGAAATTTTTCCCAGTCGATGAAATGACCAGCACGCGCGCTGACGCCATGCGCTGCAATGCACTGACGATTTCCATCAATTCACGCCAGAACACAGGTTGCATGGTATTGAGCGCAGTGGGTCGGTTGAAAATAAGATGCGCAACTTTGTTCGCAATGGTGAACTTAAAGCACTTGTATGTCATGAATACTCTCCCATTTCTCGCAAATTTCGCTTCGAGGTGGAAAATTTTGCTAAACCTATCGTGTCGCACCTAATTTCTATGATTCGGGCACGACACGACCTTTATTTGCCTAAAAACTAAACCGTCCGAGGTAAGGTGGGCGCAGTTCAAGCGACCTGCACTTCTATCCTGCGCGGCTTGGCACGCTCGGTCTTTGGTACATGCAACTTCAGCACACCATCGCGAAACTCTGCAGCGACTTTTTCGGGATCAAGCTCTTTGCCCAAAGTAAAGCTTCGCTTAAAATGCGGAACCTGTATTTCAACGTAACGCGCTTCCATGCCCTGATCCAGGGTCAGGGCCAATTCTCCTTCAATGGTCAAGCTGTCCGCTTCCACGCGGACATTCAATTTATCTTTGGAAACTCCCGGTAGATCGGCATACAAAGTAATGCCGCTTGCATCCTCGATTACGTCGACCGACGGCATGATTGACGGCACGTCACGGTCAGTTTGAAGCTCCTTGTTTGTAGAGTTATTCATGGCGATCTCCTTGACTTACTGGACAGTGATTTGACGACGTTGCGCGGCTTCGGATCGCTTGATGCTGACTTGCAATACGCCGTCGCGGTATTTCGCCGTGACCCGATTCGGGTCCGCATCATCGGATAGGCTGATAGCACGGCTAAATCGCCCGGCAAATCGCTCCTTGACGTGCGTTGTAGTCGACTCGTTTTCTGGTGGCAAGTCGCTGCGGCGTTCGCCCGACAATGTCAGCACACCGCGTTCGATACTGACATCGATTTTGGCGGGATCAAGCCCCGGCGCAAATGCGTAGATTTCAATTGAATCAGCGGTTCCACCCACATTCAAGGCAGGGAAGCCGGTGCGGCCCAAACCTCGCAAGCTCGTGCTGGGTCCAGCCAGTCGTTGCGCTTCCCGTTGAAAACGCTCAAATTCTGCGAACAGATCGCCTGGAAACAAAGTCCTATACATAACATGACTCCTTTCGCTCTGGTCAATTGCCACTGGACCATCCATTGGCATTCACCACGAAAATATGGATACGAATTTGAGTTTTCAAGAGCTGTTTAAAACTAAATGAAAGGCCAGGAAATTCTGCCCATTTCCCAATAGCAGTTTGATCCATGTGTGGCGCGTGACGTTTCCATGATGCAAGCCCCCCTGAAGCGCTAGACTGATCAGAGGACACCAAACCTCAAGCAAGCTGTGCACGATCAGTCTGCGCGCCTAACGTTACGCGCCTCCGCCTGCGGCATGATCATCAGTTGGCAGTCGCGCAAGGTCTTGTGAGTTGACAATCGTTGACAATCTCGCTTCACAAAACTGCCATAAATATGTCGGAATATCGTAAGATGGTGCTGTGCGGCAATTTCCTCTGCATGACCTACCATCGGTAACCAGCCTTGGCAGTTGGCAAATTCATTGGATTCGTTAGCAAATGTAGCTTCAATTTGTGGGCGACACGAATGACGATCTGAAAGTGAAATTCAATTTTTCGACTTCTACCGCCTGTCCCTCATCTTCCCCATTCGCGATCGACACGAGCCGCAATTGCTTGGGGATCATATCGGGCGCTTTGCCGTGTATGTCCGATGATATTCTAGGTGTTCCGAATGTGGATGCAGGGTCAGTTGGCAAACGCGGCTTGTTACCATGTAGCAATGCATGCTCGCGGTCGGCGAGCTGCACGGATCGTTACACCTCGTCGCTTAACTATCGGTCGAAGTATTCGAGATTCCAAGTATCTTTAGTAGCGCTGGCATCGTTAAGCCTTGCACGACAACCGAAAAAACCACTACTGCGAAGGCTGCCACGATAATTTCGTTTCGATGATCGAATTCTGGAGGCAACGCCAACGTTAACGCCAGTGCCAGGGCTCCCCTCAGACCGCCCCACCATAGAACATGCTGTTCTGGAATTGGAATATTCCATCGGGAGTTTCGAAAAATGAAACAAATGGGATAGACGGTGATGCCTCGAGCAACAAGAACTAAGCATATCGTTGCCGATAACGGCGCAATTCCGAAATCTTTAAACGACACAGTGGCGACCGCAAGGCCGATCAATAAAAAGACGAGCGAGTTCGCGATGAACGCCGCAAAGTCCCAAAATGACAGCAGGAAAGCACGCCCATTCTCGATCAAAACACCACGCTCGGATTTCTTCAATGGTCCCCAATTTCCCATCAGGATGCCCGTGACCACGGTTGCCAGCACACCAGAAAATCCGAAGTGCTCGGCGGCAAGGAAAGATCCGTAGGCCGCGACCGTCGTGACTGTTGTCTCAACCAAATAGTCCGAGGTTCGACCAATTAACATGATTGACACGGCGCCGCATAGCAATCCCACAGCAATTCCACCGCCAATCATCGTTGTTAGAGTATAGGTTATGCTGGCGACTCCCATCGCGCCACTCCGGATGGATGTATAGGCTAGCGCAAATAACACTGCTGCAGTCCCGTCATTGAATAAGCTTTCGCTTTCGACCAATGTGCGCAATCGACCTTTGATACCGTTGTCTTTGAACAAGGCAATGACCGCAATTGGATCGGTCGCCGCGATTGCCACGCCGAATATAAGTGCCGGCCCCAAAGGCCAATCCAGTAAAAATGTCATTCCAACCGTGACGACTGCGGCAGAGATCAAAACGCCGAGGGTCGACAGCGCCAGAATCGGCGGGAAGTCTGTAGATAATTCCCGCCAATGCAAGTTGAGCGCGGCTTCAAACAGTAAGGGAGGCAAGATGACGTCGAATACAAATTCATGGGTAAGCATCGTCCCTGTCTGTATTCTTGCGGCTGCAAGAGCGATTCCTGTTATGACCAAACCCACCGTGTAAGGGAGCCGTACGCGACGCGCCACGATTGCGACAAGAATCGCCGCGCATAGTAACCCAATGGTATTTTCGAGAGCCAAGTTCATGGGGCGAATTCTACTTGGTTGTCGAGCCTTTATGCGCACGGTTCGAGACAAGTGAATTTTCCTTGAAGGCAAGAAGGAAAAGCATTTGATCAAGGTCGATAAGGCAACCTTCGCTAGTCAAAGCCAACGGTAAGTTCGGAGTCAACATCCCCGTGGAGTGCCCCGATCATATTCACCCTCTTTCGACTTTCCCTTACATACCCCTTCCTACGGCCGGGAAGAGGCACCAGCATGCCCACTATCCATTTGCGCTATGAGATGTTTTCAAAAATTGCATAAATGCCAATTTATCCATCAATGTAGCTTCGTCGACGGATTATTTTCTGGTAATCAACAGCGTCTACGGAAATTCTATGTCTGCCCTTTAGGCAGATGAAATGTACAGATGTTATGTAAAAGCCGGAAATTGTATTGCGTCAGAGCATTAATTACATAAGTACATTTGTACAAATTATATTTGCACAAATTATATTTGTACAAATCTTGTTTTGAAATATAATTCCCTTGGGGGTAATCTAAAAACGTCAATGACGTGGGAATTCTTCAGCATTGAGCACTTCATTTCTCGACTTGATTTTGGCCCGATGCGCGGTTGTTGCATCACTTTTGCTGTGGGCGATCAACAATTTTCGTCGCTAGGTTCCCATGCAAAGAGACGATTTCGCTCAAGCAGAGTGCTCGAATAACATGTCAGGCGTTAGACCCGCCACGCGGCCGGCAGGTGTGCGATTTTGTGCCGATGGCGAGGATGTTAAGCGCCGTTTTATCGCACGCATGGAAGAGCTTGAATTGCATCAAGGCATTGAAATCATGTATTGCAGCGATGACGACTCCGTCACGTTCTCGTTACATCAAGATTTCATGGGATCATGGGTTCCGCACTACGACACCACTCAACTTTCCCGATATTTGGATCTCGATCCTGTCAAAAGGTCGGACGATTTGGAATGCGAAATCTTGTTGGCGATGCTGGCAGCTCCCTGCTTTTTTGAATATCCGAGTTACGACGAATTTGTGTCAGCGGTGCGGATTCGTTGCAACATTGTCCATGCTGCCCGCCAAACTCGGATTGCATTTCATACCAGTGAGGCGGAGCGGCCTGAAGAGTTCTGGACCTACGTTCCAGGCCGTGGTTACGCCGTCGTGCCCGGTAAGGCGCTCATTCACGCGCTGGAAAAGGCGATACAACCGGGGGCATCAGACAGGCTGTACTCGTTTTCCTGTTATCGAGCAACCGAATATATCATCTTGCTCGCCATCGCCAAGGAACTCGCGCGTGTCAATCCCACGCTATTGCAGGCGTTGCAAAATCAGTGGGAACAGCAACCGATCGTGTCGGGAAAATTTCATGATGTCTTCTTGTCCGAATACGGCTCCACGGATGAACCGCTGCCCCCGAAATACTATGTTCCGGGGGATCGTGTGTGGTTCCGCAATCCCGATGAACGCAGCTCCGATGTATCCGGGTATGAAGGGTCGTGGGTATTTTATCTCGGTGGTGGTCTGTTTTCAAACTTGTGGAAATGCGCGCAACCGTACACGCTAACAAGCAAGTGTGTTGAGATATTTCATTGGCGCCATGGCGTCTACCTTGATGATGCCCTGGAACCTCGGATGGATGAATCCGTCGTGGACGCGCGAATGCGCGAGACGCTGGCCGACACAAATGAGGTCAGTCGCATCCTCGACATCATGGCGCGGTTGCGCGATCCACAAGGCGTGTATGCAAGCGGGGGATGCATAGACGCGTCCCGCGAATTTCCCAAGTGCATCCGCCCTGGTTCGGAGCAAATAATGCTGCCCGATATTTGAAGCACAGTCATGAGCACGTCGTCGACCTCGAATTGCAGAAAATGCCGGCACAGTCGTCTCGCCTGGAATCATTCAGAAATGGCGGGAGCATCAGAAACGAGCGCGATTCGAGGATTCAACATCGCGAGAATTTAGCATGGAAGGAAATTATCACATGAATACACGCTCATATTGCATTGCGATATTAAAGGCGCTGATTGTTGAAGCCCCGATGACGGACGAGATACCTACGACAGTATTGAAAAGACGTGACGAACAGCAAGGAGTGGGAAAGGATGAAAAGGAAATCGCATCGAGAAATCGCGCTGATGCATTAAATCAGAGAATTGCGGCTTTTGAGAGTGAATACCGATCTTGATGTGAGTATTGGCAGGGATGATTTTCACAATTTATACATACCCCGCGAATCACGCGATTTATCGCAAATGCCGTGATGGAACTTGAAAGTTGATGCAAATGAAAAAAGCGATTGTGTGGTCAATAGCGGTATTGGTTCTGGCCGTAGCGGGGTTTTATGTTGCCCTTTCGCATTTGACGAAGCCCGCGCCAATAGCCCCGCCACCACCGCTGGCGGTATCACCGGTTCCTACAGTAGCGCCAACCATGCCGGCTCCCGTTACTCACTACCCTCTCGCTACGGACAACGATTCGAAGGTGGCGCAGGAGTCACTACCAAACTTGGAGAATAGCGATCCGGCCCTCCTGAGCGCACTGTCGGCGTTAATAAATAAAAGGACCATCACAGCCTTCTTCTATCCCGATGAAATAATCAGGCGCATCGTCGCAACGATCGACAATTTACCCCGCGAGACGATTGCGGTTCAACTGCGCCCCGTGAAGCCGGTCGACGGCAGATTTTTGGTAGAAGAAAAGGGTGTCACGTTATCCATCGCACCGGCTAATGCAGAACGCTACGCGCCCTATGTGAAGGTCGTGCAAGAGATCGATGCGAAAAAGCTGGTTGCATTATATCGGCACTTTTACCCCTTATTTCAACAGCAATATCAGGACCTGGGCTATCCCACGGGATACTTTAATGATCGATTAATCGCGGTAATCGATCATTTACTTGCCTGCCCGGAGGCCCCCGCGACGGTTGATCTGGTGCAGCCCCATGTTGCTTATGGTTTCGCTGATTCCAATCTGGAGCATGGGTCTGCGGGAGACAAAATTCTTATGCGGATCGGAAATGAAAAAGCGGAAAAGGTTAAAGGGAAGCTGCGTGAAATTCGCAGAGAGCTAACCGGAAAATAAGGACCTGATGGACGATGAATCAGGGATAGACATCGCGCGTAATTCACATACCGGGCGCAATAACGATTTGCTTTCGGTGTGGCCGGCTGCATTCACGCATGATGCCATACATCGAATGACTGTCGCTGTCTGGACAGCGTAAATGCGACCGAATTATTCGGCGCGTCCTGGGTGCTGCGCCAAGGAATATGTGCAAAAGAAGCCAAAATAATGAGGAACTTGCGATAGTAAAGAAAATCTAAAATCCGTTGTACGAGACACTGCGTGCGCATCATACCGATCAGATGCCAACGCGATTCGAGCATCTCAACGAAAGATTGCTTGACGCGTTCGCACGTCTTAAATCAGACCGCGATTGTCGAGATCTTTGGAGCAACAAATGAATGATGCTACCTCATATCAACCGCCCACCGCGTTCACTACAGACGCGATCTACGAACGATACGCCTATCTCGATGACGCCGACCGGCGAACTCGCAGGAATCTTCTTATTGCCACCTCCGCTGTTGGAGGATTAGGGCTGTTCGGTGCAAGCATCCCGTTTCTGGAGAGCATGGAGCCATCGGCAAAGGCACGCGCCGAAGGCGGTCCCACTGATGTTAGCGTTGCAGCACTTCGTCTAGGCGAGATCGCAACCGCTGTTTGGCGCGGAAAGCCAATCTGGCTCTTCAGGCGCGACTCGAACATGCTCAGTGCCATGCAACGGGATCGCGCATTGCTTGCCGATCCAGACTCTGATAAGTCCGTGCAACCCGTCAGGTGTCGCAACGCATATCGCTCGCTCCTCCCGGAGCTTGCTGTGATCGTCGGCGTTTGTACACATTTGGGATGTTCACCTGTAAAGCGTGACGCGAGTGCCGCCGGAACGGGTTCCCTTGGTGTCGATTGGCCGGGTGGATTTTTTTGCCCGTGCCACGGATCGAAATTTGATTTTGCGGGGCGGGTATTCAAGAACGTCCCGGCGCCCCTGAATTTGGAAATTCCCCCCTATCGTTACCTGAACTCAACCGATATTCGGATCGGTGCCGATGGGGCAACCTAACGGAGCTTGAATCCTGTGTCCCAAGCTATGGATTTTGCAGCGAAGATTTGGAAAAGTGTTTGGGAAATTGCCAAGTCGAAAACGGCAACGAATGTCGTTTTGTTTCTCGCAATCCCCTTGATTGGCCTACTTGATGGTTTGGGGGAGGGAAAAATTCGTCTAAACGCGTTCTTCCTTATTCCCATTATGTTGATTACCTGGCGAATGGGTCGTCGCCCAGGGTTTCTGGCGACTATCGCCGCACTCGTAATTCTGGTATTTGTTTCGGTTATCAACAATCCACTTGGAGCAGATTCTGTCTTTTTCGCGATCGATGCAATCGGCCGCTTTATCTCGTTTTTTATTATCGTCTTCATATTGTCCGAACTCAGGAGGTCATTTCTCGCGCAGAAGACCAATGCGATCAAGGATCCGCTTACACATCTGTACAACAGATTTGGTTTTCGAGAAATTCTGAGTGTTGAATTGGAAAATTCAAGACGCAATGGTTTTCCATTCTTGCTGTTATATTTGGATTGCGATAACTTCAAGGACGTAAATGACCAATTGGGTCACGCGGCAGGCGACCGGCTATTGCAAACCGTTGCAATGAGTATCGTCGAATCGATACGAAGGAGCGATTTTGCCTGCCGGCTTGGGGGCGACGAATTTGTCGTTTTCGCGGGGCGCATAAGTGAAAACGACTCAGCTTATCTGACCGAAAAAATCCGAAAAAATCTGTATCTGGCTATGAAGGCCCAAGATTGGGGTGTTACAGTAAGCATAGGCGCGGCAATTTTTGAATCAGCTCCTAAAACCGTCGACGAGATGATCGCTTTTGCCGACTCGCTGATGTATGACACGAAAAGATCCGGAAAGAACGGCATTCGCTTTACCAAATGGCGTGACGCGCCCGAAGAATCGAAGCGAGCGTGTGCACTCACGGCGCCGAGCGGAACTTGACGTTCTCAGCATTTCGCGGCTTTCTTCTGCATTCAATATTATAGAACTTCAGCTTCTTTTTGCGATCAAAATGCATAACTGGAAGAAGAATCTCCCGATAAGCGTAACAATCGGCTGCGCCATGTCATCGGTCAGCCACGTCAAGCGGAACGGTGATATTTTCCATCGATTCGCGCATCAGTAACACCTGAAGCAATGAAGGAGAATCAAAATGAAGCACTCAAACTCAATTGTCGCTGCTACGCTTACCATCGTGAGCGCATTGGCATGCAACTCGGTCTTCGCCACATCGACGAATGACCTTCCGCCTGCGCAAACGCAAGGCCTGGTCACCTATCTTTCCGGTGGCATCGGGCAACGTGAAGCGAAGGCAATGGAAAGTGTCGAATCCAAGTATCCTCTCTCGCTGGAATTCGTGCAGCGCGCCAAACCTCGCGATGAATTTCTTGCCGATGTGAACGTCACCATTACAGATCGCTCAGGCAAGACGGCGCTCACAGCGGTGTCCGACGGTCCGTTTCTTTTCGCCAATATGCCCAACGGCACATACACCCTAAGGGCTACCGACAATGGCAAAACATTTACACGGCGTCTGGTCATTGCCAAAGGCAAGCCGGAGCATGTCGCACTTATCTGGTGAATCGTATTGCACGCTACAGGGCGACAGAGGCTATCCGCGGCGAATGTACGATCACGCAATCTTGATCAACTGACTTTATTCAATAAAGAGCCTGAGAAAGGCTGAAAATTTTTCGATTTGTGTCAACGTCAAGCACATGAAACCGTTAACTGATTGATTCACTCGAATCGCATTCCTATTCTCTGTCATTGAAAGGTTAACGAAAATGAAGAAATTGATCGTTGTGATGATTGCCAGTTTGTTTGCTGCCACCGCATTCGCCGCTGATGCACCCAAAGCGTCGACACCTGCTGCGGCCTCGACTCCGGCAGCTGCATCGTCGAGTGCATCCGCCTCCACTCCCAAGGCCAAGAAGACAAAAAAGAGCAAGAAGGCAAAGGCGACAGAGCCAGCATCTATGTCTGCATCCGCGTCCTCTTCTACTCCAGCCAAGAAATAGTGATTTGAGAGAAAGGGTAACGTATGTTGCCCTTTCTTTCGCCTTCAACACGCCCCTTATTTCGCATCGCCCGATGCAGTGATCGCGGGCCAGGGTAGCGTCAAACGCTACAGTATTGCCGCAGATTTGACTGCCAATTCAGCGCGGATTTCCCTCAATTTTTGTTTCACCTTCTTGGCATTTGCGTTACCGATCCGAAAAAGTATTTTGTCTCCTGCCGACATATGCTCCAAATCTGGGTCAGCAAATTGGAATGCGACATGCGGTTGCAACAATTGCAGTGTGGCCGGTGCATCAGGACACGAGAGTAAATGGTCTATTACGGCAATCAGTCGGTCGTTGAAGTATCCATTTGGGTAACCCAAATCCTGATAGGCCTGTTGAAACAAAGGGTAGAACCGAACGTAAAGAGCGACAAGTTTTTTTGAGTCGAGCCCCTGCAAGACTTCCACATAGGACGCGTAGCGTTCGGCATTTTTTGGCGAAACGACGATCGCGTTGTCCTCGTTAAGCACAAGAAACTTCCCTTCGACGGATTTCACAGGACGTAACTGCACAGCGATTGATTCGCGAGGCAAATTGTCGATTGTTGCAACAAGGCGACGAATAAAGCCTTCCGAAGAAAGGTAATCGGCTACTGTTTTCCCCTTCAATATTGCCGACAAAGCAGTCAATATAGTCGTATCACTATTCTGCAAATTCGGCAATTCTTCCGGCGCACCGCTCACCGTCATGGTTGTCGCTACAGGATAGCGTGGGGTAGGCACCGTTGGAGCCGGTTGGGCCGGCACCGCTGCAATCGCAGCTGGAGAAGACGGCGGAGCCGGCTTTTTCTTTGTCAGGTGCAAGAGCATGATATAAAAGCCGCCCACCGCCACCACGAGGATTAGGAACGACAACACAAACTTTCTTCTCATATCTGCCCATTCTTGTCGGTAAGTCCGAATTGTCGAGGCAATTCGAAATGGAGTGCAAAAAAACAGGCTTTCATCGCCTTCAATTCACCAATGCAGCATGTTCGCCAATCAAAGCAATGGCATCAAATTGACGCTGGTTTGCCGCGTGCCAGTGCATGATTAGCAGCATGACAACTGACAAAAGAAAACCGAAGAAGATAATGATGGAAGTCAATCCAAAGTTCAATTTCACCATGCATGCATAAAGCATGAGCATGGCGAGCGCCGAGAAATTTTCATTGAAATTCTGCACAGCGATGGAATGACCTGCACTCATCAAAACGTAACCACGATGCTGCAGCAGTGCATTCATTGGCACAACAAAATAGCCGGACAGTGCGCCGATCGCAATCAACAAGGGATAGGCAATTGCAGTGGAATGCACTGTCGTCATCGAAATCACGACGGCTCCAGCCAAGACCCCCATTGGCATCACTGAAAGGGACCGTTTCAGCGGCACAACATACGCGGCGACGGCCGCACCTGCAGCAACACCGATCGCGACCACCCCTAATAATGCAGCGGCCTTGTCGAGCGTCATATGTAAGGAACTTTCCGCCCATTTGAGGACGATGAATTGCAGGGCTGCGGTGGTGCCCCAAAATAACGTGGTGACCGCAAGTGAAATTTGACCGAGTTTGTCCTTCCACAATACCAAGTAACATTGAGCAAAGTCGCGGACAAGTACCACCGGGCTATGTGCCTGTTTTTTGTACCGGATGCCGGTGTCAGGAATATTCAAATTGAAAATGGCCGCAATCACGTACGAACTGATGATCACAATCAAGGCGACATTGCCGATTGTCACGGAATTTATCGCGGCGACGTGGAAATCGAAACTGTGCAAGAACTGCGACAATTGCGGACTTATCAGTGCGCCACCCAGTACCGTGCCAAGAATGATCGACAAGACTGTCAAGCCTTCGACCCATGCATTGGCCGCGACCAATTCTTCAGCGGGCAGTAGCTCGGTAAGAATGCCATATTTGGCCGGCGAATAGGCCGCAGCACCCAAGCCTGCCACACCATAGGCGATCAACGGATGAACGTTCAAGAACAGCAGCGTGCAGCCAAATATCTTGACTAAGTTCGTTACAAACATGACCTGCGCTTTCGGATAGGCGTCGGCGAACGCACCGACGAAAGCGGCAAAGAAAACGTAAGGCAGCATGAAGAATAGCTTCAACAACGGTGTCATCCACGCGGGAGATTTCAACGCTGCCAGGACCGCGATGCAGGCGATCAACAGCGCATTGTCTGCCAGTGAAGAGAAAAATTGCGCCAGCATGACGGCAAAAAAGCCGCGTTTCATTCGCGTGGGTTCGCTCACTCGTGTCCTCGATCTACCTCATCCTGAAAATTTCTCAGGGATTGATTACGTTGTCGTCAGCGAAATGGATTGTGCACCGATCATCCAGATCTTGACCATTCACTGACTTCATCGTGCGGCTCCAACCGGTTGCGTATTTCGCCACGCAACCGGTTGGTCGTCAGCCAAACGATTACTTGGCGCTGCCGGCGTAAACGATATCGGCGCGGCGGTTTTGCGCCCATGCCGCTTCATCATGGCCTTGTGCTTTCGGTTTTTCCTTGCCGAACGAGATGGCTTCCATTTGCGAGTCGGGGACTCCAAGTGCCTTCATCGTTTTACGCACGGCTTCCGCACGTTTTTGGCCGAGGGCGAGATTGTATTCACTGCCGCCTCGTTCGTCGGTATTGCCTTGGATAATCACTTTTCTGGCTTTGTGGCTCTCGACGTAATTTGCGTGAGCAGTCACAAGCTGATTGTATTCCGACTTGACGTCGTATTTGTCGAAATCGAAATAGACGCTACGCTGAGCAAGTGCTCCCCTGGGATCATCCAATGGATCGATGACACCTGCTTGCATTGGCTGCACAGTGCGCGTATCCGTATGTTGATTGGATGCCGTGGAAGTTGGCTGAGGCGCCGTTGTCTTCTCAGGAGCCTTTGGCGTGCTGCTGCAGGCTGCGAGCAGGATTGTCGCTGATATTGTGAATGCCAAAGTCTGAAAACTGCGCATGATAATCTCCTTGAATCGTCGAATTATTGATGGAATGAATCGCTCTTTGCTTCTTTGCTGATGGTACGTAAATTTGTCGCAAGACTGTATGGCTATAGCTTATGCATGGGTCCGCTCCTTCAAACAATTTGGTGGAATGTTCATGGGCTTTCCTGAATCGGTTTCATTTCCGCCGAATCATAATTAGCGGTCGTACTGGGATTGAGGGGTGGTGTGGTCGAGAAGTTACCGGCCAGGGAGTGGTATAGCGGAGTGCGGCAAACCATCTTTGAGCAGGCACTCGCGGTGACTGATGCGGTCATCAAAGGAAGTAGCATTTGATGGTTGCCGGTCATTTCCATCATGATGATAAAAGACGTTAGCGGTGCGCGGGTGACGCCGGACAGATAAGCGGCCATAGTCAACAGGATGATCGCACTATGGGGCGCGATTGCAGGCAGCAACAGCGAGACGTTTTCGCCAAGACCGGCGCCAACTGCCAGGGAAGGCGCGAATATGCCGCCCGCGATTCCGCTGGCTGATGACAGTAAGGTTGCCAATAATTTAGCGATACCGAAATACCATGGCAGCGCTGCGCCGTGCTCCAGTGTTGAACGGGTTGCCTCGTACCCGGTTCCGAACACCGTGCCATTGGTGGAAAAGCCAAGAACGGCTACGGCCAGCCCGCACAAAGCAGCAACGCGAAGCGGACGCGTTTTAACGAACGAAGCTATCGATGTCGGTAAATTGGACGAAATGGTGATCAATGCGCGGCTGAACAACCCACCGGCTACACCCCCTACCACGCCACACAGCAAAATCGGGAAAATACTGTATTGCCAATCCAGATAGGCCGCGCTTGTACCAAAGTACGTGTAGTTGCCAAGCATGGTCAACGAGATCAACCCCGATAGAATGACAGTTAACAACGTCGAGCTATTGGCATTGAATACGTGCTTGTGGCTCAATTCTTCGATCGCAAACATGATACCGGCGAGCGGCGTGTTGAAAGCCGCCGCGATACCCGCTGCACCACCGGATAGTATAAGAATGCGGCGCGCACCCTCGCTCTTGAATGGCCCCCGACCATGGAAGGCTTGCATGATCGACGCACCGATTTGCACCGTCGGGCCTTCGCGTCCGATGGAGGCGCCCACTGCCAATCCGCCGAGAGTCAGCAAGGCCTTTCCGACCGCAATGCGTATCGACAACAGGTGGCCGCTTTTTTGACGTCCGGCAGAGTTGATCGCGGCAATGGTCTGCGGGATACCGCTTCCTTGGGAACCGGGAACGAAGCGCCTGCCAACGTGCGCCAGCAATGCAAAACCGGCCGGCATGATGAAAATTGGCGCCAGCGGGAAGCTGGAAACGATGGCGTGATTGAGCGCGGTAACAAATTCCGCACCTAAAGCGAGCCCCACCGCGACCAAGCCTATCAATACA
>Ga0302309_10002628_pt1 | contig 14713 bp, 11 predicted proteins | sample III_Palsa_N1_1_FD_200453 | JGI IMG/M metagenome (GOLD analysis project Ga0302309, IMG submission 200453) | Peat permafrost microbial communities from Stordalen Mire near Abisko, Sweden - III_Palsa_N1_1 | ecosystem: Environmental > Terrestrial > Soil > Palsa > Peat permafrost | place: Sweden... | reverse complement strand
TACACCAGCGCAACAAACATGACCCTGATCACAAAAACCCGCACTGCTGCCAGCAATATCAGCAGTCAGCTTGGTTATGATGGTATTGCTACTACAGGCAATGCTAAAAACATTTTAACGGTTGGCTCTGTAGGTCAATTGCCTTATGGGCCACCAAACAGTGCAGCCATTATCGCAAGTTACTTTAGTAGTTACGGCCCAACGGACGACGGAAGGGTTAAGCCAGACATAGTGGGCATGGGCGAAAATGTACTATCATGCGGTGCCGCATCACCCACAACTTATATTACGTTAAGCGGCACATCCATGTCGGCACCCAATGTAACCGGCTCTTTATATTTATTACAGGAGTATTATGCCGAGAAACACGCCGGAGCATTTATGCGCGCTGCTACTTTAAAGGGCCTGGTATGTGCCACTGCTGTTGATGCAGGAAACGTTGGGCCGGATTATATGTATGGATGGGGCTTGCTCAATACCAAAGCCGCGGCACAGGCATTAGTAGATAATGGCACAAAAAGCATTATTCAGGAAGATTCCTTATCCCAGGGGCAAACAAAAACACTTACTGTAACTGCATCAGGTAATGGGCCATTGATAGCTACTATTTCATGGACAGATCCCGCAGGTACTGCAACGGCGGATGGAATAGTAAATGATCGCACTATTAAACTGGTAAACGACCTGGATGTTAGGGTTAACGACAGCACGACTACTTTTATGCCGTGGATATTAGATCCGTTAAACCCATCAAACCCTGCGCAAACGGGCGACAATATCCGTGATAATGTGGAACAGGTTTACATTGCAGGTGCCGTTCCCGGCAGGAAATACACCATCACTGTGTCACACAAAAACACATTACAATCAGGCGGACAAGCGTATTCATTAATAGCAACTGGTGTGGGAGGATCGGCATATTGCACATCAGGGCCAACCTCAAGTGCTGATTCGCGTGTAAACAACGTAACATTATCAAACATAAATAATACCCCGCCAACAGGCTGTACTACTTATTCAAATTATACAAATCTTACAGATTCGCTGGTTGCAGGAAAAACTTATCCACTAAGCCTTACACTAGGTACTTGTGGCAATAACTTTAACAAAGTTGCTAAAGTATATATTGACTGGAATGGCGATGGCAATTTCAATGGCCCCGGCGAACTGGTAGCAACCACAAACGTTATTAATGGTACAGGAAGTTACACCACTAACGTTACGGTTCCTATTACCGTAATACCCGGCAATTATAGTTTAATGCGCGTAGTGCTAACGGAAACCAGCGATACATCAGCAGTGCAAGCATGTGGCTCTTACGCGAAAGGCGAAACACAGGATTATCGTGTTGAATTTATCCAATCGACCACAGATGCGGGTGCAGCGGCAATAGCCAGCCCGGATACAAGCGGATCTTGCTCGGGCCCTACTCCTATTACGGTTACCTTAAAAAACTATGGTTCTGCATCCATCAGTAATATTCCTGTAACAGTTACCGTAAAAGCACCTGACAATACCATTACCACTTTTAATGAAACTTATACAGGTACATTATCGCCATTAACTGAAGCTAATTTCACGTTAAATTCAACTTTTAATGCAACAGCCGGGGCAACGTATACCATAACAGCCATAACCAGCCTCCCCAATGATGTTATAACCAGTAACGATACAACAAGCGCAAAAATAACCATAAACCCAGCCCCTGCCATAAGCAACCTGAATGTTAACTATTGCATTGAAAGCAGTAAATATTCATTTACCGGTACAGGCGATGGAACAATATTCTGGTATAACAATACTACCGATACTGCACCTATTGCCATAGGATCACCTGCAACAGCAACACAAATCCCGGCAAACAAAACAGGTTACGCAGGCCTTAACGATTTTAGTGGGACGGTTGGCCCGGCAACTAAAGAAGTATTTACTGGTGGCGGATATAATCAATTTGGCCCATCAGTTTTGGTTCATGCAAATGCACCGGTAATATTACAAAGCGCGCGTTTGTATATTGGCTATCCGGGCAGTATAACTTTTTCGGTAACTAATGCAGGCGGCGAAACCCTATCAAGCACTACCATTAACGCTGCTGCAACCACTACTAACCCGCAGCCCGGCGCACTGGATGATGATCCAAGCGATACAGGCAAAGTATATAATTTAAATTTACAGATACCCGCAGCGGGAGATTATTCGATAAATGTTACCTATGATGCAAATGTTACCATCTATCGTAACAACGCTGGCGTAAGTGGGTATCCTTTTTCTGCTGATAGCGTATTTACGATAACAAGCAACACCGCGACAGGTACAGGCACCAATCCGGCTACTTACTATTACTATTTTTATAACTTAAAGGTAATAAGCGCGGGTTGTACTTCTGATGGAAGGCAGGCGGCAACACTGCTTAGGCCAACTATTACCGCCAATGGCACAGTACTAAGCTCTAATTTTGCATCAGGCAACCAATGGTACTTAAATGGCACTATTTTAAATAACGCTACTAACCAAACATACTCGCCAACGGTTAATGGTAATTATAAAGTCAGGGTTACTTCAAGCACAGGATGTTCAGATACATCTTCTACTTATGTATACATATCCCCATCAACCATAACTGATAATGGCGTAGGGTTAACAGTATACCCGGTACCGGCAAACACTATTTTAAATGTACTGTTTGATGCGCCAAACAATGCAGATATGAGCCTGAGCCTGATAAGCAGCATAGGCAGAATTGTGTATACCAGCAAACAAAGTATACCTGCGGGCAATTTTAGCACCGTATTAAATGTAAGCAACCAGGCCTCCGGCGCATATATATTAAAGCTAGTGCTGGGCACTAAAGTTTATACAAAAAAGATCGTTATTGTTAGATAACGATCTTTTTTTAAGTATTACATACCGGCAAAATGAAACAAGTAAAGTTTACTTTTTTACTTTTTTTTGTAGCATTGTTCTGTGCCTTAAGTGTACCATGATGTTACATTTTTGCCGTTTTCAGGGTTAAAAAAGAGTGATTTTCGGTCTTTTTTTAGCTAAAAATTAGTGTTTTTGATCCATTTTTAATGAAAAATGGTGCCAAAACAGCATTTTTTACGTCATTTTGAGGCTTAAAATCAAAGTAAAAACGCCCTTTTTGATACTTTTTAGGGCGATTTTGGGTATTCAAGTGTACCAAATGTACCACCTTGTTTCACTTGCATGATACGGTACAGTAGTAATAAGTACTTAGAAAATGGATTTCGCTTTAGTATAATCAGAAATATTAAAAAGTATATTTCAATCCTATGCCTGGAGCAAGATCAAAGTATGGGCCACTGGCCAGTTCTATTCTTGGATCAAGATCGAGGCTTATGGCTATAGGCGCTTGTGGCAAAGTGTATTCAAGGCCAATAACTCCATCTGCCCCTAACAAAATATGGTTGTTGTTATAATATGCACTGCCGTTAAAGTTGTCAATTTCGCCCTTGCCCACAGAACCGATATGGGCACCGAATCCATAATAAAACTTTAATGCAGGTACATTAAAGGCTTCCTGATTTAATTCATACAAACCAGTTAAAACAAGTCCATGATTCTTGAAGCCGATTATACCTTCATAAGATATATCACTGGTAGGAAAGTATTTTATGCTCACTCCGCTTTCAAACGGGCCAAATTTTAATCCTACAGCGGTTTTATAATCCTGGCCGCCCTGCGTTTGCGAATCCTGTGCCTGCGACCTGTTAGTCAGTAGCAAAAAGGAAGCTGAAATAAACAATGTTATTAGTAATTTTTTCATCAATAGGTGATTTTGTATATATAAATGTTACAATCAGTAAACGGTCAAAATTAGGTTTTATGGCTTTGCTATCTAAAAAATAAATATTATAACCTGCAAACTAACTGTGTGTCAATAAAAAACAATTCTGTTTTTAACAGTACAATGCATCAAAATAAACTAAATTAGTGCGGTTATCCCAGCAGAGCATTGCGGATATTTTAACCACATTATAATTAAATGCGAAAGTCCATCACCATAAAAAAAGCATGTTATGTGCTTTCATTTTTGTTTGTCATACCTACTTTACATGGCTGCGTACAGGGTGCTTTAAATGATACCAGCGGTAAAGAATATACCAACGGCATGGTTGTTTGCGCTTATCCCGATGCATCAAAGGTTGGACTGGCCATCCTTCAAAAAGGTGGCAATGCGGTTGATGCTGCAATAGCTGTACAATTCGCGCTTGCGGTAACATTACCCCAGGCTGGCAATATAGGTGGTGGTGGCTTTATGGTATACCGTGCTGTTGATGGTCAAAGCAACACGCTTGATTTTAGAGAGAAAGCTCCCGCGGCTGCAACAACAAATATGTACCTTGATTCGGCTGGTAATCCAGTCCCTGACATGAGTTTATATACTCATAAAGCATCGGGCGTACCGGGTTCTGTTGATGGGATGATTGAGGCGCATAATAAATATGGCAAATTAAAATGGGCCGACCTTGTTCAACCTGCAATTGATTTGGCTGCCGATGGGTTTAAAGTTACGGCTAAACTTGCTGAAGGATTAAATGAATCACAGGGAATATTCAAAAGATTAAATCCCGGCAAATCATATATGCTTAAAGATACACCGTGGAAAGAAGGCGATTTATTAGTACAGAGTGATCTGGCTAAAACATTACAACTCATTCGTGATAAAGGCCGCGCAGGGTTTTACGAGGGCGAAGTTGCGGATGAAATGGTAGCCGAAATGAAAGGTGGCGATGGTATCATTACCAAAGCTGATCTTGAAAATTATCATGCCATTTGGCGCAAACCCATCATCGGTCAGTATAAAAATTATACAATAATTACCATGCCCCCACCATCAAGCGGTGGTATTGCTTTAGTCCAGCTGTTAAAATCAGTTGAAAAATATCCTTTACAACGATGGGGATATAACCAGGATTCAACCGTACAATTAATGGTTGAGGCAGAACGCCGTGTTTATGCAGATCGTTCAAAATATTTGGGCGACCCTGATTTTTATAAGGTGCCTGTTGACAGTCTGCTAAATCCTGCCTACATAACGCAGCGCATGCAAAATTTTAACTGGAACGCAGCCACACCAAGCACAGCAATACAACCCGGCACATTTGTAGGCTACGAAAGCAATCAGACCACGCATTATTGCGTGGTTGATCGTGATGGCAATGCGGTATCCATCACCACTACACTTAATGATACATTCGGATCGAAAATATTTGTTAAAGGCGCTGGTTTTTTACTGAATAACGAGATGGATGATTTTAGCGAGAAACCCGGCGTTCCGAATATGTATGGCCTGGTTGGCGGCAAAGCTAATAGCATACAGCCCGGCAAACGCATGCTATCATCAATGACACCAACTATTGTTGAAAAAGATGGTAAATTGTTCATGGTGGTAGGAACACCCGGAGGATCAACCATTATCACCTCTGTATTTCAAACCATATTAAATGCAATTGAATTTAATATGGATATGCAACAAGCTGTTGCTGCCAAACGTTTCCATAGCCAATGGCTGCCGGATGAAGTGGATGTTGAACAAGGAGCAATAGATAGCCCTACCCGTCAAAAATTGCAAAAGAAAGGATACAAAATTGTGGACCATAAACCGATAGGCCGTGTTGATGCAATTTTGAAGACAAAATGGGGTTATTATGAAGGCGGTGCCGACCCACGTGGGGATGACACCAAACTTGGATGGTAAATTTACGAAGCCGAAAATTACTTATGTTTGTGAGATATGCGTAACAATGTAAAAAGCCAGGAAACCATCGACTATTTTTTGAAAATAGTATGGCAAACTGTTGCAAACAGATACAACCAATTGGTAACAGAATTTGGCATTACGCAATCAATAGGATATTTATTGATTAATATTGATGAGCAGGAAGGCACCACGGTATCAAAAGCGGCGGCTCTGCTAGGGCTTAAATCAACCAGTTTATCGCGCATGCTTAACCAACTGGAGAAAACAGGGCTTATCTATCGGGGATCAAACCCGGGTGACAAGCGCTCTGTTAAAATTTATTTAACAGAACTTGGTAAAGAGAAGCGACACCTTGCCAGGGGCGTTGTTAAACAGTTTAACAACTACCTAAATGACCACATTAATGAGGCCGATAAACAATATTTGATCAATATGCTCGAAAAGATAAACCAGCTAACCTTAAATTACAAGCCATAAACAGCTCCAAAAAAGCATTCCCACCACAATAAATCTCGATTTACAGGGTTAAATCACAATAATATTGTTAAAAAATGTTAAGCTGCCGTTTTTGAATTATAAAAGAATAAATTTGCTGTTTGAAATTTAAATGAACAGGATACTGTTAGTTATTGCGCTTTTTTATGTTTGCTGTACTGTTGCCTGTACTAAATCGTCATTGTATGGGCCTGATCAGTATGCGGCACAAAAAAAAATTGATGATTCGCTGGTAAGCGAGTACATCAGGAGCAATGGTTTAGAAGGCAAATTTAAACATGTACAAAACAATGACACAATTGGTGTTTATTATATGGTAATTGATACAGGGTCGGCTAATACGCTTTTTACAACATCGACACAGGTAACTGTTGGTGATACCGGAAGATATATTACCAGTGCTACTACCGAAACTCAATTTTATCAAACCTTCAATTTTCATCCATCTTATACATTGGCAAGTGTAATTTTGGGCTGGCAATTAGGCATTCCTATGGGTACTGCAGGCGGCGAAGTCCGTTTACTTATACCATCGCGCTATGCCTATGGCCATTATGCTCAACCGGGTTTAGGGCTACCCGAAAATGCCATTCTTGACTTTTCAATACGAATTTATAGTGTAACTAATTAATTAAATGAAACAAACAATTTTTACCCTTTTACTACTTTCAACTATTGGGTTTGTATCATGCCGAAAAACCGGTACCGAACCCAATATTGTACAATATGATCAAGCTCAGATACAAAACTACATTAAGACTAATAGCATAAAAGGTATGCAGCAAGATACTGTAGGCGGTGATACATCAGGTATTTATTATAAAATCATATTACCAGGTTCTGGTGCAGCTTTAACTTATAGCGATGAGATATCTTATGTATACACCATCCGTAGTTTTGATGGCCAATATGTAAGTTCTGATACTATTTTAAATCAATACTTGGGTTATGTAGGCCATATTGCCAGCACTGCTTTTCCTGCCGGGCTTGAAATTGCCATCATTAATGATTTAAAATACAGTGGCGGTAGTATGCGTGTATTAATACCATCCTATTTAGCTTACGGTGTTAATGGATATGGCTCTGGTAGTATAAACGTTCCGGGCAGCCACATAGCAGGCAACCAATGCCTTGATTATTATATACATATAATAAACAAACAGCCTGATACAGTTGCACAAGCAAAATACGACGATGAGGTAATTAATAACTACCTGGTTGCCCAGAATTTAAAAAGCCTTTACACAAATGACGGTGGGGTATATTACAGGATACAAACCGCGGGTAGTGGCACCGATCCTATAACAAATAACACAACTATTGAGGCTACATACAACGAAAGATTGCTTAACGGCAATGTACTAGGCGGAGCAAATCAAACAACTGGTGTTGACAGTACATCATTTGATGTACCCACTCTTATACCGGGTGTAACACGTATGTTAGAAAAACATGCAGTAAAAGGAACTGTAATTTCTATGATAATACCATCAGGTCAGGCTTACGGAATATCATCTCCGTCGGGCACACCGGCTAATGCCTGCTTAAGATATGAGTTTACAATAGTGGACGTTAGCCCATAGTTTACCGGGTTAATGCAGCTTTAAAAGCTTTTAAACAACGCTCACGTGCAAAAGCGTGATCAATAATGGGTTTTGGATATTTGCTAAAGTCAGCATATTCCGGAACCCATTTTTTTATGTAGATAAATTGCGGGTCGAACTTTTTAAGTTGCGAATCTGGGTTAAATATCCGGAAATATGGCGCTGCATCAGTACCACTCCCCGCCGACCACTGCCAACCGCCGACATTGCTTGCCATTTCATAATCCAGTAGTTTGCGGGCAAAATAATGTTCACCCCAACGCCAGTCAATCAAAAGATCCTTGGTTAAAAAGCTTGCAACCACCATACGCACCCGGTTATGCATGTAGCCGGTTGCATTCAACTCACGCATACCTGCATCAACCAAAGGAAAACCAGTATTCCCTTCGCACCATGCTTTAAATTGAACTTCATCATTTACCCATTTAATGCTATCATATTCCGGCCTGAAAGCATGATCCATAGTATGAGGAAAATGATCTAAGATCATCATATAAAATTCACGCCATATCAGTTCATTCAGCCAGGTCTTCTCTTTATAACTATGAGCTGTTGAAGCTAATTCACGTATACTTACCGTTCCAAATCTTAAATGCAATCCAATATGTGATGTACCTTTAACACCGGGAAAATCGCGCTTTTCGGCATAATCCTTTATCACATTCTCATAGTGATCAGTCGGGAAATTCATGCTGCTTTTTTCAAAGCCCATATCCTTTAACAACGGGATTTTAAAGCCATCCGTTTTAAACAGGTTTTTGAAGTACTTTTTTGTCGGATAGGCTTTTAAGTAAAATGGTTTTAGTGTTTCATACCATTTACGCATATATGGGGTATAAACAGTATAAGGTTTACCATCGCTCTTTAAAACCTCGCCGCGATCAAAAATAACCTGGTCTTTGTAGGTTTTAAATTCGACGTTATGCTTCTTTAATAGCTCAGCAACGTCTGCATCACGCTTTTTTGCGTAAGGCTCATAATCATGGTTGGTATAAACCGCGGTTATTTCATAGTCCTGCAATAGCTTCGCCCAGGCATGTTCCGCCTTATGATACAAAACAAGTAAACTGCTGCAATGCTTCTTAAGTTCCGCATTAATATTTTCGATGGAGTTATAAATAAATGTAACCCGCGCATCATCCTTATCCTCCAGCTTATCCAGTATTTCTTTGTCGAAGATAAAGATCGGCAATACCGGGTTACCACTTTTTAAAGCGCGATATAACCCTGCATTATCATCCAATCGCAAATCACGCCTGAACCAAAATACAGTTAGCGGCAGTTTATTATCCATAAATCTTTTTTAAAGCACCCGGTAATTCGGGATAATCAAATATAAACCCGGTATCTTCTATTTTTTTTGATGATGTTCTGATACTTTCTAATACAGCAAGCCGCATTTCACCCATTATCAATTTTAAAACAAATACCGGCACATTTGGGGCCCAAAATGGCTTATCAAGCTGTTGTGCTACCGCTTTTGCTAATTGTTTATTAGTTACGGGGTTTGGCCCTGTCATGTTATAAACGCCAGATAAGGTCGCGTGTTCAATGCCGTAAACATACATCTTCACCACATCTCGCCAGTGTATCCATGGTGTCCATTGTTCCCCGCTGCCCAAGGGTGAGCCAACACCCCATTTTACAGGCATGGCTAATTGCGGCAAAGCGCCGCCATTTTTATCTAACACTATTCCCGTACGAAATTTCACTACCCGCAAACCTAAATCTTTGCCTTCATCAGCGGCAGCCTCCCACTTTATACAAACTTCTGCTAAAAAATCATTTCCTTCATGGCTATCCTCAGTAAGCAACTCTGCTCCACTATCGCCATAATAACCTGTTGCCGATGCCGAGATTACCGTTTTTACTACATGATTCTTTTTGCGAATTAGCTGATATATCAATCCAATAGATTTAGTCCTACTATCAATGATCTCTTTCTTCCGCTCATCCGACCAACGCTTATCAACTATACCTGCGCCCGCCAAATGCACTATGGTATCAACCCCGTTTATGCACGTCTCATCAATTTCGCCTTTGGCTACATCCCATAAATAGGTTTTCACTTTAGGGTTATTCTCTGGTTTCCTGCCTAAATGGCTCACCACATACCCTTTATTCAGTAAAGCATTTGTAAGATGCGTGCCAATAAGCCCTGTCCCCCCGGTTAATAAAATATGCTTATGCATGTTCAATAATTTAGTATGCAGTTAACGCCACCTTGGGTAGTTTATAACTGATAAGTTTTTTAGCCATCCCTTTAAAAATAAACAAATGAAAGGGCAACATGCTATACCAATATAACCTACCCAAAAGCCCATTAGGCCTGAAGGTAGCAACTTGCGTGAGCATTTTTTTATTGTTTCGTTCGATGATTTTAAATTCCAGCCATGCTTCTCCGGGTAGTTTCATTTCGGCATATAACAACAAACGTTTGGTTTTTCTGTCGGCAAGTAATACGCGCCAAAAATCAATAACGTCTCCCGGCGATACATTAACACTACTTGTTCTACCTCGGCGCAAACCTACCCCACCTACTATTTTATCCAGAAAACCACGAATACCCCATATCCAATCCCAATAATACCAGCCACGATTACCACCAATTGCCATAATGTTGTCAACTACCAAACTATCATCTCCTGATAGGGGTAGTTTAACCTTATATTCCAGCGTACCATTTTGAGGCACCTTTATTTGATCCATAAATGATGAATTCAGGTAACCCATATTTAAAGCATCCTTCCAACTCGAAACAACTGAATTTTGCTCAATTTTTATAAAGGCTAATTCCAACGCTTCTTTATATGTTGAACATTTATGCGAAACGACTTTATCAATTGAATGATCTTTGACAATAGTTTCATTTTTCATACTATCTACCAGGCTTTGCGCCAATTGATAACTAGTTGAAGTAACAAAATAAAGCCAATAAGATGATATTTTGGGTGAAAGATATGGAATGGTTATGATATAACGCTTAAGCTTGCGTACTTCGGCATAACCAAGCATCATTTCTTTAAAGGTGAGTATATCTGGCCCTCCGATATCAAAAGTCTTCTTCAGCGCTTTTTCATTTAGTAGAACACCTTCCAAATAAGCTAATACATCGCGTATGCCAATGGGCTGGCATTTAGTGTTTACCCAACGTGGCACAGTCATTACAGGTAATTTTTCTGTCAGGTCGCGAATGATTTCGAAAGAGGAACTTCCGGAACCAATAATTATTGCAGCCCTCAAAACAGTCAACGATGCTTTTCCTTCACGCAACACATCTTCAACATGCTTGCGCGACTGCAAGTGTTTGGATAGGTTGTCATCATTAGTGATGCCACTCAAATAGATGATCTGCTTGCAGTTGGTTTTATTTATTACATCAACGAAGTTCTCTCCCGATCGTGCTTCCAACTTCGCGAAATCTTCGTTTTGCGACATGGAATGCACCAGGTAATAAGCCGCATCAATATCCTTAGGAAAAACCTCAATACTTTCCTTTTGTAATAAATCGCCTTTAAAAAGGGTAACTTTTTCACTATAATCGCTCTGTTCATGAAAACGGCGTTTATCACGCACAAGGCAAACTACTTCATGCCCTTTATCTAAAAGAATAGGGATTAGTCTCGTTCCTATGTAACCATTTGCACCTGCAATTAATACTTTCATACATAAGTGCAACAATATAAACCCGCAACGGTTTAGTTTATCGCATTCTTAAAAAGAATAGTTATTAAGCGTTAATGCCATCGTATGCCACCAGCTTTGAACAAAGCTTATCATATTTCGCGATAAAATCCAGGTGAATAGGATCAACCTCATACGCATCATGGTCTGCCTGATTATTAAACAGAATCAGCAAAGAAACATCATAAGAATCATCAATTGGCCCGCCGTGCGTATCTGCAGTTATGCCTATATGAATATCCCTAATTGAGGTTATTGCTGTTAATTGCTGCAAACCACCAACAAACTTTTGTATGTCGGCTTTATCATTTAACCAAAAAAGCACATGGTGCACAAATGTATTTTCTAAGATCATAATTAATTAAGTTAGGTTATTGTAAGCTATCAACCGTAAATTGCATAGTTACATGCGGCTTATAGGTATCAGTTTTAACTTTTGCTTTTAGCTCGTGCAATATGTTGTATAAGCCAAAATTGGTTCGGTTAACATAAATAAAGTGCTTTACACCACGAGCTTGTTTAAACTCCGGCATTTTTGATATTTTCTCACCAAAGCCATATAATTCATCGAAAAACTTTGTCTCGCCAAAATCAAAAGTGCTATCAATATAAGGCATGGCAAACAGCTTTATCATTTGCTTATACATTCCATAATAAAACTCAACCTGCGCCGGTGTATCACTGGCGTGGATCATCTCCAACAAGCGAAAAGCCTTAATCGTTTCTTCCTTATTATCCAATAAATTGGTAGAGGTAAGCGAGAAAAAAGGCGCATAAAAATCTTCGGGCATTTCCTTAATACAGCCAAAATCAATCACACCCAACTTGCCATCGGGCGTGATCATAAAATTACCCGGATGCGGATCGGCATGCACTGCACGTAACTCGTGCTGCTGGAAATTATAAAAATCCCAAAGCGCCTGCCCTATGGTGTTTCTTAATTCCTGCGATGGGTTCGTTGCCAAAAACTCTTTTAAATGCTGACCTTCCAGCCAACCCATTGTGATGATGCGCTTGCTGGATAATTCGGGATAGTAGATAGGAAAAACAACGTTATTTAAATTAGCACAGGCGTTTGAAAACTCAATTGACCTGCGGATCTCTAACTCGTAATCTGTTTCTTCTAGCAGGCGCTCTTCAACTTCGCGCATGTACACATCAAGTTCTTTTTCGCTCATGCCCAATAATCGGAATGCAAATGGCTTAACCAGTTTTAAGTCCGATGATATAGAATCGCCCACGCCGGGATACTGGATTTTAACAGCCAGTTTTTTGCCATTCAATTCCGCCGAATGCACCTGGCCTATTGAGGCGGCGTTGGTTGATTTCAGATTGAATTTATCATATATGGACTCAGGTGTTTTTCCGAAATATTTTTTAAACGACTGAATGATTAGCGGACCAGAAAGCGGCGGCGCATTATATTGTGACTGCGAAAACTTATCTACATAAGCCTGCGGCAGCAAGTTTTTATCCATGCTGAGCATCTGCGCTACCTTTAACGCGCTCCCTTTCAATTCGCTTAATGATTCGTAGATGTCCGCTGCATTATCTTCGTTCAATTCGCTTTTATCCAATTCAGGGTTAAAAAGCTTTTTTGAATAATGCTTGATGTAATTCCCACCGATCTTAAAGCCAGTCTTCACAAATTTGCCTGACCGTTGTACTTTACTGGTTGGTATACTATTTTGTTCTTTTGGCGTATCGCTCATGTCTTTTTAGTTCATAGTATCTAGTTCATGGTCCATAGCATAAGCCTCATGCTTAATCTTCATAGCCACTATGAACCATAACCTATTCAAATAATGCAGCCAGCTTTTGTACCGTTAAAGTGGAATAGTCGTCTATTACCAAATTTGATGGTTGCAATTGTGCCGCCGCGTGGCCTGTGGTAATCCCTACCACTTTCATGCCAGCCGCGTTCGCGGCTTTTATACCTGCCAGCGAATCTTCAAAAACCACACAATTGGCAGGATCGGCATTCAGCTCTTCAGCGGCTTTTAAAAATATCTGTGGATTAGGCTTTCCCTTGGTTACCCTGCTACCATCAATAATCGCTTCAAAATCTTCGCGAATTGGTATTTTATTCAAGATGAAGTTAATATCCTCCATCGTTGCTGATGACGCCATAGCCATCTTGATCCCAGCATCTTTCAACTCCGTTAAAAAGTTTTCCAAGCCATTTATCGGCCTTAAAAACGGAGCGTATATTTCACGGTAATAGGTTTCTTTTTCATTTAGATAACCTTTTAAAGTTGCTTCATCCGCATCAGGAAATAAACCTCTTAATGTTTCAATAATAGGCACACCGCTAATAGATGTTTTATAGGTTGATTCTGCCAATTCGCCAAGCTCGTGTTTTTTGTAAAATGCCTGCCATGATTTAAAGTGATATGGCGTATTGTCAACAAGCGTACCATCCATATCAAAAATTGCGGTAAAGTTTTTCAAAGAGTAAAGTTTATAAACTTGTCATTCTGAGCGCAACGAAGAATCTTCTACAGCATACTTTTCTTATGCAGAAGATTCTTCGCTATGCTCAGAATGACAATGGTGAAGAATTATTGTATTGTGTTAAAATCCAAAACCCATCTTTTCTTTCATACCGCCGTTTTTAGCTAAAAACTTGCCGTATTCAAAAAGATTGTCAATAGGGGAGCGTTGAAAAAGATCAAATGTTACGTTAACGCCTTTCTCAATAGCTTCATCAGTTTTTTCAAATCCGGTTGAGCTGTCATTTATCCAAAAATTCAATACAAATACAAACTGTATCCATAAAGCATCTTTATAACGTTTTGAAAAGAATTTACGATCAGACAATTCCGAAGTTTCAATGCCCTCGATAATTATCTCTTCGGCAAATCCTTCAAAAATTTCCTGTAGCTTTTCAAACACCTTTGGCGTGGTAAAGCCCCTCGGTTGTTTTTTAATGCTATATACCGCGAAACTGCGGCTGCTTTTAAGCAATTCAAAAAACGCGTAAAAAAACGACAATGCTTTTTCTCTAGCTGAATACTCCTGCCAAACTTCCTGAGCACGAATCTCTATAAGTGTATTCAACGCCAGGCCCGACCAGATACTTTCTTCAATCGCATCAAACGAACCAAAAAACTGGTAAAACTCAGCCTCGGTCATTTTATTTTTTTTAGCGAATATGTAAACCGACTTTGGCTGCTCGCCCTCTGTCAGTACAAAATCCATATAT
>Ga0302309_10002625_pt1 | contig 14728 bp, 12 predicted proteins | sample III_Palsa_N1_1_FD_200453 | JGI IMG/M metagenome (GOLD analysis project Ga0302309, IMG submission 200453) | Peat permafrost microbial communities from Stordalen Mire near Abisko, Sweden - III_Palsa_N1_1 | ecosystem: Environmental > Terrestrial > Soil > Palsa > Peat permafrost | place: Sweden... | reverse complement strand
CCATTTACTTTAGGGAACAGGTTAACTTCATTAAAAGGCACCAGTTGTCCCGGTAGTTGGGCTGAAGTTGAAAGCGCCTTTTCCGATACATTGCCAAACTTATATTTATTGGCTTGTTTTGTTCGTGTGGTAAGGTCTACCGGTTTTTGATTTCCGGAGCAGGCTGCAAACAAACCGGTTACAGCTATTAACAAATATGATCTATATTTCATGTTTTTGAATAGTTAAATTTGAGGTTTCAGTTGATTCTTCCGGCATTAATGAGGGTTCATCATAGGTTGTTTTGTTTTGAACCCAGGCAAACACCATAGGCAAAATAAACAATACGGCGAGGGTTGAGGCAAATAAACCGCCGATGACAGCCCGGCCAAGCGGCGCGGATTGTTCGCCTGCTTCACCCATGCCCGAAGCCATCGGGATCATACCCGCTATCATGGCAAAGCTTGTCATCAATACCGGCCGTAAGCGGATAGAGGCGGCGGTAATGGCCGCCTTGTTAGCATTCCTGTATTCAAGCCTTAATTTTTCAGCATTGGTAACAACCAGGATAGCATTGGCTACGGATACGCCTGTAGACATGATCATGCCCATATACGATTGCAGGTTTAGCGTTGAACCCGTAAGCAGCAATGCTGTTATAGAACCCAATATTACAGCCGGAATTGTTGAAAGCACTGTTAACGATACTTTAAACGACTGGTAATTTGCTGCCAGCAATAAAAAGATAACAAGGATGGCAAACAACAGGCCGTTTTGAAGGCTGTTTAAAGTTTGGGTTAAAAGGTTTGACATACCTTCTATTGTCGCAATTAAACCTTTTGGCGGCGTACCGGCAGATTTAACAGCTTTTTGTACAGCTGTGGTTGCCGTTCCCAGGTCTTTTTTATAGATATTGGCACTTACCGTTATATAACGTCTTGGACCGGCACGGTCATATTCACCGGGTGCATTAGTTACCTTAAAAGTAGCTACATCAGCCAGCGTGGGGCTGCTCTGACCTTTTACCAGCGGTATCTCTTTTAACTCGTCCATCGAGTTCATTACATATTCAGGTATCTGCGCCTGTACCTGGTAGGTATAGGAGTTTTTTTCATCCAGCCATAAATTTTTCAGTGTAAAACGGCTCGAAGAGGTACTTGCTGTTACAGATCGGGAAATATCACTTACATTCAACCCTAATTGTGAAACCTTCAAACGGTCAAGGGTGATTGCAATTACCGGGTAGTTTAACGGCTGGTTTATCTGAATATCCCGTAAGTAGGGGATTTGTTTCAGCTTTGTTAAAACTTTTTCCGCATAAGTTTCTATCTGCTGCATATCCTTCCCGGCAACCTGTACCTCAATGGGCGTATTTGCTCCCTGGCTCATAATCTTTTCCGTCATATCAATAGGTTCAAAGCTAATGATCATTTCCGGCAGCGCCTGGGCTATATTTTTGCGCAAAGCATCCTTTAACTCATCCATATTCACTTTGTAGTTTTCGTCAAGGTCAACTTGTAAAACAGCCTCGTGCGTACCGGTATTGAATACGTATAGGTTACTGCTGCCAAAACTGCTTGGCACCAATCCTATATAACCCGATGTAATTTTTACATGATGGTTAACTGTTTCATCGATAATATGCAATACTTGCTTAAACTTATCTTCGGTCCGTTCAAGGCGGGTGCCTTCCGGTTCTTTCATGCGGACCTGGAATTGTCCGTTATTCAGTTTTGGCATCATGTCTTTACCGATAATAACAAATCCAACACCCGCAAGAACAATCACAACCACCAGGTAAGTTAAAACCAGCAGCTTTTTGCGGGGCATTAAACGGGTGATAATATTGATAAACCGGGATTTTACTTTTTCAAAAAAGTTATTTTGTTCGGGATGGGCAATTTCTTCTTCCCCGTGCTTATTTACCTGTACTTCTTCGTTCTTGTCCAGGGATTCACCGGCATGGGCATGTATTTTATCATGATGATAAGTCTGGTAGCGTTCGGCCTTTATCATCCAGTTAGCTAATATGGGTACCAGGGTTAAGGCAAGCATATAAGAAACGATCATGGTTAAACCAATTGACATGGATAAAGGCAAAAACATAGCCTTTGGTACGCCGTTCATCAGGAATGACGGGGCAAATACGGCGAGGATACACAATAGTATCAGTAATAAAGGAAATGCTATTTCTTCGCAGGCATCAAAAATTGCCAGCCGTTTGGATTTACCCATCTCCAGGTGCTGGTGTATATTTTCAATCGTGACCGTCGCTTGGTCTACCAGGATACCTATAGCCAGCGCCAGTCCGCTTAAGGTCATGATGTTTATGGTTTGCCCAAACAGGCTTAGCAACAGCACGCCTATCAATATGGACACAGGTATGGTGATCACCACGATCAGGCTGCTCCGCAAGTCACGCAGAAAGAGCAATACCATCAGCCCGGTAAGCAATGCGCCGAGGCCGCCTTCGGTCATTAAGCTTTTCACGGCATTTATAACAAAAACCGACTGGTCAAACTCATAAGATATCTTTACATCGTCCGGCAACAGGTTTTGCATTTCGGGCAGCTTGCCTTTTAAGTCCTGTACTACTGTCCAGGTTGAAGCCGAGGCCGTTTTTACCACCGGGATATAAACGGACCGTTTACCATTTATTAGCGCATAATCCACCGTTACATCTGCCGCATCTGTAACCCGTGCTATATCTTTAACATAAATGGGCACCCCGTTTTTGGTGATCACCGGGATATTACCAAAATTAACGGAGTTATTGATCAGCGAATTCATGGTGGTTAAATACATCATATTGCCAATGCGAAGGTTACCCGATGGCGACATCACATTATATTTTGCTAAAGCATCCACAACCTCATCAGGGGTAAGGTTAAAACTGCGCAATTTGTCAGGATCGATACTGAAAATTATAGACCTTGCATTTGAACCAAACGGGGGCGGTGCGGAAGCGCCAGGTATGGTTGCAAACATCGGGCGGATGCGGGTAGCGGCAAGGTCATAAATATCTTTAAGGCTTTCGGTTTTACTGTCCAGCACCAGTTCCCCAACCGGTAATGAGGAAGCATCATACCTGATTACCTGCGGGGGCAAGGCGCCGGGAGGGAAAAAAGCCTGCGCCCTGTTTACCTGCAGCGCCACTTCGGCGGAAGCTTCGGCCATATTGGTGCTTTCATAAAATGCAATTTTGATAATAGTTAAGCCCTGTATGCTTTTGCTGCTGATGTTCTTTATCCCGTCAACATAAAGGAACTGGTCTTGTAAACGTGTCGCGAAAAAACCTTCCATCTGTTGCGGCGACATGCCGCCATAAGATTCAATAACATAAATTACAGGAAGGTTTAGCTTCGGGAAAATATCTATCGGTATATTTATTGCACTAAGCACTGCAAATATTAAAAGGCTCATGGTAACCACCACTACGGTGATGGGCCTTTTGAGTGCGGATGTGACCATTGACATAGTTGATTATTTTAATAAGTTTAAGATAGAATTTACCTGGTTCCCGGTAATAGCCTTTTGGAAAAGGGCATTGGCGTAATCATATTTTGCCTGCATATAATCTGTTTCGGCACGATAGAGGATATTTAATGCAGCATCCAGGTCAACAATATTCGATAACCCGTTTCTGTACAACGACAATTGTTGCCGGTAACTGGCATTTGCCGCATTTAGCTGGTTGGGGATCTCTTTAAGGCGGTCAAGCGCGGTTTGCATTTCTACCGAAGCCTGCTCGGCACTATTTGCAAGTAAGATTTGTTGCTCCTGCAGCTTTTTTTCATCGTAGTCTGTATTGGCCTTTTGTGTTCGAAGCTTTAATTGTCGTCTTCGTAAGTCAAACAAGTTGTAGGATATACCCAAGCCTATGAGGAAATCGCTCCTTTGAAAACCATAACCTGTGGAAAGGCTATTATATTGATCATCCGGGCCGATACTTGATCCGCGCTCCCAGGTTGCAGCCTCCAGCAAAATTTTAGGGTTATACTGCTTTTTCACCAGGTCTTCCCTTTCCAGGCTGTTTTGATAAACGGACTTGTAAAAGTTGATGAGCGGATGGTTAACTGTATCCATTGGGAATAAGTAAGCACCCGGCTGATTGATCAGGGCCATTTCGACCGTGGAATCGGGAACTATTGACAGGTATGGAACGCCGGTAACAGCCGAAAGCTGTAATTGAACCTGTTGTAGCTGATTATTAACTTCGATATAGTTTAAGCGGGCTTTTGAGAGTTCTGCTTCTGCAAGGCTGGTGTCTACCCCGGCTTTCACCCCGGCCACAGCAAGGGACCGAATTGAGCGTAAGATTTCCTGGGTCCGCAGGATATTCCTGTACTGTATGCCGAGGAAATCCTGTAAACGCAGTAATTGTAAATAATTACTTATAGTATAGGCCCGCAAATCATACTTCGACCCGGCAAAATGGTTTTGCTCAACGGTTACGTCTGAGTTTGCTACTTTGTTTTCGGCCGCATATTTGCCAAAATTATAGATCTCCCAATCGAGCGCAGCTATACCCAGGTTTGTTGAGGCAGCGGTAGTGACATTTGTATTGTGTATCCCGCTTGAACTGGAGGGGACGAGGCCATTGCCGAAATATGCACCTATAACGTTATTGCTGGTGCCAATATCGGTTTGGTAACTTAGCGTAAGGTCAGGCAGCCAGTTATTATGTGTTTCGGCTGCCTGCGCCTTGCGGATTAAGATGGCAACTGAATCGGTAAGCAACTGTGGCGCTTTTTGATCAACCTTGTTTAATAATTCTTTTAAAGTAACGGGTGCTGGTGATTGCTGTGCGTTGACAATTATAGCTGTTAATAGCAGTAATGCTATACACAAGCATCTTTTAAAACTTAACATTGATTTCCAGAATTAATAAAATAAAAAATATAAAGCGGCCTGGGGTTCCCCGGTCGCTTTATTGATTTTGATTAAAATAATAGCGCCGAGCTGATACTTTTTGTACCAGAAAACTCACCGTTTGGCTGGAAATTTAAGACGAGGTTTTCTGTAAATCCCATATGATCTGCGTCGATCTGCAGGTTAAGGTTATCAACCAATACCTGGTAAAAATTTCCGGCAGGCGTTTCAACTTTTTTTATTTTATCAACACGCCAGGCGGCATATTTGTTTTCCTTTAAGGAAGCCGTTACTTCTGCAGGAAGGTTCCATGACCAGCTAATTTGAGTAGTAGTTTGTACCCAATGGCCGTTTTTATCAAAGGTTGCATAAAATTTACTGCCACTTTCTTTTGCTTTGGCAATATATCCGTCATTGGTTATATTCCAATTTTTTACTTCTGCCTTTGGGTATTTTGCCGTAAATGCGGCAATAACATTTTCAGGAACATCATTTTTGCTTTTGGCCCCACTAGCTTGGGCAACAATATTGTTGGCGCAAAATATCATCAGCATGATGATTGATGCGATATAGAATTTTAAACTTTTCATCTTTATTTTTTTGATTTTGGATTGAGCTCTTTTTTTGCCGTTGGAAATTTTGGCGTAAAAGAACTTGACAAACATTTGTGTGTTATGACAGCAGGGATACTGGTAGTATCCCCTTAAGAGGTTGGGTAAAATCCTGAAAATACGGAACACAAGGAAGCATCGGGGCAAACCCGAATGTGCCTGAAATTACCGCAAGCAGCGATTAACCCTGAAAAATCAAATGATGAGTTGGCCGTTATGCAGATAAGTATGTTGCTGCGGAGACAAATTTAATTGTATCCTGCGTAAAAAAAGGTCGGTTATAGCGACCCCGATAACAAAAACGGCCGAAAAAATAATACTTAAGAGAAAAGAAAAACGTAAAATAAACTGCCGTACAGGATCGGCTAATTTTTTCTGAATGGTATGGATATCAAAGCTGCTGTTTTCAACATATTCCAGTTTACGTTTGGTAAAAGCCTTTACTAAAATACTTGGTGTGGTAAGAGGATGCATACGGTTAAGCACACTAAAGCCAATGAAGGGCTTTGCAACAAATAGCAAAACAGCAAAGAAGAAATATATTTTAGCCGATTTTAGCCGTATCATTATTCAATAATGTATAAATACAGATATTCACGAACAATAATCGTACAAGTTTTAGTAAATTTATTCGAAAACATTTAGTTTAACATTAATATTACACAAGCCTGTCATTTGTTTATCAAAATTGCATTCAACACATCCGTTACTTTTTTGCTTTTATTAACAGCAGTTTCGAGCGAGTACAATATTTCACGGTATTTGAGCAGCCTGATGGGATCTTTTTCATCCAAAAAAAGTTCTGCCACCGCATGATAATAAACCTGGTCGGATTGGCGCTCATAAGTTTTTATCTGCAAACATACAACTGGCAGCCCATCGGCTTTTTTTGATGATCTTAATAAAACAATAGCTTTCTCAATTTCAAGGCTTGCTTTTAAAATAATAGCTGCGATTTCTTTTATGGCCGGTCCATATTCATCAATATTATACAGGTACATCCTGCCGCTTGCCTCTTTTATGGTATCAGCTACATCATCTATAGCCGATGCTAAAGCATGAATATCGCTCCGGTTTAAAGGGGCAAATAAAATTTTATCAAGGCACAGGTAAATTTTATGGGTTATATCGTCACCCATGTTTTCCTTTTTATCAATTTGCTTCGTTATCGCTTCACGCTCACAGGCGGCAGTTGTATTTACAATCAAGTGAAGCATCGATGCCATTTCAACTACATTTTTTGCGGCATTATCAAATTGATCAAAAAACAAAGCTTTATTAGAAAGAAAATCCCGGAATAACATCTTTATGCACTATTCTTTTGATTGAAAACCCAAAAGTAACGCCTCTATATTAATACAACATTAAACCAAAATTAGCTTATGTTAATTCTATGTTATCAATTTTCCCTGGTTTAACTCTTAGTTTAAAGTATTTATTTGCAAATAGTTAGGTTGTTTTATTTTGCTTGTTACCTGTTTTTTAAAGCCTGGTGGGGTTATTGCATATCAATTTAACATTTACATAATATCATCAAACGTTAATTATTCCTTAACATTCAGATAACGGGGGGTACGCACCTTTGGGGCAAAATTTATTTAATCCATATTGATTATGAAAAAAATGTTTACGAAACTTTTTAGTGCGACCTTACTAACGGGTTTAACGGTAATAGGCTTTGCCGCAAATGCTCAATCAACCTCTTTAGCAGGTAATACCCAAAATGCTTCACCAGCAGCCAGTACAACTACTGTTGATACTAAAGCTGATGCGAAAACTGACGAAAAAGCAAAAGCCAAAGAAAGAGCTGAAGCAAAGGTTGACGCGAAATTGATGGCGAAAGCTGACGAGGATACCACATGGAAACCTCAAAGAAGGTTATGGGGCTATACTTTTGGTGATTTTTACTATGATGCCCATGCTGATGCTGATATTGTTTCAGCTACAGGCGTAGCGGCAGCAACCCCAAGCAACAGGGGCGGTGAAACTAACTACTCAGGTGTACCTACTTACAGGAATGCTTTCCAGTTCCGTCGTATTTACTTAGGTTATGATTATGAAATAACCAAAAAATTCAAAGCTGAAGTGTTGCTTGCATCCGAGCCAACTGCAAACGTGGGCACGGTAGGTACTTCAACCGTTCAAAACAGTGATAACCTCGCTGATAACAAGATGAGTTTTTATATTAAAAACTTTAACTTAAGGGCAAGGGATGTTTGGGCAGGAACTGACTTTGTTATAGGGGAACTTAGCACACCAGGTTTCGCATTGAATGAACCGGGTACTAACGCCCCAACAAGCCTTTCGGAAACAACCTGGGGCTACCGCTCAATTGAAAGGACAATTACCGATTTTCATAAAAATAACTCTTATGATGTAGGCGCTGCTTTACAGGGAACGTTTGACCCTACAACCAAAAACTTTGGTTATGTATTACAGGTAGGTAACAATAGCCAGGCCAGTTTATTATCGGCTGCCAATGCCAATACAGGTTTTTACAAAATATTTTACGGGGATATCTGGGCAAAATTATTTAACCAGAAGTTGTATTTGGATATTTATGCTGATTATGCTAAAACCGCCCCTGCAACTGCTGTTATTCCGGGACAAGACCACAATATGTTTAAAATATTTGCCGCTTACAACTCAAAACCTATTACTTTAGGTGTTGAAGCTTATACGCAAAACTTTGCAAGTGGTGTTACTAATTCAACCACTAAATTACCGGAAAATGCAACTGCTACAGGTGTTTCATTTTGGGTAAAGGGCGCCATTGCCAATGGTTGGAATTACTTTGCCCGTTTTGATACTTATAATCCTGATACTGATTTTAATACAGCAGACTCTTATTCAGCTAATACTAACTATGGTTCATACAATCCTACTGTTAAAGAGCAATTTTGGACTGCCGGTATAGATTACAATCCAACAAAAAATGTACACTTTATGCCAAATATTTGGTTAGTTGATTATACTGATCAAAGAGCGTCATCAACAACAGGTTATGTTAACCCCGACCATACCCTTGTTTACAGGTTAACTTTCTTCTACACATTTGGTAAATAAGAATAATCACTATCCTCCGAAGTAGTCATTCGGACAGCCCTCCCCAATAAGGGGAGGGTTATATAAAAAAGGGTTCTTAACAAACAATAAATAATAAAAAACAATGAAAGTAATTAAAAGTTTACAGTTGGCAATTGTAGCAATAGCTGCAGGTTTCGCAACATTATCAGCTTCGGCCCAGGACAATACCCTGTTAGGCGCCGGCAGTACCTTTGTTTACCCCCTTTTTTCAAAGATATTTGCAGAGTATGGTAAAACCCATGATGTTAAAGTTAATTATCAGTCCATCGGATCAGGCGGCGGTATATTACAATTAACAAATAAAACTGTTGATTTTGGCGGCTCTGACGCTCCATTGAATGCAGACCAGGCCAAAAAAATCGGCGTACCGGTTTTACATATCCCTATGGCATCAGGCGCTGTTGTGATAACTTATAATATCCCTGGTGTTACAACTGCTTTAAACTTAACAGGTAAGGACCTTGCTGACATTTACCTTGGTAAAATCACTAAATGGAACAGTCCTGAAATTGCAGCTACTAATAAAGGTATAAAATTACCCGATCTGCCTATTGTGGTTGTTCACCGTTCAGAAGGCAGCGGTACTTCCTACATTTTTACTGACTTTTTAACAAAAGTAAACCCTGACTGGGCATCAAAAGTTGGCAAAGCCTCTGCAGTTAACTGGCCGGCCGGTTTAGGTGGTAAAGGAAGCGAAGGCGTAGCGGGTTTGGTTAAACAAACACCAGGCACTATTGGTTATGTAGAGCTAATTTATGCCTTGCAAAATAAGATGCTTTATGCTAATATCCAGAATAAGTCGGGCAAGTTTATTATCCCTTCACTTGCCACTACTACTTTGGCAAGTAACGTTGAGTTGCCTGCAAATGCCGAAGTATCGTTAACTAATACAGATAACCCGAAAGGTTACCCGATAAGCAGTTTTACCTGGGCATTAATTTACAAAGAGCAGAAATATAGTGACCGTTCTGCAGCAAAAGCTAAAATGGTTTTGGATTTGTTATGGTATAACATTCATGAAGGACAAAAAAATTGCGAACCTTTAAACTATGCACCTCTTTCAAAATCAGCTGTAAAAGTTGCTGAGCAAATTTTGAAATCAGCAACTTACGGTGGTAAGCCAATATTATAATTAGTGAATTAGTGAATTGTTGAATTAAATCAACAGACGCAATTACCAGTACCCATTAATACCGGGGCTGGTAATTGTGTTGTATAACCGGCCAATATTTTGATAAATTATTCCGTTGTAAAAACCCCGATAGGATATACCCGTTGATAGTTTAATAGCCGCTTAAAACGAATAATTATGCTGAAAAATAAAAGATTAGACCTATCGTACAGCCAAATGAAATGGGAAACCATTTTCAGGCGTATTTTGGTTATTATGAGTGTTATAATGCTGATACTGGTGGCAGGCATCTTTATAACACTCATTGTGCAATCAATGCCATCTATTAAATCACTGGGTATAGGGTATTTATGGGGCAAAGTATGGGATCCTGTTAATAACGTGTACGGCGCATATCCTTTTTTAATAGGTACTTTACTTACTTCGTTTACCGCCCTTATCATTTCGGTGCCATTTTCTTATGCTATTTCAATTTACCTTGGTGAGTATAACCCAAAAGGCTGGCTGTCGAACCTGTTAAAAAATACCATCGAGCTTATTGCAGCGGTGCCCTCTATTATTTATGGTTTTTGGGCGCTGTTTATATTGGTGCCTGTGGTGCGCATATTCGAAATAAAAATCGGGGTAGCGCCTTATGGGGTGGGGGTTTGTTCCGCATCGCTTGTATTAGCTGTTATGATCATCCCATATGCGGCATCATTGGGCACATCCCTCATCCGCATGGTGCCTTCACCCTTAAAAGAAGGCGCTTATGCGTTAGGGGCAACCCGATTTGAAGTAATACGCCGTGTTGTTTTACCATATACACGTTCGGGTTTATTTGCCGGTATCCTGTTATCATTGGGCCGCGCGCTGGGCGAAACAATGGCGGTAACTGTACTTATAGGCAATACAAGCGCAATTGCCCATACCTTTAAGGAGGTTTTTTTTGGCCCCGGAAACACCATGGCCAGCGTTATTGCCAACGAATTCCAGGAAGCTGATCATACCATGTATTTTTCAGCGCTTATTGAACTTGGCTTGGTGTTATTCTTTGTTACGGTGATTATAAATCTTATAGGCAAAAGGATAATTACAAAATATACTAACAATTGATAATTATGGACCTCGCGAACCAACAGAAAAAATTATCACTTCAACCATCAAACAGGCAAACGGTTGTTTATGCAGGAAAAGAAAAAAGCGTCCTGGCTGCATTTCTTCTTGCTTTTATTTTTGGTCCTATTGGTCTTTTTTATGCTTCGATTAGAAGCGGAATTATAATGACCTTAATTTCTTTGGCTAATGTTGTACTTATAGTGCTTTCTGGCTTCAATTTATTTTTAGAAATATTAGCGGTCATTATTTGGATCATTTGCATTGTTAAGGCTTATAACGCTGCAAAAGCCACAATTAAGGATATGGACCGGAGAATAAAGTTTAGGAATAACGAAAGTGTTTTATATAAATCGTTTATCATATTCCTGGCCTTTGTTATTACACTACCATTAATAATTGTATTACTTTATATTATAAAACAGGGTGTTTTGCAGGTTAACTGGCATTTTTTAACCCATGTGCCCGCTCCCGAAGGCGAAACAGGCGGCGGCATAGCCAATGCTTTGGTGGGCAGCTTAATTATTGTAGCCATGTCATCCGTAGTGGCTATACCCATAGGTATACTGGCAGGTATTTACCTGAGCGAAAACCCCGGCACAAAGCTGGCTTATTACAGTGGTTTATGTGTTGATATATTACAGGGTGTGCCATCAATAGTGGTGGGTATTATCATTTACTTTTGGATAGTAAAACCATTTGGTTTCTCTGCAGTATCAGGTAGTATCGCACTGGCTATTATGATGATGCCCATTGTTATACGCTCAACAGAGCAAACCCTGCTTTTGCTGCCGCCTTCGCTTAAAGAAGCGGCGCTATCCTTGGGCGTACCATACCACAGGGTTATTCTAAAGGTTATCGTTCCCTGCGGCTTTGCAGGGATATTATCGGGTATTATCTTATCGATAGCGCGTATTATTGGCGAAACCGCGCCTTTGCTGTTTACAGCTTTAGGTAACAATTATTTATCAGCCAATATTGCCAAGCCGATGGAGAGTTTGCCCCACATGATATATACTTATGCAACCAGCCCCTACGATGACCAGCATGACCTGGCCTGGGGGGCGTCATTTATATTATTAATGTTTGTATTACTTTTAAACATATTTACAAAGCTGATAACAAGAAAATGGAACATACAGTTGTAAGCGCTTCAAAATTCAATGCCTGGTTTGGCGATAACCACGTGGTAAAAGACGTATCTATCAAAATAGAAAAAAACCAGGTTATCGCGGTTATGGGCCCTTCAGGTTGCGGTAAAACCACCTTTTTGCGTTGTATAAACCGTATGCACGAACTCATTCCGGGCGCTACTGCCAAAGGTTCGTTAAAACTATACGATGATGATGTATATACCATGAACCCTATATATGTAAGGTATAAAATCGGCATGGTTTTTCAAAGGCCAAACCCTTTTCCTAACTTAAGTATTTATGATAATGTCGTGGCCGGTTATAAGCTTAACGGGATTAAGATGGATAAGGCCGATATGGATAATATCGTTCAAAAATCATTAACGTCAGCGGCGTTGTGGAACGAGGTTAAAGATTCCTTACATAAAAAAGGGACATTCCTTTCAGGGGGGCAGCAACAGCGCTTATGTATAGCACGCGCCATTGCCATGGAGCCCGAGGTGATTTTGTTTGATGAACCAACATCGGCACTCGACCCTATATCTACCTCAAGTGTTGAACAACTTTTTCATGAATTAAAGGCTAATTATACCCTCATTATTGTAACGCATAACATGCAGCAGGCTGCCCGTGTAAGTGATAAAACAGCGTTCTTTTATGTGGGGGAATTGGTTGAGTTTGATGAAACAAAACAAATGTTTACCGCGCCAAGAGATGTCCGTACACAAAATTATATAACAGGAAGGTTTAGCTAATTTAGGTTGAAAAAAGTTTAAAAAGTTGTAGTTGTTGTAAATGTTATAAAATGCTTTACAACCCTTACAACCCTTACAACCCTTACAACAAATATTAACCAATAACAAAATGACAACACCATTAGAAAACGAAATTAACGCGCTTAAAAGGGAGCTGGTTAGCATGTGGATATTAGTTCAATCACAATTGAACAAGGCTAAAGAAGCTATGGTTCAATTTGATAAGGACCTGGCCCGCGAGGTTTTGATAAAAGAAAGAAGGGTAAACTCCTTTGAACTGAAAATTGACAGGGATGTTGAAAATATTTTCGCGCTGTATTGCCCGGTTGCTATCGATTTAAGGTTTTTACTTGCCGCGCTTAAAATAAATACCAACCTTGAACGTATTGGCGACATAGCATCAGGTATTGCACTGTATGTTGTTGAATCGTCGGTAAATTTTGACGTTAAGGCTTTAGAAAGCACCTCGCTTTTACGCATGTATGATGAAGCGGTTAATATATTTATTGACACCCGTACGGCCTTTGAAAAGGAAGATACAGTATTGGCCCGCAGCATATTTAAAAGGGATGATGTATTGGATGCCATTAATGAAAATGCGCCAAATACTATAGGAGAGATAATAAAAGCTGATATGAACAGCATGCCCGAGTCATTGTATATGCTGTCGATCATCCGTAAACTGGAACGTGTTGGCGATCAATCGAAAAACATTGCCGAGGAGATTATATTTTATGTTGAAGCCAAGATACTAAAGCACTTCGAAAGCAGTAAGCGTAAGATAGAAGGAGAGAAGTAAGAAGGGATTTACGTCCGCTAATCAGCGGATCGATTTACGATTTTAAAGAGAATTAATTAGGTTTAATTGATTGATAAATGAGGAACAAGGCGGATAGAAATATCTGCCTTTGTTTTTTAAAGTTTTGCTATTTTTTTAATTGTAAATCACCATCGTTTAGTTAAGATTTAGGACTTCACAAGCAATTTCGCCTCACCTAAACGGCGCAGCCCTCACTCATTCTCTCCAAAGGAGAGGACTTTAACTTCGCGCTTTTTTAGAATCCTCTCCTTTGGAGAGGGCAGGGTGAGGTACCAGTGTTTGTGAGAATAATTAACAGCCAATTGCCTTAAGTTAACATCAATAAATCCAAAATCGAAAATCCGACTTCCGAAATCGAAACTACCGGTTCAGCGGGTACTCATTCACCCAGTGAAAGCCCCGTTTTAAAAGAAAAAAGTTTTTAGGATCAAAACTTCGCAGGCGTATGTGCAGAGAATCCTGTTTCCATTTGCCATTTAGTGCCATTATGCCCGGTTTTTGCAAAGCATAAGTAAAAGTGAATTTATGTATTGTATCGGCGAAGGTATTTATAACAATTTTATGTTTAATGGTATCAGGTTTAAAGCTGAGATACTTTGAACTATCATTCATATATATAACCTGTGCGTAACCAGGGTAACCGCTAACTACCAGTTTGCGCCAGCGGGAAGTATCGGTTGTGAGCGGCGGCAGGGTATCTTTATCCCTCACAAAACTCTCCACATTATAGAGCCCGTAAAGCGGCGGTTTTTTGGCATTATCGCCATATTGTTCACCCCCTTGTACTGCACTGACCAAATCGCCCAAAACAACATAAACTACCAGCAAATATTTAATTGCGGTTAGGGTGATGTTTTTCCACTTTGTTTTAAAACGGTGCGGTGAAATACTGGATGGCAGGGCCTCTTTATTTTTAAAGAAGAAATTGATAAGGCGCCTGTTATCTCTTATTAATATAAATAAGCACATGATTACCATGAAAGTGGAAAGCAGTTTTACCGGCACATCAAAGCAATAATTTATAGCCATAATATTGCCGGCAACAACAACCCCTAAAATAGCGCCCAGCGTAGTAGTTTTGCGGAAAAAGAGCAACAGGCCACAGCTCAATTCGGCAATGCCCGCAAAATAATTAAAGCCAACAGAGTATCCGATGTAATTCCAGGCAAGTCCCATCGGTGACATATTCCCCATGGGCTCAATTAATTTACTTAATGATGGCGAAGGGAACTGCAGCTTTATTA
>Ga0302309_10002618_pt1 | contig 14753 bp, 10 predicted proteins | sample III_Palsa_N1_1_FD_200453 | JGI IMG/M metagenome (GOLD analysis project Ga0302309, IMG submission 200453) | Peat permafrost microbial communities from Stordalen Mire near Abisko, Sweden - III_Palsa_N1_1 | ecosystem: Environmental > Terrestrial > Soil > Palsa > Peat permafrost | place: Sweden... | reverse complement strand
CGCGGCACTGTGTTACGCCGAATTCGCGGGGCTCATTCCGGTGACCGGCAGCGCCTATACCTACGGCTATGCGGTGCTTGGCGAATTCGTTGCCTGGATCATCGGCTGGGATCTGCTACTGGAATATGCCCTGGTGGTGGCGGTGGTGGCGATTGGCTGGTCCGGCTATGTGCAGGTACTGTTGAATTCGGCCGATATACATCTGCCGGAATGGGCGCAGCAAAGCATGAGCACGCAGACCATGCAGTACTACCTGCAGCAGATCTTTGGCGTGCACGGCGCCGCCGCGATCGCTGGGCCCAGCGACGGCCACCGTTTCAACGTGATTGCCGCCGGCGTGTCGGTCGCGGTAGCGATCCTGCTGACGGTGCGCACCGAATGGGGCGCGCGCTTCAACACGGCCGTGGTGGCAGTCAAGGTGATCGGCGTCATGCTGGTGGTCGGTGTGGGCGTGTTCTACATCAACACGGCGAACTGGCATCCGTTCATTCCGGCGCGCATCGTCGATCCCACCACCGGCATCGGCCACTTCGGCTGGCAGGGCGTACTGACCGGGGCCAGTGTGGTGTTCTTCGCCGTGTTCGGTTACGACACCCTGACCACGGCCGCCGAAGAAGCAAAACATCCGCAGCGCGACCTGCCGCGTGCGGTGCTGTTGTCGCTGGCGATCGCGATGGTGTTGTATATCGCTGTGTCGCTGGTGCTCACCGGCATCACGCCCTACAGCCATCTCAGCGGCGAAGCGTCGGTCTCCGATGCGTTCGAATCGATTGGCCTGCACTGGCTCAGCATCACGATCGCGGCCGCTGCCGTCATCGGTGTCACCAGTGTGCTGTTCGCGTTCATGCTCGGCGCAGCGCGGATCTGGTTTGCGCTGGCACGCGACGGGCTGCTGCCCGGATGGTTCGCCAAGGTCAGTCCACGCTTCGGCACGCCGGCGCGCCCAACGATCATCCTGGGTCTGTTTACCGCGCTGGTTGCCGGCCTGCTGCCGATCGGTCAGGTCGCTGAGCTGGTGAACATCGGTACGCTCAGCGCGTTCATCATCATCTGCGGTTCGATCATGCTGCTGCGTGCACGTCGGCCGGATCTTCCCCGTAATTTCAAGACACCCGCGGTGTGGTTTACCGCGCCGCTCGGCATCATTTTCTCCATCGTGCTGATCTACGGCTTACCGTGGATCACCTATGAGCGTTTCATCATCTGGATGGCGCTGGGCTGCCTGATCTATTTCGGCTACGGCATCCGTCACAGCAAGCTGGAGCAGGCGAACGGGGCGTGAGGCCCGCTCAAGTTCGCCGCAGTTCTTGATGTCCCTCAATCGGCGTTGACGGCCCGATCGCGACCTTCAAACTTGGCGCGACGCATGGCCAGATCCGCGCGCGCCAGCAACGCCTCGACGTCGTCATCCACATTGAGGCATTCGGCGACGCCGATGCTGACAGTCAGCGGGCCGTCGGGACGTCGAACGGCGTGTACGGCGAGCCGCAACTGCTCAGCTCTGCGGCTGGCCTGATGCAACTCAATACCGGGCAGCAACATGGCGAACTCCTCGCCGCCGATGCGACCAATCAGGTCACCTTCGCGCATCTGTGAGCGCAAGGTGTCTGCCAATGCGATCAAGGCGGCATCACCGGCGGCGTGCCCGTGGTCGTCATTGAGTTGCTTGAAGTGATCTGCATCGAGGAACAGCATGCAAGCCGATTTTCGTTGACGATGCACATCACCGAGGGTGTGTCGCGCCAGCTCAAGGAAACGGTTGCGCAACAGCAAACCGGTCAGGCCGTCGGTGTTGGCCTGCTCGCGCAACTGTCGTTCCAGACGGAACTGCTCAAATAGTGTGCGCGCCATAAATGCCCGCAGCACGGTCGACAGGGCAATCGTAATGGCCATGTAGACGATGTACTGGAAGATCTGCACCCCGTCGGACGCGCCAAGCACCAGCATCGACAATGGCCCGAACGCGCATAACGCCATCGCGACGATGAAGTCCCACAGTCCAAGCAATACCACGGACGACGCCACCGGCAGCAGCAAACCCGGCAACACCCACGGTTGTCCGCGCACGTGACCGAGGCCGTTGAGGTTGATGCCGATCTCCAGCAGCAGCACGCATGACAACACCAACAGGCTGAGTGGTAGCGATCGCCGCACGCGCGTGGCGGCGGCGGCCACCAGCAGCAACGGCAACGCAGGCGTGAGCCTCAGCAACAGCGGCAGGGTCGACGCGGCAACCAGAGTGCTGGCCGCCGTCGCCGCCACGTAAGCGAAGCATGCCACCAGCATCAGCGCCAGCATCATGGGCCTCATGCGCTGTGCCAGGTACTGCGCGTAGTCGCGACGTTGATCGGGGTGGCTGGCGTGGTACCGGTTTACGGACAAGATGGGCATGGCTGCTTTGCGGGGGAGGGGTGCGAGTCTCGCCGTGATCTCCAGCAAGATGGGTGCCATGACGGTAGTGGCCGACACAGTCACCGCCGATCAGAGGGGTACCCCATGACCTTCGGCATGGGTTAAGCGCGGCAGCACCGGTCTAGCATCGACCCCTTACGTCCATGTCGTGGCAGGTATCTGCACCCTGGATACCTCGCTCATCGTCTATCGGAGAACCTCTTTGAAAGTCACCCGTCTTGCGTCCGCCTTCGTTGCCACGGCTTTTGGGTTGGGCAGTTTCGCAGCGCTTGCCGATGTCCCGGCACCGCGGGATGTGCCGTTTCAGGGCACATTGAAGATCAGCGTGGACGCCACTGACCTGGCCCATCGCGTCTTTCGTGTGCATGAAGTGGTGCCGGCGCAGCCGGGTCCGTTGACCCTGCTGTACCCGCAGTGGCTGCCGGGCAACCACTCGCCGAGCGGCCCGATCGACAAGCTGGCCGGGCTGGTGGTAACGGCGAACGGCAAGACGCTGACGTGGAAGCGCGATCCATTGAACGTTTATGCGTTCCACGTCGATGTGCCACAGGGCGCCAGTAGCGTGGAAGTGGCGTTCGAATATCTGTCGGCGCAGAACAACCGCGAAGGCCGCCTGGTGATGACGCCGGAGATGCTCAACCTGCAGTGGAATGCGAACACGCTGTATCCGGCCGGCTATTTCAGCCGACAAATCATGGCCGAGCCCAGCGTAAAGTTTCCCGCGGGCTGGCAGTTCGGCAGTGCACTGGAAGTGGCCTCGCGCGATGGCGACACGGTGAACTTCAAACCGATCAGCTACAACAATCTGGTCGATTCGCCGATCTACGCCGGCAAGTATTTCAAGCGTGTCGACCTCGATCCGGGCGCGAAGACACCGGTGCACATGGACATCGTGGCGGATGCCGCGAAGTACCTGGAGATCACCCCGGCTCAATTGAAAGTGCACCAGAATCTGGTGCAGCAGATGTACAAACTTTACGGCGCGCATCACTACGACCACTACGACTTCCTGTTCTCGCTGAGTGACAAGATGAGCGGCAACGGACTGGAGCATCACCGATCCAGCGAAGACGGCGTGGGCACCGACTACTTCACCGAGTGGGACAAGAATGCGGTGGTTCGCGACCTGCTTCCGCACGAATTCAACCATTCGTGGGATGGCAAGTACCGCCGACCGGCCGATCTGTGGACGCCGAACTTCAATGTGCCGATGCAGGATTCCCTGCTATGGGTCTATGAAGGCCAGACGCAGTTCTGGGGCTACGTGATGGCAGCGCGTTCGGGCCTGTGGAACGAGGAGCAGGCGCACGACATGCTGGCTTTCGTGGCGGCGACCTATGATCGCGGGCGTCCGGGCTTGGCGAGCTGGCGCAACCTGCAGGACACTACCAACGATCCGATCATTGCGCAGCGTGCGCCGTTGCCGTACCGCAACTACCAGGCCAGTGAGGACTACTACTCCGGCGGTCAGATGATCTGGCTCGACGTGGATGCGAAGCTGCGTGAGCTGAGCCACGACAAGCATTCCATCGACGACTTCGCCAAGGCATTTTTCGGCATGGACAACGGCAGCTTCGTCACCAACACCTACACCTTCGACGACGTGGTCAAGACGCTCAACGACGTCCAGCCTTTCGACTGGGCAAGTTATCTGCGCAGCCGTCTGGACGGCCATGGCCCGCTGATCGGCGGCATCGAATCGCACGGCTGGAAGCTGGTCTACAACAACCAGCCCTCGGCTATGTCGAAGGCGCTGGAAATGCGTCGCCATGCCGCCGACTTCACCTATTCACTGGGCGTCTCGGTCGGCAAGGACGGTGAGATCGGCGATGTGCTGTGGGATGGCCCGGCATTCAAGGCCGGCATGTCGCCAGGCATGACCGTCGTTGCCGTCAACGGTCACGACTACAACAGCGATGCACTGAAAGATGCCGTCGCCGCTTCGGCAGCGGACAAGAACCAGCCCGTCGAGCTGCTGGTGAAGAACTTTGACGAGTACAAGACCGTGCGTATCGACTACCACGACGGCTTGAAGTACCCGCATCTGGAACGCGATACGGGCAAGCCCGACACGTTGAGCGCGTTGCTCAAGCCGCGCTGAGGCGTTCTGACTCCCGCTACCCCGGCCAGCTCGGGGTAGCGGGCTTTTTTTGAGTACGCCTTTGGCGTTGGCGGGTGATTCCCGGCCAGCCCGCTGTTGCCGCCGGGCCAATCACGCCTTGTGGCAACTCGGCTATACTGCGCTCCCGCGGTCTGGGCCTTCGGCTCGGCACCGCGTCGGCCACCATGCGCTCGTAGCTCAGCTGGATAGAGTACTGCCCTCCGAAGGCAGTGGTCGTGGGTTCGAATCCCGCCGAGCGCACCATTTCTCCCTTGAATCGACAGCCGCCTCGGCGCGCGGCTCAGCGGGAAGGATCAGCAAACTGTCAGGGCTGCCGACCACGGCAGATCGCCGCAAGGCGATCCCGTAGACCCGCGACAGAACGTCCGGATCCAGAGCGTGCAGCGGGCTGCCACAGCGCAGTAGTTGTCCGTGCGCCAGCAGTGCCACTTCGTCGGCGTAACGTGCCGCGAGATTGAGATCATGCAGCACAGCGATGACGCCGTGCCCTTGCCGGGCGAACGCGTGAGCGCGTTGCAGCACGTGATGCTGGTGGGCAATGTCCAGCCCGGCTTCGGGTTCGTCCAGCAACAGCCAGGTAGGCCCATCGCCGCGTTCCCACACCTGCGCCAGCACACGCGCGAGCTGCACGCGCTGTTGTTCGCCGCCGGAAAGCTCCAGGTAGTTGCGTCCACGCAGGTGTGCCGCTTGTACCGCCAACAGGGCGGCCTCGACGATACCCTGATCGACGGAACCCGCCGTGTGCATCCCGTGTGGGCTGCGACCCAGCAACACCACTTCCTCGACACGAAACGCGAAGCCAAGTTGTACGCGTTGGGAGAGCATTGCCCGCCGACACGCCAGCAGCATCGGCGACCAGTCGAGAAGGGATCTTCCGTCCAACGTCACTTTGCCTGAAGACGGAGTGTTCAGACCCGCCAATAGCTTGAGCAGGCTGCTCTTGCCGGCGCCGTTGGGACCGACCAGCGCGAGCAGGCGTCCCGGTTGCGCGCGCAGCGTCACGCCGCGCAGCACGTCTCGGCCAGCGTAGCTCAGGTGTACGTCGCGCGCGTGCAGCAAGCCGATGTTCACGGCTTGCTCCGGCTGCCAGTCCAGCGGAGGGTTCATGCCGTCACCTCGCCGATTCGAAGACGCACGAGCAGCCACAGAAAAAATGGACCACCGACCAGGGCGGTGATCACCCCGATCGGCAGCTCAGCGGGCGCAACGATCACGCGAGCCACTGCGTCGGCGCCAATCAGCAGTGCAGCGCCGGCCAACGCAGACGCCGGCAGCAGCAGACGATGATCCGGCCCCCATACCATGCGCAACACGTGCGGCACGACCAGGCCGACGAAGCCGATCACGCCACACATCGCGACGGCGGCACTGGTGGCCAATGCCACCAACACGATCAACCGGCGTCGAACGCGCTGCGGATGAAAGCCAAGCAGGGCGGCCTCGTGCTCGCCCAGCAGCAGAGCGTTCAGCGCGCCTGCGTGGCGAGGCAACAACCACACCGGTACCAGCATCAGCGGCGCAACTGCCGCCAGCCTTACCCAGTCGGTACCGCCCAGGCTGCCCAGGGTCCAGAAGCTGAGGTCGCGTAGCTGATGCTCGTTCGCAAGATAAGTCAGCAGGCCCACGCCCGCCATGGCGATCGCGTTGATCGCTATGCCGGCAAGCAACAGGGTCGCCATGCCGGGCCGACGGCGCCCGAACTGGTAGACCAGGGTCGTTGCCAGCAAGCCGCCACCGAAGGCGGCCAATGCGATGCCGAACGAGCCAAGCACACCCGGCGCCCTGGCGAGCAAGTCGTTACCGAGCACGATCATTGCTATCGCGCCCAGCGCCGAACCGCTGGAGACACCAATCAGTCCAGGCTCGACCAGCGGGTTGCGGAACAACCCCTGCATGGTTGCGCCGCTGCACGCCAGCGCCGCGCCGACTACGATCGCCATCAGCACCCGTGGCAAGCGCAACATAAGCACTACCTGGTCATCACCTTGTGCCGGCTGATGAAGCAGCCAACGGACGAGCGCGCCGATCACCTCGTTTGCGTGCAGCGGCATTGCGCCGCTGGCCATGCCACCAATAGCGGTTGCCAGCAACAGCAGCGAAAGCCCGCCAAGTGCAATGCGGGGACTCCGCCAGTTGCGTTGTCGCGGCAAGCTGACGCTGATCAAGGCCGCACCACCGCAAGCTCTTGCTGCAGCGCCAGCTCCCGTTCTGCGTTACGCGGCCCGAAGCCGAGCAGGGCCTGTCCATCGACGAAGAGGATCCGCCGTGCCTTGCCGGCGGGAGTTTGCGCCACACCTGGCAGCTTCAGCACGCCATCGACACCGCCAAGTGCGCCAGCGCGTTCACGCATCAGCACGATCACGTCGGGTGCGAGTGTGATCAGTGCCTCTGCTGACACCGGTTTGTAACCGGAAAAATCATTCACCGCGTTTACCCCACCGGCCAACGTGATGGCATGCGTCGCTGCCGTATCGCGACCGGCCGCCATCGGACTGCTGGAGCCGGCCGACAGCAGAAACACCGTGCGAGGATGGTGCGGCATGGCAGCGACGGCAGTCGCCAACTTGGCGTATTCGTCGCCTAGCTTGTGGGCCAGCAGCTCAGCCGCCGCGGGCTTGTCGAGCAGTTGGCCGATGCGACGCACCTTCGCCATCACCTCGCCGGGCGTGTATGTCACCGGCATCTTCTCTATCCGTACCCCAGCGGCGCGCAACTGCGCGATGACTTGCGGTGGTCCGGCATCGGCGGTGGCAAGGATCAACTGTGGACGTAACGCCAACACTCCTTCGGCCGCCAGCTGGCGCACGTAACCGACATCGGGCAGCTGGTGTGCGGCTTGCGGCCATTCGCTGGTGCTGTCCACGCCGACCAGCGCCTGCTGCGCATCGAGTGCGTACACGATCTCGGTGATATTGCCGCCTAACGTGACCATGCGCTGCGTGGTCGTTGGGGCCGCTGCCAATGCGCCCGCACCGGCGATCGACGCGAGCCAGAATGCTCCGATGACGAATCTCCTAGGCATGGATCGTCTCCAGCGTCGCGACCAATGCGCGCCACTCAGCGAGTTCGGGCACACCCGGTTTGCGCTTGCCGAACAACTGCACGATCTGGCCACCGTTGGCATCGTAGATTTCCAGCGACGTTACCGTCCCTTCCGGCGAGGGCTTCTGCACTACCCAGCTCTCGCTGATGTGGTCTTCGCGAAGGTGCAGGTTGAAACCCTCATCGAGTACGTTGAGCCACGGCCCATGATCTTGATGTTGTGCACCGGGCCGGTGTGGATCTGCACCACACCGGGCGAGCCGACGAAGACCATGATCGGCAGACCGCTGGCCGCCGCCGATTCAAGCGCCGTGCGTACCGCGGTAGCGTCGACCGGTCGGGCGAACTCATCCCCCACAAGACGCAATGCCTGGGTGCGCGTGACCTGTTGTTTCTTCAGCAACGCGAAGAAATCGTGTGGGTCGCGCATCGAGCGCCATCCAGTGCGCAGTGACTCGACGTCCACGGCGTCGTCGTTAAGCACTTGCGGCAACGGTGCGACCACCGGCTGCAATTCCAGCAATGGCGATGGCGTCTTTGCGGTGAAGCGTTCCACCAGGTGGCGCCACGCCTCCATGTCGCTGTCCGGGCTGAGATAGACCTTGTGCACCGCGCCGCCATCGCCATCGAAAAATTGCAGGCTTTGCAGCTGGCGGCCACGCGATTCTTCGATCACCGCAAAGCCGTGTTTCCAATGATTGAGAAAAATGCGCAGATCGATGTTCTCGTCCAGCACTACGCCCATGACGGCGCCGAGTTCGATCTTGCTGAAGCAGCCTTTTTTCTCATGCACGCAACTGTCGTTGCGGGTCAGCACCATCACTCGACCCAGGGTGGGTAATGCATAAATCAGGTCGGCGAATGGGCCGTCCAGACGGGTGACGCCGTCGCCGCAGCGGCTGGCAACCATCGCGCCTTCGCTGACACCCAGGCGTTCGGCAAGGTCGCGTGCGCGCAGGCCCGGCTCGCTTTCCCGAAGTTGCTGCCACTCGGTGCGGATCTGTGAGGGTGGCAGCGCGGCGTTCGTTCGATAGGTGGATTCGTTCAACATCGCAGACTCCTCGTCAGAAAGTGAAACGCGCGGTCACGTTGAAACTGCGACCGGGCATGGTGAGAAGATCGGCCGGCAAACCACCGGTGCCGGCATCGTTGGCGCCATTGCCGCTCACTAGATTGCCGAGGGTGCCGCCGTTGAGGTTGCCCCAGTCCCAGTACTTGCGATCGGTAAGGTTGCTCACGCCAGCGAAGAGCTGCAGGTTTTCGACCGGTGAGTAATGGGCGTAGAGATCGAGCGTGGCGTAGCCGGCCGGACGGAAAATGGTCGGATCACTGAGCCGTGTGTGACGACGTACAGCGGTACTCGCCAGTTCCGCACCCCAGTTCTTCGCGTCATAGCTCACGCCGACGACGAGCTTGGCCGGGTCCACCGTATTGAGCGGCGTGTAGCCCGTATCGCCCGGCTGGATCAACCGGCCAGTGGTTACGGCAGCACTGCCGCGAAGTGACCATCCTTCCAGGGCATCGCTGAAACTTCCCAGCCGCAGCAAGCCGCTGGCTTCGGCACCCTTGATGAAGGCGCGCTGTGCGTTGACCGCCTGGAAGAACTCGTTGAAGAACGCGCCGGGTGATAGTTGGTAAGCCCAGGCCGGTACGTCGGCGGGCTTCAGCTGATAGCCCGACCAGATGAAGTTGTTGTAGCGATTGTAGTAGCCAGCGATGCTGAACCAGCCGGCGTCGCCCTTGCCACGAAAGCCCAGTTCCACGCCGCGGCTGGTTTCGGCTTTCAAGTTCGGATTGGGCAGGAACGCGATGTTGACGCCCGGGACAGGCTGCTCATTCCACGCGCCGGCGATCTCACTGTAGAGCGGCGGACGGAAGCCATAGGCGAAGTCCGCATAGACACTCAGCACATCGTTGAAATGCCAGATCGCGCCCAGCTTGGGGGAGACGTGATTGTCCTTGTAGTTGTTCTGGATAAAACCGGGGTTGTAGTTCTGGTAAAGGATGTCCGCATCCGGCTTGTACTCATAACGGTCGGCGCGCACTCCCGGTGTGATCGATAGGCGATCGTCGAGCAAACCGATTTCGTCCTGGCCGAACACGGAGTAGCGATTCGTGTTGCTTTCGGGAATCAGGTGCAACGGATAGTTGCCCGGCAGAAACGCATCGCTGCTGCCACTGGCGCCAGTCAATTCGTTGATGCCGTAGCCATCGACGTTGGCTTGCGCGTTGATGGTCGAAGCCTCGACGCCGTAGCTGATTTTCTGGGAGACGGCCGCACCATCGCCGAGCAGTTTCACCGCGACGAGCTTGCCGCCAAACGTTTTTTCCTGCAGCGGCAGGCTGTCGTAGAAACGCGCCACCGTGGCGTTCTCGGTCTGCGTATGCGTGCGTGTGCTGCTCTTCTGCGCGTACACGTTCCAGTCCAGCGTGTCGGCCAGAACGGCATTCAACTGCGGGAACCATTGGCCTGCGCTGATGCGCACGCGCGTGTTCTCGTCCTGCGAGTTGTAGTAACCGACGGTAGGTGTGACGTTGGACAGACCATCGGTGCGCGTATGCGTCTGTGATCCGTCCAGAATGACCCGGTCGGTGCGGCCGCTGTCGTCGACGTGCACGTATTTGCCCAGGAAACTATTCAGCTGATAAGTGAGTGGATCAGGTCGGGTGCGCGTGGGACCGACGCCTCCGACATCGCCCTCGTTGCTGGTCTGATCGCCTTCGCGATGATTCGCCACCAGCAAAAAGCCGTTGCGTTGATCACCGCCGGCGAACGTCACGCCCGAGGCAAGGCTATGGTCGCTGCCGTCGTATTGTTCCTTCAGCGACAGATAGACGTCTTTACCAGGCTGCAGATAGTCGGCAGGGTCCTTGGTCTGCAGGCTGACGACGCCACCCAATGCATCCGACGGATAAAGCGCAGACGCGGGACCGCGCACGATCTCGACCTGTTTGATGTCATCGAGGTCGACGAAGTTGCGGCCCGCACGGAAGCTGCCGCCAGCGACGTCTGCACCAAACGAGGACGGCATCGACACGCCATCGATCTCGATGCGTGTGCGGTTGCCGGACAAGCCGCGGATGTTGAAGCTGTCCAGGCCGAAGCGGCCGGCGGTACCAACGACCGACACGCCTGGCTCGTACTTCACCAGGTCGCGAATCGTGGTGACCAGTTGGCGGTCCATCTGCTGACGCCCAATCACCGATACGGTGCCTGGTATGTCGAGCAGGATCGAAGGACGCGGCGCCACGACCAGCACACTCGGCAGGTCGGTGGTGTTTGCTGGCGTCGCCGCAGGGGCCGCGGGTTCAGCGGCCAGTACAGGCAGGGTGAGCAGGGCGCCAATCAAGGCGGCCAGCGGGGTAATGCGCAACATGGGTGATTCCTTTGCCCAGCGAGGGATGCGTGCATCTGGGGCTTGCTGGCAAAGGAGGCGCGATGACGCCTGCGGCTGGCGGCCGTTATCGAATAGGGAACATGACGACGGACATCGGCCAGGAGGGATAGGCACCCGCCTGCCGTCACGTAAATGAGAATGTATCTTATTTACGAAAATGAGTCTACCGACTTTTGCTTGCGATCGAACTCGGGATGGCGATTCTCCCGCTGAGCTTGAGGGATGTTGCGGATGCTTCGTTGGGATGCCGCGAAAAGCCGGTGCGCGTTCGGCGGCACCTGCAGGCATCCGGCGCGGATGCGTTCTTGTACCGCGCACTTCTAATTTTTTTTGCCGGCCGAAGCGGTGGCATGGTCTTTAGCCATGGGCCGAGTCGTCGCATCTCGGTGCTATGACGACGCGTATTACCCAGCGGCTATGCGGACTTTTCGCGTCGGCGTGGGGAGTCGATTTGACCTTCGGGAGTCTCGTGGCGCCGGCTGCTCGATACCGAAACTGCCGTTGGAAGCGGCAGCCAATGGGTGGCCGACGGCAGCAAAAGAGCGCAGGCCAGATCGTTCCGTAGCATTACTTGGTTGGCCGTTTAGCGGATTTGCCCTACATTCTGTGTGCCGAGCAAAAGATTCCGGCAAATCATCCAACCAGTACGCGGGGAAATGTATGGCGAAGACCCAGAAAAAAGCAGTGAAAAAGGCAGCTCCGAAGGTTGCCGCGAAACCGGCCGCTCCCAAGCCGATCAAGGAAGTTCTGAGCAAGTCAGGGCTGGTAGCTCATCTTGCCGAAACCAGCGGCGTCGTCGCGAAAGACGTGCGCTCGGTGTTGGCGGCGCTCGAAGGTGCAGTCGTCGGCTCCATCCACAAGAAGGGCGCGGGCCAGTTCATGCTGCCCGGCCTGTTGAAGATCTCCGCCATCAGCGTGCCAGCCAAGCCGAAGCGCAAGGGCATCAATCCGTTCACCAAGGTTGAGCAGTGGTTTGCCGCCAAGCCGGCCAGCGTGAAAGTGAAAGTGCGCCCGTTGAAGAAGCTCAAGGATGCGGCAGCCTGATAGGCATGCCAGGAGATGCGGTGACTTCGGTCACCGCATCTCCTGGCCGCTGGCCTGGGAGTGACTGAGGCTTTACCTCGCAGCGATAGAAACTCCGCCAAGCGCTTTGCGACCATTGATCGGCACGCCGCGCCAAGTGGTAGCGATCAGCGTTTCGTGATCTCGAAATCCTGCTGCGCCACCGGCCTGCCGTCCAGCGAAATCTCGACCTTGTACTTGCCTTCGGGCCATAGATCCGGATTCTCCACCTTGAACGTGGTGACCGCCGGACCATCGGTGGCGATCGACTCCGTGATGCTGCTGATCAGCTGGCCCGGACCTTCCAGATAGCTCCATTTTGCGTTCAGCGTAGCGCCGCTGCTGCGGCCCGCGGTGGCGACACTGGCGTAAATGATCTTGTCATTGAATGCGAAGTGCGTGCTCGCGTGGGTCACCTCATGTGCCGTGTTCACCGCGTTGCCGAGGGTCAGTCCGACCACGGAAAGAGGCGCATTGGCCGACGCCGTTGCTGCAGGCGCCAGTACGGTGGTGGTGGCGTGCGGCATGATCGCAGCGGCAGGGGGGACCGACGCTGGCTTGTTGCTTGCGGGCGCGGCGGCCCTCGCCGGAGCAGGGGCGGGAGCAACGGCCTTGCTGGCTGGCGGCTCATGCTTTCCGCAGGCGCTGAGCAGTAACAGGCCGACGAGTGCAGCGCTGTACGGAACAACTGAGCGTGGTGAGCGTGTCATGCGCAAACTCCATGGTAGACGACGTGACGACGTCCATCCCTGCTTGGGTGAGTCCACCGAAGCTAACGCCTCCGATATGAAGCGCCGATTACCGGGGAAGCGAAAAGCACGCCTCACTTCGCATAGATCTAGCCCGATTCGATCTGTGCAGCAGCAGTCAGTCTACTGACGGGCGGTGCGCGGGTTGCCGGGCATGCTGGGGACGCTGCTGCGAAACGGATTGATGTCCAGTCCGCCACGGCGCGTATAGCGCGCATACACGCTGAGCTGCTGCGGGGCGCAGCGTTGCATCAGATCGACGAAGATCCGCTCCACGCATTGCTCGTGGAATTCGTTGTGATTGCGAAACGAGACCAGGTACCGCAGCAGTCCGGCGTGCTCGATGGGCAGGCCGCGATAGGTGATCTGTACGCTACCCCAGTCCGGTTGGCCGGTGACGGGGCAATTTGAGCGCAGCAGGTGCGAGACCACGGTTTCCTGGGTCGGGCTGCCGTCGTGATCCACCTGCAGGAAGTCGGGCTGCGGTGGCCCGTAATGGTCGATATCGATCGCCTGATCATCGAGCAGATGGCCATCCAGATCAGTGACGGCATAGGCATCCGCGCGAGCCTCAGTCAACGCCACGCCGACTTCCGCACCGGCCACCGCGGACAAGTCATGTGTCAACGTGCTCGCCAGTGTGGCCGCATCGGTGATGCGTTCCTGCGCGAAACCATTCAGATAAAGCTTGAATGATTTCGACTCGATGATATTCGGCGACACCGCCGGCACCCGGAACTCGGCCAGCGCCACCACGGGCTTGCCGCGCGGGTCGAGCCACGATAATTCGTACGCATTCCAGATGTCGACGCCATAGAACGGAAGCGGCTCGGTCACTCCGATTTCCGTTCGCTTCTCTGCGCGCGGGATAGCAAACAGCAGGCTTGGATCGTAACGATCGACGTAGGCGGTGCTCTTGCCGAGCGGGGAATGTTCGGGAGTGCTCATGCGTGAAGTTTAGCTGGTGTCCGCTTCTTTCCATGTAACGGCGCGGCGAGATAGCTATTCGCCGCCTGGCAGGTAGGAAGGGTCAACCGAAGAGCGGTGCTCCTCCCCCCTGCTCGCAGGAGGAGGTTGGGAGGGGTGAGGCTTTTGATCTTCGGGCGCGCGCATGAGTGCAGGCGACCCCTTGCACGAGACGGACAGAGCCAGAGGAATTACACATTCACCATATGCATCATGGCTTCCGCGTAGCGTGATCCTGCTGCCGCATCCGGCGGAAATACCGCGTCAATCGCCTTGAGCTCCGCTGCGCTGAGCTGTACATCGAGTGCGCCCAGATTCTCGTCCAGCCGCGAGCGCCGCTTGGTCCCGGGAATCGGCAGCACGTCCTCGCCCTGTGCCAAAACCCAGGCCAGCGCCAGTTGCGCCGGCGAGCAGCCCTTGTTCGCGGCCAACGCCTTTACCTGCTCGACCAGCTTCAGATTGAGGCCAAAGTTTTCACCCACAAAGCGCGGATTGTTGCGACGGTAATCGTCGGCGTCGAAGTCTTCCGGCTTGGTGATCGCACCCGTAAGGAAGCCACGACCCAGCGGCGAGTACGCTACCAGGCTCACGCCATGGCGGCGGCAGGCGTCGAGCATGCCGTTGTTCTGGGGGTCGCGCGTCCACAGCGAAAATTCACTCTGCAATGCGGCGATCGGATGCACCTTGCAGGCGCGATCCAGCGTTGCGCCAGAGGCTTCAGACAGGCCCAGATAACGCACCTTGCCTGCGGCCACCAACTCGGCCATCGCGCCGACGGTTTCCTCGATCGGCACCTCGCCATCAACGCGGTGCTGGTAATAAAGATCGATCGTCTCGATGCCCAGTCGCTGCAGGCTGGCATCGCAAGACGAGCGCACATATTCCGGGCGACCATTGACGCCGCGCCTGGTCGGATCGCTGGTGTCGCGCACGATGCCGAACTTGGTGGCGATAAAAGCCTGCTCACGCCGCCCCTTGATCGCCTTACCGACCAACTCTTCA
>Ga0302309_10002615_pt1 | contig 14763 bp, 20 predicted proteins | sample III_Palsa_N1_1_FD_200453 | JGI IMG/M metagenome (GOLD analysis project Ga0302309, IMG submission 200453) | Peat permafrost microbial communities from Stordalen Mire near Abisko, Sweden - III_Palsa_N1_1 | ecosystem: Environmental > Terrestrial > Soil > Palsa > Peat permafrost | place: Sweden... | reverse complement strand
GAAGGCTGCAATCAAATGCATGCCATGTGCGCCAATATTACGTTTTCGCGATGGCGAATTTGTTTTAATCCGCTGGGGTAGAATTTCCACTTCATAACTCGGGGGAGTTTTCAATGCCGCATCGTCACGACTGACAAAAGTATGGAAAAATTCTTTGAAGTAATTTAATCCGATTGTCATTGTAGGCCTCCCCCATTTCACCACGCTTTGATCAAGACATCTTCTGCAGATGGGACAGTAAAAATTATCCTATCTGTGCAGTTGTCTCAATCATGATGGATTGAAAGATTTTGGGAAATCGGCGCGTCACTTGGGTTGCTGTAGGAAAAGTCCTACGAACTCGATCCGCGTCGCTCAACCTATCGACAGATCAACAATTCGCGGATGCCGTTGAGTGATTATCCAGACGGGAGGACGATGAACCATGCCATCTTTTGCCAGGCTCAGTTTTCTTTTTTTTGTATTTCCGCACTCATTGGCGACTTGCCAAGCAGCTCTAGCAATTGAGGTAAAGTATAAGGTTTCGGCAGCACGAAAAACGGAAAATCGAGTGCAATTCGTGGTTCGACGGAATAGCCGGAGGTGAAAATAATTGTCATGGCGGGATGACTACTGGCGACGATTCTAGCCAGCTCAATACCGGACATCCCGGGAAGGGTGATGTCGGTCAACAATACGTCAAATGCATCTGTACCCGCAAGAAAATTCATTGCCTCTTCGCTATTTTGTGCACCGCGAAAAGTGTGCCCAAGGATACGCAGCAATTCACAAAGCATCCGCAGGACATCTGCATTATCCTCGACGACGAGAATATGCTTGTAATTCGATGCGGCATCAGGTTTAGATGCCGCAAGATCCCGCCCTGTTTGCTCCGTCATTAAAATTTCCCTTATACATTAGAAATTATGGCGAACGCATCTTGCAATTTCATTGCCATTTAAATAACAGCAACACAATGATGATTCCCAACTATTTTTCACAATAACACTTCGCAGGTAAAGTGAGGGAAATAACATATTTATACCCAGGCAACAATTTGTCACTCGGCATACCGGTCGAGCGCCGGATAGCTGGTCATGTGGTTGCATTACATATGACATAGGGGGATTGCCGGTCAATGAAATTTCACAGACCCACACGCACAGTTACATGAAAATATTGTGCTTCGATACTGGCATTGTTATCAGGTTTCAAATCCGAAGTATATCAGGGCAGCCACATACGATCACCTCAACGGCGATCGCGCAGGAGCAGCATGAATGACTCAGGCAAGTAACACGTTTTAGCACAAAAACTAATCTGTCGTTGCCACTTCCAACGGGATCCAGGCATCCACTTCGGTGCCATGCCCATTTTGTACCAATCTGATGCTCAGAGATCCCGCCAGCATCATCATACGCTCACGCATACCCGCTAACCCGTGGCTCTCAGCCTTGTCCACAGCATTCGGGGCAATTCCCCTGCCGTCATCGGCAATCACCAGATTCAATCCACCGTCCTTCGGCTGGAGAATTACCTGTATGCGGCTGGCGCCGGCGTGGCGAGCTGCATTGTTCATCGCTTCCTGCGCTACCCGGAACAAAGCAATTGCGCAGGAATAATCGATTTGGTCAAAACCATCACAAATAGTGGTATCTACTGCCAAGCCGCTAGTCGCGGCGAATTCCGTTGCATATTCGGACAAAGTAAAAGACAACCCTAAACTGTCCAGTAGATTGGGGCGCAAATTTGCAATGATCCGGCGCTTCAAGTCAGTCAATTCCGTGATCGTTGCTATCGCATGCTGGAGCCTGGCCGTCGAGGCGGCGTCCGTGTCACCAAGATGCGCTGCGACCACGGAAATATCCATCGTGACCACAGTAAAGCAAGCGCCGAATTCACTGTGCAGTTCATGTGCCAGCTTTGCCTTTTCCTGTTCGGCAGTTTGCATAAGATGACGCGATAGCGCGGATAATTGCGCGGTACGCTCGGATGTATTTTCTTTCATTTGATCCTGAGCGCACTGCAATTGCGCCTCACTTGCAATAACTTTCAAAAAATACTGCCTGATCAAGAAATAAAACAAAATCAGCACTGCTAGCACAGCAATATTGGCAATCAAGCCCGACATCAATTCGTTGACTCCTGCGACGCAAGGGTGATCGGCTCCTGCCGTTGGCCAATGATTCAACAGGTTGACCGTATTGCCGATCAGAACGATGGCTGATAGCATGAACACGATCAGAATATATAACGGCAATGTCCGTTGTTGCGCACTCTTCATAAGTCCCGCATAGTAGAAGGGAAATCCAGCCCGAGCAGCCGCCATATGACGGATCCAGCTCAGGAAAGCAATTGGTAGCCGGCGACTCGGTTTATATCCTTACAGCAATCGTTTCCCAGTGTACTTGAACTCGACGCGTAAAACTATCTTTTGCAAAGTACATGACCTCAGAGCATCGGTGGCTGAAGAGCGCCGCGCAGGGGCAAAGGATTCGGAATACCGCAAAACAATGTGAATCAGCGCACAGAAAAAGGATGCGGCATATTTTATACTTCGCGCTTTTCATCGCGCAAAATCCTTTTGCGGAGATCAGATCAACTGAATAGGACGAAATATGCAATTAAGAACGATCTTGCTCAGCAGCTTCCAGGAATTCGATAATGGCGTGACGCACTCAATTCCTATTGACTTCTTTAAGGGCAAACTCATCGAACGGAATGTTACACCAGAAGACTTTGATCATGAACTGATGGCAGCCCTGCACGAAGGCGACTTTTCCATCACATCACCCGGAATGATTGAAATGACAGATGCCGGTGCGCAACATTATGCGAGGAACCTGCAGTTGATTTGATGAGTTCAAAATAAATTGCCGTGTCCGAACGCGAGGGGCACGGCAATTTTCATTGATGGTTTGCGTAATAAATCGCGCGGTGAATATCCCTCAATGCGTCAGCAACGCAATCAAAATAATCACAGGAATCGGCACTCCAAGAAAAAAAAGCAGCAATGAACGCATGATAAATCTCCAGTAAATGATTAATTTGTATGATCAGTACGCCACGGGTTCGGAAAACGCCACATTATCGCGTTGCTTCCCGCCAAAAGTTGCCGCCAAGCTTGCAAAAAATGCGCCGCATAACAATGCTACAAACATCCAAAGAGCGGAAGTTGCTGCAGCCTTGCGCGCATTGTCTGCACTCTGTTTGGCCACCTGGGCGGCATTGGCAAGCATCGCCTGCGCTTTGTAGAAAGCGTCACTGACACGTTTGCCGGCATCCGCATTGGAGAGCCCCGTGCGCTGCGAGACAAGTTGCGCCAGATATTGTTGATCGGCATCAGGCAAACTATTCATGCGCAACGCGTTGGCAAAAATCCTGGCAACCTCAAGGCGCGTTGAGTTGTCCATGCCATTCGAGGTAGCGGCAATGGAACCGTCGTTAGCACTTGCGGCAGTACCACCGGCGGTAGCCGATGGGCCAGGTCGAAACAGCGAATCGACGGTATAACCGATGTAACCGGTTTCGGCCTCATCATTACGCCGGTCTGCTGTCGCTGGCGAGGGGGTCGTAGGCCGCCCGCCTTCCATTGCTGTTCCGACCGCACCCACTACACCCACCGCCGTGGAAGCAGTGCTGGAAACGACGTTGCCGACCACCGTGCCCAACATGGCAGCGGCAACCAGCGATGCAATCGCCCATGCGAGGAGGCCGTGCGCCGTATCGCGGAAGTAAACTTCATCGTTATGCACCGCCGCCCATTTAATGCGGAGACGTCCGGCAAGGTAACCGCCAACGCCGGATGCCGCTATTTGCGTCAGGATGAGCCACATGATTGTTGATGCTCCAATTGCGCTGGCACTGAGACCTTTGTTTGACCAAGGCGAAATGGTTGAAAAACCCAGCCCGACACCGAGAACCAGCAGGATCAGCGCCAATGCGGCTGCCGCAGCAGCACCGGCAAGAACCGCCGCCCAAGATACCCCTGAGGTGGTGGCGTCGGATGAGACATTTAAAGCATTGCGTTCTATGTTCATTATTTCCTCCATTGAAAAGCTCAGGTTGCCGAACTATTCAACAAATGTATGTGCGCCATTTCACGTACATCAAGAATAGGTCGATATCTTTCTTCCGCAAGCGCTAGGTCGCCCTCAAGCGTTGTAACCCGTTTGTATGTGAAGCAGCGCACAGAAAAGCGGCAGTGAGATCGCTATGCTGGCAACTCCTTCCCAAAACATGGAGAGATCATGAAATCAAAATTCAGTGTTGCTTGTCTACTAGTCGGCAGCTTGTTGGTTCCAATGTCGGCTGCGTATGCCGATGACGATATAGACCAGTCTCATCCGGTCAATTTCATCAAGGATTCTGCAATCACCACCGCGATCAAGTCAAAGCTAGCTGCAGAACATTTGAAGAGCCTGAAAAATATCAAGGTCGATACCGACGACCATGGCGTAGTTTGGTTGAGCGGCTCTGCCAGTACACAAATGCAGGTGGATCGGGCCGGGGAACTGGCACGGCAGACAGATGGCGTGAAAGCAGTGAAGAATCATATTATCGTTAGAGCGGATGGCTGAATCATCCTGCAATGCAGCGAAGAACGGAATGAAATCCGAATGCGATGCACAGCTTCCATGCATCGCATGCATCACTTATTCAATCTCCATCCAGCACAATTTTCAGAATATGCCGCGACCGATTTTTCGGAGAAACGCTGGTTTGCAAATCGCTACTCCTACGTTGCTTCCTCATCCTGTCCTACAACCTTGTCGGAAGCGCACCGATTCCCGTTCGATTTTTCTACAGCTAGAATTTCTGCACGCTTGAGCATTTAGAATCCAGACAGATTCTGTTCAGGTACTTCATTTTCAACCAAGGAGAACAGCATCATGAACAAAGATCAAATCAAGGGCACCGCCAAAAACATCGCCGGCAAAATTCAGGAAGATGCAGGAAAACTGGTACGCAGCAAAGAACAACAGGCTAAGGGCTTGAAAAAGCAAGTTGAAGGAACCGCCGAAAAAACACTCGGCGATGCACGGGAATCGGTAAAGAAATCCGTCCATCATTAATCAGGAGCAATGCACCGGCGCGATTGCCGGTGCATTCATCATCGTCGCAGAGCCCGCCATTTTCGGCACGCGATTTCTACCGGAACGCGCCCATTTGACTCATCCGATTCATTTATGAAGGAATGATAATCATGAAACAATTCTATCCAGGATTATTAATCGCCGCCTCTACATTGCTTCTAGCTGCCAGTGCAGGGGCAGCTACCACCGATGCCAAGGCCAGCTACGAAGCCAGCAAAGACCAAGCAACACAGGACTATAAGGTTGCGCGCGAGAAATGCAATTCGTTTGCAGGCAACGACAAAAGCGTATGTGTAGCGGAGGCTGAAGCGGCTGAGACACGCGCCAAAGATCAAGCCGAGGCACAATATAAAAACACGCCGGCTGCGACCGCGAGCGCGCGCAAAGACATCGCAGCAGCCGACTATAAAGTGGCGAAGGCAAAGTGTGACAGTAAAGCCGGCAATGATAAAGACGTTTGCATAAAGGAAGCCAAGGCCGCGAGAGTTGCAGCGGTTGATGACGCCAAAGCTGATAAAACCGTCGTGACCGCCCGCGCCGATGCGCAAGACGACAAGCAAACTGCCGACTATAAGGTCGCATTGCAAAAATGTGATTCACTGGCCAACACCGCCAAAGATAATTGCATCGCCAGCGCAAAAGCACAATACAACCAGTAAATGCGCGCTTTGCGTTCGTAATGCCTTGGTTCAATGCAAGAAAAACCGAGGCTATTAGTTCGGCGCCCATGCGATGGATACAGTTGGCCAATCCTATTAAAACCCGGAGCAACAAATGACAAATTCGAACGAAAAGAAAGACGCGATCGATTTACTGAAGGCAGATCACCGCGCGGCGGAATCTCTGTTTGATCGCTATGCAAAAACTGAAGGAAACGAAAAAAAACGCGAGATCGCCCGCGAAGCGTGTGCGGCACTGCTTATCCATATGGAAATTGAGGAAGCAATATTCTATCCCGCAGCACGCAGGGCAACCGGTGACGAAGGACTGCTCGACGAAGCTGAATCCGAGCACGCCGGTGCGAGAGATATTATCGCCAAGTTAGAACATCTGCAGCACGAGCAAGGACCTTTTGACACACTGGTAAAGCAGTTGCAAGCCGAGATTGAACATCATGTTGACGAGGAAGAAAAAGAATTGTTCCCCAAAGTACGGGAAACGAAGCTGGACCTTGCCGCTATCGGCGATGCGTTATTGGAAATGAAGAATCATCTTCTGAAAATGCACGCCATGCCAGCAGAAGCATAGACAGCACAAGGGGCAGTACTGGCAGGTCTCGATTTGATTGCGGCTTACAAAAATGTCGAGCCTGTTCGTCTAAATTTAATCGATACCTCATCGTGCTGCCATCTCAACTGCCATGGTATTCCTCGCAAATCATTTTCCGTTCAGAGCGTTTTCCAATTGTTCCTTGCTCATGGTCGAACGCCCTTTGATACCCTTTTCCCGTGCCTCGTTATATAACTGCGCATAGGTGCGGCCAGCAGCACCTGAATGTGAATGAATCCCGCCACGGCGAGACGAAGAAATGTCGTCCAGAGATGTCTTGCTGGCATGCATTGCCTCGCCATGTCGTGCTCGCTCTTTATTGACGGTGCGTGCAGCAATTTCCTCGGCCAGCTTCACTCCGACTCCTCTACGCTGCACGCTTTGCTTGATATGTTGATACTGACGTTCGCGCTTTGCGCTCCAAGTAGTTTTTGGCATGTTATCTCCACAGGTTCAACGCCCGAAAATGGCGCAATCCAGTTATCGAAGTCAAAAAGCCCGCATGTTTCAGCAGGCTTCTTAAGCATACAAATTAAAGGCATTCGAAAGCACATTCCTATGCGCTAATCTTTACCTGATCGCGCAAATTTTTGATCTCGTCATGATTGCGCAATACACCTTGATATTGGCGATCTACCACCTGACGAATGTGCTCAGGCATATCTTTCGAGAGCGCCTTTTTATAGCTGTGCACAGCAGCATCTTCGCCCTTTTCGCATTCATTCAATACCGCTTCATCGCTTTTTCCGGTAATCGATGTCTTGATATTGAGCCAGCCGCGACGCAATGCTCCCCCGGTGGTCGTTCCTGTGGCGGGATCGCCGCCCTGTGCGCGCACGAGGTCTTTCAGTTCGCTCGCGGCCAGAGCGCAACTGCGCTGGCGAACCGCAAACATGGCCTTCAATTGCGGATGGCGCCCGCTCGCGTCTTCCACGCAAGTTTTGAATCCTTCTTCACCATCATTACAGGTCTCGATCAAATCGTTCAGAGTTGAAATGATATCGTCGTTAGTCATGGCTTTTCCTTTAATGAATTTACCCGCACAATTGCCGAAATGTATTTCGGCTGTTTCTTCACCGTTGGCGTAATAACCTTTGCCATTGATAAAGGTTAAAAGCTGCTTTAACGAGGTTCAGTTTATTAATTGTGACAGGATCGCACTATCAGACATTCGCCTACTGAGGTGTAGGATTACACGAGGGCGTATGGAATGATTTCAGTCTGGATATATCAATCAATGAATAGTCGAATTATTCGACCAATAATTTTCGCGCGAGGCGGAAAATAAGTGATTCGATGGAAGCGTAGACCGCCAAACGCGCGGGGAAAAGTATTACAAAATGTAATCTAGTCCTACAAGAATCGCTGTTTTCGTCCTACATGACCTGCATATCCCTGATGCTATTATCAAAATCATCGATTTTCCCGAAAAACTCAAGGAAAACCGCAAATTCTCGACACAAGATCATTAATTAAAATCATTGAATTTCAGGAGTTCATCGTGAATGTCGATCTGTTGATGGGTGCGAATACCTACTTTCTTGGCCTGTTAGAGCAGCGGATCGGCCGAATAATTGGCAATACGCGCTTACAGGAAAACGGCGCTCTTCGACAGGCACGTGGCCGAAGCCAGATGATAGTCGGCGATGCGCATAGAATTATTGAGCGCTGCAGGAGGAAACAGCGCAAATCGATATCTGTGCGTTTAAACAGCACCAACGTGAATTGATATTGTGAGGCAGCTTATGTCAGGAATCCGTAATTTTCCTGGCAGTTACGGAGCGCTGATATCGTTTCTCTCGCAAAAAATACACGAGCAACGCGCAAGCAGGTCGCAGTCGGAGCGACCGAACACCGTAAATTCCAGCAATGAAGCGAACGTCGTCGCGATCAACAAATATCGAAAAGTGGCGCAGGGAAAGTCATTTCTTTCCTTTGATCCCTTATTTGAAGGGACCAAGAACATCGCTGCGCACGAAAATTGCTCGCCTAGGCTGCCCCCATCGGCACTTTCCGCTGGCAGGTCGATGCAATTACTGCTGCTTCGATCGGTTCAACAGTGGCTTACGCAGCGAGGATCAAGCAAGGGCGCCGCATTGGCTTTTTACACGTTGTTCTCGATGGCGCCGATTTTGGTCCTAGTAATCACGATAGCCGGTAGCATATTCGGCAGCGCTGCCGCGCAAAAGGAAATTCTTGATCAGTTGATTAGTCTAGTGGGGCCAGGTGGGGCCGATGCAATACGCACGCTGCTACCCGGGTTAAATGGTTCCGCTGCCAGTCATCTACCCGCGATTGTTGCTTCGGTGGCATTGGTGATCGGCGCGACCAGTGTCTTTGCCGAATTGAAAGGCAGTTTGGATGAAATATGGCAGGTCCCTCCGTCCGAACAGCGCGGACTATTCAGCTTGATACGTACCAGATTACTTTCACTTGGCCTGATTCTGGTGCTTGCGTTCCTCCTGCTGGTTTCACTGGTGGTGAGCGCGGCGCTGTCGATGTTGAGCCGCTACTGGGGTGGTGGGATCGAAGACGCATTAATCATCGATCCGCTTTCATCCATATTCTCCTATGTTGCGATTGCATTTCTTTTTGCTATGATTTTTAAAACGCTGCCTGCGACAACTCTTCCTTGGAATGACGTGTGGATTGGCGCAGTAGGCACTGCTGGATTATTCAGTCTGGGAAAGTATGCGATCGGCATGTATTTAGGCAACAGTAACGTTACCAGCAGCTACGGTGCTGCCGGTTCATTCATGGCGTTGCTATTATGGGTGTATTACTCATCGCAAATTTTCTTCCTCGGTGCGGAATTCACGCACGAATACGCAATCAGTTTCGGAAGCTTACGACAATCTAACCGGCCGCCGCGCAATGCGCGCAAGTAAGCGCTCGATGCAGCGCATCATTTTAAGCATTAGGCAATATGCTCCGGAGCAACCGGCATAACAAATTCAACATGCTTAGGCGCGGCAGCATTCAAATGACATAGAGGAAGAAATGATACGTGTTGCCATTTGCGACGATCACCAGATTGTACGGGCAGGATTCAAACAGATTTTTGCTGACTCCCCTGATATTGAGGTTGTCGCTGAGGCATCCAATGGCAGGGAGGCACTCGATATTGCGCGCAGGAAGGTCTGTGACGTCATGCTGCTCGACATTGGAATGCCGGACCATAATGGCGTCGATACCTTACGTACCATCAAACAAGGGCAGCCTGACTTACCGATTCTCATTCTGAGTGGCTATCCTGAGCAGCAGTACGCGATCAATTTATTAAAGATGGGTGCAAACGGCTACCTCAATAAGAATTGTGATCCTGAAGAAATGATCAAGGCGATTCGGACTGTAGTGACCGGACGTCGTTACGTCAGTTCTACCGTCGGGGAAATTCTGGCGCAGGGATTTGATCATGACGTGTCGGCTGCATTGCATACCGAATTATCGGATCGCGAGTTTCAGGTTTTTCTGCGTCTAGCCAAAGGCGAATTGGTGTCGGATATCGCCGTGACTTTGTGCCTCAGCATTAAAACAATCAGCACTTACAGGACTCGCGTGATGGAGAAAATGCAATTACAGTCAAACAGCGATTTGACCTACTACGCCTTGAAAAACAATTTGCTGGATTAGATGTGCACTAGATGAATCGGGGCGTCAGGTCATCAATATCGGCTAATGCATGCTGGACTGAAGTTGCATTGCCTGGAGTTGAGACACCAATGCATCGATGTCACGGGATTTGTCAAAGAAACCCTCGGCGCCGAGGGCAACGCAACGATCCCGCAATGCGCCGCTATCGTTTCCGCTAAACATGAATAGCTTGCCATAAGTCTTTTTGTCCTTCTTTAGTCCCGTGAGTACGCCAAAGCCGGTTCCCTCGCGCAATCCGAGGTCGACAATCGCAACATCCCATTCTTTCGAGCGGAGTTGCAGCAATGCATCGGTCTCACCCTCAGCGAAGCCGACAACTTCAATCTGCCCCGTTTGCTGCAAAATTTCAATCAACATTACACGAATTTTTACTGCATCTTCTATCAAAAACACGCGTAATTTTTTTTGAATATTCATCAGGCAGCCTCGTTATTCGACACTTATTTAATGGTTGAGGTCTTATGAAGGGTCAAATGGCTTTTTTACTTTTGACGTCAAATAGCATTTTATTCGGATAACAACCACATCCGAAAATCATGCCGGGAATGGCCTGGTTTTCAGTCAAAGAAAAATATCACGTCCTCGCTGCATACGTCAATTTGATTAACAAGTAGTTCCGTGCGCCAGGACCAGATCGAATTCGCGTTTAGCAACCTTGTAACATTCTCCGGCGTAACTTTCTAGCCGGTCCCGGTCAAGTACCGTTATATTGCCACGACGCCACAGAATCAAGCCATCGAGCTGCAACTTGCCGACCGCCTGGGTAACGCTTTCACGTCGCACGCCGAGCATATTTGCTATCATTTCCTGCGTCACTTTAAATTCGTTGGTTGGCAGGCGATCCAATCGGTCCAGTAACCAGCGCGACAATTGCTGATCGACAGAATAATGGCGCCCACACACCGAATTTTGCGCCATTTGAGCGAATAGCGCCTGTGTATAACGCATTAAAAGGTGTTGCAATTTTCCGCCACGCTCGCAGGCTTCCCTCAACGCGGATGCCTTAAGTTTATATGCATAGCCAGCGGCCTCCACTTTGGCCGTGCCCATTGCATTGTCATTCGTAAGGAGTGACATTCCAACTACTCCCTCGTGACCTGTTACACCGATTTCTGTGGTCGCGCCATCCGCCATCACATACAGTAGCGCAATGATCGCGGTGGTCGGGAAATAAGCATGCGACAACTTGCTGCCGTCCGTATACAACTCCTTGTCAAACTCGAGCTCAACCAATTCCAGGTGAGGCATCAACCTCGCCAACTCTCCTGCAGGCAGCGCAGCCAGCAAGTCATTCTCGACAGTGCGAACCTGGCTCGACCTCAATGGATTATTTGGAACCAAAAAATCCCGGCTCAATGCCGTAGTTACATGAATAGGTACGGGGGCCTTTGCCGAAATAATGCTTTGTGTGGAATGACTCATTTTGTACTCCTTAATTCTCAAGTCGGACATCAATTTATACCTGGCAGCATCAATCCAAGGCGGTTCGATATGGCACGCAGGCGGTTCGCGGTTGGCTTCAGAAAAGCGAGCACCATGAGACGTACTTTAGACGCACGCCTGCGTCGTGACTATCGGATAGCAAGGCGTTGCCTTGTACGCGCAGAGCCGCTGCAACGGTCAGCGATATCCTACAAATGCGGACTGGAAGTCGATGCACGACATGTCCATAAAATGATGGTTTTCGCATTGTGAATATCATTTTTTCCGCTGAAATCAGCCGACGTTTGCTTAATTCAAAGCGGAATTATTCCTTTCCCCACGGAACTTATCGATCCCGGTTACATATAGGATTGAAGTAATAGTGCGTTATCGCACAGTGATGTTTTCATATTTTTTCTATCCTGTCCGTACATCGTAACCAAGGAGAATGTGATGAATACCTCCCAAAATTTTTCTGTTGCAGCAATCGTGATTGCTTCCTCTTTATTAAGTGCTTGCGGCACCACCACAACCACTACGATCACTCCGGTATCGGCACCAATATCGACACCGGTCAGCAGCACATATGGTGTGATTGACTCCATCCAGCTTGTTCAGGTGGAAACGGAAAAGAAAAATTCCGGCGTGGGCGCCGTCGCCGGCGGTGTAATTGGCGGCGCGCTGGGTAATACAGTCGGCGGCGGCGCTGGAAAAGCGTTAGCTACCGTGGCCGGTGTCGTCGGCGGTGCGGTGGTAGGTAACAAGATTGAAGAAAACGGCGATGCGCCGCAGGTTCATCAAAGCTATCAAATCGTGGTGCGGATGGATACTGGCGGCTATCAGACCGTTACCCAGGATGCGATCACAGACATGCAAGTAGGGTCACGTGTGCATGTCGAAAATAATCGGGTTTATCTTCTGTGAAATGTCGTCTTCTGAAACGGCGCAAGCCAGCCGGTGAAACACAACATTTTAGCGGTTCGCTCGCAATTTCATCATTATCATTTTTTACGTTAGACAGCACACAGAGAAATCGCAGCAGCATCGTTATCCTGAGTTTGTGAGTCGTTCAATGACCCACACTTTGGCAACCTCTATCGATATTCTAATTAGGAGCAATAAATGACGCAATCAACGAAAGATCAGCACACCAGCCACACACCGCAACAGCATCATGAAAAAGCGGCAGAGCATCATGATCAGGCATCGCATCATCACAAAGAGGCGGCCAAGCACCATGAAAAGGGCGACCACCAGGCAGCGGCAGATCATGCGCAAGCTGCCCACGGCCATGGCGCACAGGCAGCCGAGCATGGCACGGAAGCCAGCAAAATTCATGCGAATGGCCAGCACAAGAAATCTGATAAATCGTAAGAGCTTCTGTTGCAGAACAGGTGGTCAAATAGGCCCTGTGAGCTGATACGCCGTTTTGCAATTCGATGAAAACGCCTTGATATCCGAGGCGTTTTTCGTAACCACCTCAAGCTTTTTTCTCGCCGAAGCGATATTGGACGTCGAATTGAACACAGCACCGGACTCATCGGAACAGAAAGAAATCCCGTCGATCACTCTGACGGATCCGCCGGCGTCCGACAATAGACGCCTGCCTGCGCCTCGCTCGCGATTGCATTTCAACTCCGGCAGCGCAGGAATGATCATCATGGGAACCGCAGGGTTCCTGTTTATTCTCAGCTTTTCCCAGAAATTTCTCATTCCGCTGGTATTTTCCATTTTCATCGCCTATACGCTAAATCCGTTGGTGTGTATGTTGCAAAGGATGAAAATACCGCGCTTTTTCGCGACATCTCTGCTAATGATCGGCATTGTTTCAGCTATCGGGCTGCATATTAGTTCATTGGTCGCGGAGTTTGATGCGATCCTCATCCAATTGCCTGATGTCACGCGAAAAATTTCGGCGGAAATGGCGAGAGATCAAATCGGTAAAGCAACAATGATGCAGAAGATGCAGGTTGCGGCGAACGAATTGGAAAAAGCGACCAACCAGGCAACAATCGGCAAGATGGAAATCAAGAAATCGATTGACAGTGAGCCTTCTGCATTCAAACTCCGTGATTGGCTGTTTGCTGGCTCGATGACACTGATGGGTTTCATGGGCCAAGCGATTATGGTTCTGTTCCTGATATTTTTCTTATTGCTGTCCGGCGATACGTTCAAACGAAAACTGGTCAATTTCGCCGGCCCGTCGTTGATAAAGAAAAAGGTCACTGTTCAGATTTTAAGCGATATCAATTCCTCGATTCAACGTTACATGTTTATGCTGCTGGTGACGAATACGTTGGTAGGGTTATTGGACTGGATCGCGTTCACACTGATCGGATTGCGTAACGCCGGCGCATGGGCAGTAGCCGGCGCCATGCTGCATGTGATCCCCTACTTCGGATCAATTGTGGCCGGCGGCGCGACCGGCGCCGCCGCACTTATGCAATTTGACTCGATCTCGGAAGCTTTGCTGGTCGCCTCCGTTTCAATGGGAATTTCCACCTTCGTTGGAATACTCATCACTACGTGGATGACGGGCAGGATCGCCAAAATGAATGCGGCAGCCGTATTTGTTGCACTGCTTTTTTGGGGCTGGTTATGGGGAGTTTGGGGGCTTTTGCTAGGCGTACCGATTATTGTACTGATTAAGGTCGTGTCCGAGCATGTTGAGGGCATGAAGGCAATTGCGGAACTTTTGGGTGACTAAAACAATAGCAATTGTCAAAATTTACATTCCGTAACTTCATCTAGTCCTACAAGGGATTACGGCCCAGTCCTACATAGACTCCAATTTCCAAATGCTAATATGGTTTTCAAGGTGCCATTTATTGGATGCCGTTATCGGTTGTGCAAAAATAAAATCTTACGAGGTTTTCCCGGCAACGAGTGGGAAAACAGTTTTCTTTTTTGCAACCAGTTGGTGGCGGCAAACTCTAAGTGAAAGCAGAACGCCCTTCCTGTGCACCTCCATCTGACCCGCAGTTACATGGTTTTATGATGCCAGTACCAGAAATTCTTCTCGTCAATGACCATGCCGCAAGTCTCATGGCAATGGAAAGCTTATTGAATAGCGCTGCGTCCAGACTGGAATTCACGGTTGTGCTGGCCCAGTCTGGCGAAGAGGCTTTGCGCAAAGTTCTCACTCACGAATTCGCCGTCATTTTGCTGGACGTAAACATGCCGCTGATGGACGGCTTTGAAACAGCCGAGGCGATTCATTCGCATCCTCGCTCGGCAGGTGTGCCGATCATTTTCATCACAGCACATTACGCCGACGAAATCCATCGCATGAAAGGCTATCAGCAGGGTGCGGTGGATTATTTGTTTACACCCGTGATTCCGC
>Ga0302309_10002609_pt1 | contig 14792 bp, 10 predicted proteins | sample III_Palsa_N1_1_FD_200453 | JGI IMG/M metagenome (GOLD analysis project Ga0302309, IMG submission 200453) | Peat permafrost microbial communities from Stordalen Mire near Abisko, Sweden - III_Palsa_N1_1 | ecosystem: Environmental > Terrestrial > Soil > Palsa > Peat permafrost | place: Sweden... | reverse complement strand
GGGACCGGCCTTCTGTTTTGGGTTTTTCTGTCGCTCCGCCGTTGGATTTATGGCGGATGACCGCGGCGCCGATGAGGATCACTACGGGTATGGCCGCGACGAGGATGGTCAGCAACAGGTGTTTGGCACTGACCCTGCCAATGAACAGCAGGAGGAGACTTGTAGCGCCGACCAGCAGAGCAGTGGACAAATTAGCCGGTGCAATCAAGAGGCAGACAATGGCGATCGGGGTAATGACCGGCAGAAAGCCGGTGCGGAAATCCTTGATCACATCCTGCTTTTTACTGAGCAGCCGGCTGAGATACATGAACAGCGCCAGTTTGGCGAGATCCGAGGTCTGGAACGTCATGTTAATGATCGGCAGGCGTATCCAGCGACTGCCTTCGTTGAGCTTGACCCCGAAGAAAAGTGTATAGAGCAATAGCGGGATAGACACCAGGAAGATGATCAGGGCTACCCGGGAATAGATCGTATAGTTGACCTGGTGGGCGAAATAAATGATCATGACGCCGACCAGGATGAAAGCGAATTGTTTGAAGAGATAGATTTCCGTATTGCCTTTATACATTTTGTAGGCAAGGAGACCGGTGGAACTATAGACCACCAACAACGATACGACAGCCAGCAGGAAGACTGCTGTCCAAATGACCTTGTCACCCCGTGTACGTGACCGGAGGCTGGCGAAGGGCGTTCTTTCTATCGTTGTCGTGTTACTCATTTACAGATATCTTACTACTTTACAGATCTCTTACTGCCTCTTTGAATTGTTTGCCCCTGTCTTCATAATTCTTGAACAGGTCGAAGCTGGCGCAGGCCGGGCTCAGCAGAACGGTATCCCCTTTGGTGGCGAAGTGGAAGGCGGCTTTGACGGCTTCTTCCGCACTGGCGGTGTTGACCATGAGAGGCACGTCGTTCTGAAAAGCTTCATGGATCTTCCGGTTGTCCAGTCCCAGGCAGACGATAGCCTTGACCTTCTCCTTTACCAGGTCGCGGATCAGGGAGTAGTCATTACCCTTGTCCACCCCGCCCAGGATCAGGATAGTGGGATGTTCCATGCTTTCCAGGGCATACCAGGTGCTGTTGACGTTGGTGGCTTTGGAATCGTTGATGAATTGGACGCCGCGGACCGTGCTGACATATTCCATCCGATGTTCCAGGGCTTCGAAGCTGCGAATGGCCTCCCTGATCTTTTCCTTCCGGATGCCAACGGTGGCGGATGCGATACCTGCTGCCATAGTGTTATATTGATTGTGAATGCCTTTGAGGGCAAAATCATAGATGCTCATCTGCAATTTCTCACTGCCGGTATTGATAGTCATCTGTCCGTTCCTGATCGATCCTCCTTTGTTGGTTTCCTGTTGCATAGTAAATGGTAATGGGTTAGAATGAAAGGGAAATTGGTCTATGTATTTTTTTATCACGGGGTCGTCCTGGCAATAAATAAAATAGTCTTCGGTTGTCTGGTTCATTACAATCCGGAATTTGCTGTGGATGTAATTTTCAAATTTGTACTCATAGCGGTCGAGGTGGTCTTCGGTGATATTGGTAAGGATCGCCACATCGGGCCGAAAGGTGGCGATGTCATCCAACTGGAAGCTGCTGATCTCGGCCACATACCATTTCTTCGGATCTTCCGCGACCTGCCGGGCAAAAGAATAGCCGATATTCCCGACGAGGGCGCAGTCCAGGCCGCCATGGCGACAGATGTGATAAGTCATGGCGGTAGTCGTGGTCTTACCGTTGCTGCCGGTGATGCCGATAATTCTGCTGTCGCCTTTATAGCGATAAGCCAGTTCGATCTCACTGATGACGGGTATACCTTTCTTCCTTACCTCCTTTACCAGTTCGTTCTTTTCCGGGATGCCGGGGCTTTTCATGATTTCGTCGGCAGCCAGGATGCGGGAGGCGGTGTGCCGGCCTTCTTCGAATTCGATACCGTGGGTACTGAGAGTATGACGATATTCATCCTTCAGCGGGCCGCCATCGGACACGAAGACGTCATAGCCGCGTTCGGCCGCCAATATGGCTGCGCCTACACCGCTCTCACCACCACCCAGTATGACCATTCGCTGTTTCATGTCACTTTTGATTTCCTTTTCACCAGTTCACAGGGTCGCGATCGTTCATCCGATCCGACGGATTATGGGGGTTCTTCAGAAGTATGGATTTACTGCACCACAATTTCTTTTCGTCAGGGGCCACGCTTTCGTCAGCCGATTTGGTTTTTCATATACCTATTTACCTGATCTTTAATGTAGCGATTGCGAACGCCACACAAAGAATCGTAATAATCCAGAACCTGGTAACGATCTTACTCTCATGATAGCCTAGCTTCTGATAATGATGATGGAGCGGGCTCATGAGAAAGACCCTTCGACCTTCGCCTTTCTTCTTCTTTGTATATTTGAAATAGGATACTTGTATGACTACGCTGAGGCTTTCTACCAGGAAGACACCGCAGAAGATGGGTATCAGCCATTCCTTCCGGACGATGATCGCGAGGGCTGCGATGATGCCCCCGAGGGTAAGGCTGCCCGTATCGCCCATGAATACTTGTGCCGGATAAGCATTATACCATAGGAACCCCACGCACGCACCGATGAGGGCGCCGATGAAGATCGACAGTTCGCCCAGGTTAGGGATATACATGATATTCAGGTATTCGGCAAAGCGGATATTACCGCTGGCATAGGCAAATATGCCCAGACATGCGCCGATGAGGGCGCTGGTGCCGGTGGCCAGGCCGTCCAGTCCATCGGTGAGATTGGCCCCGTTGGATACTGCCGTGACGATAAAGATCACGATGATGATATACAATGCCCAGGTCAATCCTCTCAAGGCTGGCGGCAGCAGCTTGGAGTAGTTGAATTCATGGTTCTTGACGAAGGGGATTGTGGTGATAGGTTCTCTTGCCTCTACGAAGACCTTTCTGTCCTTCCCGAGGGTGACTATCTTCACGCCGGTGGTATCGGCGGGCAGGCCCGTGCCTACGTACTCACGCCATACCCGGGTATTGGTATTGAAATACAGCGTGTATCCGACTACGAGACCCAGCACTACCTGGCCAAGGATCTTGAACCAGCCGGCGAGGCCGTCCTTATCGCCCTTTTTATAGGCGATGCCTTGCTGTTTAGCGATGCGTTTGGCCCGGAGTTTCAGATAATCGTCGATGAAACCGATGATGCCCAGCCAGATCGTGCTGAAGAGCATGAGTCGGATATAGGCTTTGTGTAAGTCGGCCAGGAGTAAGGTCGGGATGAGGATGGCCAGAATAATAATAAATCCGCCCATGGTAGGGGTGCCTTTCTTCTGCTGCTCACCTGCGAGTCCCAGGTCCCTCACGGTCTCGCCGATCTGTTTTCTGAGGAGATATTGGATCAGGCTTTTTCCGAAGATCATGCTGATGATGAGAGAGAAAAGCACGGCCAGCAGCACCCGGAAGGTGATGAACTGGAACAGTGCGCTGCCCGGCACTTTAATGCTATTCTGTCTGAACCATTCAAATAAGTAATACAGCATGCGGTCAATTTATACGGACCCTTCGTCCGCTATTTATCAAGTAAATCCAATAACCCCGTCAAAATTTGTTTGTCGTCAAATGGATATTTTACTCCTTTTATCTCCTGGTATTTTTCGTGTCCTTTTCCTGCGATGAGCAGGATATCTTCGGCTGCGGCGAGGTTGACGGCGGTGCGAATAGCCTCTTTGCGGTCGGTGATCGAGATATATTTTCTTTTTGCCGCCGTGTTGAGGCCTTCTTCAATATCGCGGATGATCTGTTCGGGGTCTTCGCTGCGGGGATTATCCGATGTAATGATCACTTTATCGCTGTACTCGCAGGCGGCGGCGCCCATGAGCGGCCTTTTCGTTTTATCGCGGTCTCCGCCACAGCCCATGACGGTGATGATCCTTTCGTGGCCCTTGCGCAGTTTCTGGATAGTGACCAGCACATTGATCAGGGCATCCGGTGTATGAGCATAGTCTACGATCCCGATGATCTTTTCCTTTGGCGATACGATATAGTCGAACCGGCCTTCGGCCCCTGTCAGTGTACTGAGGCAGCGCAGCACCTCACTCCTTTCTTCGCCCAGGCAGATGGCGGCGCCGTACACGGCCAGCAGGTTATAGGCATTGAATTCCCCGATCAGCCGGAAATGGACTTCCTGATCGTTGATCGTCATCACCAGCCCGGTCAGATTGTTTTCGAGGATCTTTCCCTTGAATTCCGCCAGGGTCTTCAAGCTGTAGAAATATTTCTTCGCATGGGTGTTCTGCAACATTACTGCTCCGCGTTTGTCATCTGCATTAGAGATGGCGAATGCTTCGGAGGGAAGGGAATCGAAGAAGGCCTTTTTGACCCGGATATATTCGTCGAAGGTCTTATGATAGTCCAGGTGGTCCTGTGTGATGTTGCTGAACAGGCCGCCGGCGTATTTCAGGCCTGCGATCCGTTGCTGGTGGATGGCATGCGAGCTGGTTTCCATGAACACATGAGTACAGCCGGTATCTGCCATTTCTTTCAGCAGGGCGTTCAGGTGGAGAGGATCAGGAGTCGTGTGCGTGGCAGGCACGATGCGTTCGCCGATATGATTTTCCACGGTGCTGAGCAGGCCACAGGTATATCCCAGTGCGGAGAAGAGCTTGTACAGCAGTGTAGCGATCGTCGTCTTGCCGTTAGTGCCTGTAACGCCGACCAGTTTGAGCCGTTCGGTAGGCTGGCCATAGAAATTATGGGCGATGATGCCGGCCGCCGCCGCCGAGCTTTCTACTTGTACATAGGTCACTCCTGCAGCGAGAGATGCGGGCAGCTCTTCACAAATGATCAGGGTGGCGCCGGCTGTGATCGCCTGCGGAATGAACTGGTGGCCGTCGGCGTGGGTGCCTTTAACGGCAATGAACAGGGTGCCGGGCCCCGCGAGGCGGGAATCCGTCTGGAGGTTATCCACCTGTCTGTTCAGTTCGCCGTGGACCGACCGGATGCTTACCTTATATAATATGTCCTGCAGATGTGCCATAGCCCTTTCGGGTTTCGTTTCGTCAATCCAGTTGAATCAATATTGTTTCGTTCTTTTTGCACGCCGAGCCTGGTTGGAGGCTTTGCACTTTTACTCTTCCGCTGCCCCGTACCGCAACTTTCAGGTCCATGCCTTCCAGCAGGTAGAGTGCATCCTTCAGTCCCATCCCCTTCACGTCGGGTACAGCCTGCCGGGAGACCAGTTCTCTGTTGAGTACCGGCCGGGCGCCTTCCGTGGAGGCATAGAGACGGCTCCATTCGTTCTTTGCCGCCGAATCGGTATAGGCGAGATCGAAGGTCTGTTGCACCTGCCGGATATCGCGGGTGTAACCGGCATAGTAGTACCGGGAGCTGTCCCGGTTGAGGTCGGGAGGGTGGAGCAGGTCGGGATCGACGCTCATCAGTTTATCGGCCAGCTCTTTGAATACCGGTCCGGCGACTTTGGCACCGAGGTACACCTTGGCAAAGGGATGATTTTTGATCACTACGATGCAGGTGTATTTCGGATGCTTAGCGGGGAAATAGCCTACAAAGGAGGACTGATAAATATGGTCCGCATAGCCCCGGGTGCCGTTAGCGACGAGGGCGGTGCCTGTTTTGCCGGCCACTTGATAAAAGGAATTATGGAATAGATTGTGAGCGGTGCCTTCCGGGTCAGTGCATACGCCTTCCAGGCATTCTTGCAATTGCCGTAGTGTTGTCTCGCTACAGATCTGGTCAATCAGCGTGACGGGTTCATTCTCTTTAACCGTGATGCCCGATTCCTGGACAGCGCTGACCAGGTAGGGCTTCATCATTTTGCCATTGTTGGCTACTGCGTTGTAAAGGGTAAGGGTTTGCAGCGGGGAGATCAGGATCGAGTAACCAAAGGCCATCCAGGGGATGGCGGTGGCGCTCCAATTGCGTGATCCGGGATGCAGAAGGACAGGGTTAGCCTCGCCGACGAGGTCGATACCGGTAGGCCGGTCGAGCCGTAATTTTTTCAGGTGCGAGATGAACCCATTGGGATTGCCTTCATAGTGGCTGTAGGCCAGTTTGGCCATGCCGACGTTCGAGCTGAGCTCGAATGCCTCTTTGACCGTGAATTCCTTGTTGTCATGAGGCTCTGAGTCAAAGACCGTGCGGCCTGCTACTTTCCAGGTGCCGCCTTCGAGATTGATCTTATCAGTCAGCGCTACCTTTTTATCTTCCAGAAGAGACAGCATGGTAGCCAGCTTGAAAGTCGATCCGGGTTCCGTGGCACGGATGGAATAGTTGAGGTCTTCCCAGTAGGAGCTATCCGGTTGGAGGCCGAGGTTGGCGATAGCTTTAATCTTGCCCGTAGCCACTTCCATAACGATACAGGCGCCGTGTTCGGCTTTGTTAGCGATCATTTCCCTGAGCAGGGCATTCTCGGCGATGTCCTGGATATTGACATCGAGGGTGGTAATGATATCCTTCCCGTTCTGCGATTCTATCTCATAACCTTCGACCGGCACATAGGTGCCGCCGGCTATGTATCGTACAAGCCGGCGGCCGGATTCACCTTTCAGAAGGGTATCGTAGGTACGTTCTAACCCGACATTTTGCGCATTCGCTCTTGCAAGGCCAATGGTACGATTAGCCAGCAAGCCGAAGGGGTTCAACCTTTTATTGTTCACTTCCGCGATGAAGCCGCTTTTGTTGCGGCCTTCGCGGACGAGCGGGAAGTTGCGGAGCTGTTGGTATTTTTCGAAGGAAACATTCGACTCCAATTCGTAGTAGCGATCAACACGGCGATAGCCTTGCAGCAGTACCCTTTTGTAAGCCGCGGCGGACTGGTCGCCGAAGAGGTGAGCCAGACAAAAGGAAAGGGAGTCCAGGTTGTCGGTAAAGCGGCGGCCGTTCTTTTCCCTGAGGCCATCGGCGCCGAAGTCAACATAGACATTGAAATAGGGGATGGAAGTACTGAGCATGCTGCTGTCTTCGCTGTAGATAGTGCCCCTTTCCGCGTCGAGCTCGATGAACTTCTGGTGGAGGCTGTCGCTGAGGCTTTTCCAGTAGGCGCCCTGTACGCGTTGGATATAGAAGACTTTACCCAGTACGATGCCACTCAGCACTGCGATGCCGATAAAGCTAACGTAAACTCTCCATAATATGTCGCGTTTGACTTCCATTTCTATTTTTGAGCGCTGTCGATGAGCACGAAAGGCGGGCTGGTCAACTCTTTCAATCCGAAGGGTTCGACGGCTTTGGCCAGTTCGCTTTCCTTGCTGCGGAACATCACTTCACTCTTCAGTGTCTTGTATTCGTATTGCAATTCTTTCAGTTCTTTGTTGGTCCGGTTGAGGTCCCGGGAGATCTTATCGGCATAATGGCCGTTGTAGATGTAGATCACGGCGAGCGATGCGAGGAACAGCAGGAAGCTGACATTCCGGACGACCCAGCGATAGCCCATTTGAGACGGTTGCCAGCGGGTGCGGCCTTTGCCAGGGATGACCGCGGCGGCGGCTGAAGCTTCAGCGGCCGTGATCTTTTGCGGCGCTTCCGGAGCTTCCTCCCAGGGAGGCATCGATTCGTTATCGTTTGTCGTTCTCTTCATGCTGGCTGATCAGGCGGTGACTATTGGTTATATGCGTTCGGCGATCCGGAGTTTGGCACTACGGGACCGCGGGTTTTCTTTCAATTCTTTTTCGCCGGGTGTTACCGGTCGTTTGGTAATGACTTTTAACAGGGATGTCGCCTTAGATTGCCCGAATGGGTCCGGCGGATCTTCTTCTTCGTCCAGGAATGAACCTTTTTTAAAGAAATTCTTCACGAGCCTGTCTTCCAGGGAATGAAAGGTGATGATGGCTGCACGGCCGCCGGGCAAGAGGAGACCGGGGATTTGCTGCAGCATTTCTTTCAATGCGCCCAGCTCATCATTGACTTCAATCCGTAAGGCCTGGAAGACCTGGGCAAAGTACTTGTTAGGATTTCCTTTCACCACGCTGCCCAGCGCCGATTTGAAATTCGGGATGGTCTTCAGCGAAACCGAGCGGCGCACCTGGACGATCGTACGGGCCAGGGTTTTAGCGTTCGTCACCTCGCCATATTGCTCGAACAGCTTGTGCAGCTGTTGTTCGGGCCAGGTATTGACCACTTCGTAGGCGGTGAGTGACTGCCGTCTGTCCATGCGCATATCCATCTCGCCTTCGAAGCGGAAGGAGAAACCCCTGCCTGCTTCGTCGAACTGGTGGCTGCTGACGCCGAGGTCAGCGAGGATACCATCGACTGCGGTAGCGTCGTGAAGACGAAGAAAGCGGGCCAGGTGACGGAAATTATGCGGCAGGAAGGTGATGCGGTCGTCAGGCGGCAGATTCCGCCGGGCGTCGTTGTCCTGGTCGAAGGCATAGAGGCGGCCTTTGGGCCCGAGCCTTTGGAGGATTCCCCTGGAATGACCTCCACCGCCGAAGGTGCAGTCGACGTAACGACCCTCGGGGCGAATGTTCAGTCCGTCAAGCGCTTCCTCCAGCAGGACAGGCAGGTGATAGGCGTCCTGGCTGCTGTTAAGAGGCTGGATCATGACTGAGGCCCTCCGGGGTTCATCACCTGTCTTGCCAGGCTGCTGAATGTTTCCGGTGAAAAAGATTCAAAGAACTGTTGGTACTTAGTTTTATCCCAGATCTCGATTTTGTCTACGGCTGCTACCAGCACGATGTCTTTTTCGAGGCCGGCATGTTCTTTCAGGTTTTGAGGGATGAGAAGCCGGCTTGCCGAGTCCAGTTCCGCCATTGTCGCCCCGTTGAGGAAATATCTCCTGAATTGTCGAACTTCGGGGTCAAAATCATTCAGTTGGCTGATTTTGGCGAAAATGGGTTCCCAGCTTTTCATCGGGTAGAGGCTCAGGCATTTTTCAAATCCTCGGTTGATGACAAATTGGGCAGATCCTTCCTCCGGCAGCTGTTTTTTGAAGCCGACAGGGAGCAAGAAGCGACTTTTCGAGTCGAGAGTAGCTTCGTATTCGCCCAGAAAACCAACCATTTATGAGGAGTTGAATCAATTAATAGTTAAACTAACACAAAATAACACTTTTTCCCACTATACCTGTGGAAATTGAAAAATTTAATTTTTCCACAACCGTGTATTACGCCAAGGCCATTCAGGAGCGGGTGTAAAGCGGATTTTGACCCTGGTTTTGGTCGGATTCGACCGTGAATAGGCTGTGGATTACAGTGGATAAGGTGGGGATAAGCATATGGCTACAGCAGGATACTCAGGGACGCCTTTGCTGAAGAAGCTGGGGTTGAAGGAGGGGCAGCGGGTAAGGCTGCTGCATCCGCCGGATGACTATTTCACCTGGCTGGCCGCCGATATTTCCGGTCAGCTGTGTGCCGGAGGAGAATGCCCGGACTGGGTGCACCTGTTTGCTGCTTCGCGGGCGATTTTCGAGCAAGGGATGCGGTCGCTGGGGGCTTCGATCCGAAAGAACCCGCAGATCGTGATCTGGGTGTCGTGGTATAAGAAAAGCTCGGGTGTGGCTACGGATCTGACCGAGGATGTTATCCGGGGTTTTGCGTTGGCCAATGGGCTGGTGGATATCAAGGTGTGTGCCGTCAGCGAGTTATGGAGCGGGCTGAAGCTGGTGGTTCCGGTGAAGAACCGGTAGGCCGGGGCGACGGTACTGATGGCGACGGCGTTCGGCGGCTCAGTCGACCTTTAATTCATAGACCCGTGCCTCGTAAGGCCGCAGGGTGTCTGACGACGGGGAGTCGGGATAGTTATTCAGCAGCAGCTTTGCGTGGGTGAGGTCGATACCGGTCGTTGCCGCGGCAGGATGATCCCTGAAGTTCAACAGGATGAGCATTTTTTTCCCGTAGCCTTCCCGGGTGTAGGCATATACGTCGGGGTTGTCTTTATCCAGCAGGGTATACTGACCATAGACGAGTACCAGATTGTCCTTGCGCAGTTGGACGGCGTGCCGGAAATAATTGAGGATGGATTGGGGATCGTTTTCCTGGGCGGCGGCATTAACGGTGGCATAATCCGGGTTGACTTCGATCCAGGGTGTACCGGTGGTAAAGCCTGCGTTGGCAGTGCTATCCCATTGGAAGGGGGTACGGCTGTTGTCCCGGGATGTCTGTTGTTGTCCTTTCAGGAATGCCGTCAGGTCACCGCCCTTATTTTTGACTTCCTTATATTTATTGATCGTAGCGATGTCGCGGTAGTCTGCGATGTTATCGAACCGGATATTCTTCATGCCGAGCTCATCGCCATTGTAGTAATAAGGCGTGCCCCGCATAGTCATGATGAACGTAGTCAGCATTTTGGATGAAACGGCTCTGAACGCCGGGCTGTCATTTCCCCAGTGGCTGACCATGCGTGGCTGGTCGTGATTGGCGAGGAAAATAGATAGCCATCCTTTTTCAGCGAACGCGCTGTCCCATTTGGAGTAAATGTGCTTGAAATCCGCCAGGCTATAATCCGGAGAACCATGTCCCAGATCTATGCCTTCGAAAGAATACGCCATATTCAGTTCGTGACGTTCAGGGTCTACCAGCGAGTGCGCATCTTCAAGGGTGCTACCGGCGCCTTCCGCTACGGTCATGATATCATATTTGCCGAGAACTTGCTTATTCATTTCCTGCAGGTAGTCGTGCAGGTGTGGGCCCATGCCGTAATATTTGTTGATGTTTTTTTCATATCCTGGCGGCAGTACCGGCCACGTAGTATCCTTGGCCACGAACTGAAAGGCATCCATGCGAAAGCCGTCGATGCCCTTATCAAGCCAGAATTTCATGATGTCGTGTACTTCCCGGCGAACCGTCGGATTTTCCCAGTTGAGATCGGGTTGTTTGCGGGAAAAATAATGCAGGTAATACGCGTTGGTTGCCGTGTCGTATTTCCAGGCGTCGCTATTGACATCGAAGAAGCTCCAACGGGGGGTAGGCTTGCCTCTTTCCGCATCCCACCAATGATAATAATTCCGGTAAGGGTTGGTACGCGAACTGCGGGATTGTTGAAACCAGGGGTGTTCGTCGCTGGTATGATTGACGACGAGGTCCATGACAAGCCTGATGTTACGCCGGTGCATTTCACTTAGCAGGGTGTCGAAATCCGCCATGGTCCCGAAGTCCTTCATAATATTGCGGTAATCGCTGATGTCATAGCCATTGTCATCATTCGGGGAAGAATAGATGGGGTTCAACCAGACCACGTTGACGCCGAGGCTTTTGATATAATCGAGTTTGGAGATGATGCCTCTGAGATCGCCGATGCCGTCGCCATTGTCGTCTTTGAAACTACGGGGATAGATCTGGTAGACTACCGCCTCTTTCCACCATTTACGTTCTGTCGTGTCCGTGTCTTTCATCGTCTGTTTTGGGCCTTTGTTGTTACAGGCGGCCAGCATACCTGCGGCCATTATAAATGCAACAGCTTTTCTCATAGCTTTTTCATTATGGTTGAATCGTCAGCGTGAATGGGCGAGACGGAAATTACGAATTATCCTGTCCGTAAAAAAATCCCGTCCTGCCGGGGCTGAACGGGATTGAGGAGTGAGGCGGAATCCAATTATTTACCCAGCAAGTCGGCCAGTTTCTTATCCATGGCGGCGGCCTCCTCGTCGGTTCCCTGGTCATAGCGGCCGACGATCATGCCCTGCGGGTCGATCAAAATCTTGGTAGGCAGGGAATGAATGCCGAATTTCTCGCTGATGTCCTCGTCGTTGGGCAGGTTCTTGCGCCGTTTCTCCCAATCGAGCCCCCGCAGCACGTTATGCCAGATACCGGTGCCATCCTTGGCTACGGCCTTCTTCCAGACCGTCGAATCGTGGTCGTCATCTGAGACCGCCAGGACTTCCAGGCCCTTGCCCTTGTACTGTTCGTATAGCTCTCTGACATGGGGCATGCTCTTGCGGCAGGGCACGCACCAGCTGGCCCAGAAATCGATCAACACGTACTTACCCCGCAGTGCGGACAGCGAGAAGGTGCTGCCATTGAGTTCTTTTGCCGTAAAATCGGCGGCGGGACTGCCGGGCGAGCCGGCCGCTAACTTGCGGATCTCCTCCGCGATATCCTTGCCTGCCTGGGTCTGCTGCAGCGTGGCGCCCATCCGGTCGTAGAAGAGCCGGACGGAATCGAGCGGCATCTCGCTGACCAACATGCGCATGGACATCAGCGTGACATAAGACTGAGGATTGGCGGCGGCAAAGCCGATCTGGATATCCCTTAGCCTTTTGTAATAGGGATCGAACTGGTCGTGAATAGCCGCAGCCCGGTATCGCAGTGTGTCAATCAGCTTGTCATCCTTGCCAGCCTTCTGAGCGGCCCTCAGCGCCTCGCCCGCCGCGGCATAGATCGGCTCCAGCGGTTTCATCTCCGCATACACGGGCTGTTCCGCCTGCTGCAGCGACCGGTATTCGTCTTCCACGGGTGACCCGGTAATGACGGCCTTTTTATAGTCGTCGCCGGGCAGGGTGATGGTCATCGAACCGGGTTCCAGGAAGAATTCGACCGTGTGGGGATCGTCCCATGCACTAGCGCCAGATGCTCCCAGGAAAACCATAGACGGCTCAGCAACGGTGCCCTGGAAGGTGAACCGGCCGCCGGTAACCGCACAACTGTCCCGATGACGTTGGCCGGCAGAATCCGTATAGTAGAGCTGCACGCGGTCGGGAGCCTGACCCTGGATAGTCCCTGATAAAGAGAAATCATGCGAGGGCGGGGGCAGCACCTTCGCCAATTCCTTTTGCAGTTCGTCGCCATGCAGGTCTTTGGCAACGATCTTCCCCTGGGGATCGATCAACAGGTTGGAGGGAATGGACTGAATATCGTATTGTTTGGCCACCGCATTGCTCCACCATTTGAGATCGGATACCTGTGTCCAGGCGAGATGATCGTCATGGATGGCCTTGAGCCACTTGTCCTTGCCGGCGGGCTGATCGAGCGAGACGCCCAGGACGGTAAAGTTCTGATGGCGGTATTGGTTATAGGCGGCGAGTACATTGGGGTTCTCCCCCCGGCATGGCACGCACCAACTGGCCCAGAAATCCACCAGCACATATTTTCCCCGGAAATCCTTGAGTGAGACGGGATGCCCGGCGGTATCGTCCTGGGTAAAGTCCAGGGCAGTCCTGCCGATGCCAGTAAGACTGTCCACGCGGATGCTGTTGGCAATCCGTTTGGCCGGCGCATTTTCCCTGGCGGCGGGTGATAACTGGGCGAGGATTGCGGCCCGCTGGTCGAGCCCGAGCCGGCCAAGGTGGAAGGACAGGAGGAAGGCGCTGGCAGGGGAGCTCTTGTGCGCCAGTATCCACTCCTTCGTCAAGGCATTGGTGGTGGAGTCTAAGGCTTCGAGCCTTGGTTGCAAGGCGGCAAAGGCCGCGGTATCTTTCTTTGTGTAAAGCTGATTAGCCAGTTTGTACAACGAGTCCCTGTCTTTCAGCAACGGGCTGTTCTTGATATAGGCATTGTAGGCGCTCATGTCATCGACGGCTTTGGTGCCGGAGACCTTCGCATTTTTGAAAAGGGGACCGTCTCCCTTAATGCGGACATTGCCCTTATCGAGATAGACCAATTCCAGACTGTTTTCGACGTAGGGGCCGCCGAAACGGATGACATAGCCGTCGCCTTCGCCCGGCGGAATATCCAGGGACAGCTCGAAGCCGCCGGCGACAGTCTGAACAGAATCTTTTCGCAAGTTGTCGGTCAGCGGGTAGCAGTAGATCCACTGGCCGGGGGCAAGGTCTTTAATGGAGGCCTTGACGACAGTATTTTTTTGAGCCTTTGCCAGGATGAGTACCGGCAAAAAAAACAAAAATGCAATGATCTTTTTCATGTTATGGTTTTACTGTTGACAGATCTAATAATCCGGGTTTTGTTGTGCGTTAGCATTCTCCGATGTCTCGCTGTAGGGTATCGGCAGGATCAGCAGGCTGGGCATGGTGATCGTCGGCTCGAGACCCTGTATCGTCGTGAACGGCAGCCGACGCAAGGCGAACCAGTCCTGGCCTGCCTCGGACACGAAATTGCGCATCTCCTCTTCGATGATCTGGAGCTGGAGGGCGGCGGGCGTATTGGCGGAATTGACAGCGGTGAAATCGGTCACGCCGGCATTGGTCAGCACGGTCGTCAGCAGCGTTTTCGCCGCCGCAAGGCTGCCGTTAGAGGCGACGATAGCCTCGGCCTGCAGCAGATAGGCCTCAGTCAACCGGAAGGCATAGCTGTTTTCCGTGACCGGGGTGAATGATATACTGCTGACCGAGCCGGGATAATATTTAGTTATCGCAGGGAGGACGCCGTAGGGGTTGACTATGGTGTCTATACACCAGGCTGCCCGTGGGTCACCATTGAACAGCTGCTGCATGAGGGTGCTCGGGTCATAATCATCACGATAGATATAGCTGGTCCATTTGATATTCTGGTTGACATAGGGCTCAACGCCCAGGATGACCTCGTTGCTGGCCAGGCCCTCCGTCCAGAAGATATTCTGCACGTTGGCGTCCAGGGTAAAAGGGCCATTGGTCATGATGTCCTGGGTGAGGCTGATGACCTGGGCGTAGTCAGCGGCCCCGCCGCGGTTGATCAATAACCGGGCCTCGAGCAGTTTGGCGGCCCAGGCATTGGCATAGTAATTCGCGGTATTCAGGCTGGGCAGGTTGGGGATAGCAAAGTCCAGGTCGGCCAGGATGGAGTCATAGGTAGTGGCAACGGATACCCGTGACAGATAGATATTATTCTGCGTCACGAATTCGGTCCGGAGGATGATACCATATTGACTGGTGGTGTCGTAATACTGTCCGTAATACAGCAGCAGTTGGGTGTTGGCATAAGCCCGCAGA
>Ga0302309_10002606_pt1 | contig 14810 bp, 9 predicted proteins | sample III_Palsa_N1_1_FD_200453 | JGI IMG/M metagenome (GOLD analysis project Ga0302309, IMG submission 200453) | Peat permafrost microbial communities from Stordalen Mire near Abisko, Sweden - III_Palsa_N1_1 | ecosystem: Environmental > Terrestrial > Soil > Palsa > Peat permafrost | place: Sweden... | reverse complement strand
TCTCAAAGTGTCGGGCAAATACCGGCATAACGTGATCATGACCAAAGACACTTCCTCTTTCTGGAAAAAGATCAATATTTTGAAAAAGAAAAAAAAGACTGCTTAGATCAATAATGCTGAAAGCCTCTGCTTTATATATGGTCATAATTATTGCTCTGGTGATCGGTGTAATCTGCTCCTCACTGATCGCCAGTGCCTATTTTTACCGGGCACAATATCAGAAAACAGCGCGTTATAGTCTTTTGCAGAATAATTTAACATCAGGCATTAATATTCTTTTAGCTGGTGATGATACGACTTATGCGCAGGAAAAAACGTTTAGTCTGTTCCAAACTGAAACGGATTCGGTCACTACGAATAGAATCTTTTGGGGGATCTATGACATTGGAACCGTCAAGGCATTTATTCAAAAAGATACCCTGTCCCAAAGCCTTTCCATTGCTCATACACTCGATTCCAATAAATGGGCAGTGCTTTATCTTCCTGACGACGAACGCCCGCTGGCAGTCAGCGGCAAAACCAGGATCAAAGGAAATGTATTTATTCCACCTGCTGGTGTCAACCAGGCTTATATTGACAACCAGGCTTATAGTGGAGACAAACGCTTGATCATCGGAAAAATTCAGAATAGTCAAAAAACGTTGCCAGCTTTAAATACGGCCAGGCTGGAAAAGTTTAAGGAATTGCTGGATCAAAAACATGATACTACTGCTATCCTGAGTGGTGATACCTTACAAAATTCTTTTTTGCAGGCGACCCGTGTCTTTAGCTTTAGAAAAAAGGTTACCACACTTCAAAACATTTGCCTTAAAGGTAATATCATCTTATTTTCAGATACGACACTGACGATTGACAGTACGGCTTCGTTAACTAATGTCCTGGTTTTTGCGCGGTCCATTATCGTAAAAAGTGGTTTCCGGGGTCAATGTCAATTATATGCAACCGATACTATTGGTGTAGGGCAACGCGCGCAATTTAGTTATCCCTCCTGCCTTGGCATTCTCCGTTTCGGAGCCATAACAGGCAAGCCAACTGAAGCAAAGATCAACTTCCAGTCCAATTGTAGCTTTAGTGGTCTGATCTTTACTTATGAAAAAGCTAAAAATGTATTCGCCCCTTTGATAGACATTGGCAAAAACACGAAGATTAAGGGGCAGGTCTATTCGCAGGGATTACTCGAGTTTCACGATCAGGCTGAGGTTGATGGTTCAGTCTTTACAGCTACTTTCTTATACCAAACCAGCTTCACCCGTTACGAGAACTATATCAATAATACGACTTTAGATGAGAGCTTATTGTCACCTTATTATTTGACCAGCGACTTGGTCCCGGTCGCTACTTCCGTCAAAAAAACACTACAATGGCTGGATCTAAAGTAAATTATACAGGTAAAATAAAAGCTTCGACCATGGTGGAAGTCGTGGTGGCTATGGCCATGATCATGGTCGTCTTCAGCCTGGCTATGATGATCTTTGCCAATGTAAGCCAGTCAGCCCTTTCCGTAAAAAAGGTACAGGCCGAAGCTATCCTTCGGGATGTCCTGCTTAAAGCTAGTCAATCCAGCGGGAATACTACGCAATCATTTAACGTGGGAGATTTCCGGATAGAAGAAGTTGTTCAGAATTATCAGGATCAGAAAAACCTCGGCGAGATCGAATTAACGGCCTATGATGCTAACCAAAATAAGGTAGCTGCTATTCATCAAGTAATCATCAGCCAGCATGAATAACCGCGTCAAGGCATTTACAATTATGGAAGTGACGGTCGCTATGCTAATCGCCGGGCTGGTCATCGGCATGACCTATACGGCTTATTCGGTAGTTTCGCGTTCTTATCAATCCTTTCAGCAAAAGAATGATGATATTGCAGTACTCCTTCAGCTGGACCATTTGTTGAAGCGAGATTTTGCCCAGGCTGATACTATTTTTAAAACGGCTAACGGACTAACATTTACAAACGCTAAAAGTATGGTTAATTATCAAATTGATTCCTCATGGATAATCAGAACCTCGGCTGTAACTGATACTTTTAAAGTTAAGGTCAGCGGGGTAAACACACTGTTTGAGGAACAGCCCATAACAAATATCTCCCCCACAGATGAACCCAACCGGGTAGATGAGCTGGAATTCCAGGTGCTGTTTCAGGATAAAAGCATTCCATACCATTATTATAAAACCTACAGCGCTGCAAACCTTATAGAAAGAAACGCCCATGCCCTCAATTGATTTAAGCAGGTACGAAAAAAAGAAAACAGTTCCCGTTTCAAAGGGAAAAGAAAAGGTGGCTCCTACTGAAGGCTGGCTGATGGCTTTCCTGAATAAGGACCTGAGCTTTGGCAGCAAAGAACTGGAGGACAAAAAGAAAGAATCCCTTTACCTGGAATTGAGCTCGCTGCTAATAGCCGGTATCGATCTGAAAAGTAGTTTTGAGCTGATCACGGCTGAACAGAAAAAAGAAAAAGATAAATTACTTTTTCAAACCATACAAAATACGGTTTTAAATGGGGACAGTTTTTCACACGCGCTGCAACTCAGCGGACGATTTTCTTTGTATGAAGTCTATAGTCTCCAGATCGGGGAAGAGACTGGGAAACTAACTGAAGTATTGCAGGACCTCGCCAGGTATTACCAGAACAAGATCAAACAACGACGCAAAATCATTTCTGCATTGACCTACCCTTGTGTGGTGATGACCACTTCGCTGGGTGCGGTATTTTTTATGCTCAAATTCGTAGTGCCCATTTTTGGCGGCATATTTAAACAGTTTGGCGGGCAACTGCCCTGGGTCACTGCGAAAATTATTGGAATATCCGATACCCTGGAACATAATTTTTTACGTTTTGTGGTCGTGGCTTTGGTTCTTACTGTTTTTATTTACCGCGTGCGGCAGAGGGAAACTTTCCGAAGGATCATTTCGCAAACTTTGTTACGGGTCCCAGTTATCGGCAACCTTATTCAAAAGATCTACCTTGCCCGGTTCTGCAATTCTATGCGGCTATTGATCAACGCCCGTCTGCCGCTGTTGCGCGCCATTGCGCTGATCCGGCAGATGATCAGTTACTACCCGATTGAATCTTCGCTGGAGAAAGTGGAAAATGATATTCTGAACGGCAAGTCCTTACATCAAAGCCTGCAGCAATTCACCATCTATCCAGCAAAAATGATCCAGTTGGTGAAGGTTGGTGAAGAAACGAATCAACTGGATTATTTCTTTGAAAAAATATCCGAACAATATATCGAAGAAGTAGAATACCAGACTTCAACGCTGAGCAGTATTATGGAACCTTTTATTATTTTATTTCTGGGCATTGTGGTTGGTGTCATCGTGGTAGCGATGTATCTTCCGCTATTTCAGATGAGCAATAGTATTAAATAATTAAACTGGCACAAGTAGCACTATCCGTTTAGTCACCCAGCGCTGTTTTTCTATCAAGCTTTTTGTCATCTCGGGGAAGCGGGGACGCTTAGCAGGACGGGATACCACCTACAGAAAACAATAAATGAAATAATGCTCCATCAATAAATTAGATGGATTGATATGTAATCTATTGCTATTCATGTGTGCTCTTAAGTTGATCATGCAATTCAGAAAACTAAGAATTTCTTACTTTATATAGGTTGTTAAAAGTCTGAATTAGAAAAGTTACCTAAATACCCTCTTTACGGATTACCATATTGTATGCCTTCCAGGCCTCATCTCCTACAACCATAGTAGTTTCATGTCCTTTGTTAATCTGAAAGCCAACTTTGAAGTGACTGCCTATAGCGTTTAGATTCTATTCAAAGACACTTAAATCAACTATATCAAAATCTATTGAGCTAAAGATATTGTCAAGTAATTGAGTTACGATAATACTTCCCATTCCTTTATTTCTAAGTTCATTTGCACCAATGAGTATTCTTGACAGCCTTGGTATAGCATTTTGAAGTTTAACTCGCAGTGACCAATAATATCACCAGTTAACATCAACCTAACTTTATATGCCTTCTCTATTCATTGCTTATAATCTGATAATTTATTCATTCGAGTACAGGGTTCTTTATTTTTCCGTGTATACCCCATATATCGCCTATCAATATGCTAAACAAGATTGACTATAAGCAGTAAGCCCAAGAGAGGCACTGCGAGCGAGATATTGTTATTTTTTTTCACTAATTAACTTGTCATTTTTATAGACATCTACTCTTAATGTATCTTTCCCTTTAAAATACACCCATGTGCTATCTCTTTTAAAGAACGAAGAATCGCATTCCTCACAATTGGATTTATCTGCCTTCCAATATTTTACAACCTGTAAGCCACCAGTAGTATAGTTCCAACTTTCATATTTAATCGTATATTCTCCTTTAGTTATGTAACCCGACGATGCAAGATAAGAAGTAGGATTCTTTACAGATCGTATTACTAAAAAAAAGACTGGTGTACAAAAAAATAATGCAACAAATGTAGAAAGTCTATAACTTTTTTGAAGCCATCTTGCCTTTTTCTTTAAAGTTATTATAGTAACAATAATAATGGTTATAATCCAATAACAAGGAAAGATTATAATATAAATCATTGAAGTTGCGTTTGGCATGGTTAATATGTGTTGCCATATTAAGAGATTAATTACATTATACACAATCGCAATTAAGGTAGTTGTTATGTTTATTTTCATTTCCATTAAACTAAGTTGGTAGAATCGACCATCAATTCCCGTCTTTTTTAATCCGGTTGTTTAACAAATTTACCATCTATATATTTATAATTCCCTATGGGAAGAGTATTTACAGCATTTATAAAATCAACAATTGAATGACCTCCGTCAGGATTAACATCATCATTACTACCGTCTTCCTGTCTACCTGTTTCAGGTGCATGATGGCTTCCAGGAGTAGCCCCAACTATCATATCCCCATGATTGTCATATTGATATAGTGGAACGCCTGGAATTGCAGATAACTTGTTTTGTTGAAAAGCAGCAAAATCATATTCGGTAATACTTAATCCTTGAACCTCTTTTGGGTGGGTTTTAGCATATTCAAGAATCGCTTCAATCAACCCTTTAGCGTAGGCTGCTCCCATACTATGGGCTATTATTTTTATGCTTTCAGTAATTACTCCATTGGTTCTTTTTAAGCTTTGAATTAATGATGCTACATCTATTTTCTCACCAGCATTTGTTCTATTGCTTATAAAAAGATTGTTTGTATTATTAAATGCTGGTTTTATAGTGTTACTCCAACCCCCTGATGCTCCATCATAAAATCTAGCATTATGATCGTGAAAATGATCTTCTACTGCTCGAGCAAAATCCACGTTAGAAGTGTAATCTTGAGCTCCTCCATCTACATTGTGTTTAACTTCGCCTTGCCAATATTTTTGTGTTGCTCCGTCTCCTCCATTTTGTCCAGCAACAAAAATTACTAAATGACCATCAGGATCAATCGCATTAATTGGGGTATTAGCGGCATAAGCATAAGGAGTTATGCTATAATATAGCTCTGCTTTAGGATCAATATGTCCCCACCTTCCAATAACCGGATCATAGAACCTTCCACCATAATCGTATTGCCCAAACTCTACCTGTAACTCCTTCTTATTGTAAAGATAATCATTTTTAGGACTAACTACATTCGAACCTAAAATCTCCATACCAAAGGGATAATAATCATCGCTTTGAGTAACGCTTGCTGAGCCTGTATAGGTATCAAAGTTGACACGACTGTTGCCCAGATGATCGGTTAAGGTATATTCATAATGGTAATTGCCGCCGCTGTTCAGTGCACGCCCTTCTTCAGTTTGAATAAAACTGATCACGCTGCCTACATATTGTATTCCGCTGACATAATCCGTGGTTGTCGTATTGCCGCCAATTATAGATATTTTTCTCAATTTCGCACCATCAGCATCGTAAGTATAAGTAGCTGTGCCCGTTGGCAAAGTGTTTGTGATCGGCAGGTTCAATATATTATAGGTGATGACTTTATTCTGTGCGGTATTAACGGCATTGACCGCTGTTTCCATATTACCGTTTAAATCATAGGTATAACTTGTTGTACCGCTCACCAAACCTGTAACATTGCCACTATTATCTGTAACGCTTTGCAACTGGTTGGAATAATTCCCACTGCTGTTAAGATAATTATAAGATAACCGATCTATAGGCGTATTGGCAGTGGTCTGATAGCGATACAATTGCATAAGGTTACCAATATTATCATACTGGATATTATTCTCTGTATTTCCTGTAGTAGCATTACCGGATAGTAAACGATTAAGCGGATCATAGCCATAAATATAACTATTGGTGTTCAGGGCACTTGCTGTTCCCCAACTTGCCGTAGCAATATTACCATTATATTGTAGTGACGGGTTAATACCCGCTATAATATTGGTATTGTATTGTAACTGTTCTTCAAATAATGGGGCACTGCTTGTCAGTAGCCAACCGCGTTCATTATAAGTATAGTTAACGGCTTGCAGATAACCCGCGATCTGGGCACTGAAAGTGGTAGTAGCGCTTCCTATCACCGAAAAACCTGCTGCTAACGTAATGCTGTTAGTGGCTAATATAGTTGTCTGACCCGAAGTTATTGGAGTGCTAAGGGTAATATTAGCCTGATATCCCGCACCTCCTCCATCTATCCCATAAAGGTTCTTGGTCATCAGCTGTCCGATTTCGTTGTATTCATTATCTACTAATAAAACATTTGTGCCGTTATTGATCTGTTCCCAGGTTTGCTTCTTCCGGCCTTCATTATCATAAATATAAGTGCTATTGGCCGTTACCACCGGCGAACTGGTATTGGTTGTATTAAAATGTTGCCTGTTCGTAGCGGTCACCTCATTGGTAAAATCATAAGTATTTGTAACCACATCATAATTACTAGGACTTGATACACCGCCCAGGTAATGCTGCGCATAAGTTTGGGTTATCCTGCCCAATTTATCATAATAATTTAACTTCCATAGCATGTTCGTTGTGCCAAGTATGTTAGTAAGCGTTGCTGTCGGCAAATTTTTAATATTGGCAGGTGTTGTTACTGATGTAGCCGCCGTTGCTGCATATTGGGTGGGCAAATTCGGTGCGGTATAATCGTCATAATAATTTACTGACAAGATTTGCCCTATCATTCCTGAAGTTCCCTGCGGAACTGCGTTAGTGCTATAACCGTATGCCGTTCCCGTTACTTTTCCATCCCACAGTATTGTCTGGGCATTATACAAACCTTGTACATTACTTAGATAACTCGTATTTGCACTGCTACCGGTATATGTCCACAAGCCTGTCATAATTACCCGGCCAAATGTGTCGTAATTATTAAATGTCCATTGCTGCGGTGTTTGGCTACGCTGATTGGCATCTTGTGTCATAACCACTTGATCTAAGGCATTGTAAACCATAAATTCCCATCCCTTGCCCGGTAACTTCTTTTGGATCATCCGGTTTCTGCTATCATATTGATACTGATAGCATAGGTTATCTAATATGGATTGTGTCGGCAATGTATTGTCTGCATTAGAAGAAGGTGGTAATACGAAAGTTAAATTACCTGAGTCATCATATAAATAATAAGTGCTTAATTGTTGTAGCTGCCCTCCTTTGTAATTATAAGTACGCTTCAAAACAACATGACCCTCTTGATCCTTGTATTCCTCAATTGTTCCTGCCCTTCCTGATACCCAATTTTCATCTTTGGTAATCGTTATAGTTAGTTGTTCTCCCAGGTAAGCAGTTGGGTAAGTGGCTGTAATTGGAATACAGGTACTGCTCTGATTAGCATAGGTACACCCTCCAGTCGCATATGTTGCTCCACTTGTTAACGCAGGTACTCCGTTACTATTAATGGTTACATTATACATTTGTACAGCCGTACCATTCACCGAGTCAGTAGCGAAAGCGACAGCATTGTTAATACTGTAAACGATCTTGACAGTGTGCCCTGGTGTAACCCCAACTGTGGTAATAGTTGCGCCCGTTAATTGCCAAGGATCGCCTGGCGCACCTTGTTCCAATACTCGGTTTAGCGGTGAGGACTCAAAGCCCGTACAAGAAAAAGGAGAAGGGATAATGGTTACTCCAGTCGGTGGTGTTGCATAAAAGCTTTTTTGGGCCATTAATGCTGTTGGCTGATAAGCTCCGCTTGCTGTTGAATTATTGACTGTATAAGGCAAATATTTATTAGCCTCCCTGCCGAATTGATCATAAGCATCGGCTTGTATCACATCATTAAAGGCAGGAGATCCTTTGACTTGTATTGTCTGTAACGGACGCCCCAAGCCATCGAAATATTGTATAGTTTGCATGGCGTCGCTCGTCATATTAGTTGACAGAGCTGGATTATATCCAGCAACGCGTGGTATTGTTGTTAAAATAAAATTTTGTCCTGCGCTAGGTGATGTATTTAATGGAACTGAGGTTTGAGCCCGGGCATTATACGTCGAATGTATTACTAACACAAGTATTATAGTGGTGATCCGTAGATTCTTTATATAATGATAACAATGGATATTCATCATTTTTAAATTAGTTGGTGTAATAATATTTTAGCGTTGCCAATATTTATAATCTATACTAATAGGTTAAAACGGAAAATGAAAATTAAATGGTGCCGATGTCAACCCTAATGGATAATTAGCAGAATAACAAGTAATCGTAAAGCTGAAAGTCGCAGGTGATGTTGGCACCGTGACGGCTATCGGGGATGCAGCGGTTCCGGTAATGGTACCTGACGCTCCACCTGGCCCATTGGTTATATTTGTGTAGGTAATTAACACACTTGTACAGTTCGGAATTGAGGGGTTAAAAGCAAGCGTTGCAGTCCCTTGCCCTGTTAAAGTCATTGAGGTAATTACAGGATTGTTAATGATACATCCACCTGTTGCGTTCGCATAATTCTGGCCGTTCGTATTGATATCATTTTGTGCTAATGCATCTGCGGCTACTTGGCTAGTTGCATAATAAGTCCTAGCTGGAACAATGTAATTTATAATGGAGCCATAATATCCGGTTGCACAATTGTTCTTTACAAAAGCCCGTGAAGCCGCAACATTTGTATATACGGATGGAGATAGAGCTGGAGTATAATTGTATTGCAGATTTTTCAATATATTACCATTATAATCTCTAATATTCATCAGTCGATTAAAGGAGTCATATTGGTAATAGTTGGTTTCCCCTTTAACATCGGTCGAACTGGTTATTCCGATCAAAGGATCAAAGGTAGAGGTTGACATTTGAGCCTTAGCTGGATAAAAGCATACATCATCAATTTGATTATTTAATGAAATGGGGTAACTTCCATTACTCACCGTAATTGTACTGGTTTGCAATATCCAAACTCCGTTAGATTTTAACCAGTAGCTAAGCGTATAACTGCCGTTATCTAACCCTGCCAATACTTTACTGTAGAGGCCAGTATGGCTATAATGACCTGTCTTACTGTCATTTAAAACGCTATTGCCATTACCTTCTTCAAAACTGTCATAAAAAACATCATTTGTTGTTGAATTGTTAATTTGAGAAACAGGATAATTTTGGTTATAACCCCATATATAACTAATAGCCGCTCCTTTGTCTTTTGATAGGGTGAGCGGATTGCCATAACTATCGTAGTTAATAAAATCAAGACGGTTTTCATAAGCATTGGTTCCTTGCTGGGTTTGAAGTGTCTTTGGCAGGATCAGCGTTCCATTATTACCGGGCCATAAAGCATAGTTTGTTCGTGTACCATTTACAAACACAGTATTTTTAAAGTAATCAGTTTCTAATACAGGAGCTATGATATTACGGGCAGTCATCGTGTCGATCGCTATACCTGCCTGGGGATCTAAATTTGCAAAAGACAATTTTCCACTAATTGGATATTTAAATGTCGTCATCAGGTTATCACCCTTGCTATTTATAGTGCTTTCAGAGCTTAAGTAGTAGTAGTCATTATTTGTGTTGCTATAATTATTGTTATTAGGCGTATAACTAAAATTCGTGATTGTTACTAAAGAATCTGTAGCCGTGTAATCAACTATACGTTTACTCGATAATATCCTGCTGCCATGGTCCCCTTTGGCATTGAAACCTTGGTATTGCACAAGAAGGGCACCGTATTCTACAGTTGGCGGACATATATAATAGTAACAATAACTGGCCGGCCCTACGTAATCATAACCGGTGGCAATAACCACATGTAATCCCATTAACGGATTTGCTTCCTCATTGTCAGTATAACTATTTTCTTCCTTCTTCACTATTTGATAATTATTAAAAGGGTCGATTTTATAATACTCTGTCCTTTTTAAAAGCTGACTTTTCAGCCAGTTTCTGTCTGTTACATACAAATTTCCATATTCAGGAAACCACACAGGCTGAAGCCAGTATTGGCTAGCCGTGTCATAATAATATACCGTTTTACCACTTTGCAACGCACCATCCATGTCATACTCTTCTACATGCGAATAAAAGGGATTAATAATCAAATAGGCTACTGTACCTATCGGATCACTGTAAATACTTCTTGAGACAGCCTGTCCAGCACCTTGGACTCCTGATGGCGTTGAACAGGATAGTATTTTACTTTTGTCATACGAATACATTTTATTGGGAAATACTACTGGGATAGCGCCATTAAAATATTTAAAGCACTTACTGTGTGCCACGCCAGAAACCGTATTATCATAATAATTTATTTGTTTTATTCTTACTCCCCCTACTGTATTTCCTAAGACATATCCGTTAACGTAATTATTCTCATATAATAATTGAGTCACGCCCCCTGTTGGGTACGTGATCTGATTCAGGATACAGGCCTGAGCATATGAATTTACAGAATCGGCCTTTCTATCCCCTAACAGGCCAGTTGGAACATCATAATTTTGGAAATCTGCCGGATCAATTTGATCTTTTGGTATCAATCCAAGATTATCAGTCCTTCCATTGAAATAACCCCAATAATCAACTGCTGTACAATCATGATAATTAGTTCCATCCGAAAATCTGTAAGGCGGAAGAACAACATTCGTATTATAAGAAAATCCATATCTTTCAACAGTAGTATTATTAGGCGTTTTAAATGCTATGGAATCTAATTTTAACCTATTATTGTAATTAGCTGGAATACCTGCAGCATTAGATGATACAAAATAACTTTGATTAAAAACTATATTTTTAATAACCGTGTTTGAATTATTAACCACATTTATTTGATTTATTCTTGTTGAAAATAGGTCAAGCCGATCGTTGCTTGAAAAGAATTTAACAAACCCTGAAGAAAATTTAATGGAATCTATTTGAAGCGCAGATACACCCGTTGTACTTGTGGTACTTTCCACACTGAATTCGGGTATCGCACATGGTGGGAAACCCGAGTTTGTTAGATAATAACTCATGAATTGACTTTCGTGAGCTGGGCTATATATAGCAACAGTTGGCTTATACTTAAATACAACGCTTCTAGTTGTATTTAGATCAACTATCTTACTAAGATTAAATGCGCTAGGTCTGCTTCCCCACGTTGATGAGGCAGTTTCTTGATCCGCAAATGTATATTGTAATCCTTCCGGAGTAGTGATAATAAAACCTGTAATGATGCCTAAACTAGGGTTACCTAGTTCGGTAATAGCTAACCTCTGGTCGTTTGAATTTATGGAAAGGTGCCCATTAATATCATAAAAAAAAGAGCCTGAATAATTACCGAAGTGATAGTAATATTGAGGATTTTGTTTTTCTTGTTGACCGTTTACTACATTATAGCAAAATGTCTCTGCCAAACTTGAATTGGGATCTGATATACTAATATCATTTTGTTGTTTAAATGCTGCGCGAAGAACTGTTTGTGCTCCCTGGTATGCCTCACCTCTCACAGTTATTATACCACCAAAATTCAAATTCCATCCTAGCCCAATTAATCCGGCTACATCTTGCACTTTAATTCCTGAGGTGTTATAGGTAATAGAAATTGGCACAGTTATATTACCGTCCTTTACTGTATAAATCGGAATGTCGATATTTGCCGCCCCGCTCGAGTAATCCATTGGAACATCAGAAACCTTATACAATGCCGAAGCTTCGGGGCTCGACGGTACTATTTGGGGCATTTGAAAAAAAGTATTGTTTGCCTGTGAAAAAGCTTTAGAGCCTATAAAAAGTGTAACAATAAGCAGAAAAAAAGCGCAGGAGATTCTTTTAAACATAAAATTGGATTGTTGTCGTTTATATTATTAAAAAGATAGTACGGGTTTGGTTTATTAGTTCTTTTTGTCAGCAAAAGCATTTAGTCTTTGCGCTAATTGCTTTATTGCTTCTGCCTGCAAGTTAATTTGGTCCTGCTGTGATTTTAGTTTTCGGGTTTGTTCATCTATTTGCTTTTGCTGCTCTTTTTCTTTTTCATCTTTCTGAATCAAATACAAAGTCAGTTCCTCGACTTTTTTGGTAAGCAATTTATCCATTTCACCCAGGTTAATACCATCTTTAGCAACTTGATCTGCTGATGGCACATCAGGTAAGTGATGATTAGTCTCTAAGTAGGATTTTAAATTGCTTAGAGGAGTAGGCTGATAGTTCCTTTCAAAAACATAATCCGGCCAATTGGCGACAGCCTTTACAGTAAAGGAAGTCGCTACCGCAGAACCGGCTACTGCGAGCAAATAGTTACCCTGCTTTCCCTGAGTATTTCCTATCATGACTTGACCATTGCCTAGTATCCACATCAATTGAGTTTCATTGTTAGCATTGTCATGATTATAAAAAGCAAAGCCGCCAGAGCTACCTGCTCCTTGATTGGAGATAAAATCAGTTTCACCTCCGCCTTCCGTTCTGTTCCAGCCCACTAACATTTGTCCGGAATTTGCCATATAGTTTGTATTGCCGAGCGTACTTGTCGGATCTAAATTTCCCCCGCCAATAATGGTAGTACCGAAAACATGCAGGTTAGCCTTGGGTGTGGTGGTGCCAATGCCGACATTTCCTGCAAAATATCCTTGTCCGTCAGCTCGAACGCCGAATGTCTTAATCCCATTAGTTTGACCATCATAAAAATAGTTTAGCGTTCCATTAGCGTTATCTGTCAGCGCACTGAATATGGCCAAGCCCTCCGAATAGGTGGGACCAAGCTGATGCCCAATATAGAAAGATTGACCACCAGATGTTTCCGCCACAACTTTAGCAGTATTTAATACCCCATTAGCATCTTCGGTTAAGGTGGTCTGTCCGAAAGAATGGAATCCGATAAAGATCAATAATGGTAGGGCCAAATAAATTCTTTTCATAAAATATGGGTGCGTAATTAATTCTTATTGACTGTTTTAATTAATAATTGCATTTGTTGTTTAAGTTGATCCATTTTGGCTTGCAGAGACTTCAATTGATCTGCTTGTCGCTGATTTATTTCCTTTTGCGAAGTAACAGTGGTTTGCAATTCAGCAATTTGGCTTTGCTGTTCCTTTTCCTTTTCGTCCTTTTCAATCAGGTATAAGGTTAACTCTTCCACTTTTTTGGTAAGTAACTTATCCATATCGCCCAGGTTTAACCCGTTTGTGGCTATTTCCTTTTCAGATGGAATTTCAGGCAAATGATGGTTTAACTCAACGTAGGCTTTTACTTCGCCAAGTGAAGGAAGGCGATAATCCTTTTTGAATACATAATCTGACCATGGGTATTGCCTTACTGTTATAGAAGTTGCAATAGCGCTACCATTTACAGCGAAACTATAGCCGGATGGCATTGTAGACGTACCTATCGATAAACCATTATCGGTCACTGTCATGATATCGCTCGTATTACTGGTATTCCTGAATGCGGTGCCATATCCGGTAACAGACCTGATTTTCAAATGACCGTCGTTATCGAGCCAGATCGTACCCCTTGGATCATGTGAAGTGTTCAGCGCATTATTGTTATAGAGTAAGAGGTTGCTGTTGTCTCCCGTCGCGTTGTTCACCGTAACAGTGGCAACACCTACAACAGATAATGGGGTCAGAGGATTGGAAGTTCCTATCCCCACGTTCCCTGCGAAATACCCCTGGCCATCTTGTCGGACACTAAATGTTGTCGAAGAACCGGAAAGCCCGCTATAGAAATAATTTTGTGCCGTTGTGTTATCAGTTATCGCCTGAAATATCGGTGCACTTGTATAATAACCAGTTCCAATCTGATGGCCGGTAAAAAAAGTCTGACCAAGACTCGTTTGTGTTACTATTTTAGTGGCGTTCAATACGCCATTGGCGTCCTCGGTCAGAGTCGTCTGGCTGAAGCCCTTCACTGAAGCAGTCAATGCAATTAATAACATTAGATATGATTTTCTCATATTTGTTAGTTGTTGGTTTTAGATTTCTTCACCTCCGTTATTAATTGCTGCATTTGCTCTTTCAACTGATCAATTACCTTTTGTTGCTTGCCAATAATATCCTTCTCGTCATTCAATTGCTGATCTTTATCAATTACATACAAAGTCAACTCTTCCACCTTCTGCAATAGCTTTACCTGGTTCTCACCCACATTTAATCCATCTTTCTGCATTTCTTTTGCAGATGGGATTTCTGGTAAATGATGGTTAATCTCTAGGTAAGATTTTAAATCACTTAGAGGTATAAGCTGGTAATTCTTTTCAAAGACATAATCGGGCCAGTTGGCATTGGCTTTTACAGTTACGGCAGTCGCTACTATGCCACCATTTACTGCAAATTTATATTGAGTATAAGGAATCGTATTGATTCCAATATTGCCTGCCTGATCAGTAATTAACACTGGCAAGACTGTAGGTGTAACATCTGCGCCGATAGGTGTTTGAGCCACAATTGTCTGTAATTGGGTGGCATTCCCTTCTAACATACAGGAT
>Ga0302309_10002599_pt1 | contig 14847 bp, 9 predicted proteins | sample III_Palsa_N1_1_FD_200453 | JGI IMG/M metagenome (GOLD analysis project Ga0302309, IMG submission 200453) | Peat permafrost microbial communities from Stordalen Mire near Abisko, Sweden - III_Palsa_N1_1 | ecosystem: Environmental > Terrestrial > Soil > Palsa > Peat permafrost | place: Sweden... | reverse complement strand
CACTTAACACCAACAGAATTACGCGACCCGGTTAAAAACTACAATAAATTCGCGGTTAAGGATTTTCAGAAGGATGTACCGGATATAGACCTAAAGAATGTGTTCAACCTGATGAACCTGCACACCGATACCATTTTAGTAGGGCAGCCGAAATATTATGTAGCGCTGGATATCCTCCTAAAAAATCAGCCTATACAGGTTTGGAAGGATGATCTTACTTTTAACGCGTTAGACAATGCATCCGCATCATTAAGCAAACCTTTTAGAGATGCGCATTTCGCGTTTCGCAATACTGTTTTAGTGGGCCAAAAGAAACAAAAGGAACGCTGGCGCAATATGGTGGAAGTTATTGATAATGGCTTGGGCGAACTGCTTGGCCAGTTATATGTAGCCAAATATTTCCCGCCCGAAGCTAAAGTACGTATGCAAACTTTGGTAAGCAACCTTAAATCTGTTTACCAGGCACGTATTACGCGGCTGGATTGGATGAGCCCTGCCACCAAACAAAAAGCGCTGGAAAAACTGGCAGCCTTTACCGTGAAGATAGGTTATCCTGATAAATGGAAAAACTATGATGATGTGGTAATTAATAAGGACAGCTATTACCAAAATTTAGAATCGATAAGTAAGCATAATTATAATGATGAGCTTAAAAAAGTTAATAAGCCGGTTGATAAAACCGAGTGGGGAATGACACCGTCAACGGTTGACGCTTATAATAATCCTACTAATAACGAAATCGTTTTCCCTGCGGGGATACTGCAATTCCCGTTTTTTGATAAAGATGCGGATGATGCTATTAACTATGGCGCCATTGGCGTAGTAATAGGCCACGAAATGACCCACGGTTTTGACGATCAGGGCCGCCAGTATGATAAAGACGGCAACCTTAAAGATTGGTGGACACCCGAAGATGCCGCCAAGTTTAAACAGCGCGTGCAGGTACTCATCAATCAATATAGCGGTTACACCGTTTTAAATAATGTACACGTAAATGGCGCTTTAACCCAGGGCGAAAACCTGGCAGATAACGGCGGTATGCAAATAGCCTACGAAGCCTTTAAACGCACACCCGAGGGAAAAGGTGATACAAAAATTGATGGCTTTACACCCGACCAGCGGTTTTTCTTGTCGTTGGCGCAGGTATGGCGCATGAAAATAAGGGATGAGGCAGTAAGGATGTCGATAAGCACCAACCCGCACTCGCCGCCTATGTACCGTACTAACGGCCCAATGAGTAACATGACCAGCTTTTACAAAGCATGGAATGTTAAACCTACTAACAAAATGTACAGGCCGGATAGCGCCAGGGTTAAGGTTTGGTAGGAGAGTTTACAAACTCTCATTATCTGTAGCCTTCAGTCGCAGACTGAAGCCGGTTATGGTTTTTAAACAGTTAAACCCGCAATAATATAAAGCGGGTTTAGCTGTTTATTAATATACAAGTATTACTTTACCCGCCTAATATTAAAAACATGAAAACTACCCTGTCATTATCCATTTTTGCAGCAGCATGCCTGTCGCTTACAAGCTATAAATCACAAGCGGCAGCAATGCCTCATTACAAACACGTAATAGTTATTATTGACGAGAACCACGATTATGATGCGCTGATTGGCTCGGCAAATTCGCCATATATCACCGGTTTATCGCAGGGCGGGGCTTTGTTTACCGATTCGCATGGGGTTACGCATCCGAGCCAGCCTAATTACCTGGCTTTATTTTCGGGCAGTGTACAAGGTACAACGGCCGATGAATGTTTGGTAGATGTAACACCTTATACAACACCAAATTTGGGCGCGGCATTAATTGCCAAAGGCTTAACTTTTAAGGGCTATGCCGAAAGTATGCCATCGGTAGGCTATTTGCCTTGCGTGTACCAAAAAAGCACTTTAACCGGCGGCACTATATATGGCCGCAAACATGCGCCATGGGTAAACTGGATAGGCACAAAAGTCAATAACATCCCGGCATCGCTTAGTTTGCCTATGACGGATTTCCCAACAAATTATAATAAGCTGCCTGCCGTGGCTTTTGTAATCCCGAATATGGACAATGATATGCACAACATAGGCGCCCCCGGTGATGCCGCTGCCATACAAAGGGGCGATAAATGGTTAAAGGAAAATATTGCCAGGTACGCCGAATGGGCCAAAACACATGATAGTTTGTTGATTATTACTTTTGATGAGGACGACAGCCGTACAGCGGTAAACCAGATACCTACCATTTTTTACGGCGCGCATATACAAACGGGCAAATACACCGAGCATATTACCCATTATAATGTACTGCATACCCTTGAGGCCCTGTTTGATTTACCTGTGCAGGATGGTGAACAAGCAGGTGTAATAAGGGATGTTTGGAAATAATTCTGTATTTTTCGCTTGTATTAACAACCTCATTACAAAAATCATGAAAGCAACAAAATTGGTTTTATTAGCTGTGCCTGTATTAGCTTTAACGGCATTCAGCTATACAAAAACACCAAAACCTGACGGTGACCCAAAACGCACCCAATTTTTCGACAAAGCAGGGATGGATACCACCGTTAGTCCGGGTGATAACTTCTTCTTATACGCTAACGGCGGCTGGATAAAAAACACCGAAATGCCCGCTTCGGAAACACGCTGGGGTTCGTTCAATATACTGGCTGATAATAACATAAAACACCTGCATGCTATTTTGGATGATGTGTCGTCCAAAACAAACGCTCCGGGTTCAAACGCCCAAAAAGTAGGCGACTTGTATAAGAGCGGTATGGATACGTTAACTATCGAAAGATTAGGTTACAGCCCAATTAAACCTGAGCTTGCCCGCATCGCGGCTGTTAAAAACTATCACGAGCTTGTTGTTCTGGCCGCCAATGGCTTTAAGGTGGCCGATGGTGAATTGTTTGGCTTTTATGTTTCGCCGGATGACAGGAACAGCGCCATTAATGTAGCCCATTTCGATCAAACCGAATTAAACCTGCCCAACCGCGATTACTATTTCAAAACTGATTCGGTTTCGCAAAACATACGTGCCGAATACGTGAAATATATTACCAAATTATTTACGCTAACCGGTGTAAGCCCCGCTTTGGCCCACGCTAAAGCAGTTGCCGTATTAAAGCTGGAGACTGCAATAGCGCAATCGCATTTGTCGCCGGTTGAGCTGCGCGACCCGGTTAAAAACTATAACAAGTTTGCCGTAAGCAACTTTCAAAAACTAATGCCGGATATTAACCTGGCTGATGTTTTTATGCGCATAGGTATAAAAGCGGATACAATATTGGTTGGCCAGCCTGCTTATTATAAAGCGCTGGATAACCTGTTAAAAAACACCCCTATTGCTGCCTGGAAGGATAAATTAAGCTTCGACGAATTAAGCGGCGCTTCTAATTTATTGAGCAAGCCTTTCAGGGATGCTAATTTTGCTTTTTATGGCAAATTGCTAAACGGGCAAAAACAACAAAAAGAACGCTGGAAATTAATGGCAAGTAATGTTGACGGTAGTTTAGGCGACCTTTTAGGGCAATTATACGTACAGAGATACTTTACCCCCGAAGCCAAAAAACGTATGCTTGATATGGTAAATAACCTGCAGGCAGTTTACCGCGAGCGTATACAAAGGCTTGATTGGATGAGCAATGCTACTAAGCAAAAAGCGTTAGCCAAACTGGATGCCTTCACTAAAAAAATAGGTTACCCTGATAAGTGGAAAACCTTCCAGGATGTTACAATTAATAAAAGCACTTATTATGCCAACGAGGTATCTATAAGTGAGCATGGTTTTAGGGAAATGATGAGGAAACTGGGCAAGCCGGTTGACAGGTCGGAGTGGGGGATGACACCGCCGACTGTAAACGCTTATTACAACCCGCTGTTTAACGAGATAGTTTTCCCGGCAGGAATATTACAGTTTCCGTTTTTTGATGAGAATGCCGATGATGCCATTAACTACGGCGGTATAGGCATGGTAATAGGCCACGAAATGACCCACGGTTTTGACGACCAGGGTCGCCAATATGATAAAGTTGGTAACCTTGATGATTGGTGGACGCCTGAAGATGCCGCCAAGTTTAAAACAAGGGTACAGGTAATGATTAACCAGTATAACGGCTTTGTTGTGCTGGATAGCCTGCACGTAAACGGCAGCCTTACACAAGGCGAAAACCTGGCAGATAATGGTGGTATTGCCATTGCCTATGAAGCCTTTAAACGTACGCCAGAAGGTAAAAGCTTTGTTAAAATAGATGGCTTTACACCCGATCAGCGGTTTTTCCTTTCGGAAGCGCAGATATGGAGAAGCAAAATCCGCGATGCCGCAGCGCGTTACCGTATATATAATGATCCGCATTCACCGTCAATGTACCGCGTAAACGGGCCATTATCAAACATGCCTGCCTTTTATAAAGCATTCAACATTAAACCCGGCGATAAAATGTACAGGCCGGATAGTTTAAGGGTGAAGGTTTGGTAATGAGAGTTACAAACTCTCATTACCTGTAAGGCTTCAGTCGCAGACTGAAGCCAGTTATAAGAATTTAAACAAGAAATGCCGCTCAAATCGAGCGGCATTTCTTGTTTAAGCTATTGACTTACGAAGTTTTTAAAACTTCGTAAGTCTGTTAATGAACTTTGCTTTTTTTCAATAATGCTTTATGCTGGATATGCATTAGTTTATTAGTTTCCGGGTCAACGTAAAATTCAGTAATATGCTCTGCCAGGCTTCTTTCAGAAAAATGAGTGTGCTTGTATTCACCGCCGATGTAAATATACTTTTGCTCTCTTAAATCCCATAGTTTTCCGTCCTTTATCTCAACCTTGTCGGAAACATACCACAAAGCAATCTCCTTGTAATCAAGTAGCCTCGCCGGAATCCTTGCGACAATCTCGGAATGCACCACGTCCCAGTCATTACCTATTTGTCCCCTCAGGAATCTCACCAACAAACCCGTATTAATTTTACCATTGTAAAACTCCCTGGTTCTTTTGATGCTTTCGTGCGATGGCAGGTTTTCTATATCAGCATACTTTTTGGTGTTCCTTTCTTCAGCAAAGGATCCGTTACCTATATGGTCGCGCTTGCTGCCCGAAGTTTTCATTTTACTGATGAGCCATCTTTTATTATGTTCTCTCATTGCAAATCAAATTGATTTAACAGACTTACGAAGTTTATAAAACTTCGTAAGTCAATGTCAGATTACACCGTCAACTTCTTATACTTAATCCTTTTCGGTGCTATATCACCTAAACGTTTTTTGCGATTTTCTTCGTAATCCGAATAATTGCCTTCAAAAAAGTAAACCTGGCTGTTGCCTTCAAAGGCGAGGATGTGTGTACAAATCCTATCTAAAAACCACCTGTCGTGACTGATGACTACCGCGCAGCCACCGAAGTTTTCAAGCGCTTCTTCTAAAGCACGCAAGGTATTTACGTCTATATCATTGGTAGGTTCATCCAGCAATAAAACATTTGAGCCTTTTTTTAATGTGATAGATAAATGCACCCGGTTACGCTCACCACCGGATAATACACCCACTTTTTTCTGCTGATCGGCGCCGTTAAAATTAAAGCGCGATACATAAGCCCTTGAGTTTAGGGGGCGGTTGCCTACCATAATGGTTTCCAAACCGCCGGTCACATTTTCCCAAACAGATTTATTAGGGTCCAAGTCATCGTGCAATTGGTCAACATATCCCAAAGCAACCGTGTCACCCACGCGGAAGGTACCGGAATCCGGCTTATCCTGCCCGGTAATTAAACGGAACAGGGTAGTTTTACCCGCGCCGTTAGGGCCGATGATGCCGACGATACCCGCGGGGGGTAACGAGAAGTTCAGGTTATCAAACAATAATTTATCGCCGTACGATTTGCTTACCCCGTTGGCCTCAATCACAATATTACCCAAACGCGGGCCGGGCGGAATAAACAACTCCAGTTTTTCTTCGCGTTCTTTAGTTTCTTCGGATGCTAATTTGTCGTAGTTGGATAAACGTGCCTTTGATTTGGTATGGCGGCCTTTTGGCCCCATGCGTACCCATTCCAATTCGCGCTCCAAAGCCTTTTGGCGTTTGCCCTCGGTTTTATCTTCCTGTGCAAGACGCTTAGCTTTCTGATCCAGCCATGAGGAATAATTTCCTTTCCATGGTATTCCCTCGCCGCGGTCAAGTTCCAATATCCATCCGGCAACATTATCCAAAAAGTAACGGTCGTGCGTTACGGCAATTACGGTGCCTTTGTATTGTTTAAGGTGCTGTTCCAGCCAATCTATCGATTCCGCATCAAGGTGATTTGTAGGCTCATCCAGCAATAAAACATCAGGCTCTTTTAGTAAAAGACGGCATAATGCCACCCTGCGGCGCTCACCACCCGATAATACGGATATTTTGGTATCAGGCTCGGGGCAGCGCAGGGCATCCATGGCGCGTTCCAGCTTGGTATCCAGTTCCCAGGCGTTTACAGCGTCAATTTTATCCTGCAACTCGCCCTGGCGGGCCATCAGTTTATCCATTTTATCAGCGTCGCCGTAATATTCTTCCAGGCCAAATTTTTCGTTTATATCTTCGTATTCTTTTAATAAGGCGGTAATTTCGCTAACACCTTCCTCAACCACTTCGCGCACGGTTTTATCAGGGTCGAGCTCCGGTTCCTGGCTTAAATAGCCAACGGTATAACCCGGCGAGAATACCACCTCGCCTATATTGGTTTTATCAATCCCCGCTATGATTTTTAACAGGGACGATTTACCCGAACCATTTAAACCGATAACGCCGATTTTGGCGCCATAGAAAAACGACAGGTAAATATTTTTTAAAACTGTTTTTTGCGGCGGGTAAACTTTGCTTACCCCTGCCATTGAGAATATTATTTTTTCGTCGGCCATGTGTGTAATGTCAATAAATGTGGGGACAAATATCAGCGAAATTCCCCAACCAACAAACTACCGCACCATCATTTTACGTTAGTTAATTATTAGTAGTTCTCAATATCGCCAAATATGGGTGCCGTTATGTCATACTGATGACGAAATTGCTTGTTAATTGTAAATGTTGAAAAATATTGTGCCAAATGTTGTTAAACTATTAAGGAAATATAAAATCAAACTACTATATTTCAACGTGCAACGTTATATAGCAGTATTTTGATGATTGTTTTAAAAAAATGTACTTGATTAGGCATTAATTTATAGATTGCGCATCATAATATTGTCTGTTTTTGCTGTGCTGTAAAACTTGGCAATAATATTGTTGATAAGTGTATAACATCTCACCCGAAACGTATTATCAAATTAATATATTAGGGTGTTCAAAAAGATAGAAAGGTATATATGGAAGCTAAATTTTCGCCACGGGTTAAGGATGTTATTCAATACAGCAGGGAAGAGGCATTGCGCCTTGGCCATGACTATATTGGAACAGAGCACCTTTTACTCGGATTAATTCGCGATGGAGACGGAGTAGCCATCAAATTGCTTAAGGAGTTAGCTGTTGATACCGCTAAGCTTCGCCGCGCAGTTGAAGATGCTGTGAAAGGTACCATTGGCACTAACGTACACATTGGCAGCATTCCTTTAACTAAACAAGCAGAAAAAGTATTGAAAATAACTTACCTTGAAGCGAAGATATTTAAAAGTGATGTAATAGGTACTGAACATTTACTGCTCTCAATTTTACGCGACGAGGATAATATCGCATCGCAGATATTGATGCAGTTTAATGTTAATTATGAAATTTTTAAGGGCGAAGTTGAATCGCATAAGAACGATGTGACCGACGAAATGCCCGGATCACCAACTGGTGGTGATGACGACTTTAAAGAGGATGATTCATTCAATCAGCCTAAAAAAGTATCAGACATTAAATCAAAAACGCCGGTACTGGATAATTTTGGCCGCGATTTAACAAAGGCCGCCGAAGATGGCAGACTTGACCCGATTGTTGGCCGCGAAAAAGAAATTGAACGCGTATCGCAAATATTATCACGCCGTAAAAAGAACAACCCTATATTAATAGGTGAGCCAGGCGTAGGTAAATCTGCAATAGCCGAAGGTTTGGCATTGCGTATAGTACAGCGTAAGGTATCGCGCGTGTTATTTAACAAACGTGTAGTTACGTTGGATTTAGCTTCATTGGTTGCCGGCACAAAATACCGCGGCCAGTTTGAAGAGCGTATGAAAGCCGTAATGAACGAGCTTGAAAAATCGCCTGATGTTATTTTGTTTATTGATGAGATACATACCATAGTAGGCGCTGGTGGCGCTTCAGGTTCGCTGGATGCTTCAAATATGTTTAAACCGGCTTTGGCCAGGGGCGAAATACAATGCATTGGCGCAACTACGTTAGATGAATATCGCCAGTATATTGAAAAAGATGGCGCTTTAGACCGTCGTTTCCAAAAAGTAATGGTTGAACCTGCTACGCCTGATGAAACCATCGAGATACTAAACAGGATTAAAGAGAAATACGAAGAGCACCACGGCGTTACTTATACTCCGGAAGCTATTAACGCTTGCGTTAGTTTAACCACCAGGTACATTACCGACAGGTTTTTACCGGATAAGGCTATTGATGCGCTGGACGAATCGGGCTCACGTGTTCACTTAACCAATATCCATGTTCCGCAAAATATTTTAGATATTGAGTCGAAAATAGAGTTAATTAAGGTTGAAAAGAACAAAGTAGTACGCAGCCAGAAATACGAAGAAGCCGCGAAATTGCGCGATACCGAAAAACATTTACTGGAAGAGCTTGACCAGGCCAAAACCATTTGGGAAGCCGAAACAAAATCAAAACGTTACACTGTAGCCGAAGAAAATGTTGCGGAAGTAGTTGCCATGATGACCGGTATACCGGTTCAAAAAGTTGGGCAGGCCGATAGCTTAAAGCTGTTGAACATGGCTGGTACCATTGGTGATAAAATTATTGGCCAGGAAGAAGCGATCAAAAAATTAACACGTGCTATACAACGTACCCGTGCAGGGTTAAAGGATCCTAAAAAACCTATCGGCTCATTTATTTTCCTCGGCCCAACCGGGGTTGGTAAAACCGAATTGGCTAAGGAGCTTGCACGCTTTATGTTTGATACGGAAGATGCCCTGATACAAATTGATATGAGCGAATACATGGAAAAATTCGCGGTATCACGTTTGGTGGGTGCGCCTCCGGGCTATGTGGGTTATGAAGAAGGCGGACAGCTTACAGAAAAGGTACGCCGCAAACCTTATGCGGTAGTATTGCTGGATGAAATTGAAAAGGCACACCCTGATGTATTTAATATTCTTTTACAGGTATTGGATGAAGGCCAGTTAACTGATTCATTAGGCCGCAAGGTTGATTTCAGGAATACCATCATCATCATGACCTCGAACATTGGCGCACGCCAGTTGAAAGACTTTGGGCAAGGTGTGGGCTTTAGCACAAACGCTAAAACCAACCAGGCCGATTCACATTCTCGCGGTGTAATTGAGAACGCTTTAAGGCGCGCTTTCGCTCCCGAGTTTTTGAACCGTATTGATGATGTTATCGTGTTTAACTCGTTAGGTAAAGACGAAATATTCAAAATTATCGATATTGAACTGGCTTACCTGTTTGGCAGGGTGAATAGCTTAGGTTATAAAATTGAACTTACACTTGGCGCGAAAGAGTTTATTGCCGAGAAAGGTTATGATTCGCAATTTGGGGCGAGGCCGTTAAAGCGCGCCATCCAAAAATATTTGGAAGATCCTATTGCCGAAGAAATATTGAAAGGCGAACTGAGTGAAGGTGATACAATGGAAGTTGATTTTGACAAAGAAGCCAACGAAATTAAAATTGTAGACCGCAAGGGAGAAAGCAAAAAACCTGAGCAGCCTGAAGAAGAACAACAGAAGTAAAATCGGATTTCGGAATTTCGATTTCGGATTTTTAAATAATTAAAGCCTCCTGTAATTAGGGGGCTTTTTTGTTTTATATGGGTTGGTAATCGAAAGGTAACAAAGTTGCCACCCACGAGCTTTCAGAGAAAAAACTTTGCGAGTAGGATACGCTTTCGGGGTTGCCTATAATGCCATTATGATCGAATAAAGCATAGGGCTTATTAAATGTGATAACACAAACCGTTGAATGCCATATCCAGGGTATACCGGTTAATTTATTTCCGCCACTAAAAACAGTATTGCCTGCATGATTTACAATAAAACCATTATTACCGCTTATAGCGAATAATCCATCAGCATTGGTTTTTAATAAAATATCCTTGCCGGATAAATTTGAACCCGAAACTTTATCATTATAGCGGGTATTGTCGGTATTTAAATCTACATCAACCGCGTTATTCATATCCTCAGGGTCGGTTTCTAAACCGTTACGGTTAAAGTACGGATTAAGTTCGCGATGTACCCTTTTTACGCTGAAGCCGTTTTCCTTTACATTATTAGCCAATACCGACCGCAAAAACTGCATTACCGAACCCTGGTAACATTCCAGCCGGTTTTTTTGCCATTCGCGCTGCTGCGCAGGTGTGCCCTGCATTTCTGCAAAGTAAGATTCGCCGCTATAAACGATAGCCGATGTTTTAACGTTATAAGTGAAGTTATTTAACAGGGTTTTTATTTTATAACCCAATGCGTCATTCTGCACTACTATAAAACCAACCGACCTGGCGCTATAATTACCCAATATATCGGTATCATAAAATTGGATTGAATTGGGGTTAAGTATTTTACATTGCCTCGCGAATGCAGTAGGCCCTAAAAAGGCTTTCTCAAACGAATAAAAATAAGGCGAAACCTTGCGTTTTGTGGTAATAACCACGCTATCCAGCGCATGAGTTTTAATAGCCAATGCAATATCGCCCATTTGCTTGTTAGCCTCTATGTTAACCGGTATGCGGGTATCTTCAAAACCAACTATAGTAATTATTAAAAGGTACTGCCCTCTCGGGATGTTTCTTAAGGTAAATGTGCCGCTATCGGTACTTGCGGTTGATATCCCCGTTTTATTTAAAAATACTACGGCTGATGAGATGGGATTTTTGCTGTCTTTATTCACTAAACGGCCGGTGAGGGTATTCTGGGCGAAACAAGTACCGGCTATAGTAATAAATAATAAAAGCAGGATGAATTTCGTTTTCATATTTTGGCAGGTGAGTTTATCCAAAATTATTTGATATTTATTAAGCCTGTGTTATGTATGGAAAATATTACAAATGCAGCGCAAGTTTTGGCTTTGCTTATCATTACATTATCAAAAAAATAAAAATAAAATTTTATTAAACCTTTTTAAACTATTTTGGTCATTATAAAAACACTTCGTTATGAAAAAAATCTTCTTACTATTATTTATTGCCAGCGGTTTACTAATAGCATCATGTACCAAAAGGTATGATGTGGTTCCAAACCAAACCGTTTATGCTAATTTAAAAACAACCGACTGGACAGCCAGCGATTCGGATTACACGGCATTAATCAACACACCTCAAATTGATAACTACTTTAACCAGCATGGTGGTGTTATTGTTTACTTTACGTTTGATAATGGCCAAAGCTTTGAGCAAATACCGGAAGTTTATAACGGCATATCATTTAGCTATACCTATACCGCAGGCGGTATAGAGCTTTATGCCCAAAATGCCGATGGTACAAAACCTACCAGCGCGCCAACTGCATTAACCGCCAAAATTGTACTGGTGGATTCGAATTGAGTGATTAGAGATTAGTTAGCGGCAACAAACAAAAAGCCTCACGATAAAATCGTGAGGCTTTTTCTATTTCTAATCACTAATCCCTACTTCTCCATCTGCTCAATAACAGCCTGAGATACTCCTGTAAACGAGAAGCCGCCATCATGGAAGAGGTTTTGCATGGTAACCATTTTAGTTAGGTCCGAGAACAGGCTTACGCAATAATCGGCACACTGGTCGGCAGTGGCGTTACCCAGCGGACTCATTTTTTCAGCGTAGCTGATAAAGCCGTCGAAACCTTTAACACCTGAACCTGCAGTTGTGCGCGTTGGTGATTGTGATACGGTATTGATACGTACTTTCTTTTCGGTACCATAAAAATAACCGAAGTTGCGGGCAATGCTTTCTAACAAAGCTTTATTATCCGCCATATCATTATAACTTGGGAACACACGCTGGGCAGCAATATAAGTAAGCGCCACAACCGAGCCCCATTCGTTAATTACATCTTCTTTCAGGGCTATCTGCAATACGCGGTGAAGGCTTAATGCTGATATATCCATGCCTTTGAAGGTAAAATCATAGTTATTTTCGGTATAAGGCACGTTTTTACGTACATTAATGCTCATGCCTATGGAGTGCAGTATAAAATCGACACCGCCGCCAAAATGCTCTTTGGCTTTTACAAACAGGTTGGTAATATCTTCGGCGCTGGTAACATCGGCAGGTATTACCGGCGCGTTAATTTCTTCGGAAAGTTTATTAATGGTACCCATGCGCAGCGCGATAGGTGCATTGGTTAAAATAATCTCGGCGCCTTCAGCATGACAATGCTGCGCAGTTTTCCAGGCGATTGAATTTTCATCCAATGCGCCAAAAATAATTCCTTTTTTGCCTTTTAATAAATTATAAGCCATGTTTTGAATTTGGGTTTTATTGAGCGGTAAAGTTATAAAATTAGTTTGCAGTTTTTAGTTTGCAGTTTGCATGAAATTAGACGACTGTCTCACCTCTTAATACTCTATATTTGGACTTATAATAATCAATGGTGATTGCTGCCGTTGTAAATATTATAAGCGCCCAGTAGTCATTAGTTAGATAACTGGACAATCCTTGCCATGGTTCGTTTGATGAAGAAAAAGTTACCCCAATAAATAAACTAATAATAACAATGGCATAAATAAACCCTGCTAAAACCTGAATTAAAAAGCGCGTAAATAATTGGCTTCTTTTTTCAAAATAAATTTTAATGAAATCATATATATTAAAGTAGAGGTAGAAAAATAAAAAACATTCGGCTAAATAAATTGCAAAACAATAGAAAAAATATAACAAAGAGTATTTCTGATGATTGATAATTATATCATAGAAAAATGCAACGGAAAGAGTAAATAAACTCGCCCAAAATACAATAGTGATATTTTTAATTAAGGTTTTCATTAATCGTTGAGATTAACAAACTTACGAAGTTTTTAAAACTTCGTAAGTTACTTGCAGTAGGTAATTGCATACTGCAAACCGCCCAATGCAAGCTGCCTACTGCGCAAGCAATTCCCTCGCATTTTGCAAAGCGCTTTCGCCGGGTTTATCGCCGCTTAGCATTTTGGCTATTTCCAGTACGCGTTCCTGCTGGTTAAGTTGTTTAATGCGGGTATAGGTAGTTGCGCCTTCATCATCTTTGTAAACAAAATAATGGCTTTGGCCTTTGCTGGCTATTTGCGGCAGGTGAGTTATGGTAATTACCTGTAGGTTATCGGCTAGTTTTTCCATTATCTGCCCAACTTTATTGGCTACTTCGCCGCTTACTCCTGTATCAATCTCATCAAAAATAATAGTCGGCAGCGCGGTGTTTTGCGCCACCAGCGATTTAATACTCAGCATCAGCCGGGATAACTCACCGCCCGATGCCACTTTGCTCATCTCGGCAAGGGCATGGCCTTTATTGGCGGAAAAAAGGAAGCGAATGTTGTCGATGCCCGAGTCCGAAAGCCCGGAAGTCCGGAAGTCCGAAAGCAAGGATACAGCAGTCTTTCCGACTTCCGGACTTTCCGACTTTCGGACTAAATTCTCTATTTTTAAGTTCGAATTACCCATCCCCATTTCGGCAAGCGTTTCCAGTACTTGCTTTTCAATAACCGGGATTGCTTTTGCGCGGTTTGCGGATAGCTCACCGGCTAATTTTTCTAACTCTTCTTTATCTATAGCCAGTTGTTTTTGCAGCTTTTCTATTGCCTCATCGCCAAAAATGGCCTGCTGTATTTTGTTGGATAAATCTTCCTGTATCTCCAATAATTCGGCATTGGTGTTTACACGGTGCTTTTTTTGCAGGGTGTAAATTAGGCTTAAACGCGTATTAACCTCTTCGGCGCGTAGCTCATTGGTATGGGTGCTTTGCTCAAGGCTGTCAATTTCGGCGGCTATATCTTTTAACTCTATAATCGCGCTGTTCAGCCGCTGGTATAATTCAGTAATTTCAGGGTTGAATTTTTCGAGCGATGATAGCTGGTGCCCCGCTTCGCGCAACTGTATAATGGCCGAGGTTTCACCTTCGTTCATCAGGTAGTTTGCGCCTGATAAATTGCGCTTTATTTCTTCGGCGTTATTTAAGGTATAAAGCTCCTGTTCCAGTTGCAATTGCTCATCGGTTGCCAGGCTTGCTTTTTCCAGTTCATCAAACTGGAACTGGTAGTAATCCAAATCGGTTTTGGCTTTATCGCTATCAGCTATTAATTGCTGTAGGTTAGCTATCGATTTTTTATAGGCCTTAAATTTTGAGCGATAGTCGCTCAACAAACTATCATGTTTGGCAACGGCATCTACCACCAATAATTGAAAATCAGGATCGTTTATTTCCAGTGTGGCATGCTGCGAGTGTATATCAATCAGCTTTTCCCCCAGGGCTTTAAGCACGTTAAGGGTAACCGGCGTGTCGTTAATAAAAGATCGTGATTTACCATCGGCAGATATTTCGCGCCTTAATACAGTTTCTGTTTCGTAATCAATATCGTTGTCCTCGAAAAAAGTGCTTAAATCAAAGCCCTCTATCTTAAACAAACCCTCAATCACGCATTTTTTTTGCTGGTTAAAAAAGTAGCGTCCCTCGGCACGCTGCCCTAAAATAAGCGAAAGGGCGCCAAGGATAATTGATTTACCTGCGCCCGTTTCACCCGTAAGTATGTTTAACCCTTTATCAAAACTGATA
>Ga0302309_10002598_pt1 | contig 14849 bp, 17 predicted proteins | sample III_Palsa_N1_1_FD_200453 | JGI IMG/M metagenome (GOLD analysis project Ga0302309, IMG submission 200453) | Peat permafrost microbial communities from Stordalen Mire near Abisko, Sweden - III_Palsa_N1_1 | ecosystem: Environmental > Terrestrial > Soil > Palsa > Peat permafrost | place: Sweden... | reverse complement strand
GTGGGCCCCGGTGAAGAAGAATTTAAAAGATTTTGCTTTCCTGTTTAACGGTGTTCATATTTCGAAATCAAAAGACGATTTAGAAATTGATAAAGACCCAACCAAAATTAAAAATGATAAAATACAACTGATAGCTTTATTTGCTAAAAACACCGCTATAACCGATACGCTTAACGTTTTACTCGATTATGTTGCAAACTATCAGTGCAACATACAATCCGGCGGGGCAGGGTACAATTTAAACGTAACGGCAGATATTTATTACGATCCGATTATTAATGCTCATTTGCTAAAAATTAAAATAGAAAATGATGCTACGCAAAAAATCTATAATTATTGGATCAATACAAATGGGGGGTCGATTGATATTTCAAGTAAAGGTGCAGATGGCGGTGATGGTATCAATGGATTGGATGGTTTTGCGGGTACACCGGGCACGCCCGGAACAGTTTCGGCTGATGTAGAAACTACTACCAATAGCGATGGAACAACTACCACTACTACCAATTTAGTAACTGGTAAGGGTGGAGATGGCAGCAACGGTCAGGATGGTGGAAACGGGCAGGATGGTGATGCCGGGGGTAATGGCGGAAACATTACTATTATCTATTCGACAGCAGTTAAACCATTTCTAAACCTGATTAAAGCAATTAGTATTGCGGGTAAAGGGGGATATGGGGGTAGGGCCGGCAAAGGTGGCATGGGTGGAAGCGGGGGCTCCGGAAACCCGAATGGGAACAATGGCTTAAATGGCCGGGATGGTAGCCCCGGTTCCGATGGCTACGATGGGCAGGTGGGAAATGTGACTTTTACAATGAGCAATCCATGAAGTAAACTGAAGCATTTTTTGGTGCATTTTTTTTTATTAAATGGATATTTATTGATTACTTATTGCTAAAAAATCGGTAGTTAAGAAAACAAAATCTAACACATTAAATAAATAACTTATTGGTTCACAATTCACTAATAATCAATAAAAGAGGAATAAAGTATTCGACCTGACTCCTACCCACCCCCACGAAAAAAGCCTTCAGATTTGTTTCTGCGGGCTTTTTGTTTGTAGTCGCAGACTACAGGCATAATCGTCCGAAGTTTTAAACTTCGGATAGCAGTGAAACCCTACAGAAACGAATTGCTACATAAATTCCATTTAATACGTTTTTCTCAAAGTAATAATGTGCATCCAGTGCATGAGTTTCATTACCGGGTAAACCGGGTCAATTTCGAACCATCGTTTGCCAAAGTTGGCACTATTGGGATGTTTATGGTGGTTATTCTGGAACAATTCGCCCAGCATCAGGAAGTCAAACGGTGTGGTATTTTTTGATTTGTCCTTGTTATCAAAATTGGTATAACCGTATTTATGGCCGCACCAGTTCACGATAGCACCATGTATCGGGCCCATCATAAAATGTATAGGCAATAAGAAAAACAACCACCAATGTGTAGCGAAGAAGATATAAAAACAAGTATAAGCTGCGCCAAAAAGCAGCCTTGATAAAATAGATGAGCCCATGCGGTCAACAATTGGCCATTCGGGATAATGCCCCGGAAATTGTGCTTCGGGGTCTTTGGTACGTTTCACATAATCGCCGAAGGTATTGATCGTCGACTTCATCATCTGGTAGATATCTGTAAAAAAGTATGGCGAGTGCGGGTCTTTCTCCGTATCGCTAAAGGCATGGTGCTGCCGGTGCATCATAGCGTAAGCACGCGGGTTTAAAAAAGAGGCGCCTTCAAAAAGATAAGCCATCAGGTAAAATATGCGTTCCCAGGTTTTACTGGTTGTAAACATGCGATGCGAAGCATAGCGGTGCTGGAAAAATGTTTGAAAGAACAGGGACAGGAACCAGTGGGTAATAAAAAAAATCAGAATGATCATAAAAAAGAGTATAAATAGCATAAATAACAGGCATGGCTTTTCCAGGACTGGTGGCAGGTATAGTAAACAGAGAAGGCAATGGATCACTGTTGGCCTGGATTTGACCGGCGATACGAACGCAATAATAATTAAGCTGCGTTCCTATTCAAGCGGTAAAAGTTTGTGGAGTGTTGGGCCAGAAACAGCAGGTGCTTTGTAGAAAATCCCGGGGGACTATAGTATGTAAACACTTATTTGGCTAATTTGTTGTTGCCGATATTGTTATTATATTCAAAATCGGCTAATAGTTTAAACAATAGCCTGTATTCCTGTTCATTAGAAACTTTTCGTTGCATTAGTCAGACAATCGGCTCCATAAAATTAAAAGCCCTTAGACACTAATCTAAGGGCTTTTATTTAATTGTTTCGGTCCATTAACCTTACGGGTTCATCCTGCTAAAATACTCTGCAATAGTTGCATTGTTTGCCTCTGCCCTTGTTGCACTGGTGCCAAAGGTTAGTTCAACCTTACCTTCCTGTAATTGTTTAAATATCGATTCTACAAAATCGCTAACGGCCGGGTGTTCGTTATGGATGCCGGTGCCGCCGAGGTCGGTATTTAATGCGGGTGGGATAATTTCAATTACTTCGATATTTGTTGATTTCAACTGGTGCCTCAAGGACAGTGTAAACGATCGGAAAAAAGCTTTTGTGGCGCAATACACCGGCACTTTTGATAGTGGTACAAAAGCCAAACCTGATGTAACATTCATTATCGCCGTTAACGACTTTAGCTTCAAAAACAGGTTAGTTAAATGAAGAGGCGCGGTAATATTGATGGCGATTTCACTCTCGGCTTTTTTATAAAAGTCATCATCGGCAACGTTCATCCAGTTTTGGATTCCGGCGTTGTTTACCAGTACATTCAGGTCTGGGTGATTTGATTCAACCCAGTTAAAAAGTTCGATGCGTTCTGCTTCGTTAGAAACATCGCATACTTTTGTAATTACCGACGGAAATTTTGCTGCTACCCCGTTTAACACGTCTTCGCGCCTGCCGCAAATAATAACGGTGTTATCTTCTTTAATAAATCTTTCTGTTAATCCCAGGCCTATGCCGCTTGCGCCGCCGGTTATTAGTATTTTGTTATTTGATAAATTCATGATGATGTTTTGTTATAAAAGTTGTTTATTTTTTTGTTGTGCCAGTTCTGTTGGTGTTAACCCGAACATTTTTTTAAAGGCAAATGAAAAGTGCGATAAGGCTTCAAAGCCCAAATCGAGATAAATTTCGGATGCTTTTTCATTCTTTTTTTCAATCAGGAAATGCGCCTCCTGCAAACGCTTTTGTATTAACCAGCGATTAGGCGTTTGGTTGAATATTGTTTTAAAATCGCGTTTAAAAGCCGATAAACTGCGCCCCGTTAAGTAAGCAAACCGATTGAGGCTCACATTAAATTTATAATTGCGGTTCATAAACTCTTCCAGGTTTATTTTGCCGGGGATGCCGTAATCAAAAAACACGCCTGATAATTCGGGCTGCAATTGTAATAATATCAGCAGCAGTTCTTCGCGCTTCACATCAAAAAATGCCTTGTCCATTTTTCCCTGTTCATTATAGTATGGGGTTAAGGAATTGATAAAACCGGGTATCAAATCATTGTCCGGCTGCTGTATAAAACCCTCCGCTGATTGAAATTTTACAGGGTGTATATGATGCTTAGCCTGGAATGTTTTTAAAAACGGCTCGTCAAAAACAAAAATTATTTTTTCGGCTACTTGGGTGTCTTTTGAGTTATTCATCCGCCCCAGGCGGTTTTTACGCACAATGCCATATTCGCCCGCTTGCAGCGTGTAGCTTTTATCCCAGTAAAAACCGCTCAGGGTTCCGCTTACCAGGTAGTAAAAGAGATGTTCGACAACAAATTGTTCCTTTACTATTGTGGGGCCGATGAGGCAGGTTTTGTTGACTGAAGCTTTCATGATATAATTTCAAATTTAGCTATACTTTCTGCGAAGCAATAATAAATCTTCGCATCATACTTATGCCTTAACCTTCAACAAAAATTCGCGGGTTTCAGCAACCACTCTATCCTGAAACTTTGGTTCGTGAACCAACGCTGAACCTCGCATTGGCCGGCCTTTTTCGTCGTAGTAAATGCCTGTTTGCCCGGATGCATCGGTCACAATTTTTGTTATCACTTGTGCTGCCCGCTCCGGCGTACTGCGGTATTGAGAAAAAGGTGGAAATAAGGTAATAATCCGACCAAAAATGAACCTCAGGATACCATTTGTATCGCCGCCTAAACCGGTGCCCGGAGTGATACCCGGCTCTATGGCATTAAACCGAAGCCTCGGGATTTCGCGTGCAAAAACCACCGACGCGGCAAGTACACATTGCTTGGATGTTGCATAGGCATCTGCACCCGGTAATTTTGAGCCCGGTTGTTCCCATTCGCCGCGGGTACTCGCCTCTACAGAAATATAACGGCCACCTTTCATACCTAAAAATTTTACCGGTTTACGTTCAGGGTCTTCAATCGCGGAAGCAATAAACACAACATTAGTTCCATCGGCAAGGTGAGGTTCCAGTGCCTCGGTAAAAGCGAAGGGCCCGAGATAGTTGGTTGCGAAAGTTAAATCCCAGCCCTGTGCGCTTTTCGCCGGTTTACCAGGAGAAATTCCGGCGTTATTTAGCAGCCCCGCAATGGGAAGGTTTAGCGCTATTATTTCGGCAACGGCACGCTGTACGCTCACGAGGTCCGACAAATCGCACAGTACCGGCACCGCATGTCCGCCTTTTTGCTCAATAATATGCTGCACTTCGGCAAGTTTTTTAGGATTGCGTGCAACCAATATTACCGTGCCATGTTTAGCCAGTTCGAGCGCTGTCGCCCTGCCAATGCCGGAAGTTGGGCCGGTGATGATATACGCCTTGCTATTTACCTGGTTTTTCAAAACAGTATTTGACATAATTTTTCTCTTTTAAATTATACTGCAAATATCAGTATTGATATTTCGGGCAGGTTTCTTTAAAAGTCCAGTTTGATTTATTGAGAAGTCCAAATAGTACTGCTCATTAATAAATTGTACGATCCCATGCCAACAGAAATTCATATTTTCGTTATCAAATGAAGCAAGCCGACTATATCAAAGAGTTGCAGGAAGTAAAGGCACATCTTAACGCTGTACACGGAAATATTCCCCTCCATCGCCGTGAATCAAAACGTGGGTATTCCTTTTCAAATTTGCCGTTTACAGAGCAATTAGCAATATGGGACCGGCTATGGCATAATACAACGAATTGGCACGACCGGCTGCATGCGTATTTTTTCCTGGAGCGGCATATTAAAAAGGAGACGGAGTTGCGGGAAATGTGGCCGGTAGTAGTACATTGGCAGGACCAGGTGGATGATTGGGGGTTATGTGATGCACTGGCTAAAATATATACCAAACTGTTGGTAGTAATCCCGGACGAAATATATACCCAATTGCGACAATGGAACAGCGACCCGGATTTGTGGAAAAGGCGGCAATCTGTAGTATCGCTGCTTTATTATAGCCGTACTAAAAAGCAGTTCCCGTCCTTTCAGCAGATTGAAGCCCTTATTGAGCCGCTTTTAAACGATAAAGAATATTACGTGCAAAAAGGCGTGGGTTGGGCTATGCGCGAATGGCATAACGTTTACCCTGTTAAAATGCTGGACTGGTTTAAAAAACATATTAAAGCGGTTAGTAGTATAGCATTTACCATCGCGATTGAAAAGATGGATGCGGAAACTATTTCGCAAATTAAAGCGCTCAGGAAAATCGGCTTGTAAAATACTATGCCGATAATTCAAGCAATTTTTCACATTTCAACCGTTTTTTTATCAAATTTACGTGATGAAAATAGCCACCTATAATGTTAACAGCATAAATGCCCGCTTGCCTGTATTGCTGCGCTGGTTAACTGAAACCAGCCCGGATATAGTTTGCCTGCAGGAACTAAAAGCGCCTGATGAGAAATTCCCCGAACAGGCGCTAAAGGATGCAGGTTATAACGCGATATGGCATGGTCAGAAAAGTTATAATGGCGTGGGCATCCTCGCTAAAAACGCGGAAATAAAGGAACTGAGGCGTGGCCTCCCCGGCGACCCGGACGATACCCATAGCCGTTACATAGAGGCAATGGTTAACGGCATTATTGTAGGCTGTCTTTACCTGCCCAATGGCAATCCTGCCCCCGGCCCAAAGTTCGATTACAAATTAAAATGGTTTGAGCGATTGCAACAACATGCTGCCGAATTATTAAAGCAGGATGTGCCCGTTTGCTTAATTGGCGATTATAACGTTATGCCAACTGAAATTGACGTGTACAAACCCGAGCGCTGGGTGGATGACGCGCTGTTTCGCCCGGAAACCAGGCAGGCATTTAAAACATTGATTGACCAGGGTTGGACGGATGCCATACGCAAACTTTATCCAACTGAAACAATATATACCTTTTTTGATTATTTCCGCAATGCTTACGGCCGCAATGCGGGTTTACGAATAGATCACTTTTTATTAAACCCCGCATTGGCCGGCAAACTTAAAGCCGCCGGGGTCGACAGGAATGTGCGCGGATGGGAAAAAACGAGCGACCATTGCCCGGTGTGGATGGAGTTGGGGGAATAAAAGTTATTATCTGACGTTTATTATATACCGCGGAACAAGCATGCTGCGTGCCGGGGTTTTTAATACGTGATATTTGCAATCTAGAAATAACTAGTGTTAGTTCTCTATTTCTGTATAACCTAAACCTGATTATGAGTAAATTATTTATATTTATTACTGCTATATTTCTTTCATTATTATTTAATAAAGCTTATTCTCAAAACAGCCAAACCATTTCAAATAATACGTACACGGCACCTATTAATTTTGGCGATATGGGTTGTGGCTATAATTGGGTTAACAACAACTCTGCAATTGGCCTTCCGGCAAAAGGCGCGGGTAATATATCACCGTTTATTGCAATTAACACCGGTACAGAACCAATAACCGCTACTATTACGGCCACTCCGGCCTCACCCGGATTTGCCTATATACCTAATTACCAGGACACTACAGTTTCAGTATTTAATACCCAAACTAATAAAGTAATAGCTACTATACCCGTAGGGCCGGCATTACATGGTGTAGCAGTAAGTCCGGATGGCAGTATGGTTTATGTGGCAAGCCAGGCTAATGGTACTGTTGCAGCAATTAATACTGAAACTAATACGGTTGTATCTACAATTGCGGTAAATATGAGCCCTATTGGAGCAATAGTAAGCCATGATGGTAAATTAGTATATGTTGCATGCGAATACGGAACGATCTCTGTAATTAATACTGCAACCAATACGCTAAGTTCCAGCATAACGATACCTGGCCCTTATGGAATTGCAATAAGCCCGGATGACAGCAAGCTTTATGTAGCAAGCTTTGGCCCCGGCAATGGGCCGGGTACGCTTTCTGTAATTAATACGTCCACCGGCGAAATTATTACCACAATTCCTGTTGGGCCGGGAGAGATATCTATAAGCCCGGATGGCAAATTTATATATGTAATAAGTACCCTTAGTGATTATTCGGGTACAGTATCTGTAATTAATACCATAACTAACAAAATAATAGCTACGGTACCTGTAGGCAAATTCCCTTCAGATATATCAATAAGCCCTGATGGCAGCAAAGTATATGTAACAACTTCTAATGATGCTTCGTCTGGTATTATCGTGGTGATAAGTACCAAAACCAACTCTGCAGTTAATTCCATCAATATAAGTGGCGAATTAACAGGTTTATCATGCAGCCCTGATGGTAGTAAGCTTTATGTAGAAAATGCCGAAAATAATACCGTAGCGGTAATAAATACTACAACCAATGAAATAATAAATACAATTTCCGTAGGTATCGGCCCCAATTCTTCGGGTAATTTTGTTACGGCCGGCATTGGCTGTAATATTTATCCAATTACCTATACAATTACTGTTAATCCAACTAACCCCGGTTCAATTTTTATACCTAATACTTTTACCCCAAATGGCGATGGGATAAATGATACCTGGAACATTAAAAATCTTGATAACTATGTAAATTGCACGGTAGCCATATACACCAGGTATGGCGAAAAAATATATTCATCAATTGGCTATGGGGTATCTTGGGATGGAAAATTTCGTGGTGCAAATTTGCCAACCGGCACCTATTATTACATTATTGATCTAAAAAATGGAAGTAAAAATTTGTCGGGGAGTTTAACAATTATAAGGTAATTAAAACATGTAGTACTGAATATTTCATCTGATGATATATATATATTTAAATATCAATACTTATATTCAGACAACTAAATACATGTACCAACTTCCCATGAAAAAACTCCTCATCCTCTTCACTATCATATTTCTACCATTTATCGCCTTCGCCCAAGCACCAATACATTGCCTGATTAAAACTTCACTGGGCGATATTGCTATCGAGCTTTACCCTGCCAAAGCGCCGGTTACGGTGGCCAATTTTATGCGGTATGTAGATAAGAAATTATATAACGGCAGCAGCTTTTTCAGGGTGTGTACTCCTGCCAATGAGGCTGAACGTAAGGTACAGATACAGGTGATACAGGGCGGCAATGTGCCTGATAACCTGGCGCTGGATAGCATTAAAATTGAAACCACCAAACAAACCGGCATCCTGCATAAAAACGGTACGCTATCCATGGCGCGTAACGGCCCTAACTCGGCCACCTGCGAGTTTTTTATTTGTATTAATAATCAGCCTGCCTTAGATTATGGTGGCGCACGCAACCCCGATGGCTATGGCTTTGCCGCCTTTGGTAAAGTAACTAAAGGCATGGATGTGGTGCGGGAGATACAGGCGCAAAAAGATACTTCGCAATACCTTATTCATCCCATAAAAATTTACGAAATAAGCCGGGTGCGGTAATTCACCCCGCATACCCCTTCATTAAAAGCTTTTTTCAAAAAAAATTGCGCAAGTGAAAACTTGCATATATATTTGCAAGCAAACACTTGCATATTATTATGAGAAGAGATGTATTCCAGGCAATTGCCGACCCTACCCGCCGCCAGATTATCAACATGACTGCCGGTCAGCCGCTGAATGTTAACGCCATTGCCGATAGTTTTGATGTGAGCAGGCAGGCCATATCCTTACACATAAAAATTTTAGTGGAGTGCGAACTGCTTAAAATAAACAAGCAGGGCCGCGAAAGGTATTGCGAAGCACAGCTCGGCCAGTTAGGTGAGGTATCTGTTTGGATTGAGCAGTACAAACAGCACTGGAAAAATAAACTCGACAATTTAGAAACCTATTTATATCAACTCAAAAAAGAAAGAAAACATGGAAAATAACACTAAGGATCGCGAAATAGTGATCAGCAGGGTGCTTAACGCGCCGGTAGCTTTAGTTTGGGAGGTATTTGCAAACCCCAAACATATTATGCAATGGTGGGGGCCGGAAGGCTTCACTAATACTTTGGATGTAATGGATTTGGTTCCGGGAGGCGAGTGGAAATTTACCATGCATGGCCCCAATGGCATGAATTTTCACAATCGCTCGGTTTTTAAAGAAATTGTTCCATTAAAGAAAATGCTGTTTGAACATTTTAATCCGCATATTATGTTTACCATCACTTTTGCAGCACAAGGCGGCCAAACCTTATTAAACTGGCACATGCTGTTTGATAGTGCCGAAGAATTTGAAGCCGTTGCGAAGGCGCATGGCGCGGTAGAAGGCGCGAACCAAAACGTTGATAAACTGAGCGTTTACCTTGAGGGTATGGCTGCTAAAAAATAAATCGGCGTATATAAATTCTTAGTAAAACTGCATTGTTCATCAGCAATGTAGTTTTATTTTAGCAAACACTAAACAGGCATTTTACCGTTATATTTGCATACGCTTATGCAAGTAATGCCCCAACTGATATACTTCTTTAAATTTGCCTCGCTGCTGGTGGGCATGTGTTTTGAATATCTGCTATTTGCAGGCTTACTTTACCTGTTTTTTTATACCTGGCGGGAGAAAAAGTACTGGCCCTTTAAAATACAACAGCGGTCGCAACAAAAAAAGCACATCATTCGCGATATCAAATATTCGTTTTGTACGCTTGTTGTGTTCGGGCTGGTTATTGTGCCGGTGTTTTGGGCAAGTCAGCATGGATATACCAGGATATACCACCCTATTGATAAATATGGCTGGGGCTATTATTTTTTCAGCATACTGCTGATGGTGTTTATACACGATACCTATTTTTACTGGTCGCACCGGTTTTTACACTGGAAACCTATGTTCAGGCTGGTACATAAAACGCATCATTTGTCGCTTAATCCTACGGTTTTCTCTATTTACGCCTTTCACCCTTTCGAGGCATTTGTTAATGTGCTGATAATACCCATTGTGGCTTTTACAGTGCCGCATCATGGTTCGGCAATTACCATTTTTACTTTGTACCAATTAGCGGTAAATACCATGGGCCATTTAGGCTATGAGTTTTTCCCGAAGGGATTTACACGGCATAAAATCACCAAATGGAGCAATACTGCAACGCATCATAACATGCACCACCGTTTTGTGAAATGCAATTACGGCCTGTATTTTAACTTTTGGGATACGCTAATGAAAACCAACCACCGGCTTTATGATGAAACTTTCGATGAGGTAGCAGGCCGTGCCAAAAGAACAAGCGTTGCCGCTAAGTTAAGTCCCATCCCCACCGAAGAAACCGTTTAATTTACTCCTTGTTATTTATTCGTCCTTAACTAGCGCGGCTTTTTTACGCCGCATATTGGTACTGTGCTTTTGCAGGAAATTATAAGTGAACGCGAAGCCCATATATTGGGTACTGCGGCTGTTATTGGTGCCATCAAAAAAGTAATAGCCCTGGGTTACTGCCAGCGCAACGGTTGGCGAAACATTAAAATTGATGCTGTTGCAAATTTCCGTCATTAACGCCTGTTTCGCCCCAAAAACATAACCCGCGCCTAAACACAAGCCTTCTGCAAAACGCCCGGCAGAGAAAATATTTATCGTCGGCCTGAACTCGATGTAATGTGTGGAATCATTGGACGAGCTTAAAGAACTTATCCTTCCAGTAGCCAGGCCTATATCAAAAATGCCATAAGTACGTCCAAACTCAACAGCCGGCGAAAACCTCTTGGCAACACCACCCCGAGTGTTTACAAATACATCGGCATTTACCGACAGGTAAAAGTATTGTGGTTCCTTGTTCTCTTTTAGGGTGTCCGATTCGATAACCGTATCCTTGCCCGCAATGGTAGTGTGTTTGGAATGAGGCGCCAATACTTTGGACAAACTTTGAACAGAATTTTGTGCAAATGCTACACTACAGCATATTAATATTATTGCAGGGGTAAATAATATTTTCATATAAGGATTGTTAATTGGATTTTTTAGCAGATTTGGATAAATGACAATCAATCATATTATTTGTTTTAATATTAGTATGGGCAAATCAAATATTATCAAATCGTATATTGCAGCTTATGAATTACCACGACACCCCGCTTATTAATAACGAAGCAAAGCACAGTTTTGAAATGACGGTTGAAGGGCAGCGCGCGTTTATTGATTACCAGCTACGCGACAATAAAATATTCCTGGTGCATACCGAAGTACCGAAGCAACTACAAGGCCGGGGCATAGCAGCGGCAATGGTTGAAAAAGCGTTTCAATACATCGAAGCACAGCACCTTATAATGGTACCGCTTTGCCCTTATGTAGTGCATTATTTGGAGCAGCACAGCCAATGGGCATACCTAACAGGCGACTATTAGCAATTATAACATGTCCAACCTTATTATCGATAGCATTACCCGCCACATCACTTTATCTGCCGAAGAAAAAGAGCATTTTTTGAACTTGCTTCAACCCAAAACTTATAAGCGCAAGCAGTTTATTTTGGAGGATGGCGAGGTTTGCAAATACTCGACCTTTGTAACTAAAGGCTGCCTGCGCGGTTTTACGGTTGATGCCAACGGATTTGAACACGTGCTTAATTTTGCCCCCGTTGGCTGGTGGATTGCCGATATGTACAGTCTGCTTACCCAAAAACCGGGCATATTAAACATCGAAGCGCAGGAAGATGCCGAAGTACTGCTGCTAACCAAATCCCGCCAGGAAAAACTGTACCATGATATACCACAGTTTGAACGGTTTTTCCGCATTATTACCGAAAACTCGCTGGTAGCCAACCAGCAGCGGCTGATTGATAACTTGAGCCTTAGCGCCGAAGAACGTTACCATAATTTTTGCAAACGATACCCTACCCTTATTAACACGCTGCCTAAAAAGCAGATTGCCTCGTACATTGGCGTTACGCCGGAGTTTTTTAGCCGCATGCAGCACCGCATGCTTAAAAAGGCCTAGCATTTATTGACCTACATTAAGTTTTACGGGGTCGCGCTGCCGTATATTTGTTATATAAAATTTAGAAATCATGGCACAAACAATATTTCACCCCGCAGCCTCACGCGGCAAGGCCGATTTAGGCTGGCTTAAAAGTTACCACTCATTTAGTTTTGGCGGTTATTATAATCCCGAAAGAATGAATTTTGGCGCATTACGTGTTTTAAACGATGATACCGTTGCCGGTGGCAAAGGCTTTGGCGAACACCCGCACGATAACATGGAAATTATTTCCATACCGCTGAAAGGCGGCTTAAAACACCACGACAGCATGGATAATACGGCAGTTATCAGCGATGGCGACATACAGGTAATGAGCGCCGGCACCGGCATTTTTCACGAAGAACATAACGACGATAAGCACGACGAAGTTAAGTTTTTACAGATATGGATCTACCCAAATGTGCGCAATGTTGAACCACGGTACGACCAGCTAACGCTAAACAAAGCCGACAGGCACAATAAGCTACAGCAGGTACTTTCGCCAAATGCTAATGATGCGGGTGTTTGGATCTATCAAAATGCCTGGTTCCATTTAGGCAATTTTGACAAAGGCTTAAGCACCGAATATCAATTAAAAGCAAAAGGCAACGGCGTTTATGTTTTTGTATTGAACGGCTCGGTAGAAATTAACGGGCAGGTGTTAAACACCCGCGACGGTTTTGGCATTTGGGATACCGACAGCTTTACCATTAATGACTTAAGCGATGCCGAGTTTTTATTAATGGAAGTCCCCATGGAATTTTAACACGGCTGATATGCAAAAATTGGAGATACTGGTGGTTGGAAAACACCCCGAAATAATGAAAATCATACTCAGGCTTATCAACAACAAACCCGAATGGAGCGGCAATGCCGCTTTTTCGGTTGATGAGGCGGTGGAATTAAGCGGTAAAATAAATTTTAATGTAGTGCTGTTAGGCGCGGGCGTTGATGAAGAAGAAAGCAATTTGTTAAAAGCGAATTTTAAAGTACCCGTGGTACAGCATTACGGCGGCGGCAGCGGTTTATTGTACGCGGAGATTTACCAGGCGTTGGGTTAGAGATTAAAACTCTGTGCCCTCTGTGCCTCGCTCTGTGTTCTCTGTGGTTAACACAACTGCGGTTAATTAACCACAGAGAGCACAGAGATTGAAAACACAGAGGACACGGAGATAAATATTTTTATTAGCTTGCATAAAATACTTCATACCATGGCAAACACACAAGATAATTCAGTATTAGCGCATATCACGAAGCTAACCGAGCGGGAAGAACATCTGTACGGCAAAGAAAGCATGACCGACGATGATATTAAGGAACTGCATAAAGTTAAACTGGAGCTTGACCAGTATTGGGACCTGCTGCGCCAGCGCCGCGCCCTGCGCGATGCCGGTGAAAACCCCAACCAGGCCGAAATGCGCGACAGCGATACGGTAGAAAATTACGAGGAGTAATAGAAGATCTCTTTCGCTGCCGCAAGCGTCCCGCTTGTGGCTTTTTAATTATTATGCGCTAAATGCAACAGCAATTAAAATTATTTAACGGCAAAGTTATAACGCCCGGTAAAATTATTAACGGGGGCTCGGTTTTAATTATTGATGGCAAAATTGCCGAAATCAGCGAAGGCAATATTGATGCGCCGTATACTGTGGCTATTGATGTTGGTGGCAAATATATTTCGCCGGGCTTTATTGATTTGCATGTACACGGCGGCGGCGGATATGATTTTATGGATAGCGGCGTTGATGCCTTTTTAAAAATTGCCGAAACCCATATAAAATACGGCACCACCGCCATGACACCCACCACTCTTGCGAGCGACACAGAAGATTTGCTAAGCGTGTTGAACGATTACGAAATAGCCAACAAACAAAACACAAAAGGCTCAGCATTTATCGGGGTGCATATCGAAGGCCCCTATTTTGCCATGAACCAGCGCGGCGCACAGGACCCGCGGTATATCCGCAACCCTGATCCCGAAGAATATCAGCGGGTATTGGCACAATCGCCATCCGTAGTGCGCTGGAGCGCGGCGCCGGAACTACCGGGAGCGATAGAATTTGGCCGTTACATGAAAGCCCATGGCGTACTGCCCGCCATTGCGCACACTGATGCCATTTATGAAGAGGTTTTGGAAGCTTTTAACGGCGGTTATACGTTGGCTACGCATTTTTATTCGGCCATGTCGGGCGTTACCAGGCGCAATGCCTACCGCTATGCCGGGGTTATTGAAAGCGCTTATTTGATTGATGATATGGACGTGGAAATAATCGCCGATGGCATACATTTGCCCGCGCCGCTGCTAAAGCTCGTCTACAAAATTAAAGGGCCAGACCATACCGCGCTGATTACCGATGCCATGCGCGCGGCAGCCATGCCGCCCGGCGAAAGCATTTTGGGCAGCATAAAAAATGGCTTTAAGGTGATTGTTGAAGATGGCGTAGCCAAGCTACCCGACCGCAGCGCCTTTGCCGGCAGCGTAGCCACTGCTGATCGATTGGTGCGCACCATGATTACTGATGCCGAAGTACCTTTAATTGATGCCATTAAAA
>Ga0302309_10002594_pt1 | contig 14860 bp, 9 predicted proteins | sample III_Palsa_N1_1_FD_200453 | JGI IMG/M metagenome (GOLD analysis project Ga0302309, IMG submission 200453) | Peat permafrost microbial communities from Stordalen Mire near Abisko, Sweden - III_Palsa_N1_1 | ecosystem: Environmental > Terrestrial > Soil > Palsa > Peat permafrost | place: Sweden... | reverse complement strand
ATTTTGTTTAATTCGGACTGAATATCTCCTTTAGATATGATATCCAGCTTTTTTGAAAATGCCGCGTAATCAGGCTTATGTTTAAATAGTACAAAAGTGTAATCGGCAAAGTCATCACCCATCCAGGTAGTTGCCTTGGAAAAATCTGCCGGTAATAAGACGTCAACTTTAAGGTCTGAATTTTCGGGTAGATCTGCTATAACACCGGTTATGTGATATAGCACCTTATTACAGGTAACGTTTTTGCCAATGGCATCGTTATTGTCAAAGTATTTTTTTGCCAGCGATGTAGTTATAACCATACCATGCGGGTCAGTCAAAGCTTGTTTAGGATTGCCTTCAGTAAAATGCCAGGTAAAAACGTCAAACACATCGGCATCCGCTTTATAAACAAACTTCTCACTGAACAATTGGTTGTTTACCTTAACTACTCCCGGAATAGGCTGAAAACGTACCGCTTTTTCAACTTCAGGATAATTACGATTTAAGGTAGTAGCTAAAAGATCAGCCGATAGTGCAATAGTAATATTATCTTTTTCGGGTGTACGCATGGTATAAGTGATGCGCGCAATCCTGTCTTTCTTTACATTATATCCATCATAGCTTAGCTCATAATTTACATAAAGCGAAATAAGCAAACAGGCAGCGATACCTATGGAAAGGCCGCCTATATTGATAAGGGAAAAGCTTTTGTGACGGATTAAATTACGCCAGGCAATTTTGAGATAATTTTTTATCATGATGCAGTTGATTGATAGGTCAAATGTAATTTATTATCAATTACGACCTACAACATTAACAACTGATTAACAGATATTTAACAAAATTTAACACGTAGTACTAAACTTACGAAGTTTTAAAAACTTCGTAAGTTTTCGAAGTCACCACCCTGCCGATTCCCCATCCTTCCTGCTCTCTGATGCACCGAAGTAAACTTTTTGCACCGGGTCATAACGGATTGCCTGGTAACCGCCATAGCTGCCGGGGATTTCAAATCCTATTTTATGCCCCATATACATCAGGCTGCGGATGGTTTCATAAGGAAACCCTGATTCAAGATAAATTGTACCTACACCCTGCCTTTTTTGCCCGGTTGGTTCTGATGATCCCTGGTGATCTATCCGTGGTGCATCACCAGCCTCTTGCGCATTCATCCCGAAATCAATTATGTTCATCAAAACCTCCACCTGCCCAAGGGGCTGAAAACTACCACCCATCACCCCAAAACTCATAAAAGGTTTACCATCTTTGGTTACAAAGGCGGGTATAATGGTTTGGAAAGGCCGTTTATGCGGTGCATAGGTGTTGTTTTGTCCTTCTTCGAGCGTAAATAGCTGGCCCCTGTCCTGAAAGGTAAAGCCTAAACCATCGGGTACCATACCCGAGCCGTAACCAAGGTAATTGCTCTGAATCAGCGATACCATATTGCCGTCCCCATCAGCAACAGTAAGGTAAATGGTGTCCCCATTCTTCAAAGCGGGATTGCCAGCCTCAAAACTGGCCGATGCTTTATTGGTGTCAATCAGTTTACGGCGTTCGGCGGCATATGATTTGGAGATCAGCTCTTTCACAGGTATTTTGGCAAAGTCAGGATCAGCATAATATTTTGCGCGGTCTTCAAAAGCCAACTTCTTAGCTTCCACAAACAAGTGGATATGTTCCGCGCTGCCCCATGCAATTTTCTTGAAATCAAAACCTTCCAGTATGTTCAGCATTTGCAGCACACAAATTCCCTGGCTGTTGGGTGGCAGTTCCCAAACATCATATCCGCGGTAATTGGTGCTTACCGGCTCAACCCATTCGGAGTGATGGTCGGCAAGGTCTTTGTAGGATAAAAATCCGCCATTCTTTTTCATGAACGCGTCGATGGTACGGGCTATATCGCCTTTATAAAAGGCATCACGGCCTCCTTTAGCTATTTTTTCGAGTGTGTTGGCTAAATCAGGATTGGTACGGATATCACCACGACCCGGCACTTTCCCACCGGGATTATACAATTCAACAATATTAGGATACTGGCCGTAAAGCGCTTTGATGGCTTTTAATGAGCCTGCGGATTCGTCGGCAACAGGAAATCCATTACGCGCATAACCAATAGCGTAGGACAATATCTGATCCATCGGCATTTTACCAAAACGGCCATGGAGGGTATACCAACCGTCGACACAACCGGGGACATTGACAGGAAGTGGTCCGGTAGGCGGTATAAATTTTAATCCACGCTTTTTAAATTCATCTAATGTTAAGCTATAAGGCGAGTGGCCGGAGCCATTCAGGCCGATGAGCCTCCCTGTTTTTGCTTCGTAAACTATGGCAAAAATATCGCCCCCAATACCATTTACATGCGGTTCAACAACTCCCAACACCGCGTTGGCTGCTATGGCTGCATCAACCGCGGTACCGCCATGCTTTAAAACATCAATAGCAGCCTGGGTAGCCAATGGCTGACTGGTACAAGCCATGCCATGCTGTGCCATAACCTCGCTGCGTGTGGCAAAAGTTTTACCATACGGTCTGTCTTGTGCTAACAAGAAAACTGGGGCGCTTAGCAGGGCACAAAAAATAAACCGGCGAAAATTCAGGATACTTATCTTCATAACAGTGAGCAGGTTAAATAAAGCTAACTTACCGATTATTCTGATTATATCAAATTCGAGGTATAAGGAAAAATAACAACTATTTAAACTTACGAAGTTTTAAAAACTTCGTAAGTTTCTTATGAATTGAAAAGATATTTTTTAAAACGCTTCTCCCACGTCAATAAATAAACCATTTGAGCCTTCGCGGCCAAAGCCGTAATCAACAGTTATATTGGTATTTGATGTTTTATTGAGCTTTATTCTCAGGCCTGGCCCATAACCCGGCTGAATACCCTGTAGTCTCGTACCCGGAGCAGCAGAAAGCGATTCGGCATTTAAAAAAACTACGCCCCCTAACAAACCATTATCAGTTATTTTATACCTGTATTCAGCTTCTGCATAAACCATTTCGCTCCCCCTGAACCTGCCTTGTATATATCCGCGGCCTGTTGCAGAGTTAAAATCCCACTGGGTACTTGGAAGATCAAGATAAGCCGGCCTTCCGCTTAATATCAGCCAGTCATAACTCCATAAAGCAAGCACGTTATCTGATCCATCCGGAAACTTGTAATACTTACGCAGATCAATGATCAGCGACCGCCAGGGACTTGTACTCCCTAAAAAGTCGTAATTATCACGATATTGCAACGCGGCATAACCGCCCTTCGACGGATTGATGGCATTATCACGCGAATCTAACAAAACATTAAAAGTAAAACCGGAAGCAACGGAGTGGGCAGTTTTACCATAAACGGAATAGTCGGATACTGTGCCATCAGCATCTCCTTTATCTGTTACATTCCAATGGTCATCCAGTATATAGCCCAGCCCGGCATATAAATTTCCGGCGATGTGCCGCAATACAGTTTCGTAAAACTCAAAATACGAATAATCCATCGGGTCAACATTTTTGATATCCGAGCTACTGCCCAGGCCATAGGTATTTTGAGGGTACCTGTAGAAACGATAATCGCCAACAAAATTGTAGTTATTATCCTTGCTCCATATACTGGTTTGCACAGGTAAGGTGTACTGCCTGTTTTGTGTGTATGATGTACTTGCTATAATAGTGGATATCCTGGAGTCTGGGCCTGTCCTGAAAGCCGCATTACCTGATAAAACTAAAGCCAACTTTGATACCAGTGTATAACCAATTGCCGGCGCAAGTGATATAGTTGGTTTTGAGGTTATTGAATCAGCCTTTTCTGAAGCAGGTTTGCTGTTAAATATTCGTCCTAATACATCGGTAATATCTATTTGCTTCAGGCGACTTGTATCTTTAACCGTAGTATCCCTAATAATTGGCTTATGAACGGTAGTATCACCTGCTTTAATTTTAACAGGAATTCGTTTAAGCGGTACCTGTGCGCAAACCCCTAATGCAAACAATACTGAAACGAGAAATATGCTTAACCTTAAAAATAACTTCATTTATGCCGTTTACGCAAATCCTGCAAATTAAATTTAAGTATAGAATTAAGCTATCCTTAATGGCAGGTTTCATAATTGAGTCCGAAAGTAATCATTTCGTTACAATCGCAAAAAACAAAGTGCATACAGTTGGGTTTATGACCGGCAGATGGCAATATTTTAAGCGGATATGAAGCATTTCGATCAAGCTTTAGATATACAACTGATTGGAGAATCTACCATATATTTAAAGGTTTTCCCCTACTGTTTATAATCTTATATTCAAACATTTCCGCCATCTTACCAGCCCGCCAAATGGCTTCTTCTGCTTTTTCGCCGGTAAATAATTCATTTACCGTATTTACAAACAGGGTCATCCATTCGTTAAAATGTTCATGATTAACCGGGAGTTGTGCATGTGGCAAAAATGGACTGCCAAAATAGGTATGTCCTTCTAAAAGTACAGTTTGCCAAAAGCGGTACATCTTTTCCAGATGCAGTGGCCATTTATCTTTAATAAGGTCATTAAAAATAGGAGATAGTAAGGGATTGTTTTTTATGTGTCCATAAAAGGTATCCACCAATTTTTTTATATCATCAATTGTCAATAATTCTGGCTTAGTTTCCATCGTGCAATTTTATCTGATTTTCAAAAACTATCTCAACCCTCAAAATTACAGAAAAGCAAAATGTAAACGGCTGCATTATCATTTTAATGCCACGAATGGATAAATATTTTGTCGTGGTACTGAAAATCGCATTTTTGTATTATTCACAGATATATTTCGCAATACCCTTTCATACCTTATTAAATGGAATCAACCATAGCACAAAATCCAAAGCAATTAGTTCAAAAAACAGTTTTCGGAATATTGTTTGCCATCAGTTTCAGCCATTTGCTGAATGACATGCTGCAATCCATCATCACTTCTGTATACCCGCTGCTAAAACAAAACTTCCATTTAAACTTTACACAGATCGGACTCATCACTTTTACTTTCCAGATCACCGCTTCTTTACTACAACCCTTTGTAGGAATTTATACCGATCGTAAACCACGGCCCTATTCATTAGCAATTGGAATGGGCTTAACCCTGGCTGGGGTAGTTATGCTTTCGCGGGCGCCAAGTTTTATAGCTTTATTAGGGGCAGTTAGCATGATGGGCATAGGCTCCTCCATTTTTCATCCCGAATCATCAAGATTGGCGCACCTGGCATCAGGCGGGAGAAAAAGCTTGGCTCAATCTATTTTTCAGTTAGGGGGTAATGCAGGCAGCGCCATAGGGCCTTTGCTGGTAGCACTTATTGTGGCTTCTAACGGACAACATTCTATCATTTGGTTTGCTTTGGCGGCATTACTGGGCATTATCATATTAGCAAAAATAGGGCAATGGTATAAAGCTCATTTGAGTATGAAGGCGGCAAACCCGGCGCTGAAAGAAGAAGTACACTCCAATTTGTCGAAAACAAAAGTTGTTACCTCGCTGATCATATTACTGCTATTAATATTCTCCAAGTTTTTTTACCTATCGAGCATGACCAGTTATTTTACTTTTTTCCTGATCAGCAAGTTTCATGTTTCCATACAGCAATCACAATTGTACTTGTTTGTTTTTTTAGCTTCCATAGCAGCAGGCACCCTTATTGGTGGTTTCATGGGCGATATTTTCGGCCGTAAATATGTTATTTGGTTCTCTATATTGGGTGTCGCGCCTTTCACACTTATGCTTCCCTATGCAGATCTCAACTGGACCATCGCCTTATCTGTAATTATCGGTATTGTTCTTTCATCGGCATTCTCGGCTATAGTTGTTTATGCCCAGGAATTGGTACCCGGCAAAGTGGGTATGGTTTCGGGTTTGTTTTTTGGGCTGGCATTTGGGATGGGTGGCTTAGGCTCCGCGCTTTTAGGAAATTTAGCAGATCATACCAGTATCACCTATGTTTTTAAAGTATGCGCATTTTTGCCGCTTATTGGTGTACTGACAGGCTTTTTACCTAATATTAAGGTAAAGAAAAATGCATAATATTTTGCCTTACTTCAAACTTGAGGCTGTCTCAAAAGTATTAAGCTATAAAGAAAGACGAAATAATATTTGGACATAGCGATCTTCGTGAACTCTTCGTGTCCCTTGTGGTCAATTTTTTTTACCACTAAGAACACAAAGAATTCACAAAGTGACACGAACAATCTATTCTTTCAAATATAATTTGGCTTCGTTTTGTATAATGATACTTTGGAGACAGCCTCAAGTTTCTTTTCTTGATTTGAGTTTCTTTTCTTCTTATCTCTAATCGCCAACCTCTAATCACTATTCCGAACGCAAACTCTTCACCGGGTTCATAAACGCAGCTTTAAGCGATTGAAAGCTTATAGTTATAAAGGCTATCAGTATAGCTATTAACCCTGCCACTGCAAATACCCACCAGCCTATACTAATGCGGTAAGCAAAGGCCTGCAGCCAATTATTCATGGTGTACCAGGCAATAGGTATAGCTATTACTATAGCTATAAGCACCAACTTTATAAAATCCTGGGCTAACAAGCCAACAATACGGGTAACGCTTGCACCAAGGACCTTACGTACGCCAATTTCGCGGGTACGCACCTGGGCTGTAAAGGCCGCCAATCCTAATAATCCCAGGCATGAAATAAATATGGCGATGGTAGCAAAATAGTTAAATAATGTACCTTCGCGTTCCTCGCCTTTGTAAAGGTTGTTGAATACATCATCCAAAAAGTTATAACCAAAAGGATATAAGCCATTATACTGTTTAAACTCATCCTGGGCTGCGCCGATAGCTTTAGGTGCATCCTGTCCGTTGGTTTTAACATAAGCAAAACGGAAATCATCCGGTTTGTAATAAAAAACAGCGGGCGCTATTTTTTCCTTCATAGAGGCAAAATGAAAATCTTTTATCACACCTATAATTGTTCCGTTTGTTTTCCACATCCGGAAACGTTTTCCTATGGGATTTTTCATTCCCAATTCCTTAATAGCAGCTTCGTTTAAAATAAAATGCGTTGAATCGGATACAGCTCCGGTAAAACCAGCCCCCTTAACCAGCTTCATTTTAAAGAAGGAGATAAAATCCTTATCAATTGCCATTGGATGTACTATAAAAGTTTGACCAACTGCTTTACCATCCCAATCGTTATCACCTGATAAACCTCCCATGGATATAATATTTCCGCCGGAACGGGTAACCGCTTCAACACCTGGATTTTTTAATAGCTCACCTTTTACAGCATCATAATGTTTTGATGCATCACGCATCCAAAATGCAAAAGTGTGGCTTTTATCATATCCCAATTGTTTCGACCGTATATAATTTAACTGGCCGGTAATAACTATGGTGCCGATAATAAGTACAACAGAAAACACAAACTGCGTAACCACTAATATTTTACGGAACATAACATCGCCAATACCGGCGGATATTTTACCTTTCAATGCTTTTAATGGCTCAAATGATGACAACAACAAGGCAGGGTAAATACTCGACGCTGCCAGTGTACCCGCTATGGTCAAAAGAATAACCATCCAGATATGATAATCGGCAAGGTTAAACACCAACTGCTTGCCCGAAAGCTGGTTAAACAGGGGAATAAGCACAAATATGAGCCCTAATGCAAGCAATGTGGCAATTAAAAACAACAGCGCTGTTTCAACAATAAACTGCATAAACAAATGCGATTTTGCCGCTCCCACAATTTTACGCATGCTTATTTCTTTTGAACGAAGCATAGACCGGGCAGTTGACAGGTTTACATAATTGATACAGGCAATTACCAGTATCAATAAGGCAATTACTATAAATATCCTTACTGTTTCAATCCCCCTGTCTGTACCATCAGCATTATACAAATGCACCTTTGAGAGCGGCAAAAGCAAATATTCAACATCAGTATCATCTTTTTTATGGCTGATGTGGATATTGAATAATTTAGCTTTCATACTTTTCAGGTCTGCACCCGGTTTTAACAATAAATAAGTTTCATAACTAAAATAGTTAAAGTCACTATTTAAATCAATTTTGCTATCGTTAAAAGTCTTTTTAATATTATAGCTCATGGGCATTATCATGTCCATATTCATGCTTGAATTAGTAGGAAAATCATTGATAACCCCGCTCACCGTAAAGTTTTCTTTATCATCCGCAGTAATCACTTTACCCAAAGGGTTTTGATCTCCAAAATACTTTTTAGCAGTTTTTTGGGTAATTACAACTGAATTATCGTCGGTAAATGGTTTGGAAGCATTCCCTTTAACTAAAGGAAAATCAAACATGGTGAAAAACGAAGGATCGGCAAAAAACACGTTTTCATCCCCAAAAACCTTATCCTGGTATTTGTATTGCGAATAAAAGTTATTATAGGTAATACGAACCTGGTCTTTAACTTCGGGCAGCTGTTGTTTTGCTAATGGCCCCATCGGAGCAACATCCTGTGTCCATATTTGCCGGCTTGCACCCGTACCGCCAAAAATTTCCATCCGGTAAATATTAGCAGCTTTTTTATGAAAATTATCAAAACTCAGTTCATCCTGCACCCAAAGCAATATGAGGATACCAATAGCCAATCCCGCAGTTAAGCCGGCAATATTAATAATGGAGTAAAATTTATTTTTTAACAAATTTCTCCAGGCTGTTTTGATGTAGTTTTTTAACATAGGTTAGTTCATTAGTTCACTTGTTTATCCCGATAGCTATCGGGAGTTCATTGGTGCATGGCTGATACCTGCACATCTTTTATTTTTATTGAGTACTTCAATAAAAATAAAAGGTTACAAACATTCTGATTCCTGTCTTTCGGTCTTTCGGACTTTCGGACTTTCGGACTTTCGGACTTCTCCTAACCTCTAATCACTCCGTCTTCAGACTCTTCACCGGATTCATTAAAGCAGCTTTAACGCTGAGGTATGATACCGTCGCCATGGCTATGAGCGCAACCGCGATAAACGGAATTACAAAAAACATCCAGCTGATATTTATCCGGAAAGCATAGGTTTGCAGCCACTTGTGAGTGGCATACCACCCCAGCGGCGCAGATACGATGAAGGCAATAACTACAAGCTGGGCAAAATCTTTATATAACAATTGAAGAATTGTATTAACAGAAGCGCCCAATACTTTACGGATTCCGATCTCTTTAGTGCGTTGCACAATGGTGAAGGAAACAAGGCCGAATAAACCCAAACAGGCTACCAAAATGCCGATGCCGGTAAATGTGGCAAACACCTGCCCAAATTGCCTATCGGCATGGTATTGCTCATTAAAGTGCTGATCGAGGAAAAAGTAATCAAACTGATCCTGCGGAAAAAACGCTTTCCAGTTGTTTTTCAAAGTTGCAAGCGTTTGGGGCAAATTGGTTGTATTTATTTTTACGGACACATTTCCGCGCACATCGGGTATGCATCTGAAAATAAGCGCATCATAAGCATCGTGCAGCGATTGCTGGTGATAATTCTCAACTACGCCAATGATGGTATATACTTCTCCCCAAAAATCAATTTCTTTACCTATTGCCTGCTCCGGCTTCGCAAAGCCCATTTCTTCGGTAGCCTTTTCATTAAAAACAACGGTGTGCGGGTCTGTAGTAAAGTCTTTTGAGAATACCCTTCCGACTATCAGCTTTGCACCGTAGGCTTTCAGGAAATCATAATCGCCGCCAATAATGCGGTATTGCTTCCCCTGGGACTGATCAGTCCCTTTTAATTTAATGCCGCCGGCATTCCAGTTAACCGGTTCACCGGGTATAGATGTCGACACGGTTATGCTTTTAACTGAAGGATCGCGCAGGCTTTCATTTTTAAATGCGCTCATGCTGCGGTAAAACGAATCTATATGCGCCAGCGGCGGTTTGATCACCAGTGTTTGATCGATGTTGATACCAAGATTTTGTTTTTCCATATAGCTTACCTGCCGGTATACGGTAAGTGAACCGATGAGCAAAAAGATAGAGGCTGCAAATTGAAAAACCACCATCACCTTACGCAGTATGATCCCGCCAGACGAAGCGGCCAGTTTTCCCTTCATCACTTCTACCGGTTTGAAACTTGATAGCACAATCGCCGGATAAAAGCCCGAGAAAAACGATCCAACCAAAAACAGCCCGGTAACCGCAAGCCAAAACACTGGTGTAAACAATAAGCCAAAGGTGATATTCTGGCCGGATATGGCGGAAAAGACCGGTAAAAACACAATGATCAATATGATGGCCAACACAACGGCAAGCCCGTTCAGCAGCATGGCTTCCAGCATAAATTGCAGGATGAGCTGTGTTTTTGCCGAACCCAGCGTTTTGCGGACACCCACCTCCTTGGCGCGGCCAATACCACGGGCAGTTGCCAGGTTTATATAGTTGATCCAGGCGATAATGATAACAAATATGGCTATCCCGGCTAATAAATAAACCGACTTGCCGTCACCGTGCGGTTCAGCCTCGATCATTAAATTGGGCGAAAGATGGATCTTTTCCAAAGGCAATAGATGATAGACCGCGCTGGCACCCGACCAATTTAGCTTTTTGTACACCCCGTCTACATAAGGCTTGAATTTGGCTTCCAGGTCATTTGCATTAACACCGGGCCTCAGCAAAAGGTAGGTAAGGCAGCCATCATTCAGCCAGGTATTATCAAGGTCGTTTTTGGGGCCGGCAAACTTCAACAGCGTACTGTACGAGATCAGCACATCACTCCTGAAATGGGTATTGTCCGGGTAATCCTTCATTACCCCGGTAACCTTCATCAGGTTAACATCGTACTTAAATGTTTTGCCTACAGCATCAACCGTTCCAAAAAGCTTTTTAGCGACAGTTTCCGTAATAACGACCGAATTAACCTCCTGCAAGGCCGTTTTAGGGTCGCCGCTGATCAGCGGGTAACTAAAAATATTAAAGAAAGAAGGACCTGCGAAGTATGTTTTTTCGAGGGTGAGTTTACGGTCGTTGTTAATAGCCAGTATTGAGCCTGTACCCACCACCTTTACAAAGTCTTCTACCTGGGGGAAATTAGCTTTAAAAGCATTTCCCGCACCAAAAGCGCCGCCGGCCCATTGGGTAGCCAGTTTACCGCGGTCATACCGGTCTTGTGTTACGCGAAAAACCCTATCCTTTTTTGTTTGGAAGGTATCAAAGCTCAGCTCGAAGCTTACGTATTGAATGATAAGCAGCCCGGCAGCCATCCCAACGGCTAAGCCGAAGATGTTGATGAACGAGAAAACTTTATTTTTTTTCAGGTTTCTGAATGCGATAAGTAAATAATTTTTGATCATGATGCAAGCGGTTAGGCAAACGTTTCAGCTAAGATTATGCCATTTTTATAAATAACTATATATGAGATATTTAGACATAAATTAAAAATACTAATGCGTTCGGATTTGGTATGGTGATTGTTCGCAGGCGGACAGTGACCGGGATTAAACTAAGATTAGTAGGATTGAAAGATTTTAGGATAAAATAATCGCCAATCCTATAATTTTTCAATCCTACGAATCTTAGTCAAAATTATTCAACTGTAAATCAATCACTTAATCAATATCTACTAACCAATTAGTAAAAATACTAATCAATTAGTTGTAATACTAATAAATTAGTATCAACTTTATAAAAAATTAAAATGTTATGCAAAAATTGGCAAAAAGAGAAGAACAAATAATGCAGGCCTGCTGGCAGCTGGAAAATTCCTTTATAAAAGAGATCATCCAGGAAATGCCCGACCCGAAGCCTCACTATAATACCATTGCCACTATGGTGAAGATATTGGAAGATAAAGGTTTCCTGGCGCATGAATCTATTGGTAACGTTTTCCGCTATTACCCTGTCATATCAAAAGAGCAATATCAAAAGCATGCCATGACGGATATAGTTAACCAATACTTTGATAACTCGTACCCCAACATGCTGATGTTTTTTGCCAAAGAACAAAAGATATCTGATGAAGAATTAAATGAAATAGTAAACCTCATTAAATCGCAGAAAAAATGATACCCTATATTTTGCATGTTGCCTTATTGATATCCGTTTGCCTTTTGTTTTATAAGCTGTTATTACAAAAGGAAACTTTTTATCGCCTTAACCGGATGGTGCTAATTTGTTGCCTTGCATTGTCATTCGCGTTGCCGCTAATACCAATTCCGCAGCAATGGGCATTTAGGGAAAGCGCTAAGCCTGTTGAAGCTACTATAGAGCCGGCAACATCTTATCAGCCGGTGGTTAACCAGCCGCAAAATGAAGCGGTAAAAGCACAGGGGGCTGCAAAAACCACCTCCACCCCTGCTTTAAAAGCTTCAACCCTGGTAACTGTCCAGGAAATACCATTATTTCAGCGTTCTGTTAAATGGTTATTTTATTTGTACTGGATAGGCGTTGCCGCTTTTGGCTTAAACCTGCTTTTGCAAATTATAGTGCTGCTTTACCAGGCTTATACCAGGCCGGTGATAAGGGATGGCAAATTCCGCATTATTGAGCTAAGCGGTGATAAAGCGCCCTGTTCATTCGGTAACAATATTTTTATCAATCCCGAAAAATACGATTGGGAAACTTACAGCCAGATTTTACTGCACGAAAAAGTCCACATACAACAGAAACACAGCCTCGACATACTAATTGCAGAAGTGGTTTTAGTGCTGCAATGGTTTAACCCCTTTGCATGGTTTTACCGCACCGAATTGGAAAACAATTTAGAGTTTTTAACGGATGATGCTGTATTGGAGCATAAAGAGATAGAACGCTCAAGCTACCAGATGAGCCTGTTAAAAGTATCTGCTCCGCACCTGTCGCTGGGTATTACCACAAATTACAATCAGTCATTATTAAAAAGGAGGATAGTGATGATGAATGCAAAAAAATCAAACATCCATATTATGTGGAAATACTTTTTTTTGGTGCCTTTGCTGGGTGTACTGGCATGTGCACTGAATGATCCGGCTGCTTATAGTGCGCCAGCCAGAACAAATAGCAACAATTACACCCGTGGGAACTGGTCATTTAACACCGGGGCCGAAGGAAGCTGGTTTGCAACCATTAAAAACGATAAGGTTAAAATTGAATTCAGGAGCGATAGTGACGATCATAACTCATCCAGCAATTCGGATTTTAATGTAACCGAATTTTCATCGCTTCCGCGAAATCAAAAAAGTGATTTCACTTTAACCCGCGAAGCGGGTACCATTCTTTTCAATGGCAAATTTGATGGCAACCAGGGTTACGGTCATTATAAATTTACGGCAAGTAAAAACTTTAAAGCATTCCTTAGCCAACATAACATTACCGATAACGAAGAGAGCGACGACTTTGCTTTTTTTGCCATCAACATTAAAAAAGAGTATGTACTGATGCTCGAAAATCATGGCTATAAGGGTCTTTCAAAAGATGAGCTGATTGCCATGGGTGCCTTGGGGGTTAATGAAGCGTATATCCTGATGTGGAAAAATGCAGGCTACAACCATCTTACATCCGATCAGCTGGTATCAGGCAAGGCATTAGGAATAAACGGTGCATATTTAAGTGAAATTCAAAAGGCTGGATATAATCATTTGCCATTCGATCAGTTGGTTAGCTTTAAAGCTACGGGTGTTACCGGCAAGTATATTACCGGCCTGCATGGTACAAATGCCAAACCAATAAAACCCGGTCAAATAGCCCCACACCCAAAAATGGATGCCGAAGACGTAATATCTGTTAAAGCCTTGAACGTTGATGCCAATTACATAGATGGTATCCGAAAAGAAGGTTATCCTAACGTGTCGCTAAGCGATTTAACCAGCATGAAGGCGGTTGGCGTTACCCCGGCGTTTATTGAAGGATTCAGAGCGATGGGTTATAAAAACATCCCCGCTGATGAACTGATTTCGCTAAAATCGTTGGGGGTAGATGGTGATTACTTAAAAGGCTTTAGTGCCATAGGTTATAAAAATATTTCGGCCAATGATTTAAGTAGTATGAAGGCAACAGGTGTTACGCCCGAATTTGCCGAAAGCTTTAAAAACATAGGTTATAAAAACATCCCGGTTGATGACCTGGTATCGTTAAAAGCATTGGGGATAACTCCCGAGTATGCAAAAAGCTTTGAAAGCGCAGGGTATAAAATTATTCCTTATAACGATTTGACATCTATTAAAGCATTGGGAATAACACCCGAGTTTATTAAAGGCTTTGAGGATATCGGGTATAAAAATGTTTCTATCGACGCCTACACCTCATTAAAATCATTAGGTGTAACGCCTGAATTTATAGAAGGCTTTAAAAAATTAGGATTCGAAAACATTTCCCTTGATGAAGCCACCTCATTAAAAGCGGTGGGTGTTACTCCGGCTTATGTTACCGAAATGAAGGGAAAAGGATTTAATTCAACAGATGTTAACAAGTACATCGAGCTAAAAAATGCATTTAATTAATAAAACCTGTAACCATATAAAATTTAGGAAGTTAACAACCATTATAAAACATGATAGTTATGAACTCAAAAAAAATCAACCTCATTTATAAATATACCTTCCTGTTGCCTTTGCTGGGTTCGTTGGTATATTCATTTAACCCGGTATACGGCCAGTCGATTGTAGCAAATCCTGTGGTTAATGTTAACCCTGTAATAACCTCTGCTGTTAATGCTAACGTAAACGCTGTGGTTAATCCAATAGTTAATGCAAACATCAATCCGGTAGTAACGGCTGTTGTTAATACCAACGTAAACGCTGTGGTTACTCCAATGATTAACGCCGATGTTACCCCAATTGTTAATGCCAACGTTGTGGTTACCGGAGTTTATACCGACAGAACAGAAGGCAGCTGGTTCGCAACCATTAAAGGCGAAAAAATAGATATTGAATTCAGGAGCGATAGTGACGAAAACAACTGGTCGAGCAATTCG
>Ga0302309_10002591_pt1 | contig 14868 bp, 11 predicted proteins | sample III_Palsa_N1_1_FD_200453 | JGI IMG/M metagenome (GOLD analysis project Ga0302309, IMG submission 200453) | Peat permafrost microbial communities from Stordalen Mire near Abisko, Sweden - III_Palsa_N1_1 | ecosystem: Environmental > Terrestrial > Soil > Palsa > Peat permafrost | place: Sweden... | reverse complement strand
ATCGGGAAGCACGTGGTCGGGGTCGATGATGACGGCGGCCAGGGGCTGGGTGGCGGGGAAGCGGAGGGTGCGCGTGCCGGACTGTAGCCAGGTTTCCACGGGCAGGGCGACACGTTGTTTGGTGCCATCCTGCCAGGTGAGTTCCAGGGTCGCGGGTAAGGCCATGCGGTCAAGATTGGCGATAGTGACCTCGGCTTCTGTGCCCGTGGTTTTGACGCTCTGGACGGCGAGGTCGAGGCTCCAGTTGTGACAAAACCATTCCCTCCAGAACCAGGAGAGGTCTTCGCCGGCTTCGTTGTCTATCATTCTGAAGAAGTCATAAGGGCCGGGATGGCGATAAGCCCAGGTGTGAATATAGCGCCTGAAGGCATAGTCGAACCGGTCCTTGCCCAGGATCTGTTCGCGCAGGAGGACGAGACCGAGGGCGGGCTTGAAATAGACCATCGGGTGGCGGTATTTTTCGGGGATGGCATCGGCGCGGGTGAGCATGACGGGCGCCTGCGGGTCTTTGAGGAGGGGCAGGATCTCGTCGACGGGGTTGCCGCCGCCGGGGGCATATTCGCCGTCACGTTTGGGCGCGAATTCGCCTTTGTTGAATTCATCGGAGGCGTATACGTCAATAAAGGTGTTGAAGCCTTCGTCCATCCAGCCATACGTCCTTTCATCGGAGCCGACGATCATGGGGAACCAGTTGTGCCCTATTTCGTGGGCAGTTACCCAATATAATTCCTTCCCTTTGTCCGTAATCCCATCGAAGACGATGCCGGGGTATTCCATGCCGCCGGCGATACCGGCCTCGTTAATGGCTACCGGGTAGGGGTAGGTGAACCACTGCTTGGAGAAATATTCCATCGAACCTTTGAGATATTCCGTTGCGCGGCCCCAGGCCTCGTTGCCTGCGCTTTCAACCGGATAGACGGACATGGCCAGGGACTTCTTACCTCCCGGCAGATTGACCCTCGCAGCGTCCCAGATATAGGCGCGGCTGGCGCCGAAGGCGACATCGCGGGTGTTCATCATTTTAAAGTGCCAGGTGAGCGTACCGCTACGGACGGGGCGGCTGGCGGGGTCGTTTACTTCGGCGGTGTCGCGGATGATGACGGTCTTGTCACTGGCGCGGGCCGCGTTCAAAAGGGCAACCTGCTTTGGCGTGAGTACTTCCTGGGGGTTGACGAGCTCTCCCGAGCCTGCGACGATGAGGTCCCAGGGCACGGTGACGCGGTAGTCGAAGTCGCCGTATTCATCGTAAAACTCTCCGGCGCCTAAGAAGGGCAGGGTATTCCAGCCCTGCCGGTCGTCGTATACGCACATGCGGGGATACCATTGTGCTATCTCGAAGATCTTGCCATTGCGGGTCTCGACCCAGTCCGTACGGTTGCCGAAATCTCCGGGGACGATATAGCGATAGCGGATGATGAGGCTGAGGCGGCCGCCTTTTCCTGGCAGGGGTTGTTTCAGTTTTATTTGCAGCCGGGTGTCGGTGATGCTGTAGTCCGCGTCGGCAAGGGTAGCGCCCTGTTGTATTTTTACGGAAGACAGGTTGTATCCTTCAGTGTGGCCGCCTGCGGCGAAGGCCGTAAAGTAATTGGAGCGGGCGTCGGCGCGGTAGGTCTGCTGGTCGAGGTAGAGCCAGAGGGTATGCAGGCTATCGGGGCTGTTGTTGGTATAGCGAATGCTGGCGCTGCCTTCAATTTCGTTATGGGTAGTGTCCAGCCGGACGGAGAGGGTATAGTCGGCCCGGTTCTGCCAATAGGCTGATGAAGGGGCGCCGTTGGGAGAGCGTGTCGCCAGGTGGAGGTCTCCGTAGAAGCCCGGGGCGAAGAGGGCGGCAGGGTCGTAGGCGCCCGGGGAACTGATCTGTTCAGGAAGGCCCGCGGCGACTTGTGCCTGTGCCTGTGCGACGAGGGAGAGGAGAACCGATAAAACGATGGCGGCTTGTCTGTACATGATAAAGTATTTGGCGAAGGCAAATCTATAGTATATTTACCCACCATTTTTGAATAACATATGGAAAATCTTTCGGGTTATTGCAAGGTCGTTACGACCATGGAGAAAGACAACGTACACGTACACTACCACGATAGGGAATATGGGTTTCCCATCGAAGATGACAATGAGCTCTTCGCACGGCTTATCCTGGAGATCAACCAGGCCGGTCTGTCGTGGACGACGATCCTGAATAAGAAGGACAATTTCTTCAAGGCCTTTGACAATTTCGACATCGATAAGGTGGCGCGGTATGGGGCGAAGCAAAGGGAGCGATTGCTCAATGACGCGGGCATCATCCGGAACCGGTTAAAGGTGGATGCCACTATCGAAAACGCAAAGAAACTAAAAGAGATACAGAAGGAGTTCGGGTCTTTTAAGAAATGGCTGGACAAGCATCATCCGTTGAGCAAGGAAGAATGGGTGAAATTGTTCAAGAAGACGTTTAAATTTACCGGCGGAGAGATCGTGGGCGAATTCCTGATGAGTGCGGGATATCTTCCGGGCGCGCATGTCGAAGCTTGTCACATCTATAAGAAAGTGTTGAAGCATAAGCCTGCATGGGCTGCAAAATCATCCCGGTAAATGAGTGTTCGCCGAAAAAAAGCATGGCGCATTGTCGTCGCCATCCTGCTGACCTGGTTTTTCATGCACATGGTATATATCACGATCGATGGTTTACATGGCTATGACGGTTCGGCCGATATGGCGGTCGTGCTCGGCAATCGCGTGGATGCCGATGGGAGTCTCTCGCCTGTGCTGCGCGGCCGGGTGGACAGGGCGCTGGCCTTGTATCAGCAGGGGAAGGTAGCGCGGATCATGGTCAGCGGGGGCATGGGAGAACAGGGAAAAGATCCCGGTCATTACCCTGAGGGGCTGGCCATGAAACAATATCTTATGGTGCAGGGTGTTCCGCCGGATCGGATCGTGGAAGACAACCATGGTGAGAATACGTATTTGACCGCGAAGGACTTTCTACCCGTTGCCGATAGCCTGCACCTACATTCTATTATCGTCGTCTCCAGTTTTTATCATATCACGCGCAGCAAGTACATTATCCGGAAGCTGGGGTTCCGGAATGTTCATGGAGATGCGTCCCGGGGATTTTTTTGGAATGATCTGCTGGGATTGCCGCGGGATGCGGTGGCTTTTTACAAATACCTGTTGGTGTATTAATTGAGCTGTACGACGGGCAGACGGTAGTGTAATCCATCGACCATGAAGAGTTCGTCTATCTCGTAGGTCCAGAATTTGAAAAGCGGGGATTTGGAAAGATGTTTTTCCACGGTTTTGCGGTCATCTGCGGAGAAAGTGACCCAGGCACGCTGGGTTTCCATGGTCACCACGTAGTGGTCGATGATGCCTTGTTCGATTAGCCGGTTGATGTAAGTGCGGTGTGGCGGAACCAGCGCTGCAAATTCATCATTCATCTCAAAATGTATGGTCACCTGGAATTTTCGCATAACTACTTCTCCTTTAGGTTAACAAAACTTCGGCGCTATTGTTCAAGTCCAAGCTGTTGCAATCCTCGTGCCGGGGTTGCCAATGGAGTATATTATACAATAACATACGGTGTAGCGGAGTCAATAGTTGCCTGGGATCATAGTTTCCAGTCGATGATGCGGTTTGCCCATTCTTCGCGGTAGGGAGTAGTCACTTTTATGTAATTGTCGGTATATCCTTCCATCATCGGGGTCTTTACATGTCCTTCCAGCAGGAGTTTACGGGTTTGGCCGGTGTGACGGAGCGTAAAGTCCTGCATTTTGCGGTAGGAGAGGTTGCGCAGGATCTTGTTCCTTTCCTGGCGGATAGAGATGGGTATGACCGGTTTCAGTTCGAGGGCCCTGGTGTTATCGCGTTCGGAGTAGGTAAAAACATGGAAGTAGGAGACGTCGAGTTCCTGGAGGAAGTCGACGGTTTCCCGGAAGTGGTCGTCGGTCTCGCCCGGGAAGCCTACGATGACGTCGACGCCGATAGCGCAATGGGGCATGGCGCTTTTTATCAACCGGACCCTCTCGGCGTAGAGCTCCTTTTTGTAGCGGCGGCGCATCAGTCCCAGGATGTGGTTACTACCGCTTTGCAGGGGGAGATGAAAATGGGGCATGAACCTCCGGCTGCCCGCAACCCATTCGATCATCTCGGGTGTGAGGAGATTCGGCTCTATGGAGGAAATGCGATAGCGGTCGATCCCTTCGATGGGATCGAGGGCCTGCATCAGATCGAAGAAGTTCTCGCCGCGGATGACGGCGGTGCCGGCGATTGCATTTTCGGCGGCAGTCCCCTTGCCGAAATCGCCGAGGTTGACGCCGGTGAGCACGATCTCCCTGGTCTCACCCCGGATGGCGAGTGCCTGTACGGTTTGAATTGTCTTTTCAATGGTATCGCTCCGGCTGCGGCCGCGGGCCATGGGAATGGTGCAAAAGGAGCAGTTGTAGTCACAACCATCCTGCACCTTGAGAAAGGTACGGGTGCGATCGCCGAATGAATAAGCCGGATGGAAGCCGGTGACTTCCGCAATATCGCAGCTGCAGATCTTTGTTGCGTCGCCTGCCGACCAGGCTTTGAGATGGGTGGCGAGATTGAATTTTTCCGCCGCGCCGAGAACGAGGTCGACGCCGGGGATGTCGGCGATCTCCCGGGGTTTTAGCTGGGCATAGCAACCGGTGATCACGACCATGCTTTCCGGCGCCTGGCGCCGCACTTTGCGGACCAGGTAGCGACATTCTTTGTCGGCATTCTCGGTCACGCTACAGGTATTGATCACGTAGATATCCGCGACCTCGTCGAATTCTTTTTTTCCAAAACCTTCGTCGGCCAGCAGGCGGGAGAGGCCGGAGGTCTCCGAGAAGTTGAGCTTACAGCCCAGGGTGTGGAAGGCTACTGTCGTATGTTGCGGCTCGGTCATAGTGCGGTGCAGCCCGGAAATGGGGCGCGACCGGCAAAGATACCGCGAACGGGCCGAAATGCAAAGGGGAAGATAATGAGGTTCATCCCTGATGATCAGTCTGTCCGCAGGCTTTTGACGGGGTTGGCGAGCGACACGCGCAGACCGTGAAATATCACGGTTAACAAGACAGTGAATAGCAATAGTGCGGCAGTACCTGCAAATATTGTCCACGAGATCCTTACCCGGTAGGCGAATTCATTCAGCCATTGGTGGATGAACAGGATCGAGAGGGCTGAACCGCAGGCGATCGCTACGAAAGTGATCTTAACAAAAGAGCGGCTCATCAACTGCAGGATATCCATTATGGAGGCGCCCAGGACCTTTCGGATGCCGATCTCTTTTGTACGCTGTTCGCTTATATAGGACGCCAGCCCAAGCAGGCCTATCAGCGCGAGGAGCACGTCGATGATCAGCAGCACCTGGCAAAGTGAGGAAAGGCGCTGTTCTTTCTCGTACAATTTATCCAGACTGTCGTCCAGAAATTCGTAGTCCAGCGCAATGTCGGGTATGATCCGACCCGTCTTTTCCCTGATGAAGCGCAGGGTTTGGGCAACATGCTCCAGGCTTATCTTCACGAGGATATTATTGTTCACGCCCTGCCCGAACCTCGGACCTATGGACAGGAGCATCGGAGGGATGGCCTGATGCAGGGAAAAGTAGTTGAAGTCTTTAAAAACGCCGTCGATCTTTCTGGCCCATTCATTGCTTTTGCCGGCCTCGCCGATTATTTGCCTCCCGATCGGATCACTATAGCCCAATTGCCTGGCGAGGGTCTCATTGATCAGGGTCAACTTTCGTGACCTGGCGCTGTTATCTTTGTTAAAATCCGATTGGATGAGCATGATCCCCATCGTAGCCAGGTAATCGAAATCCACATGCATAGGTATCATCCCGCTATAGATAGTCTCCGATGTCTCCGACCTGAATGTTATGCCATAATCCTCATCGCCGGGTGTATAACCCTGAGATACGCTTTTAATGTCCGGGTTGCTCAGGAGCTCATTTTTCAGATAATAAAAGGCGGAAGAATCCACCCGCCAGGCATTCTTCAACTTCAATACTCCTTCTTTTTGGAACCCCATATCCTGTTGCCGGATGAAACGAAGCTGGTTGCTGATGATCCAGCTTGAACTGATCATGACCATGAGCACGGTGACCTGAAATGTCACGAGCCCTTGTCGAAAAGTAAACCCGGACCTGCCCGGCAGTTTTGCCTTTTTGAAGAGCATGATCGCTTTAATGTTGGGTAAAAGCAAGGCAGGGTAAGCCGCCGACAGGAGTCCCGTGAACACCGTTACGGCGACGAGCAGCAGAAAATCCGGGATCGAGATGGTAAATTCATTTTTCAGGTCCACTCCCATGAGCCGGTTGAAAAAAGGTAATATTCCTTGCAGTAATACGAGGGTCAAAGGAAGACAGATCAGGCAAAAGCAAAGGCCTTCCAGTAGAAATTGAACGGCCAATTGACCGTTGGCGGCGCCTGCCACTTTTCTGACCGCTATTTCTTTTTGGCGCCTGCCGTACATGGCGATGGTGAGACCCATATAGTTCATACAGGAAAGGGCCATGATCATGGTCCCAATGACCACGAACAGGTAGAGGTATAGCCTGTTGCCGGGCGTTTTCAACTCATATTTCATATCGGTCTGGAAATGCAGCTCTTTCAAAGGGAGGATGACCAGGTCCTGTAAGACAGAAAAGGCATCGGCAGGCTTTGGAAGGGCCATGATCTTTTTTTTCAGTGTCTTGCGGTCGGCCTGCGGCGAAAGAACACAATAAGTGTAGGCTGCCCCGATCTCGTCTTTCATGATCCGTGCATCGGTGAAAAGGAGACCGAAATCGAGATGGCTGTTGGAAGGGACATCGGCGATCACCCCCGTGACGGCAAGCCACATCGTGTCATACCGGATGAATTTATTCAAGGCGCTTTCATCACCGAAGAGCTGATGTGCCAATGAGGATGTCAGGACCACTGAATGAGGAACCGATAAGGCCCGGTCTGGAGTTCCCTCCAGGAAGCGAAAGTCAAAGATGTTAAAAAGATCCGAACCCGGATCAGTTACCAGGGCTTTCGACTCCACCGTTTTTTTGCTGCCATACTGTACGAATTGGGTCGACCAGCGACTGAAACGGGCACAGGTCTCTATTTCAGAAAAGGGGCGTTGGCAGAGGGTGGCAGAATAGGGCACGGACATCGGCGCAAACCACTCATTGCTTAGCCTGCCGGAGATCCTGTAAATGTGGTCGGACTTCCTGAAAAAATTATCATAGCCCGATTCGTGACGTACATACAGGATGGTCAGTGCGGCAGCGGTGAGGCCCAGGGTCAGCCCCAGTACATTGATCATGCTATAAAAGCGTCTGAGATACATATTGCGGAGCGCCGACAGTAGGTAGTTCTTGAGCATGGTCCCGGTATTTTTCATTAATTTATGAATTTTTTACTTCCCCTCCTAACCGGGTTTTTGCGTAATTTTGCACCCCCATGTACGCCGAAGTCATCATACCCCTGGCCCTGCCCAGGAACTATACCTGGTCCGTGCCCGAACAATGGCGTGAGTCGATCCGGGAGGGCTGTCGCGTGGAAGTGGAACTCCGCAATAAGAAGTATGCCGGCATCGTAAAAAGACTACATCAGGAAAAGCCTGCCGCATTCGAGCCCAAGGCCATCGGCAATGTCCTGGACGCCGAACCCATCCTGCATCCGGGGCAGCTGAAATTATGGGAATGGATCGCCGGCTATTATCTCTGCAGCGAAGGGGAGGTCATGGCCGCGGCGCTGCCCGCGCATTTCAAACTCAGCAGCGAGACCATCCTGGTCTTTAACGAAGAGGCAGGCGATGATTTCACCCATCTCGATGATGAAGAGTTTGTCGTGGCCGAAGCGTTGCTGATCAAGAAGGAGCTGAAGCTCTCCGATGTGCAGGAACTGTTGGATTCCACGCGTGTTTATCCCGTCATCAAGCGGCTGATCGAAAAAAAAGTTTGCCAGGTCTGGGAGTCCCTGAAAGAGACCTATGCGGCGAAGACGGAGAATTATGTGCTGCTGAGTCCTGAATATGGCCAGGAGGAGAAACTGGCCGATCTGCTGAATAATTGGGGCCGCGCGCCAAAACAGCAGGAACTGTTGCTGGCTTATCTGCATTTGTCGCGGACGGAGGGAGAGGTTACGCGGCCGGGGCTGCTGAAAAAATCGGGCGCCTCGGATGCGCAGCTGAAGGGCCTTGTGGACAAGGGTATATTGAAGGTGGAAAAGCGTGCTGTCGACCGCATCCGTTACTTGCCCCGCGACATCCGCATTGATTTCGAACTGTCGCCGGCGCAGCAGGTCGCCTTTGAGGAGATCAGTGCGGCATTTCAGCAAAAGGCGGTCTGTTTGTTGCATGGAGTGACCTCCAGCGGTAAGACGCAGATCTATATCCGACAGATCGAGCAGGTCATTCGCCGGGGGCAGCAAGTGCTTTACCTGTTGCCGGAGATCGCGTTGACCTCCCAGATCATCCGCCGGTTGCAACAACATTTCGGCGGGTATATCGGCATCTACCATTCCAAGTTCAGTGCTAACGAGCGGCTGGAGATCTGGAACAAGATCCGGACGGGCGAGCTGAAGATCATTTTAGGGGCGCGTTCCGCCCTTTTCCTGCCCTTTGACGACCTGGGCCTGATAGTGGTCGACGAGGAACATGACAGCTCCTACAAGCAGCAGGAGCCCGCGCCGCGCTATCATGCACGGGACGCGGCCATCTATTATGCTTCGCTTTTTGGGGCGCGGGTGTTGCTGGGGAGCGCTACGCCGTCCGTAGAAACGTATTTCAATGCCACTACAGGGAAATATGGGCTTGTTTTGTTGGGAGAGCGTTTTGGGCAGGTGCGGCTACCGGAGATCGTGATCGTGGATACCAAGGCCTTGCGGATCGCGGCACAACAGGAGGCGAGGCGTCTGGCCAAACGTGGGGGTGGCGATACTTATGCCGGGGCCAGCTGGTTGACCGATGTGCAGGGTAGTCCGGGCCAGGGCGAAGAGCGGAAACGTGCCGAACCGGCGGAGGAAGGCGGGGCGAGGGACCATGGCAAGCCCATCCTCAGTTCGCCGCTGCATGCCGCCATCGTACAGACCCTGGCGGCGGGGAAGCAGGTGATCCTGTTTCAGAATCGTCGCGGCTACAGCCCCTACCAGGTGTGTGAGGTCTGCGGCTGGATACCCCAATGCCGCAACTGTGATGTGTCGTTGAACTTTCACAAACTGACCAATAAGCTGCATTGTCACTATTGCGGTACAGTATATCCGCCAGTGCACGTCTGTGCCGCATGCGGCAACCACCGTTTTGTGCAACGTAATTTTGGCACCGAACGCATTGAAGAATACCTGGAAGAAGTGTTTCCGCAGGCTCGGGTCGCACGGATGGACGTCGACAGCGTGCGGGGCAAGACGGCGCATGATGCGTTGATCCAGCAATTCGAGCAACGGCGGATCGATATCCTCGTAGGCACGCAAATGGTGGTGAAGGGGTTGGATTTCGAGTATGTGGGCCTGGTGGGCATCCTGGATGCCGACAGTATCCTGAGCTTTGCCGACTATCGGGTGAGTGAGCGGGCCTTCCAGTTGATGGAGCAGGTGAGCGGCCGGGCCGGGCGTAAAGATGGGGAGGGGCTTGTCCTGATCCAGGTGTCCAATACGGCGCATCCTGTACTGGGGTATGTGAAGGAGCACGATTATGCGCTTTTTTACCGGCATGAGATCGCGATGCGGCAGCAGTTCCATTATCCGCCGTATTCGCGGGTGATCCGGGTGGTCTTCCGGCATCGGGATAAGGATGTGGTGCGGGAAGCGGCGCAATTCTTTGCCAATAATTTGCGGAAAGATCTTGGCGGGTGGCTGGTAGGGCCTGCCGAACCAGTGGTGGCGCGGGTCCGCAATCAGTACCTGATGGAGTTGCTGCTCAAATTGCCGAAGGACGGGCATACGATCGCTTTTGCGAAAACGCTGATCCAGCAGCAGACGGCGATCGTGCAGAACAGCAAACAGTGGAAGAGTGTGGTGATCATCCCTGATGTGGATGCGGTGTGATGTCGACGTTTTTTATCCGTATTATTTCTTGCGGAGTTTGTCGATGGAGGTTTTTAGTTGGTCCGTGGTAAAACCTTTGTCTTTGCCGGATTCCAGGGCTTCGTACCGATGATCCAATTCCGCAACAAAAGCCTTATCCTTCCACCATTCACTACTTTCTTCGATCTCGTTCTCGAGGAGGCTATAGATGGCATGCAATTTTTTATCATCTGCAATGCGGATGTAGTCATACAATTTGTGCCGGATGGCAGCGCTGTTATCGGGACTCATAACGACCGTGTTGTTTTACAAAGTTAACCTTTAGTTTCGAAAGAAGAAATACGTTATGACAGGTCTATTATCTGATATCTGAAAATCAGCTTTTTTCGAAGTCGAAGTCGACGGCGGACTGCGTATCTTCGCGGCCGACGACCAAGGTCTTGGCTACCAGGTCGCCGAGGCGTTGGTGGTGGTCGGTGGACTTGACTAGCAGGAAGGCGATCAGACCGAAGCACCACGCGATTTCCAGTGCGTCGCAGAGTCTGCGGATTGTTACCTGGCCAAGGGAAAGGCTATTATTGTCACGGGAAATCACCTTGAGCTTTAACAACTGGTGACCCAAGGTGCCGCCCATATACCTTTCCGTGATAACAAAATAAATGAACCAGAAGGCGACGGGGGCCAGCGCTGGAAGACCGTTGATGGTATAGTGTTGGGGGCTATCTTCCTCGCCAAAGTTTACGATGTAAAGTATGGTCAACGCCCAGGTCAGGGTGTAATCGATGAGGGTTGCTCCGACCCTCTTTGATGTGTAGGGGTAGTTCATATGGCTTAGAGTTTAACGTGTGGGGCTTATTAAAAGTATGCTATTTTTGCCCTCACCATGGACAAAATCATCGAAAATGCCTCGTTGAGGCCGTACAATACATTTGGGATCGACGTGCGGGCGCGATGGCTGGCTGAGTTCGCGACAAAGGAGGAGTTGGGGGAGTTGATTGAATGGCGGGGCGGGGCGGCATCGGGCGCGGCGAGGGGATCGTCGGACCGGGGCCAGTGGGACCCGCCCGGGGGGCCGCAGCGTTTGGTGCTGGGCGGGGGGAGCAATATCCTGTTGACCCAGGATGTCGATGGGCTCGTGCTGCGGAACAGGATCGGGGGGATCGAGCTGGTCGACGAAGACGACAACTATGTGTATGTGCGGGCCGGTGCGGGAGAGAGCTGGCATGGCTTCGTGGAATATTGTATTGGCCGCGGTTGGGCAGGGGTGGAGAACCTGTCGCTGATACCGGGGAGTGTGGGGGCCGCGCCGATGCAGAATATCGGGGCCTATGGAGTGGAGATAAAGGAGGTCTTTTTTGGGTTGGAGGCGTTTCATATCGCGGAGCAGAAGGTGTACATGTTCAGCGGGAACGACTGCGAATTCGGCTACAGGGAGAGTGTTTTCAAGCGACGGTTGCGGGGCGAGTTAGTGATTTTGAGCGTCACTTTCCGGCTCTGCAAGAAGCCGGTATTCAAGACTTCCTATGGCGCGATCGGGGAGGAGCTGGGGCGGATGGGCGTAAAAGAGCTGAGTATCCAGGCTATTTCGCAGGCGGTGGTCGCCATTCGCCGGAGCAAGCTGCCGGACCCCGCGGAGATCGGCAATGCGGGAAGTTTCTTCAAAAACCCTACTATCCCCGATGAGCAATTTGAGGAATTAAAGTTGGAATTCCCGGCTATCGTGGGCTATCGCAATACGGGCACGGATACGACCAAGCTGGCTGCAGGCTGGTTGATCGAGCAATGCGGCTGGAAAGGCTTCCGCCGCGGCGATGCTGGTGTGCACGGCCGGCAGGCGCTTGTGCTGGTAAATTATGGAATGGCAAAAGGGGCTGAGCTATTAGAGCTCAGCCGGGATATCGCGAATAGTGTGCGGGATAAATTTGGAGTAGAATTGGAGACGGAAGTGAATATTATTCCATAGCGGGCGAAGCCCGCTGCCGTCAGGCTGGCGACGCACTAGTTGAAGTCATCGCTTTCGAGGTCTTCGTCCTCGTTGCCAAAGCTGCTGCCGGTGGAGCCCAGGTTAACCATGGACCCGATAAGGTCCTTGAACTCTATTTTCCCTTCCACCACTTTTTTGCTGATCAACGAATAGGCGGCGAGGCCATGCAGGACAAATTCCATAAGCAGTGCCGCCTCGCGTTCGTTGGCGTGTTTGAAGTATTTCTTCACCAGCGCATGGAGCCCATCGACCTTATAGAGTTGCTGGATCTTCTCTTCATCGGGTGTATTGAAGAACAGGTTGAGATGATTGCCCTTATCGAACCAATGGGTGATGGGCCGGAAGGGGTTGTCGTCGCGGCTCTCGCCCTTGCGTTTCTTAAGCTGTTCCGGGTTGGGGAAGTAATTGACGAACTGCGTGCGGAATGCTTTCTCCAGCAGGTTGAATGCAACCTGGTAGGGACCTTCCTGTTCCCCTTCGTAGACCAATTCTATTTTGCCCGTGATCGAAGGCACGATACCGACGAGATCGCTCATCCATATGGGGGTTTCCTTTTCGTTGTTGAGGATGGCGCGGCGTTCGGCGGCGCTGACGGCGTTCTCGAAGGCGGCGATGGTGAGACGGGCGGAGACGCCGCTCTTTTTATCGACGTACTCGCTGGTACGGGCCTCGAAGGACACCTGTTCTATGAGGCGTTTGACTAGGTCGCTGACGATGACGCGTCCCTTTTGCTCCTCGTGGATATCCGCTTCCTGTTCGGTAATGGCCAGGGCGATATCGAGGGTCTTGGGATAGTGGGTGAGGATCTGGCTTTCGATACGGTCCTTGAGCGGAGTAACGATCGATCCGCGGTTGGTGTAGTCTTCGGGGTTAGCCGTGAAGACGAAGAGCATATCGAGCGGCATGCGAAGCTTGAAGCCGCGGATCTGGATATCGCCTTCTTCCAATATATTGAATAGAGACACCTGGATGCGGGCCTGCAGGTCGGGGATCTCGTTGATGACGAAGATACCCCGGTTGCTCTTGGGGATGATGCCGAAGTGGATGACCTCTTCGTCGGCGAAGTTCAGGCGCAGGTTGGCGGCCTTGATGGGGTCGATGTCCCCGATGAGATCGGCCACGCTGACGTCCGGAGTGGCGAGTTTTTCGCCATAGCGCTCGCTGCGGTGCAGCCAGCTGATGGGGGTGTCATCGCCTTTTTCGGCAACGAGGTTACGGGAAAATTTTGATATAGGCCGGTAGGGATCGTCGTTGATCTCACTGCCGGTCACATAGGGAACGTATTCGTCCAGTAATTCGATCATCTGCCGGGCCATCCGCGTCTTGGCCTGCCCGCGCAGACCGAGGAAGAGGATGTTATGACGGGAAAGGAGCGCTCTTTCGGTATCGGGGATGACGGAGTCTTCGTAGCCGAGGATGCCGGGGAACGTTGCTTCTTTGTTCTTTAGTTTACGGATAAGGTTCTCTCTGATCTCTTCTTTTACGGATCTGTTGCGGTAACCGCTTTTTTTCAGTTGCCCAAATGTTTTGATCTTTGAAATGTCCATTTAGTGTTTTTAGTGTTTTCTCTAGTAGACCGTCTTTCGTTTTCCGCTTTCGAAATCCCGGAAGATAAAACTGCCGAGGCGGTCGAGAGAGGCGAAGAAGGCCTTTCCGTTATTGGTTTCCGTGAATTCGTTGACAAAGCGTTGCAGGTAGGGGTCGCTGGCGATCATAAAGGTGGTGATAGGTATCTTGAGTTTTTTACACTGGGCTGCCAGGTTGAGACAACGGCTGGTGATCTTGCGATCCAGGCCGAAGCTGTTCTTGTAATACCGTTTCCCTACTTTGAGACAGGTGGGCTTGCCGTCGGTGATCATGAAGATCTGTTTGTTGGTATTGCGCCGCCTGCGCAGGATGTCCATCGCCAGTTCCAGTCCGGCCACGGTGTTGGTGTGATAGGGGCCGACCTGCAGGTAGGGGAGGTCTTTTATCTCCACGGGCCAGGCATCGTTGCCAAAGACGACGATGTCCAGCGTATCCTTGGGGTATTTGGTGGTGATGAGCTCGCTGAGGGCCATCGCCACCTTCTTGGCCGGTGTGATCCGGTCTTCCCCATAAAGGATCATGGAATGGGAGATATCGATCATCAGCACTGTAGAGGTCTGGGCCTTGAAATCCGTTTCGCGGATCTTCAGGTCGTCCTCCTGCATAGTGAAGCTGTCGATGCCGTGGTTGATCTGGGCGTTGCGGATCGACTCGGTGAAATCTATCTGTTCCAGCTGGTCGCCAAAACGGAAGGGGCGGGTGTCCGGGTTGAACTCGTCGCCGCCGCCGGGTTTGAAGGTATTGTGGTTACCCTGTTTGGATTTTTTTAACTTTCCGAAGATCTCTTCCAGCGAGCGGCGCCGGATGCCTTGTTCGGTCTTGGGCGTGATGGTGATCTCGCCGGTCTGGCGGTTATCGTCGATATAGCCTTTATCCTTGAGGTCTTCGATAAAATCCCCCATGCCATACTCTTCGTCGGTGAGCTGGTATTCCTTGTCCAGCTGATTCATCCACTGGAGGGCTTCCCCGACGTCGCCGTTGGTATAGCTGAGCAGCTGCATGAAAACATCCAGCAACTGTTCAAACTTTGACTTACCGGTTTCGTTGGGGTCGAAACGTTTGAAATGAAAACCTATCATGTGTACAATTTACAGATTAAAAACAACTTATTCAACCAAATGGTTCGGCGCAAAAAAAACCGTCTACCCGGTTCAAAGTAGACGGTTTTTTCATGATGTCCGCAATGGCGGGGCCATTGCGGGCGCCGCCCGAGGGGCGGCCTTGTCTTATCTCGAAGGTTGAGTGACCGTTGGGGGTTTTGCGCCACCAAACTGTTTCTCCCAGTCATCCAATTGCAGTAGCATCTGGTAGCTGCTA
>Ga0302309_10002584_pt1 | contig 14888 bp, 12 predicted proteins | sample III_Palsa_N1_1_FD_200453 | JGI IMG/M metagenome (GOLD analysis project Ga0302309, IMG submission 200453) | Peat permafrost microbial communities from Stordalen Mire near Abisko, Sweden - III_Palsa_N1_1 | ecosystem: Environmental > Terrestrial > Soil > Palsa > Peat permafrost | place: Sweden... | reverse complement strand
CACAATGCCCGAATGGGACAGGCACAATATTTAATCACAGTCAGTAATGATACTTGGTTTGGCTGCTCATTGGGACCCAAGCAGCATGGACAAATTGCCCGCATGCGTTCCATGGAATTAGGCTTGCCTTTACTGCGAGCCACCAATAGTGGTTTGACCTTCGTCACGGATCAAAAAGGCCAAATCACCGCTGAACTGCCCTCCTTTGAAACAGCAACCTTAAGTGTTAAAACGATGGGATATCAAGGAAATACACCACTGATGTATTATGGACATGGTGTTATCCTTGCTTTAATACTTTTAATAAGTTTATTGACTTACTTATACCGTGCACGCAAATGACTGCTATAATGAATGTAGCCATTTTCAAAAGGAGTTAATATATGAAATCAGTATTCGCTATTGCTGGCCTGCTTTTAATCCTCTTTGGTATTGTTAGCTTTACCTATCAAAGTATCACGTATACAAGCCCTGAAAAAGTGGTGGAAATTGGCGATCTAGAAGTGACCGCTGATAAACAAAAAACCGTATTGTTTCCTCCACTACTCAGTGGTTTGTCTTTGGCAGCGGGGATTGTACTCGTGGTCGTTGCCAGAATAAAGAAGAAATAATATTGCCCACTTAAGTTTCTTTGGGATACAACCAACACCGCACTAAACGTCCGTCCGCCTGCTTTAATAAAGCAGGCACTTGCTGTCGGCATATTGGTTTGGCATGAGGACAACGCGGATAGTAATGACAACCGGATGGCGGATTAAACGGCGATGGCAGTTCGCCAAATTCAGTATCCGTCATTTTTAGCGGTTGACCAATGTTAGGCACTGCCGCTAATAATGTTTGTGTATAAGGATGCTTTGGCGTTTGTAAAATGGCTTTAACACTGCCCTGCTCGACAATACGTCCCAAGTACATCACCGCCACTTCATCCGCCATGTTTGCCACCACTGCAATATTGTGGGTAATCAATAATTGCGTAAGATGAAAGGTTTGTTGCAAATTTCTCAGCAATGCTAAAATCTGTGTTTGAATCGTCATGTCTAACGCGCTAGTGGGCTCATCACAGATTAAAATCTTTGGTTTTACGCGCAATCGCTAACCGTTGTCGTTGTCCGCCTGAAAACTCATGTGGATAACGTGTTAAAGAATCGGCAGATAAACCAATGTTGACTAACATTTCTTTTATTACTTTTAACGGATCATCGTGATCGTGCGCATGAATGGTTAAGCCTTCTAGTAAAATATCCGATACGGTATGTTTAGGATTAAAACAGCCATACGGATCTTGAAACACCATTTGAATAAATGCACGATACGATAATGTTTGTTGTGATGTCCACGTTTGCGCCTGCCCATCATAAGACAATTGTCCACTGACATCCGTTGCAAGTCCCATCAATGCTTTTGCCAACGATGTTTTACCACAACCAGATTCGCCCACCAACGCCAATGTTTGACCTTGATATAACGTTAAATCCACATCATTCACCGCATAAACCCATTGCTTTTTGGCAAAAAGACCTTCGCGTCCAGCAGAAAAACGCACATGCAAATGTTTAACACTGAGTACTTCAATCGGCGTTTGTGTTGTTTTAGGGTATTGTTTTTTTTCTTGTAACGCGATATTCGACGCCAATAAACGTTGACTGTGCACATGTTGTGGCGCACTAAAAAACTGTTTTACACTGGCTTTTTCCAGTAATAATCCATCATGCATCACCGCAATATCATCAGCAACCAATGATGCCACCGCCAAATCATGTGTTATCCATAATATGGCCATGCCTAATTCTTGTTGTAATTGTTTTAATAATACAATGATCTGTGCTTGTACAGTGACATCCAACGCTGTTGTTGGCTCATCGGCAATCAATAAGCTCGGTTTGGCGGCTAAGGCCATGGCGATCATTACACGTTGTTTCATGCCGCCGGAAAGTTGATGTGGATATGCATGATAACGTGTTTTTGCTTCACTCACGCCTACTTTTTTCAGCCATTGTAATGCAGCATTTTCACGTTCATGTCGCGGCACGTTGGCCAATGCCAATGCTTCGGTTAATTGATCGCCAATGCTAAGCACCGGATTTAATGCTGTCATGGGTTCTTGAAAAATAAAACCAATTCGTTTGCCGCGAATGGCTTGCATTTGTACCGAAGAAAATTGTAATAAAGCATGATCTTCAAAATGGATACTGCTTTTTTCACCAAAATAAGCGTGATGCGGTAATAGTTGTAATAATGACAATGCAGTCATGGATTTACCAGAGCCTGATCCTCCTAATAAAACCAAGGTTTTTCCTGCTTCTAACGAAAAAGAAATATCATCAATGGGATAAAACCAGCCTGTTTTTTGTTTTAAACCACAGCGTAAATGTTCTACTTTTAAAAGGTCTGCCATATCTATATTCGCTCTCATGTGTTTTTGTCTTATTCCCCCCTTTGAAAAAGGGGGGTTAGGGGGGATTTTCCCGCTAATTTCGCTGAACTCCGATAAGGGCTCATCGAGTCATCACGTAAATCCCCCCTGCCCCCCCTTTTTCAAAGGGGGGAAGAGCTAGAACGTTTTGCTGGTTTATGCTGTTTATGCCAATAGGTCACCCCTGCAGGTAATAAACTAATGATCGTTAATAACAATACCCACCACAATGGACTTAAAATCGGTTGATTCCATTGCGTACGTAATTTAGCGCGCAATACCGGATCAATGGCACGATATTTTAATCCGTTATTGATCATTGCATTCACCGGCAATACGTTATTCCATTGTTGCGATAATGTTAAATCTTTTGGATAAAACCCAAACACCCACGGTGTATCTTGTTGCAGCAAATGATTCATGCTTTGGATCACTTTTAAACGTTCAGGCGTATTATCCATACTGCGCATTTTTAAATACAGTTCATTAAACTGAGGATTATTATAGTTAGACGTATTTTCTCCATTGCTTTTTATCATGCTATTGGGGCCATATAAACATAAAAAAAAGTTTTCTGGATCAGGATAATCCGCATTCCATCCCCAAAAATAAATTTGTGTATTGCCTTTGGACATTTTATCTTGAAATCGATTATAATCCGTCGCTCGCACATCCAAGGTAATATCTAGCTTTTCAAACTGCTCCGTCAACCAAGTATAAAATGCTTTGTCATCGCCACCACCACTGCTGACGGTGTCAAAATGCAGTGTTAATGGCATGCCTGTTTTTTTATCACGTCCATTAGGATAGCCTGCTTTAGCCAGTAATACTTTGGCCTCGCTGATCGATCGACGTTCGGCGTGATTATTTTCCCATTGATATACCACCGGATTAATGCCCGTTTCACCGTCATCATAGCCAAACAATCCTGGTGGAATAGGACTTTGCGCGGGAAGTCCGCGTCCATTTAAAAAAATCAGGATATATTCTTCAATATCAATGGCCAGCGCGATCGCTTGTCGCAGCGCACGTTGCTCCATCGTATCGCCACCGACGACATCATCAATCATATTAAAACCGATATAAAAAATACCTGGCGGTGTTGTTTCCGTTAAATACAAGCCTTTTTGTTCAAAATCTTCACTTAGCCCCATTAACCCAACGTCGGAAAACTGTACAACCTGATCAAAATTATCGCTGGAAATACCCGAAAAATCATAGTAGCCTTGTAAAAATTTAATCCATAACGGTATGCTTTCTTTTTCTAAAGAAAAATGTATTTCATCAATAAAAGGGAGACGATATTCTTCTGTATGTGGTTTCCCTGGAAAATATTCTTCATGAAAATTTGGATTTCTTTTTAATTGTATATCACGCTGCGGATGAAAGACCGATAAATAATAAGGGCCTGTTCCAATGGGTCCCGTGTCTAAGCTAATATTTTGTTCCGCCCTATGATCTTGGGCATAATACACATCCGCTTCGGGCGGTACTGGCGCAAAAAATGGCATCGCTAACCAATAAATAAAATGCGGTTCTTTGCCTTTGATCATCATTTGATATTGATAACGGGATAATACCGTTGCACCTTTCAATTCAAATTGATTTAAATTTAGAAAGGCTTTGTTCTGTGATTCGTACTGATGGTTTAAGGTTTTGGAAAAATCATCTAGCCCTACAATATAATTTCCCATCAGGCCTAAAATCGGTGAACTTAACGCGGGATGCGCCAAACGTTTTATTTGATAAACATAATCGTCGGCTATCAATTCTCGTTTACCCGTTAAAGCAGGATGTGGTTGATAGTAGATACCGGGTTGAATATCAATGGTGTATATTGTATAGACCACTTTGCTCGTATCGCTGGTTTCCTGCAGTTGTGCATCAACATATTCAATGGTCGGCATCTTTGCGGCGGTGAGCGGCTCCAGCTCATACGGCTCTGTTTGCAAACGATATTGCAATGGCGGTTCATAAATTTGCATAATAAAGCCGTACTCATCTTCGGAATACGAGCGTGCAGGATCAAAATGTTTGGGCGTTTGAGAAAAGCCACTGTATAAAATATTCGCAGTGGCTTCTTTGTCAGGGTACGGCATATTCCAAGGCTGCTGTATCGCCCATACCGGTTGGGTAAGCGTGATGCAACCGATGAATGCAAACAGAAGACGTCTAATCCTTGACATTATAAAACCTAAGACATAAAGATTAGCTTAAGGATAGTCTCCTAGCATTGATATTTCCAGCCAATTTTGTTTTCGCCTCATTGTATTTTTGTAAATCGGAACTGGATTTGCTGCGTTTCATTTCCATATGATACATCGGCATGGCAGCGGTTTCTCTTTCTGTACTTGGAGAAAATGGTGCATATTGTAGCACCGGCTCTACATTTCTAACATGCCACATCATTTGACTGGCAATGATGTTTTCTATGAAAAAAATAGCGCTATGCAATATCCTCATATTTTTGCGTAACTTTTGAAAATTTTCATACGCTTTATTCAGTGCTTGCAAAGAATCATTGCGATACGATTGTTCAAATAAAAGGATAGCGTCAACATCGTCTTTAATCTTTTTCATATTTTTCCCCTCTGTTAAGGGAAGCAGATTGAAAATATATATATCTTCCACGCTGTTTAGTATTGTGTCTCTGATGTTTTTTATTGGCGCATGTATATCAACACAATATTGACTAAAATCGTCATTCCCATTGAATATTTTCATACTATATCTTATATTGTTTTTTATTATGTCGCTTTTTATTTGTTTTAGATTTTCTGGCTCAGTATATAAATTTTTAATTAAAAGTTCAGCAATCAAGAGGAATAATTTATATTTTCGACGTACGAGACCCAGATTATCTTTCTTTGTGTTTATACTATTTTCTATACTATTTTTTAGTGGGATAATGAAAATTCGACGGATCGATACCGCTTTATTTTCCACCCTTGTTTCTCTTTTACCATTATTTCGCTCGTTGACTACAATTTTATTTTTCTTACTTTCTAGATGCATCTTCACCATCCATACAGCCACCCCAAAAATGCTATCTTCATCTGCATCGTCCCAGCCTTCACTGATATTGAGGACGTCTAATACTTTTTTAAAATTTTTCTCTCCAGCGCTAGGCTGTAACATGAGATGATTTATTAATAAAAATCGCAGGGCGTTTTGAATGGTAGATCTTTTCCCCGCATATAATCCGATCATGCCATCAAAAGAGAGGATCCCTGAATATTCGCTGAATAAATGAGCAGCAACTTTTGCTATTGCCGAGCGAAATTGATTTTTTTGATATAAATCCAGTATTTTTTTGGCAAAAACAATAACATGATCGTGTCTTTCATCAAAGCGGCTGGTTTTTTTAATGGTCTCGCATGCATCCCATAGGTCCTGTTCGCTATTTATGGCCGCATCTCTAGGCGAGGATAATGTCCTCATCGTACTCTTCATGGGAAATTTTGCTCCTGACAATTCAATACGCAGTCGCATAACTTATGTTATCTGACCACATTTGTCAAGAACTTATTCTCATTTTTCCCTCGTGCATTCCTCTTGCACCACCTCAATAAATACCGCGCCATAACGTTGTAACTTACTCTGCCCAACACCCGAAATCGTGGCAAACTCATCCAAGGTTTTTGGTTTTTTCGCGTGTATTTCCAACAAACTGCTATCATGAAAAATAATATACGGAGGCACACTTTGTTCTTTTGCCAAGGCCAAACGTTTATTTTTTAGCGCTTGCCATAATGCATCATTAATCAACGGGCCGCTTTTTGCAGCATGTTTACCTGCTGTTTTAGCCTTTTTCTTAATTAACTCTGGCTCCTCACGTAAAGCAATGGTGCATTCACCACGCAACAAAGGATAGCTTTTTTCTGTTAAACGCAAGCTACCATAACCATTCATATCCAAGGTGACTAAATTGGCGGCGACCAATTGACGATAAATACTTTGCCATTGTAATGCCGTATGGTTTTGACCAATGCCAAAGGTGGAGACTTTATCATGACCAAATTTTTCTATTTGTGGTGTATTTTTTCCCAATAAAACATCGGTTAAATGCTTCACGCCAAAACGTTGTCCGGTGCGATATACACAAGATAACGCCATTTGCGCTGCAATTTTTCCATCCCAAGTGGCGATGGGTTCTAAGCAATTATCGCAGCACTGACAAGTCTGCGCGTAATTTTCACCAAAATAATGCAGCAGCACTTGTCTACGGCAGACCGTGGTTTCGCACAAACCGATTAAGGCATCGAGTTTGCGTCTTTCTAGCCATTTATGTTGATCATCGGCATCAGAGCGATCAATCATTTGGCGTAACGTAATAATATCGCCTAAACCATATGCCAACCACGCATTCGCCGGTAAACCATCACGCCCTGCTCGCCCGGTTTCTTGATAATAACCCTCAATGCTTTTTGGCAAATCCAAATGCGCGACAAAACGTACATTGGGCTTATCAATGCCCATGCCAAAAGCGACGGTTGCAACGATAATACAGCCTTCTTCTTGGATAAAACGGCGTTGGTGTTTTTGTCTGATATCACTGCTCAATCCCGCATGATAAGGCAAAGCATTCCAACCTTTATCGCTTAACCATTGCGCCGTTTCTTCCACTTTTTTACGTGATAAACAATAGATAATACCCGCATCATCGGAATGTTCCGTTTGTAAAAACTGATGCAATTGTTCGCGTGCATTTTGTTTATGCACGATACGATAACGAATATTGGGCCTGTCAAAACTGGCAATAAATTGCTCCGCTTGTTCCAATTGCAATTGCTCAATAATTTCTTTACGCGTAGGCACATCCGCGGTTGCAGTTAACGCAATGCGTGGCACATGTGGAAACTGTTGATGCAACATCGATAGTTGCGTATATTCAGGTCTAAAATCATGTCCCCAATGCGACACACAATGTGCTTCATCGATAGCAAATAAGGCCAATTCCATTTGTTCTAGTAATTGTATAAATTGAGGTGTTAACAACCGTTCTGGTGCCACATAAAGCAAATCCAATTCACCGTTGATAGCCGCCTGTTCAATTTTTCTTGCGCTATAAAGATCTAAACTGGAATTTAAAAATGCCGCTTTCACACCGACTTGTAACAACGCATCGACTTGATCTTGCATTAATGCAATCAACGGTGAAACCACAATGCCCACGCCAGAGCGCACCAAAGCGGGAATTTGATAACATAAAGATTTGCCACCACCAGTTGGCATCAGTACAAACGCATCCTTGCCATTGATCACATGCTCAATAATATCGGCTTGGTTTCCACGAAACTTGTTGTATCCAAATACGCGGTGTAGTGTTTCTTGTGCTGTCATTAATAGGGTAGATCCTTGTGTATTATTTACGTCAATGTCATCAATCCAATATTGGACTCATTATAATCATAATGAGTGCAACAATCTAGTATTGGAGATATGAAAAAGAATGATATAATCGGCTGAATATTTTTAATTAGGAGAAAACACTCATGGGACTGCTTAGCAACAAACGTGCACTGATTGTTGGATTGGCGAGCAATCGCTCTATTGCTGCTGGGATTGCAGCTGCATTTCATCGTGAAGGGGCGGAGTTGGCTTTTACTTATCAAAATGACAAATTACAAAGTCGTGTAGAAGGTATGGCAGCAGAATGGGGATCAAAGATCACTTTGCCTTGTGATGTGGCTGATGACGCGCAAATTCAGACGACGTTTGATAACTTGGCTAAGCATTGGGATGGGTTGGATATTATTATTCACTCTGTGGCTTATGCGCCAGCGGATCAGCTTGAAGGTGAGTATGCCGATGTTTTGAATCGTGAAGGATTTCGGATCGCGCATGATATTAGTTCCTATAGTTTGGGCGCGTTGGCCAAGGCAGCGGCGCCATTGATGAAAGATCGTGCAGGTTCCATTTTGGCAATGAGCTATTTGGGCGCGGAACGTGCGGTAGAAAATTATAATGTGATGGGCGTTGCCAAAGCCAGTTTAGAAGCGAATATTCGTTATTTAGCGGCAAGCTTGGGGCCTAAACATATTCGGGTGAATGGAATTTCTGCTGGACCTATTCGTACGTTGGCGGCGGCAGGGATTAAAGATTTTAGGAAAATGTTGAAGTTTAATGAAAGCATGTGTCCTTTGCGACGCAATGTAACGATTGAAGATGTAGGGAATTCAGCGGTGTATTTGTGTTCGGATTGGGCTGCTGGGGTGACGGGTGAGATTTTGCATGTGGACAGTGGGTTTCATGCGGTTGGGGTTCGGTTGTTGACGGAAGCGGATTTGGGTGGGAATTAACCTGTTCGATCCCCTCTCCCATGTATGAAAAGATTAGGATACTGAAGCTTATTATGGGAGAGGGTTAGGCTGAGGGCGCGAATGAAACAGAGGCCCCTCACCCTAACCCTCTCCCGCAATCTGCTTAAAACCTCTACTCATTTTCCTTCGCGGGAGAGGGAACAGGCAAAGAGCTTCATAACAATTAAACCTTAAGCAGGATGCTCAGACAATTGTGGTGTGCTGACATAATCGAACATCAACCTATCGTCTTTTAGACAAATCTTCACTTGTCCACCATTGGCTAAACGACCAAATAACAATTCATCGGCTAACGGTCGTTTAATATCATTTTGAATTAAACGTGCCATGGGTCTCGCGCCCATGTGTGGATCGTAACCATGTTTGGCCAACCAGACACGTGCTTCTTGCTCAACTTCCAACGTGACATGCTTCTCGTCTAATTGCGCTTGCAATTCGACTAAGAATTTATCAACCACATGTGCCACAATATCCGGCGTTAAGCTTTCAAATTGGATCACCGCATCTAAACGATTACGAAACTCTGGTGGGAACAGTCTATTAATCGCTTCACCCAAATCGCTGCGATTGTCTTGTTCTTTAAAACCCATGCTACGCCTGGTTAATTGATCAGCGCCCGCATTGGACGTCATCACCAAAATCACATGACGAAAATCGGCTTTGCGACCATTGTTATCGGTCAAGGTACCATTATCCATCACTTGCAATAATAGGTTAAACACATCAGGATGCGCTTTTTCAATTTCATCTAATAACACGACGCAATAAGGATTCTTTGTCACCGCTTCAGTCAACAAACCACCTTGATCAAATCCAACATAACCAGGAGGTGCGCCAATTAAACGAGAAACCGTGTGTCGTTCCATGTATTCTGACATGTCAAAACGTAATAACTCTAATCCCATCACCTGCGCCAATTGACGTGTGACTTCCGTTTTACCCACACCGGTCGGTCCTGCAAACAAGAAGGAACCAACTGGTTTACGTGGATCCGCCAAGCCGGCGCGCGCCATTTTGATAGCGGCACTTAACGTGTCAATGGCCTTGTCTTGTCCAAACACGACCATCTTTAAATCACGTTCTAAATTGCGCATCTGTGTCTTGTCGGAAGAGGAAACCGTTTTTGCAGGGATACGTGCAATTTTAGCCACAATATCTTCAATTTCTTTATGGCCAATCGTCTTGCGACGTTTTGATAAAGGCTGTAAACGTTGAAATGCACCTGCTTCGTCAACGATATCGATGGCTTTGTCCGGTAAAAAGCGATCGCTGATATAACGCGCGCTCAATTCAGCCGCCACATGCAATCCACGCGAAGTGTACTTAACACCATGATATTCTTCTAAACGCCCTTTTAAGCCACGTAAAATTTGATACGTGTCTTCAACGCTGGGCTCAACAATATCTACTTTTTGGAAACGTCTGGCCAATGCGCGATCTTTTTCAAAAATACCACGGTATTCTTGGAAGGTGGTTGCTCCCATGCAACGAATTTCACCGGATGCGAGCAATGGTTTAATTAAATTAGACGCATCCATCACCCCACCTGAAGCCGCACCTGCACCAATGATGGTATGAATTTCATCAATAAACAACACCGCGCCACGTTCACGACGTAATTGCGCTAATACCGCTTTTAAACGTTTTTCAAAATCACCACGATATTTGGTTCCCGCTAATAATGCGCCGAGATCCAATGCATATACCGTGCTTCTGGATAAAGGTTCAGGCGCTTGTCCTTCCACAATTAATCGTGCCAAACCTTCAGCGATGGCTGTTTTACCAACACCGGCTTCGCCCACCAATAAGGGATTATTTTTCCGGCGACGACAAAGAATTTGAGCCGTACGCAAGACTTCTTCTTCACGACCAATCAGTGGATCAATATGACCTAGTTTTGCTTGAATATTTAAATTAGAGGTATAGCTCTCTAAAGGGCTCTTACCTGTCGCTCCACCGCCTTCACCACTGTCCTCTTCTTCTTGTGAGGATGATTGCTCATTATCGGTATCTTCATTTTGTTGAATCTTGGAGATGCCATGTGAAATATAATTAACGATATCCAAACGACTCACGTTTTCACGTTTTAAAAAATAGACGGCTTGGCTTTCTTGTTCGCTAAAAATAGCCGCCAGCACATTGGCACCCGTCACTTCCGCTTTGCCTGACGATTGTACGTGGAAAACAGCACGTTGTAACACGCGCTGAAACCCCAACGTGGGCTGTGTTTCTTTTTCTTGATCGTTGTCAGAGATGATCGGAGTGGTTTCTTCGATAAACTCCATCAGCTCTGCTTGCAAACGTACCGTATTGGCACCACAGGCACGCAACACAGCCGCTGCTGAAGGATTATCCAGCAAAGCCAATAACAAATGTTCAACGGTCATGAATTCATGACGTTTTTCTCGAGCTTCCTTGAAAGCGAGGTTGAGAGTAAACTCTAATTCTTTGCTCAACATATCGGCGTCCCTCACTATAATCTGATGCGGTGCGCGACCTGAAATCGCACGTACCGTTAAGAAGAATCGCGGTTTTCCCTCTTAACAATCTTTCCTCGTGTAAAGCTTTTATGCCTCTTCCATTTGACACAGCAGCGGATGTTGATATTGCCGCGCGTACCCCATCACTTGCGTGACTTTTGTTTCGGCAACATCGAACGTATAAACGCCACAAATCCCTTTTCCACGCGTATGCACTTCTAACATGACACGCGTTGCTTTTTCACGGTTCATATTAAAAAACAACTGCAACACTTCAACAACAAATTCCATTGGGGTGAAATCATCGTTCAGCAATGCCACTCTAAACAGCGGAGGTCGCTTCATGTGTGGCTGAGCCGTCTTTGCTTTTGTTAAGGCTTCCGTCTTTGCTCTCACACAACACCTTTTGTACACATACTTTTTTACCCCTTCTAATTCAAATCTTAGTACTTTTTTAAGAATTTTGCAGCATATTTTTGCATAAATATCAACAATAAATTCAAAAGCGATCAAGTTGCATCCCAATGAGCATTTCTCGTTCATTCCGCTACGATAAAAAGGCGCAGGACGGGGTATGGACAATCATGCCTTTTTGAGTTATCGTAGCAACGATGAAAGCGCATCGTAGCGTTTTAATAGCGTACATTTAATGATGAATGTGTTTGATTTTTAAGAGGGATGTGGTATGGCAACTGGAATTGTAAAGTGGTTCAATAATGCAAAGGGTTATGGTTTTATTTGCTCCAACGAAGGTGGCGATGATGTGTTTGCACACTTTTCAGCCATTACGATGAGTGGATACAAAACTTTAAAAGCCGGACAAGTCGTTGAGTTTGAAATTAGCCAAGGTCCCAAAGGACTACACGCTGTCGACATTCGTTCCGAAGAAGGCGCTGCTGACGATATGAGCGCTGCACCTGTTCATCAACATACCACAGATGTCTCTCGTCCTTACGCCAGACAAGAAGCTGAACTTGAGCTGGTCGATTAATGTATAAACGAGATAGGAGCATGAGATGTCTTGTGCTCCCTTCCTCATGATTGCCCAGTCTTCTCCATTTCTTTCATCTCAATCCACATGCCATTTAAAATGCCAAACAAGCATGCAAAGCCTAAACCTAAAACCCAACTAAAATACCACATGTGATGCTCCTAGTATGCATTGTCTGCATTTTCATTAATGGTTTCAACTGTGATTTTCCCACGTAAAACACGATAAACCCACGTTGTGTAGATCAAAATAAGCGGAATAAAAATAGCAGTGGCAATCAACATGACCACTAAGGTCAACGGACTGCTTGATGCATTCCATACCAACAAACTTTGCGTTGCATGACTTGAAGAAGGCAGCAAAAAGGGAAACAAGCTGACCCCCACCGTTGCGACCAAACCAAAGACCGCCAATGAACTGGTGATAAAAGCCAAACCCGCTTTATTTATCTTTAAATGAATCGCTGTCATGATGAGTCCCACATACGCAATGATCGGCGCACTCAACATCCAGGGATACGTCACATAATTTTGCAGCCATGCACCACTCACCTGAAGTACTTGATAGTTAGCCATCAATGGCTTGGACGGACCACTCGTATCAAATACACCATCCATCAAATAGCCTGGCATGATGTTAAGCCACACGCCCACCGCTGAAAATGAAATCAGCAACAATGCAATACTACACATTCCCACACAACGCGCTCGCCTTGCAATGTCTTGTGTGGTCTTAAGATGAATATACGCCGCCCCTTGCATGATAAACATCAATACACTGATCACACCAAAGATGAGTGTAAATGGCGTAAATAACTGCCAAAAAGAACCAGTATAAAATACCCGTAAGGTTTCATCAAATGAAAAAGGAATGCCCAAAAACAAATTACCCATCGCCACACCAAACACCAACGTTGTAATGATTCCCGCCACCGATAACAACGTATCCCATGTCGTGCGCCATCGCATCGAAGGCATTTTGCTGCGATATTTAAATGCAACAGGACGAATGATCAACGAAGCCAATACCAAAAACATCGCTAGATAAAAACTAGAAAACACCGTGGCATACAACGCTGGCCACGCTGCAAAAATAGAACCTGCACCTAAAATTAACCAAACCTGATTGCCTTCCCACACCGGTGCAACACTATTGATTAAAATACGGCGTTGCATATCAGTCTTTGCCACCCAAGGCAGTAAAATGGCCATGCCCAGATCAAATCCATCCATGATGGCAAAGCCAATCAACAAGACACCAAGCAGTCCCCACCAAATCAAGCGCAATAGTTCATAATCAAGGATCATCTGATTACTCCCCTTGTTGTACTGTTTTGTCCGGCCCCAGTTTTACGTATTTCACCATCAATAACAGATCCACAACCGCTAAAATACTATAAAACACCACAAATCCAATCGTGGTCGCTAACACCTGTCCACCACTGACACTTGAAGCGGCTAAAAAGGTAGGCAAAATACCATCAATGGCCCAGGGTTGTCGTCCATACTCCGCCACAATCCACCCGACTTCTACCGCCACCCACGGCAATGGCAAACTCCATACACAAATCCGTAAAAACCACGGACGTTGCGTGAATAATTGTCTGGCGCTTAAATAAAACGCATATAAAAACAAGGCCAAAAAGAACAAGCCCAAACCAACCATCACCCGAAACGCCCAAAACAATGATGCCACATCCGGAACGGTATCATTGGCAGCTTGTTTAATTTGCGCTTCGGTTGCTTGACTGGGATCATCAATATATCGTTTTAACAGTAATGCATAACCCAAATGCTGCCCTTGTTGCTCTAAATACGCACGCGCCTGTGTATTGCTTCGATCGTCGCGATACGCTTGCAAAGCGGCATACACTTTCATGCCTTGTCTGATCTTGTCTTCCGCGCTCACCACCAGTTCTTTAATGCCCATCACTTCACCATCGATCGATCGCGTAGCTATCAATCCTAACAACCAGGGAATTTGCACTTCATAATCTGTGCGCATTTCTTTTTGATTGGGCAAACCAATCAATGTTAATGGTGCTGGCGCAGGATGTGTTTCCCATAATGCTTCAATGGCGGCAATCTTCATTTTTTGATCTTCTGTGGCGGTATAACCACTTTCATCGCCCAACACAATCACACACAATGCCGATGCCAAACCAAAGCTGGCAGCCACTGCCATGGAACGCTTCGCAAAATCCACATGTCGATTTCTTAATAAATAAAACGCGCTAATAGACAATACAAACATCGCGCCCGTCACATAACCAGCGCTAATGGTGTGTACAAATTTTGCTTGTGCCACTGGATTAAAGACCACCTCATAAAAAGAGGATAATTCCATGCGCATGGTATCTGGATTAAAAATAGCGCCCACCGGATTTTGCATCCAACCATTGGCAATTAAAATCCATAACGCAGAAAAATTGGTCGCAATCGCCAATAACCAAGTCACGCTTAAATGACCTAATTTAGACAAACGATTCCAGCCAAAAAAGAACAGTCCAATAAATGTCGCCTCCAAAAAGAACGCCATTAACCCTTCAATGGCAAGCAGTGATCCAAATACATCGCCGACATAATGCGAGTAATATGCCCAATTGGTGCCGAATTGGAACTCCATGGTGATCCCCGTTGCCACCCCCATCGCAAAGTTGATGCCAAATAATATGCCCCAAA
>Ga0302309_10002579_pt1 | contig 14902 bp, 14 predicted proteins | sample III_Palsa_N1_1_FD_200453 | JGI IMG/M metagenome (GOLD analysis project Ga0302309, IMG submission 200453) | Peat permafrost microbial communities from Stordalen Mire near Abisko, Sweden - III_Palsa_N1_1 | ecosystem: Environmental > Terrestrial > Soil > Palsa > Peat permafrost | place: Sweden... | reverse complement strand
GGATTTAGGCAATGCGGTAGCGGGAAACATCAACAAACAATTGAACTTTGTTGCTGCTAATGCGGAAATTGAAAAGCTGTCCATTACTATTTCAGCCGCTTTGCTTGCTGCTAAAAAGCCATTAATCGTTGCAGGAACAAGCCTTTATAACGAAGCCATTATCCAGGCCGCTGCCAATATAGCCTATGCGCTTAAAGACCGGGGAAAGGATGCCGGGCTTATTTATATACTTCCTGAAGCTAATTCCATAGGATCGGTTATGCTTGCGGATCAATATTTAGACGACGCTTTCAAACAAGCGGGTCCGGATGAAGCCAAATCAATTATCATCCTTGAAAACGATCTGTATCAACGAATGGATAAAAAGAATACGGATGATTTTTTACAATTTTTTACAAATGTCATTACGCTCGGTTACCTGGAAAATGATACCACCCGGAATTCAACGTTAATACTGCCAGCCGGAACATTTGCGGAAGCCGATGGAACCGTCATTAACAATGAAGGCAGGGCGCAACGTTTTTACCAGGTTCATGTGCCTGAAAATGATGTTAAGAGCAGTTGGAAGTGGCTTGCTGAAACGATGACTGACAGTCATCAATCAACTGCAATTCACCTGGATGAAGTTGTAGAGCGCCTTATAAATGATTTTCCGGAATTGCAGGCTATGAAGTCCGTAGCGCCTGCTGCAGGTTTCAGGGAGGATACACAGAAGATACCACGCTCCCCGCAACGATACAGTGGCAGGACAGCGATGTATGCGGATAAAAATGTAAGCGAGCCAAGGCCACCTGCTGATCCCGATTCTGCGCTTTCATTTACTATGGAAGGATATATTGGCATACCCCCGCCTGCTTTAACACCATTTTACTGGTCACCCGGATGGAATTCCGTACAGGCCATCAATAAATACCAGATAGAAGTGGGCGGTGAGTTGCATGGCGGCAATCCGGGTAAGCGCCTTTTTGAGCCTGCCGAAAAAAGCAAAGCTGATTATTTTAATAGGATACCGACCGCGTTTTCTCCAAAGGCAGGCGAATGGCTGGTACTGCCGCTTTATCATATTTTCGGGTCTGATGAACTGAGCGCCCAAAGCCCCGCTGTAGCGGAAAGGGTACCACAGCCCTATATTGCATTAAATTACTCGGATGCCATAAAGGCGGGTATCGGAGAGGGTGCCGTAATAGAAATCCTGTTAAACGGAAACAAAAAATGGCTCCCCGTTAAATTAAATATTGGCCTGCCGGAGGGCGCAGCCGGACTGCCAAAAGGACTACAGGAAACCGCCGGAATAGCATTCCCTTTTTTTACAACACTAAAAATAGCTGGCAATGATTGATATTCTGCTACATATCGCATTGGTTATTGGTATTATGCTCGCGCTGGTGATGATCGCCGCCGGGCTGATCTGGCTGGAAAGAAGAACGCTGGCCCTATGGCAGGATCGATACGGGCCAAATCGGACAGGTCTTTTCGGAACGCTTCAGGTAGTGGCGGACATGATTAAGATATTTTTTAAGGAGGATTGGATACCCCCGTTTGCCGATAAAAAGGTGTTTGTTGTTGCGCCAGCCATTTTGATGATCACGATTTTGCTGAGCTTTGCCGTCGTTCCCTTTACACCGGAAATAGGGGTTGTAAACCTGAATATCGGGCTTTTGTTTTTCCTGGGTATGTCTTCCTTCGGAGCCTATAGTATTGTGCTTGCCGGATGGTCCTCCAATAATAAATATTCACTGATCGGGGCGGTACGCGCAGCATCGCAGATGATCTCTTATGAAGTATTCATGGGCCTGTCCCTGATGGGCGTGGTCATGCTTTCAGGCTCCTTCAATATGCGTGATATCGTGATGGCGCAGCAGGGCAGATGGTTCTTTATCCCGCAATTTTTAGGGTTTATTATATTTTTTATTGCCAGTATCGCAGAAACACGCCGTCTGCCCTTTGACATTCCGGAAGCGGAAAGTGAACTGGTAGCCGGTTATCATTCGGAATACTCCGGGATGAAATTCGGGATGTTCTTTGTCGGGGAATATTTAGGCATCACGCTGATCTCTGCCATGACCACAACGCTATTTTTTGGCGGCTGGCTGGGACCCGCTTTTTTGCCGCCAATCGTTTGGTTCCTGATCAAGATGTTTGCATTCATCCTGTTCTTTATCTTATTAAGAGCCTCGTTACCAAGGCCCAGGTCGGATCAATTGATGGCATTAGGCTGGAAAATCCTTTTTCCGCTTTCCATGCTCAATGTTTTGGTAACCGGCGCGCTTGTTCTCTATTTTAAATCATAAGGTCATTAATCATGTTCAGCATTTTAAGATCAATCTGGCTCACTTTCTTACACATGTTCCATAAAAGGGTCACGGTTGAATATCCGGAAAAAAAGAACTATTTGCCGCCGCGGCACCGGGGCAGGATCGTGCTTACCCGCGATCCCGACAACCAGGAACGCTGTGTGGGCTGTTACTTATGCGCTGTCGCCTGCCCGGTGGATTGTATCTCACTGCAGGCAACTGAAGATGAAAATGGCCGGAGATCGGCAGAGTTTTTCCGGATCAATTTTTCCCGGTGCATTTTATGCGGCTATTGTGAAGAAGCCTGTCCCACTGATGCGATACAGCTTATTCCGGACTTTGAAATGGCCGAATATAACCGGCAAAACCTGGTATATGAAAAGGAAGACCTGCTCATTGACGGTCAGGGAAAATTTCCCGGCTATAACTTCTTCCTGCATGCCGGGGTAGATGCCGGGGTTAAAGCAAAAGGAGAAGGAAATGATGAGGAGAAACCTATAGATGTTAAAAAATTAATGCCATGAATATCATATTCTATATCGCATCTGCGCTGGCGGTCTTTTCTACCATAAAAGTCGTCACCGGAAAAATTGCCATTCATTGCTTGCTGTACCTGATCGCGTCGCTATTAGCTATCGCAGTCGTTCTATTTATATTGGGCGCCCCCTTTATAGCGGCACTGGAAGTAATCATTTATGCGGGTGCCATTATGGTACTATTTGTTTTTGTCATGATGATGTTGAATCTTGGTCAGGCCAGTGAAAAAACAGAAAGTGGATTACTAAATAAAAAAATGTGGATAGGCCCTTCGGCCATTTCCCTGATCCTTCTTGGAGAAATGATCTACGTGCTACTAAGCCAACGGGCTACGCCACTGACCTTAAATATCATAACCCCTGCCGCGGTCGGTCAGTTGCTGTTCACAAAATACCTGTTGGTGGTAGAACTGGCTGCATTCCTGCTGATGGCTGGAATTCTGGGTGCCTACCACTTGGGGGAGAAGAAGAAGCTGGTTTACCACAGGTTTTTGAAGAAAGGAAATGATATCACATGAATATTCAATTGGAACAGGGTATGCTGCTGGCTGCAGTTTTGTTTTTAACAGGACTAACCGGATTGCTGGTACGGAGAAATATCATATTTATGCTGATGTCAGTGGAGGTGATGTTAAACGCTGCCGGCCTGGCCTTTATCGTGGCAGGCTCTGCCTGGGGCAAAGCTGACGGACAGGTGATGTTCATCTTTATTTTAACCATGGCAGCGGCAGAGGTTGCTGTGGGGCTGGCCTTAATTATTCAAATGTTTGCCAAATTCAAGTCGGCAGACACAAACAGGGCCAATACAATGAACGGATAAAAAGAAAATGGGTAGCATGAAAGAGTTCCTTTGGTTAATCGTGGCTTTGCCTTTTGCCGGATCATTGATCCTGGTCATTGCCGGTAAGAAATTACCCCGGCTTGCCTGCGCTTTTGTCGGTGTAGGATCGGTTTCGTTATCGGCTATAGTAACATTGCTGGTATGTATCAGTTTTTTGCGTGGCAACCCTGGCGGAACGCCTTATGTTGAATCCATCTGGCAATGGATGAATGTTGATGGCTTGTCGCCTGATATCGCGTTTCATCTGGATGCCGTTTCGTTAGCCTTTATATTTGTTGTGACATTTGTCGGTGCGTTGATCCACCTGTATTCCGCCCAGTTTATGTGGAAAGATGAAGGGTTCGCCCGTTTCTTTATTTATATGAACTTATTTGTCGGTTTCATGTTGACACTGGTTTTAGCAGATAATATGCTGCTGCTTTACCTGGGCTGGGAAGGCGTGGGCTTATGCAGCTTTCTGCTCATTGGCTTTTGGTACGGAGACCCTGCTAATGGCTATGCTGCAAGAAAAGCGTTTATTGTTACCCGTGTGGGAGATTTTGCGATGACCATCGGCCTTTTCGTTCTTTTTATAAATTTTCATACGCTGAATATCCAGGCTATTTTAACTGCTGCACCCACTACCTGGGCGGTAGGTTCAGGAATAGCTTTAACAACGGCTTTGCTTTTACTGGGAGGGGCGTTGGGAAAATCTGCACAATTGCCATTACAAACCTGGCTGCCTGATGCGATGGCCGGGCCTTCGCCTGTTTCCGCATTGATACATTCGGCTACGATGGTAACTGCCGGCGTATACCTGATCGCCAGAACACACGTATTATTTGAACTGGCGCCGGTAGCGCAAACAACAGTCGCTATCATAGGCGCCATAACTCTGCTGGTTGCGGGACTGGCTGCTTTAAATCAACACGATATTAAAAGAGTATTGGCCTATTCCACCATTTCACAGATCGGGTACATGTTTCTGGCCCTGGGGGTCGGCGCATGGTCTGCAGCTATTTTTCATTTTATGATTCATGCCTTCTTCAAGGCACTCCTGTTCCTCGGCGCTGGTGTAGTGATATGGTCGCTGGATGAAGAGCACAATATGTTCAAAATGGGCGGTCTTTGGAAAAAGCTTCCGGTCACGTTCTGGACTTTTTTGATTGGCGCGGCATCCTTATCGGCACTGCCGTTGATAACAGCCGGGTTTTATAGTAAAGATAAGATCTTATGGTTGTCGTATGCCAGTGACAAAGGCTCTGTATGGTTATGGCTGGCCGGATTGGCCGGTGCGTTCCTGACAGCGCTTTATGCTTTCAGAATGGTGTTGCTGACTTTTTTCGGTGACGTAAAAAAAGAACCGTCGCAGCGTCCCGGATTAATGATGACCATTCCGCTGATCGTATTAAGTATTTTGTCCATCATCGGCGGTTTTATAGAACTGCCGGGTGATATGGGACATTTTACAATGTTTTCAGACTTTATTGAAAAAACATTGCCGGCAACCTTAGTAAATATATCCGGCCATTATACAGAATTACTATTTCAACTGATCAGTGGACTGGTTGCTGTTGCCGGTATCGGTACCGCTTATGTTTTTTATTATAACAAGGCGTTCCCCGCAGCTGAACCTCAGCGCAATGCGGTTCAGAATTTTTTCTACAAGGGATGGGACTTTGACCTGTTATATGATACATTAATTGTACGGCCGGTCGTTTTTTTAGCGCAAATGGATAAAAATGATGTCATTGATCGGTTTTACAACGGCTTGGCTTCATTGGCGCTGTGGTTTAATAAACTATTGAGCGCCACACAAAATGGCATGGTGCGCAGGTATGCTATTGTTCTGGCCATCGGGGCCATTATTACATTAACCATAATATTATATTTATGATACTGGCCGGACTGATCGTTTTATTAATTGGATGCGGGATGCTGGCATGGCTGGCAGGTCGCTGGAATAATATCCTGCCAAGGATTATCAGTCTTGTCGGGATTTCCGTCCAGCTTTTAGTAGTGGTCTGGCTATGGCTGGCTCATCAGCGGGGATCAGCGTCCGCCTTATGGATCATGAGCTATACACATTCCTGGATTCCAGCTTTTGGTATACAGATTAAGCTGGCTGTTGATGGATTAAGTTTACTGATGCTTGCGCTTACTTCGTTTCTGGGCATACTTTCCGTCCTGACTTCCTGGAAAGAAGTTAATAAACGAGTCGGTTTTTTTCATTTTAACCTGCTGTTTGTGCTGGCCGGTATTACCGGGGTATTTGTATCGCTGGATCTTTTCCTCTTTTATTTTTCCTGGGAAGTGATGCTGATCCCGATGTATTTTCTCATCAGTATATGGGGAAACGAGAACCGCACCTATGCGGCTTATAAATTCTTTCTGTTTACCCAGGGAAGCGGGCTGCTAATGTTTCTTTCCATATTGGGATTGTACCTGGTTCACGGGCATAATACGGGCGTGTTTACTTTTGACTACGAGCAGTTATTAAGCACGGTCATGGCACCCCAAACTGCTTTCCTGCTGATGCTCGGATTTGTAGTAGCTTTCATTGTCAAGCTGTCAACCGTGCCTTTTCACTCCTGGTTGCCGGATGCGCATACACAAGCCCCTACGGCAGGCAGTGTCATTCTTGCAGGCCTGCTGTTAAAGACCGGGGCATACGGATTGATCCGTTTTGTATTACCCTTATTCCCGCAGGCATCGCACCAATTCGCACCAGTAGCCATGCTATTGGGTGTTATCAGTATTTTATATGGTGCGAAGCTGGCATTTGCGCAGACAGACCTTAAGCGCCTGATAGCTTATATCAGTGTGAGCCATATGGGATTTATTTTATTGGGGATCTATGCGTTTAATGAAATGGCCATGCAGGGGGTAGTCATGCAAATGGTCGCGCACGGCATCAGTACCGGCGCGCTGTTCATAATTGCCGGCACGCTGCACGAGCGTATTCAAACCCGCGACATCGGTCAGATGGGCGGTCTTTGGGCAAGGATACCCAAAATGGGCGCCATGGGGCTCGTCTTTGTGATGGCTTCGCTTGGCTTGCCCGGACTGGGAAACTTTGTGGCGGAATTTCTGATACTTGCCGGTTCATTCATGGCTAATAAAACACTCACTATTTTAGCGACACTGGGATTGGTCGCCGCTACCATTTACTCGCTGCGTATCATGCAAAAAGTATTTTACGGAAAAGAACAAAAGCAATGGACGATCGCTGATTTCAGCATCCGGGAAATGGGAATAATGATGTCCCTGGTCATCGCGCTCTTATGGCTGGGATTATTCCCTTCAGCGGTATTAACCGTTTCCAGGGCCTCGGTTCTTAAGGTTATCGAAAGCGTCGATGGAAGGGGCAAAACTCAAATGGGTAAAGCCGATATGAACCAGCGGAAAACTGTCCATCAAACCATAACAATAACCAGTGAAAATGAACAGGGTCAGCATTGGAAAATCAATACTAAAAACTCAAATTGAAAATGTCAGCAGAAGATATAAGGAGTTTACTGCCTATGGTTATATTAGCCGGCGGCATATTGCTTACCCTGATCGTGGTAGCGATAAAGCGCAACCATGAACTGGCCTTTGTAACCACCGCGCTAATCCTTTTAGCCGCCATCGTTGCTGCTTTGTTACATCTGGATGAAAAACCGCACGCCATAGGAGCGATTATTATTATTGACCGTATTGGCTTATACTACCAGATACTCCTATTGTCGGCGACTTTGGCAATCAGCATCTTTAGTTACATTAGTATCCATCGTTTATTTCCTGATAAGCGAAAAGAGGAATATTATTTATTATTAATGCTGGCTACACTGGGCTCTTGTATGATGGTCGTAAGCACCCATTTTATCTCTTTTTTTGTAAGCATAGAAATATTGACTATTTCCTTGTACACCCTAATCAGCTACTACAGGGAACAGGCAAAAGCGATAGAAGCAGGACTGAAATATTTAGTGCTTGCGGCCATGTCCTCTGCCTTTTTATTATTCGGGATGGCGCTCATCTTTGCGGCATCCGGGGAAATGTCTTTTAGTGGTTTGTCTGCTATTACCGCTGCCATGAGCGGCAGTGCGACTATGATGCTGGTGGTGGGGACCGGTCTGATGATCGTGGGAATAGGGTTCAAATTAGCTTTGGTTCCTTTCCACATGTGGGCGCCGGATGTTTATGAGGGGGCGTCATCCCCTGTATCGGCCTTTATTGCAACGGTTTCTAAAGGTGGGGTAGTGGCATTCCTGCTTCATTTTTTTATGATGGCTGATCTTTACCGGTATCCTAAAGTCATGCTGGCGTTTATGGTTATTGCAGTGCTGTCGATGCTCATGGGTAACTTGCTGGCCCTGATGCAAAATAATGTGAAAAGGATGCTGGCTTATTCTTCAATAGCCCACCTGGGTTATTTACTGGTCGCTTTTATTGCCGGAAAGGGAATGGGGGTACAGGCGGCTACCTTCTATATCACCGTTTACGTGATAACAATTATCGGCGCTTTTGGCATCATCACGGTGATTTCGCCGTCAGATAGTGAAGCCACAGACCTCGAGGCGTATAAAGGATTGTTTTGGAGACGGCCTTTTCTTGCAGCGCTGTTCACCATTTTCCTGCTCTCCCTGGCAGGCATCCCGCTTACAGCCGGGTTTATTGGCAAATATTTTCTGTTAACGGCCGGATTGGGAAGCGCCCAATGGATGCTAGCATTTGTTTTGGTGGCAAGCAGTGTTATCGGCTTGTTCTATTACCTCCGCGTAATTGTTGCCATGATGAAACAGGAAGAGGATAACCTTTCCGCTTCAAAGTCTCCTTTGGCCGCGCCAATCGGTGGGATCATAGCACTTAGTTTATTGGCGCTTTTAATCATCGGACTGGGCGTTTATCCGGGCTGGTTAATTGAAATGGTAAAAAGTCTATGATTAATAAAGCCACTAACCGGTAAAAGTTAGTGGCCACATCAGGCGATCGTAGATCATCTCAATAGTTATGGCTGGGCGATCTCTAAAACTATCCTGCCGCTGATATCTCCTTTTTTCATATCATCAAATACGGAATTAATATTTTCGAGTTTTGCAGCGTGAACCGTGGTTTTTACTTTTCCTTCCAGGGCGAAAGAAATCGCTTCCTCCATATCCTTCCGGGTTCCGACTATGGAGCCCCTGATGGTCGTGCCGTTAATCACGGTATCAAAGATTGGCAAGTCGAAACTTCCTGCAGGTAGACCGTTAAGCGCAAGTATTCCTTTGCGCCGGAGCGCGCCTAAGCCTTGTTTAAAGGCTATCGGCGATGGTGCCGTAACCAAGACACCATGCATGCCGCCTGTTTCTTTTTTAAGAAATTCGCCCGGATCATGTTCTTTTGCATTTACCGTCAAATCGGCACCCAGACTTTTCGCCAGAGCCAGTTTATCGTCGGCGATGTCAATAGCAGCTACATGCAATCCCATTGCTTTCGCATATTGGACTGCCAGGTGGCCAAGTCCACCAATACCGGAAATTGCAATCCATTCACCGGGTTTAGCCTCTGTTTGTTTAATGCCTTTATAAACGGTCACGCCCGCGCAAATAATCGGGGCCATTTCTGTAAAATTTATGTTGGCAGGAAAATGGGCAACATACCTGGAATCTGCGACGACATATTCTGCAAACCCGCCGTCTACACTATAGCCTCCGTTCTGCTGTGTCTCACATAACGTTTCCCAGCCGGTATAGCAGTAGTCACAGCATCCGCAGGCGCTGTATAACCAAGGCACGCCTACAATGTCGCCTTCCTTTATTTTTTGTACGCCGTGCCCTAAAGCAACCACGTAACCTAGTGCCTCATGTCCCGGGATCAACGGCATTTTGGGTTTTGCAGGCCAATCGCCCTGGCAGGCGTGTAAATCGGTATGACACACACCGCAGGCGATTACCTTAACTAGTATTTGATTTTCACCTGGTTCTTTCACCGGTATTTCTTCAATTTGCAAAGGTTGTCCGAAATTATGGATAACTGCTGCCTTCATTTTTTTAGGTATCATATCAGATGGTTTTAATTGTATAATTTAATTTAAAACGGCGGCCTTTTCAGGCGGTAAATACTGCTTACCGGATAAGCTGATCTCTCTTACTGTATTGCTTTTATATTCATATGGAATTCAACACTCAGCTCATCTTTGGTTTTGATCATCCCGCCTAATTTTCGCGGCGGGACAAGGTTAAAATCGGAAAAGTTGATCACACGCGATCCCAGTAGGTGAATCGTTTTCTGATCATCCCGGTTAATTTGATAATTGATCTCAAAGCGTTTACTAACGCCCGCGATTTCAATATCTACCAGGCCTGTTATCATTTCCGGTTGTGCGTTCAAATCAGGGAACTTGTTTAAAGACAAAAACCGAATATGAAGCGCAGGGAACTGTTTCTCTTTTAAGGTCTTCTGAAGCTGTTTGGTCATACCCGAATTGTGACAATCAAAGCTGCTGATGTTAAGCCCGATACTTCCGGACAAACTAACCTCTTTATTGCTTTTGCTCTTACTGATGAATAACGTATCCGTCCGGTCATAAGCGGGAACGACACAAGAGAATTTATTAATATTTGTACTGCCGTTAACACTCAGGTTACTGTTCTGGCTTACCACCCATTTTATGCGCGGCGCTTCATAACCTGACTGCCCCTGTAACACAAAACCGGTAACGGAAAGGTACAGCATCAATAACCACAACGAATTTTTATATAGCATGGGTTGAACTTTATCAGGGGTTAACTTTAGCGAATACCAGCCCTGCAATTATGGCCTGTGCAAGCCCATACAAAAACCAACTTATGACCATAATTACGTTGATATCAAGTGAACTGAAGGAAATCCACATGACGGGTAAAAGTGCGATGATCGAATAAACAAACCCGAACTCTAAGCCCCGCATGATAAATGTGCCCTTAAACAATGTTTTAAACCTGTCCCAAAACCACGATAAGGCAAAGCTGATGATAAATGCGTGCATGTAAAACAATACATCCCTGCTACCATCGGAGTTGAATAATGGGTTATTATAGTCTACAAACAGGGCAGGAAAATACCGTACACCCAGGAACAGGCCACCATAGCTTAGTATAAATAATACGCAGCCCGCAATTAATCCTGTGATCAATATTTTTTTCATTTTAAATAGCTTAGCAACAGATGGTTAAAAACAAAAATCAGAACCCGATGGAAGCTTCAAGGACAGCACCGTGAAAGTTTCCTCCGTTAAGTATATTGTTAGACGGATAACCTTCATAATTCTGGTTGACATATTCCGCTTTTGCCATGATGTTTTTAGTGATAAACCATCCCAGTGAACCCGCTTCGCGGTTAACGGTAATATTTGAGGTATAACCCTGAAGTAAAGCAGTTACGGTATTGTAACGGAAGCCGACCCAGAAGTTTTCTTTACCCTGGGGAAACCGATAAATCAGATCGGCAGCATATTGATTAGCCTGCCTGTTGGTGGTTTCTGTAATGGCTCTGCCATGCGCATCCTCAATAGTCCCGAAAAATTCAAGCCCCTGGTATTTCAAAAATAGGTTCCCCATGTAGGTATGTAATTCTTCCGTGAATCCGGGGTTTAATCTTCCTGAAAATGGACTATAATCATTTTCATCGCTAAGGACTGTGCCATTTGCAATAGCCTGGTTTTCCATCACATTAAAATAATGTGATCCTGTACGGTCACCGCCAAATAGCGTATTACTGTTGTCGCTGTTAACGGTATAAAATGAGCCGGTTACCCTAAACCTGAAGTCTTGATTAATCTGTTTATCAAAGCCGATTTTTCCATGAAAGGCAGGATCATATTTATTGGGCTGTCTCGTTGCTGAGTCGATCTTGGTACTTGCAACAACGACAGGATCAAGTTCACCATTTGATATACCACCCATCAAAAATAAACCGGATTTATTATGATAGTAAATTTCGGCGCCGATTTCTGTATCGAATTCATCCATTATGTAATTTTCCACGAATGGATTGTACATGGTATTACCGCCATCAGATCGTCTATAGTGCTGGTCGCCATAGTCGATGTCGTTCTGACCTATTTTAATGGTAACACTTTTCATGATGTTATTAATAACATCACTATGAAGGAATAATAGTTTATCAAATTGTATATATCCGCCTTTTACCCAGGTATCCTCGTGATGCCTGGTGGCAAGATAGATCGTTAAATTCATCCGGATTCCGTCTGCTAGCTGGGCGTCAACATTCAGGTTCGCCATAGGCAGATCAAACCCGTTAGTTAGCTTTTCAAGGCTATTAACATTACCGGTAAAGCCGGGTTCTGTCATAGGTGTTGCGGTATTAAAATTCCGCAACCCCTGAAATTCCATTTCAAAATTTCCGCCAACCTTCACTTTTAATCCGGTGAACGGGATAGTATCTGTTTTACTGGTTTCAAACATGTTTACGCCCAGTTGGTTATTAGGACGAAAAAATTGTAGTTGTTCCTGCTGTGCTTTTACAATACTGGTGACCAGGCAAAAAAGCAGGATAAGTTTTATTTTCATGATATGTTTATTAAGATGATTTGAATTAAATGGCTGAGTCCTTTTTATAAACCAGCGTAAAATCGAGTGTAATGGCATCGCCCGTGGTCATGGCGCCAAGCATAAATTTTGGTGGCTTAACCGCATAATCGGTCATGTTCAATTTCTCTGAACCCGTGCAGGTGATAGTTGCATCCTTGTTAATCACGCAGTAAACATCCATGGAAACCTCTTTGGTAACACCTGCAATGGTGAGGTTACCCAGTGCCTTGATGAGGAACCTGTTATCTTTTTCCGGCGATACAGTTGCTGATATAAGTTTATAATCAATGTCCTTATATTCCTTTGTCTTTAGCGCCTTATAGGCGTTCTTATTTAATCCGCTTTCACTTCCTTTAAGATTGGCTACGGCAAGCGAAAACGTTAACGATCTAATAGCAGAAAGCTGACCGGCATTTCCGGGTTTAAAACTGAAATTGGCATCGCCGGCAAATGTCTTTGCATCCATGCTCCAGCTATGAAGGGTTGATGTTCCCGACAATTTCATGTCAATGTCTTTGGAATCATTAATTTTGTAAATCGATTGGGCGTGCAGCATGCTGCTAAATCCCATGATACAAATCACTGTAAGTATCAAGGCTTGTTTGAAATTCTTTTTCATAGGAATGTGTATTGTTAGTTAATTATTTGTTTTTGTGTATTGCAAAATTATGGGTAATGGGGGTTGGAATAAATGATGCTGCTTATTACAGGGAATGATATACATCACTTATTCGCCTCAGGAATGAGGTAGGATTCGATATTGTTGATGCAAAGAGTAAAGCGTAGAAAAATAAATCCCGCATTCGTTTAGTAAGTCACCTGTTATAATGTTAAAAAAAGTACTGCCTGGCGGAATACAGCATTAAAAGTTGATACCAAAAGGAAAGACATATTGACGATGGGCATCTCCTTAAATAAACCGGTAAGATGAATTTTTTAAAATACGGGCAGCGGTTCCTCTGTAGTTGAATAAGGAAAAATCAGTAATGGTTTTGCAGGATGGTCTGCCATTTTCTTAATAATGCTGCCCTCTGTTAATTTTTGAAATAGGTTTTGTTTCCGGTGAACCAAAACTACCATGTCTATTTCAACATGCTGGGATAGCCATCTAAGGCTGTTACCCACACTTCGGCTTTTTATTGCTTTATAAAGGATTTTTGGATTGTGTATTTTAATTACCTCCGGTTCAAAGAGTTTTTTTATTGAATTTTCTTGTTCCCGAATAGTCGCATGATCGTCAGAAACATTGGTAATTAAAATCTCGGATTCAGAATACTTGGCCAGCGTAGATAAAGAATGTAGCACATCGATATCTGTTTCTGTCATGTCTGTAGCAAAAGCTATCGTTTTATAATCCTTAAAACGGACCTGGTACGGTATGATCAAAATAGGAAAATTCGCTTTTTCAATGATATCTCTAGTGTGGTTTCCTGAAAAAAGCGTAGTTAAATAACCGGCACTATGCACACTTATAATAGCCATAAAAATGTTATTTTTTGCGGCTAATTCATTGATAATATCGGTTACTAACCCCTCTTCACTGCACTGATTTATTTCCGGGCGGAAATCATCTTTGCTGCCGGCATCAATCTGGGTCTTCAAGCGCGCTAGTAGTTCGCCGAGGTCATCAATGCTGTTTTCTTCATGTACACCCGGAGGCCAGGCAGTTGGGTCAGGGTTTTTGTCATCTGCCGGTACACCATATATATTACAAAGCAGGAGGTTCGCTTTGATCTTTTGAGCGAACTTTAACGCATAATGCGCGGAATAATCCGCATTAATGGAAAAATCAGTTAATACTAATATGGTTTTCATCGTTCCGGGTAATTTAGTCTTGCAAAATTGCCTAAACTACCTGATAGAAATAATGATCATGATCATGTTTTCAGATGAGATTGCTCATTTAGGATGGCTGAAAATCAGATTTCTTCCCGCCGGCCAGCTTTAAGTTGCTTAAAATGCGATGGGGTCAGGCCGGTAGTTCTTTTAAATTGATTAGACAGATGAGCCACATTGCAGTAATGCAATTGATAGGATATTTCCGTAAGCGAAAGTTCATTGTATACTAACAGTTCTTTTACCCGTTCTATTTTATGTTTAATGATATAATGTTCAATGGTAATGCCTTCCGTCTCCGAAAATAAGTTGGCCAGGTAGGTATAATCGTGAGCCAGTTTTTTACTCAGGTAATCCGAAAAATTGGTCTTTAAAGGTTCATCTGAATAATGGATCAATTCAACGATAACGCCTTTGATTTTTTCCATCAGGATACTTTTTTTATCATCCATCAGTTCCAGTCCGAACTTTAATAAAGCGGCCTTTAGTTCTTCTTTTTGAGGCGTAGAAATATTTTCCACGATTTCGGCGCTTCCTAACTCTACGATCAGATAGTGGTATCCCAGATTGGTCAGCACTTGCTTTACGACGATTTTGCATCGGATGCAGACCATGTTTTTGATGTGGAACTTCATAATAAACTATGCTAAATACTAGGTTACGTTAAATTTAATGACGCTTATTTTTACCTTAATCCAGTCGTTGACCAAAAGACTGCAGATTGAAAAATACAATAAGCTGCTGCCAGTAACTGCAATGGATAGCATTGTAAATCCCGGAACGTGCACCATTAAGATGCCGATAATAAACAGGCGGTCGGCAATAATTGCGTATATTAACCCGCCGATTAAATATACA
>Ga0302309_10002578_pt1 | contig 14909 bp, 7 predicted proteins | sample III_Palsa_N1_1_FD_200453 | JGI IMG/M metagenome (GOLD analysis project Ga0302309, IMG submission 200453) | Peat permafrost microbial communities from Stordalen Mire near Abisko, Sweden - III_Palsa_N1_1 | ecosystem: Environmental > Terrestrial > Soil > Palsa > Peat permafrost | place: Sweden... | reverse complement strand
TTTCGCAGAAGGGGAATAGAAAAAATACGGTCGCAATTCTCGCTTGAAAAAGAGCGCGAAGAAGCCCACCGCATGCACGAACTTGATTTAATGAAAATTAAATTCTTCACCAACGTTAGTCATGAGTTCAGGACACCGCTTTCCCTTATAATGGCGCCAGTTGATAAAATACTGAAACAAATAAGCGAACCTGAAATACAACGACAGTTGCTGCTGGTAAACCGTAATGCAAAACGCTTGTTAAACCTGGTCAACCAATTGCTTGATTTCAGAAAAATGGAATACCAGGAACTAAAGCTCCATGAAAAAAGAGGTGATATTATAGGCTTTATAAAAGATTTGGCTTATGCTTTTACTGATGTAGCAGATCAAAAGGATATCAAATTTATTTTTGATTCAGAAATCGAAACTTTTTATACAAGTTTTGATCATGATAAAATTGAGAGGATACTGTTTAATTTACTTTCAAACGCTTATAAATTTACACATGAAGGCGGCCAGGTAAGCGTATTGCTTAATTTAATGGATAAAAAACAAGCGGGCATTAAACAACTCGAGATCAGGGTAATTGATACGGGTATTGGTATTGCCCCGGATAAACTTGATAAAATATTTGAGCCGTTTTTTCAAAATGATATCCCCGGTTCTATGCTAAACCAGGGCAGTGGCATTGGCTTATCAATTACCAAAGAATTTGTTAAGCTTCATCGGGGCGAGATTTTTGTTGAAAGTGAATTTAATGAAGGCAGCTGTTTTACCATTTTATTGCCTGTTAAGCAATTGGATAAAAATATTTTTACAGACGCCCCTTTGCTGTTAGATCATTCTGAATTAACGGAAACCGAATTACAAAAAAACGGGTACCATAAAGAAAACAGGGATGGAAAGAAACCCACAGTGTTGCTTGTAGAAGATAACGATGATTTCAGGTTTTATATAAAAGACAACCTGAAAGCTGCTTTTAATATTATAGAAGCTGAAAATGGTAAAAAAGGATGGCAAAAGGCGCTTGCCTTGCATCCGAATTTGATTGTAAGTGACATTAGCATGCCCGAAATGAATGGTATTGACCTTTGCCTGAAACTGAAAGGTGATAAACGCACCTCGCATATCCCGGTAATATTATTAACCGCGTTGGTAGGCGAAGACCAGCAATTAAAAGGTTTGGAAACAGGCGCCAGTGATTATATGACCAAGCCTTTTAATTTCGAGATACTGCAATCAAAGATCAAGAACATATTAAGCCAGCAGGAATATATGCGTAAAACTTACCAAAAACAGGTGGAAGCTAATCCTACAGAAATGATTGTCGAATCTCCTGACGAGCTTTTTATAAAAAAGGTTTTGCTTTTAATCGATAACAACATTTCAAACCCTAATTTCTCTGTAGAAGAGTTAAGCAGCGAAGTATTTGTCAGCCGTTATACGCTATATAAAAAAATATTATCGATGACAGGCAAAACCCCAAACGAACTGGTACGGTCGATGCGGTTAAAAAGGGCGGCGCAGCTATTAGAAACCGGGCATTTAACTATATCGCAGATATGCCATAAAGTTGGCTTTAAAAGCCAGAAATATTTCGTAAAGTCATTTAAAGCGGAATATAATACTATACCCTCCAAGTATTTGGAAAGCTTGAATGAGGAGGTGGTAGAAGAATAGACATTACTCATGCCAGGTTAGTGATAATGAGATAAGGCTGAACCCGGATATGACTTGTCTAATACCTTGCATTCTACCCGATGGGCTTCACCCATCGTTATCAGATTACGTCCCTTCAGGACTTAAATTCATCTTCTATAGCCTGAAATCGAAGTATAATCCTCATGCCATTTGCTGCTACTTTTTGCTCATGCTGCTGCGTAACCCCAAAATCCTGTGTTCCCGTATCATTCTAATGATCATTAAGACAGCAATCACTAATTCATGAACTTACTAATTCATTAAATCACTAATTCAATAATTATAAGCCCTCCCCAATCTGTTACCCTATAGTACTATAATCTCACTTTAAAAAGTATTTGTCTGTTGAGATAGGGGCACATTTGTCAATATTTGATGGGTTTCCGGCCTTTATCGATGCTATATAATTATTTAACTGTCTGTTAAACAAATATTTAAGCGTGGTTGACATTTGTGCCCCCATTTATCCACAACAGGGCTTTAAATAGCATATAATTTTACCATCAGTATAATGAATATAAAGCAGATGTTTCTTTTCATCTGCCTGAAAATAAGCCTAAGTAGTTCGTTTACAAAATTTAGTGGAAGCAAAGGAAAGCAGTTTTATACATTTCCCCAGCCTTATTGGTTTAAGTTTCAGGTAAAATTAACCTGCCGATATTGCTGTACGGATAATAAATTTTTATACCAATTAAATAGTATCAACCAAAAACTAATATAAATCAATTATCAACTAACAAATCATTATGGGAAAAATTCTACGAATGGTATTGCTGTTTTTATCTCTGGTAATGTGCTCAACGGTAATGGCACAAACTCCGGGAACAGTGATCAAAGGTACAGTTACTGACGACAAAGGTGTCACACTTCCGGGTGCTACAGTTTCTGTTAAAGGTGCTCCGGTAAGGACCATTACCGATATAAATGGCAAATACAGCATCAATGTACCCCCCGGCGGTAAAACACTGGTCTTTACTTTTATTGGTATGGACACGCAGGAAGTTTTAATAGGTACTAAAACAACAATTAATGTTGCGCTTCAACTATCTTCGACTGCATTAACCGATGTAGTGGTTATAGGTTACGGTGAACAAAAAAGGGGTGATGTTAATGGCGCCATAGCTTCAGTAAGCGCTAAAGATATTGCGGAAATCCCGCAGCCAAGTATCGATCAGATGCTGCAGGGTAAAGCAGCGGGCGTTACCGTTACTCAAAACTCCGGGGGACCGGGCAGTGCTACATCAGTGCACATACGTGGCATTTCTTCATTTACCGGGAGTGAGCCACTTTATGTTATTGATGGGGTTGCGATAGAAGGCAATTCCCAGGGAGGTGTTCAGTTAACACGCCCAGGCGGCGGGCAAGAGGAAACAACAGTAAGCCCGCTTGCCCAACTTAACCCGAACGATATCGAATCAATTGATGTGTTAAAAGATGCTTCCGCCACCGCTATTTACGGTAGCCGCGCATCAAATGGCGTGGTAATTATTACTACTAAAAAGGGTAAAAATGGCAGCGCAAAAATCGATTACGATTTTTGGTATGGCCTGCAATCCCAGGGAAAGTTTTTAAAAGTAATGAACCTGCCGCAGTATGCTACACTTGAAAATTCACTTGCTGATGATTTCGGGGTAGGCCGCCGCATTGAATTTTCTGATCCGTCTATTTTAGGGCCTGGTACCAACTGGCAAAATGCCATATTCCAAACCGCTCCTGAGCAAAGCCATACGCTGTCAATTTCGGGGGGTAAAGATAATACTGACTATTATATTTCAGCCGGTTATTTCAACCAGGATGGTACTATAGTAGGGTTTAGTTTTAATCGCTATACCTTCCACGCTACTGTAAATTCGCAAGTAAAAGATTGGTTTAAAGTAGGTACAAGCTTTTCTGCAAACCAAAGTAACGAAAGCGTTGGTGAAGGTAACAGCACAGGCGTTATTTATAATGCCCTGTTAGCAGCGCCGGATGCAGCTGTTTATAATGCTGATGGAACGTACGCTGCTCCTTTTACACCTCCCGGAGGCTTACCTGAAGGTGGCCCCAATCCGGTTCAGCAAGCGCTAAATATTACAAATACCTTACTCAGAAGTAATGTTCAGGGCAGTTTATACGGCGATATAAAGTTTACAAAAGATTTGACTTTACATTCAGAAGCTGATGGAAATTTTGACTGGAGCAATGCTAAAACATTTTTACCGACCTACTCCTATGGGGCAACAGGATCTGTGCCTGCTTTTCAGAACCAACAGGCTGTTTTAAATGAATATAACGCAAGCGATAACTATTGGAACTGGGTTGAGCATTTAAATTACAACCACACATTCGGTAAAAAGAATGTAGTAACAGCATTAGTTGGCCATGAAGTTTGGGAATCAACTTACGATGGCATCCAGGCGACAACCAAAGGCTTTACAGCAGGTAATACATTGCAGACCTTAAACTTAGGTACACAAACTACCGATAATTTAGGCGAGCCTAAGGGAAGTACCTCAATGGAATCGTACCTGGCCCGTGTTATTTATACCTACGATGATAAGTACAGTCTTACTGCTACCGACCGCCGGGACCAGTCCTCTAACTTTGCGCCTGGACATCAGATAGGTTACTTTCCGGGAGTTGCAGTATCATGGCGGATATCCCAGGAACCATTTATGGCCAGCATAAACCAAACCATAAACAACCTTAAACTAAGGGTGGGATATGGTACAGTTGGTAACTCAAATATACAGCAATATGCTTATGGATCGGCAATTACCCCGGTAACCACCGGATTAGGCACAGGTTTTAGTTTTGCTAATTTTAATAACCCTAACGTTACCTGGGAAACCGACATTCAAAAAAATATCGGCCTCGACTTTAGCATACTTAATAACCGGATTGATGGCAGCATTGATGCATTTGATAAAACATCAAAAAACTTCCTTTTTCAACAGCCTTTGCCTGCTTTTCTTGGAGGCGGAACTGGTGAATACTCGAGTGCAGGAGTTGTACAGCCCCCTTACGTAAATGCGGGTGAAATTCAAAATAAAGGTATTGAATTTAGCATCACCAGCAGGAATATTCAAGACAAAGACTTTAAATGGTCTACTACACTTATATTTTCGCATTATACCAATACAGTACTGTCATTAAACGGCTTCCCGGCAATTATTGGTAGTGTAAATTCTGGCGGCGGCGCTATTATACCTGTTACCAGGACTGCTGTAGGAGGCCCCGTTGGAGAGTTTTATGGGTACAAGATACAGGGTATCGTCAGTACCCAAGCCGAATTAGAGAATTTAGCTACACATCCCCAAAATGTTACCGGTTCACCATCTGTAGTAACCAGTGACAGAACGGTAGCTAACGGGGTATATTTAGGCGATTTGGAATATCAGGGTAATAATAACGGCGCTCCTAATACTCAGTATGCACTAGGTAACCCTAACCCCGATTTTACTTATAGTATCACCAATACTTTTAATTACCAGGATTTTGATCTGTCAATATTCTTAACAGGGTCTTATGGCGGTAAAATATTAAATGCGCTCGATTTTCAATTAGAAGCCCTGGATGGCTTGTACTCAAATCAATTAGCTGCTGCCGGAAACTATTGGACACCATCGAATCCGAATTCAACTATTCCGGCCCCAAGAGCTACTTTTGGTAACAACAACACTGTAATGTCTGACAGGTTTTTAGAAAGTGCTTCCTTTTTAAGATTGCAAAATATACGTTTGGGTTATAATTTACCTGCGAGATATGCAAAGTACATTAAAATGAATACGGTAAAGTTATTTGTAAGCGGGCAGAATTTGTATGTGTTTACCAAGTATAGCGGCTTAGATCCCGAAGTTGGTTCATTCAATCAAAATCCGACTTTAATGAATGTGGATAATGGCAGGTACCCAATCCCGCGTGTAATTACATTTGGACTAAATGCACAATTTTAATCACCTAATTAAAAAAAGAAATGAAAAAACATATAAAATATTTAATCGGTATAGGCGCGATGATTGGTGTTGCCACAACTGGTTGCAAAAAAGATTTTTTTAACAGGCCGCCTGCAAACGAATCTACCGTTGGTACTTATTATCAAACGACACCCGAGGTTCAGGCAAGCACAAATATTCTTTACGCTGCGCCATGGTTTGGTTTTAATGGGAAGGCGTTTTTGGCAACAAGCGAACTGTTGAGTGGTAATGCGCGCTGTTATGTAGGTACAGACCCTGAATTTGGCGCCTATTCAAACTATACCGAAGGTAACGCTACACCTGTAGTAACCAGTACCTGGAACTCGCTGTACACAGTTATAGCTCAAGCTAACGCTCTATTAAACAATTTACCAACAGCTGCCCCTGCCTCTGTGCCGGCTTCTGTTGTTAATAATGCCTTAGGCGAAGCGCATTTAATGCGTGCGGCTGCATACTTCTACCTGGTTCGTATCTTCGGCAATGTTCCAATAATTACAAACCCCACAGCATTTGTTGGTACTTTTCAAACTGTACCCACTAACCCCGTGACAGATATTTATAAATTTATGATCATTGACCTGCAATTTGCAGAAGCTAATTGTACGCCTGGTGTAGCGTCAACGGGTCACGTATCGAGTGCATCCGCATCAGGGTTACTGGCCAAGGTATATTTATATGAGCAGGATTACATGGATGCTAAAAAAGAAGCTGAAAAAGTAATTAATAGCGGCGAATTTGGTTTACTTGGCGTGGATATTGCAGGCCTTACTTATAACAATTTATTTCAGATACAGTATAACAACAACAAGGAATCAATGATAGCGATGCAGTGGTCGTCAAATGCCGGTTACGGATTTGGTAACCAGATACAATCAGTAGTTGCGCTAAACTCAACTATAACCGGAACCGGCGATGGTTATGCTGAATTAGGGCCGACTTTTGATTTACAGGATGCATTCAAAGCCGCCGGTGATAAGGTGCGCCTGCATGGAACTATAATGTTACCTGGTGATGTTTATCCTGAAATTGATAAGGCAACCGGCGGATATACCGTCCCGCTTAACGCCAGCGCACAGGGAACTGCTTCAGGTGTTAAAAAATATGTTGTTGGTACGCCTGCCGATAATAACAACGAAACTGCTTTCCAGGCAACAAGCGGCAACACTTATATAATGCGTTATGCGGATGTATATTTGATCGAAGCAGAAGCCATTTTAGGATTGTCCGCAAATCCTGGTCAGGGTCATGGTATTGATACCAACGCTACTTCCTCAGATCCTACAGCTTTAAAATATATAAACCTGGTACGCCAAAGGGCGGGGTTAACAGCTAAAACAAGTTTTAGTTACAGAGATTTGATTAAAGAAAGGCGTTTGGAGTTTGCTTTGGAGGGTGACTATTGGTACGATTTACAACGTATTGATGGTTTTAATTCATCTACACACCCCACAGCCGAAGCAATTATAGGCACAGAAAATAAAGGCGATTCTTATGGCGCAACAGCTCCTACCTACACTAACTATACTGTTAATCATACGTATATTATTCCAACAGACGCCCAATTTATTATCCCTATCCCGATTACAGATGTTGAAGCCGATCCAAATTTAGTGAAACCGCCAGTTAAATATAATTTTAATTAACCATAAAATATATGAAAATGAAATTTAAACAACTAAAAAACTTAAACTGGCTACTATCGGCGTTGATAGTATTCGGTTTCGTCTCCTGCAAAAAGACGTACAACAGCGAGGGTTTTACACCGGGTACCGGAGCCCCTGTGATTACAAGCGTACGCACGCTGAGCCAGTCAATCGTTGATTCCTCGCGGGTACACTCTACTATAACTTACAATAGTACCGGTCTTGCGGATACGACAAGCTATTTTGACACTAATCCAGTGATAAGTGCGTTTGATTCAACAACAACTACCGGTAAGTTAGGTAACTATTACGTTTTAATGGGTTCAAATTTGGGCAGCACAACCAAAATTGTTATCAATGGCGTTTCAATTTATTTTAACCGTGCGTATAATTCTGACAATGCGGTTATATTTAGCATCCCAACAACTGTCCCTTATGTACAACCACAGCCTAATACAATAGTGGTGACCACGCTACATGGAACGTTTACTTATAAGTTTACCACATTGCCACCCCCGCCGACTATTACGGGGCTATCAGATTATGATTTCCAGGCAAATACACAAATTACCCTTACAGGTAAAGGCTTTGCTTCTGTATCAGCTGTCAAGTTAAGGGCAACCGGCGATGCTATAACCATAGTTTCTCAAAACGATAGCACGTTGGTAATGAAAATGCCGGCACATAGCACTGCTACAGAATCCACTTTATTATTTACTTATACATCGGGTTCAAATGCTGCGGCACAGACTGCTTCTATAGTCATATTTAATGACCTGGATAATGGGTACATTATTTTTGCCGATAACAGTTTCCAGAATTCATGGTCTGATAATTCATGGGCAGGGCCATCAGGTGTATCAACTGGCGCATCACATTCAGGGACTGCCTCTGCCGAAGCATCTTATCCCGCAGGTGGCTGGAAAGTAGAAGGCTGGGCCAACTATTATCCAAGTATTGCGTATGATCCGGCTTATAAGTATTTAACCTTTTGGGTTAAAGGCGGAACAGTGACCCATACGCTTGTTTTGGTTGGGAATCAAATGGTTGGCGGATATGGGCAGGTACAGAACCAGAATGCTTATGCGGGGCAGTTGATCACTATACCCCCAACTGTTTGGACATTCTTTAAAATACCGCTTACCGCGCCTGCTACACCTTTTTCAAAAACTTCGCCTTTACTTAACTTTTGGGCAAATGGGACGCCTGCAACACAGTTAGGGTTCTTCCTGCAAGGTGGTTTGAACGCTGTGGCTGATGTGGATGAAACATATTACTTTGATGAAGTAGCATTTATAAGATAATAATTGAAAAAATGCATTGCGGTTACGATAAAGTGGGTTTTGCAAACAATGCACCTAACAAACATGAATTAATAATGCAGGGTTTACAATAGTTGATTAATTTTTGAGCCATCGCCGGTTATATGCTCATGCTAAACAGGTGATGGCTTTTTTCAATTCATTAGAAACATGAAAAGCTATATCATTGCTGTTTGTGTATGCTTTTTATTAACGGCCAATTATGCCCGCGCGCAAAAAGACCTCGTAATAAACGGAGGTTTTGAAGATGGCGATTTTTATGGCTGGAATAATAATGGGGCAAGGCAAACACCCTGGGATTTTAAAAATGGTAAAAACAGTTGTGCCATTATAACAACCAACACTGATAATTGGGTTGGTATTGATCAAACTATAAGGATACCAAAAAAAGTACAGGCAGTAGTGTTTAGCGCATGGATAAAAACCATAAATGTTGTTAAAGGAAAAAATGATTGGGACGGGGCGATATTTTCTGTAGTTTTTTTAGACTACCAGGATAAAGAAATGGGGGAAGGGATCAATATTGCAAGGATAACGGGGGACCAGGAGTGGGTGCTTTCAAAAAAAATAATTAAAATGCCTGAAAAGGCTTATAGCTTTAAGATCCTTGTAGCAATGGGAAACGCCTCCGGAACGATGTTAGTTGATGATGTTGCTGCTAAGGCGGTTGATTTGTGAGTTGTGAATGGTGAGTAGGAAATACAATAAGACTCTTCAACATGCACCTTTCACCACTCACCATTCAACTATTTATGTTAAATTCGTATTAGTATATTGAGCTTTTTTGAATACCAAAATTATTTATGATGACAAGCAATGTAATGCGCGAAATTACCCCGCTGACACCAAGCGATTGCTTTACTATTTTTACGAGGGTTAAAAAAAAATTCGACTTCCCTTTACATTATCACGAGGAGTATGAACTTAACCTGATATTGAATGCCAAAGGTGCTAAACGTGTGGTTGGAGGCCATATTGAGGTTATTGATGAACTCGAGCTGGCGCTTATCGGCCCGAATCTTTACCATGCCTGGTTTACAAACCTATGCCAGAGTGAAGCAATTACAGAAATCACTATTCAATTTCATAAAGATCTTTTTGACGAAAAATTCTTAAAAAGAAACCAGCTCAGCTTTTTAAAAAGTATGCTGGAGCGTTCACAAAGGGGGATAATATTTACGCCCGAAACCATTTTGGCGCTTAAGGACCGCATACAGGCATTAGATAAGAAAAGCGGGTTCGACTCTGTGCTTGAACTATTGTCTATTCTGCATGACCTTTCTATATCACGGAATATGAAAACGCTTTCTGATCCGAGTTTTACCAACGAGAAGTTTTATTACAATAGCAGGCGCATTGAAAAGGTGTTTGAGCACATGAACAACAATTATAATAAGCAGGTTACCCTGGCCGAAGTTGCGCGTATTGCAAACATGCCCGAGGCTTCGTTCAGCCGTTTCATAAAAAAACGCACCGGTAAAACCTTTATTGATAGTTTAAATGAAATAAGGCTTGGCCACGCTTCACGGATGCTCATAGATTCCACAACTACAGTAGCCGAAATTGCCTATAAGTGCGGCTTTAATAACATTTCAAATTTCAACAGGATATTTAAACGTAAAAAACTTTGCATCCCAAAAGAGTTCAGAGAAACCTATACCGGGAACCGGGTATTTATTTAATGTGCAGATGAGTAGATGTGCGGATGACAGATGTGCGAATAATAGATGTGCTGACGGGCAAACGTTGCTTAGCCTGGATAACCTGGTTAAGAACAAAATACAGTAAGCTAAGGTTAAAAAAGTATTATAGATAGGTTAATTATAAACCTATTTTAGACATGGCCATTATTAATCATTTAGTGAGAAAAATTTTCAATCAACGGGTATTTCAAAATCTGCATATCTGCACATCCGCACATCTGCATATCCGCACATTCCCACATCTGCACATCCGCACATTTGCACATCCGCACATCCAATCATGAAACTTCACCCAATAGATATTGCCATCATAGCTCTGTATCTGCTGAGCACCATATTTATAGGGTTATGGTATCGTAAAAAAGCGAGTAAAAACAAAGAAAGCTATATGCTGGGCGGTAAATCACTGCCGTGGTACAAATTGGGCCTGAGCGATGCCTCTGATATGTTTGATATCAGCGGTACCATGTGGATGGTTAGCTTATGTTTTGTTTACGGGATGAAAAGCATCTGGATACCCTGGCTGTGGCCGGTATTTAACCAGGTATTTTTAATGATGTATTTATCGCGGTGGTTGCGCCGGTCAAACGCCGCCACCGGGGCCGAGTGGCTTGCTACACGATTCGGAAAAATAGGGCCTGGCGTAACAGCATCTCAAATTGTGGTGATCGCGTTTGCTTTGCTCAGCTGCCTGGGTTTTATGGCTTACGGGTTTATAGGGCTTGGTAAATTTATAGAAATATTTGTGCCCTGGGATATGATAAAAGGCTATATCCCTTTCTATGTAGCGCCCCAATATGTGCCGCATGTTTACGGTGTGATCTTCACCCTTTTTGCCATGTTTTATTCTATTTTGGGCGGCATGCACAGCATTGTTGTTGGCGATATGGTAAAATATGGTATCATGACGGTTGCCTGCATCTGGATAGGGTTTATCGCAGCGGCGCAGCTAAACAGCCACCATCTTAATGTTCCGGGCGGATGGTATAGTCCGTTTTTTGGCACACATCTGAATTTAAACTGGTCAAACATCATCACTGAAGTAAATACAAAAATAAAAAGCGATGGCTATTCGCTTTTCGGCCTGTTTTTTATGATGATGACTTTTAAAGGCTTTTTTGCCGCGCTTGCAGGCCCTGCGCCAAATTATGACATGCAAAAAATACTTTCGACCCGCACACCCGAAGAGGCCAGTAAAATGAGCGGCTTTGTAAATATTATCCTGCTGCCCATACGTTACACGCTGATTATCAGCCTTACCGCTTTGGGTTTGATATTTTACCACCGGATGAATTTAAAAGATGCAACCGGCGCGATAGACTTTGAGCGGATATTGCCTGCAGTTATCAATAACTTTTTACCGGTTGGCCTGGTAGGCTTACTGCTTGCCGGGTTGTTAGGCGCTTTTATGAGCACATTCAGCGGTACCATGAACGCCGCTCAGGCTTATATTGTAAATGATATTTATATCAAATATGTAAACCCCAAAGCATCGGCCAGGAAAACTATCGCCATGAATTATTTAGTGGGGGTGATAGTTGTGGCTGTGGGGGTGATACTTGGCTTTTTTATAAAGGATGTAAATACGATGCTTCAAATTATAGTATCTGCATTATATGGAGGATATATTGCTTCAAACGTGCTAAAATGGCATTGGTGGCGCTTTAACGCTAATGGTTTTTTTTGGGGAATGCTCACCGGTATTATTTTCGCTTTGATATTATCTGTCCTTTCGTGGTTAGCTGATTCCGATATTTCGGCAATGAGTCCTTTATGGCATCATTTTTATCAATGGTTACATTTACATTTCTCCTTTTTTCCATCATTCTTCCATGCATCAAATTTGTTGTATTGGTTTCCGGGGCTTTTTTTGTTCTCACTTATTGGTTCAATAATTGGCGCTTATGCCGCTCCGCCTACAGATATGGCGGTATTAAAATCCTTTTATACCAATGTACGCCCCTGGGGCTTTTGGGAATCGGTTAAGCAGGCCGCTTTAGCAGATGACCCAACGTTCCAGCATAATAAAAATTTCAAGCTTAATATGTTTAACGTGGTAATAGGCACTATTGCACAGTGCTGCCTCACTATTTTGCCAATGTATTTAATATTGAGCCAAAAAATGCCATTACTTATTACAGTAGCGATACTGGCTGTAATTGTTTTGATATTGAAAAAAACATGGTGGAATAAATTGAAGGAATATTGATGTTGGTTGATGAGGTTTATTAGGTGAGTGGTTGATTAGGTTAACAACTCAATCAACCTAATCCAACCAAATCAACTACTAACTAATTATATATGGCAACAAAATTTGAAAAACGATTACACCTGTTGGAAGAGGCATTCCGGCAGCTGATAAATAAGCCCAATGAAATATCAGGCGTCGGCAACGGCGTTTTCGATCGTTATAAAAACCCGGTATTAACGGCAGGGCATACACCGCTTTTTTGGCGATATGACCTCAATCCTGAAACAAACCCTTATTTGATGGAGCGTTTTGGAATAAATGCCGTATTTAATGCCGGCGCTATAAAATTGAATGATAAATATTTAATGGTGGCGAGGGTTGAAGGCGCTGACCGCAAATCGTTTTTCGCGGTTGCTGAAAGTCCTGATGGGATAAGCAATTTTACTTTTTGGGAATATCCTGTTGAGCTACCCCAGACCCATGAACCGGATACCAATGTTTATGACATGCGCTTAACAGCGCATGAGGACGGATGGATATATGGCCTTTTCTGTACTGAAAGACGTGACCCGGAAGCACCGGCGCACGACCAATCAATGGCGGTGGCTGCCTGCGGTATTGCCCGTACAAAAGATTTGGTTAAGTGGGAAAGGCTGCCCGACCTGGCAACAAAATCGCCGCAGCAAAGAAATGTGGTTTTACATCCAGAATTTGTTGACGGCACATATGCCTTATATACCCGCCCGCAGGATGGTTTTATAAGTGCAGGTAAGGGCGGCGGCATCGGCTTTGGCTTAACAGCATCTATGGAAAATGCTGTTGTTGATCATGAAACTATTATTGACAATAAAAATTACCATACTGTTTATGAAGCAAAAAACGGGCAGGGGCCAACACCAATAAAAACAACGAAAGGATGGCTGCACCTGGCGCACGGCGTACGCAATACGGCTGCCGGTTTAAGATATGTGCTGTATATGTTTATGACAGACCTGCACGATCTTACCAAAGTTTTGCATAAACCTGCAGGGTACTTTTTAGCGCCTGAAGGTGAGGAACGAACGGGTGATGTATCAAATGTGGTATTTTGTAACGGGTGGATCAGGGATGATGACGATACCGTGTATATCTACTATGCTTCGTCGGATACCCGGATGCATGTAGCTACAAGCACGGCAGACAAATTGCTGAATTATGTAATGAACACACCCGCTGATGGTTTGCGTTCGGCATCATCCGTAAATACGCTTTATGGGTTAATTGATAATAATAAAGCGTTTCTAAGTCCAAAGTCTTTAGTGTAAAGTTTTTGGTTAGCTTTTCACCTAATAGCGACGAAATAGGTAAATGGTTAAAATGAAATATCAAAAATAAAAAACAGATAGTAAAAATAGAATGATTAAGGAGCAGGCGGTTAAAGAACAAATAGATATTTATAAAAGAGAGCTTAGCAGTGAGCTGGGTAACATTCTTAAGTTCTGGTCAGAAAAAACAGCAGACAGAATAAATGGCGGCTTTTATGGCAAAATTGATAATGATAGTCAAATCAGCCCCGAAGCGCCAAAGGGCTCTGTATTAAACGCGCGCATTCTGTGGACTTTTTCAGCAGCCTTTAACCATAACCCCGACCAGGCTTACCTTGATATGGCAACGAGAGCATACCGGTATATTACAAATCATATAATCGACAAACAATACGGCGGTGTGTACTGGTCGGTTGATTATAAAGGCGCTCCGTTAGATACCAAAAAACAGGTTTACGCCATCGCGTTTACCATCTATGCTTTAAGTGAGTTTTATAGAGTATCAGGCATAGAAGAAGCAAAACAACAAGCTGTTGACCTTTTCTACTTGCTGGTTGAAAAGGCTTATGACGCTGTAAACACAGGTTATTTTGAAGCATTTACCAGGGATTGGAAACCGATAGAAAACTTGCGTTTAAGCGCTAAGGATGCGAATGAGAAAAAAACCATGAACACGCACCTGCACGTACTTGAAGCATATACCAACTTGTACCGTATTTGGCCTGATAGGGCTTTAAAGGAGCATATCGAAATCCTTTTGGACAACTTTATTGATCATTTTATTGATCATGAAACCCATCACCTTGTTTTATTTTTTGATGAAAACTGGAACCGGAAATCAGACCTGATTTCTTATGGACATGATATTGAGTCCACCTGGCTTTTACTGGAAGCAGCAGAAGTTATTGGAAATGAAGCAATGGTTGAAGCAATAAAAAGTATGAGCATCCCCATGGTAGATGCAACTATTACGGGTTTGGACACTGTCGGCGGTTTGTGGTATGAATATGAACCGGTGGATGGTCATTTAATAAAAGAAAAACATTGGTGGGTACAAGCCGAAGCCATGGTAGGTTTTTATAACGCCTGGCAGATAAGTGGTGATGA
>Ga0302309_10002577_pt1 | contig 14909 bp, 8 predicted proteins | sample III_Palsa_N1_1_FD_200453 | JGI IMG/M metagenome (GOLD analysis project Ga0302309, IMG submission 200453) | Peat permafrost microbial communities from Stordalen Mire near Abisko, Sweden - III_Palsa_N1_1 | ecosystem: Environmental > Terrestrial > Soil > Palsa > Peat permafrost | place: Sweden... | reverse complement strand
CCTTTTTGACGATGAGATAAATATAGTGCACATCATCGTAAATAAAGTGAGGAAAAGTGAGAAGGTGAATTACCCGGATAAAAGGGTGGAGCAGGTGTTTTAGGACGGGGGAGTATTTTAGTTTAAAATATAGACTTAAGGCAGGTGCCGGATTATTTCGAATCTTTATAAATGTCTGCGGTATACGAATTTGAAGATGAAAATCTCCAATGGTCTCCTATCTTCACTGCTCTGGTAAATGATATAGCCGAACCATCCAGCACAATATGCTCGTGAGCATACTTACTAAAACTTAATGTATCAAAAGTCGTAACCCACTTTTTAAAGAAGGGTTTAAGATGGTTGATCCGTTCAGAGGCATCCATTTCTGTAAAAAGCTTTTTATGAATTACTTTCCAATGTTCTTCTGAAAAGGTGTATCTATAGTAACAGCTTTCTTCGCCGTTCCAAATAATCTGCGACGGGAAACCTGTTTCCATACCAAAAAAATCTATCATGAAGATGGTGTCGGCACTAAAAAATGGATGACCTTCTGCTGTTTCGAAACGATCTAATGTTGTTTGTAAGCGATCTACCGAAGCTTTCACATACTTCCTGGTAGTATCGTTTACGTTGTGACGTTGACTTAGTAAATATTGATTGTAATCTTTAAAAAAGTCTTGTGCATCGGCGACATGGCAAACGATAATTAACAATACTATTAACACAATGAGGAGTTTATCGATCTTTCGCATGTTTAAAGGTAGTGTTTTATAGTTGGAGTTTAATACGATTTTACTCCTCGGATAGAGGGGCGCTACGCTAAACTTCGTCTGAAGGGAAAAGTTTCATTTAAAACAAACGAGTTTGAGTTGGCAGTGGTTCAGGGATTTCTATTTTAGGATGAAAAGTGCCAATAATCATAAATGGATTATGTGACACATGATGATGAACCTGCGTTGTACCTAAAAACAGGTGCAAATCTTTACTTTTTGCAAAATCTTCAAAATATTTGTTTTGTACATCTGCACAGGCTTTTGCTTCATTTCCTTCGTGCTTGGCTAAGCAATTCCAATATAATTGACCGATCTCCCAATCTTCTATCATCATTTTACTTTCGGTGCCCTGATTGTCTGTAAATACATAAGAAAATTTGTAAGGCAATTTTCTTACAACTTCAAACTTATCATCCGCAGCAGTATCAAATAAATTCATTTGCTGCAACTTTGCAAGTTTGTCCTTATCCCAATCGCGATCAACAGCTTCAATTCTAAATTCTTTAACCGAGGCCGGTTTTAAAACTGCCAATGATGTGCGTATATTTTTGTCTTTGGCCTCTGCTATAAGTTCGGATAAATTATAATATACTTTGCCTAATGCGAGGGTTTTACGCTCGGCCCAGTTGTCTTTAGTGTCAATATGGCCAATGATCTTTATTTCCGATTCATGGGAGTGGGGACGATAACTTTCGGGACGGAAATCAGAAGTATTTTTAACTAAATCTAATTCAATCCAATCGTATTTTTTGTATTGTTCATTATAGGTTTTTTTACGAAACGGTACCGGATAAATCCGGACCCATGTTCCATCTTCTCTAAATCCCGCTGTGCAAACTAATTCATCATATTTTGCAGATAAGGTAGGATAGGTTTTGACTGTGATAAGGATTTTGGTCAGGGCCATTTAGATATGTTTAAGCTCAAAATTAAAGCCGGGCAATGATGCAATAGCTTCTGCCAAAGGTTTCCTGTGACATTGGCATATATTTGATTCAAAGCAGGTAAGCGCAATTCTTTTATTTGACTTAAGTGTATCAAATATAGCGGATTGCGTCTGGGTGGTAGTGATTAAATTATTGGTTTTATAAACCTTGAAAAGCTTATCGTAATCTTCCTGGCAATTCAATTCCTGCCGCTGATCCGATGCTATCCCAACTTCCGGGAAGTGTACATATTGTATTCCTATACTTTCACAAAATCTTTTTAACAGACTTTTTGAAAACCCATACTTCATGCTCAAAGGATTTTTGCGGACATCAACTAAAACCTGGACATTGTTTTTAATAAGCCGGTTCAGGTATTCTTCCAAAGAAATGCCCTCATAACCTATTGTATAAAGTATTGTTTTATCGCTTGTTGGTTTGGTACTATTTACTTTTTTAAAATCATCTGTTGATAACAATTCTTTTGCTTTTACACTATTGATTGCAAAATATGGATAGTTAATGTAGGTATGCCTCATGAGCGCATTTCCATCTAATGTTCCATATAGCTTTTTTATCTCAAATAAATATTTTTTGTCGTCTTCTTTTATAGATTTTAAATAGCTGATCTTGTCAATTTTTGACAATCCATAGTTGTCATCCGCCAAAAACCCTTTTTGTACCATTGTAGTTAAATCAGCAGTGGCTGAATAGGAATAGCATCCATATTTATAGGGGATAAAATCATATTCTGCCTTCGTCTGTCTTTGGCAAAACAGGAAGAGTAATTTTTGCAGGCGGATCTTTTCTAATTTCCCATCAAAAATTTCCAACAATGCCAATATAATTTTCCTTCTGTAGTACATCATTCAAATATATGACTATTTAAAATGAATTTCCATTTGCTTTTAAGCCCGCAAAGATTCCTGCGGGACAAGTGAAATCCCAACTACATGATTCCATACGAAGCCATCTGTTCATTTAATTTATAAACCAGTCATTTACATATAAATAAGTCAAGTGTCGCACTGTCGCGGTCGGCTGTCGCAAGTGTCGCAATGCGACACCTACGGATTGCAAATAATTAAAGAAAGGCAAAATGGTTGGTCAGTTTCAACTTACAATGCCTGTGTGAACCATACATAGGTTGAATAAATTCTTCTCTGTAAACCGTGACAAAAACACAAAGCAGAGCCCTCTTCGAGAAGCTCTGCTGAAATAGAAAAGAAAGCAATATCCGTTTAATATATAAATTGCTCATTTACCTATTAGTCTTAACCTCCGGTCACTAATCTCTATTCAATCACCAATGTAGCTATTGAATGTGCCGGGCTGGTTGTTTTTGCAGCTTTGCCTTTAACCCATAAAAAGTAATCGATGTCCTTGTCTGTTTTGTTCATTACCACCACGGCTATCTTACCATCCGGGTTAACATAAGCGGTTGATAATAAAAAACTCCGGCTTGGCGAACTCACAATACGCTTTGCCCCCGGGCGTATAAACTTCGAGAAATGGCCCAGGTAATAGTAGGAATTTGTATAGGTTAAAGCCCCTGTTTTGGTATCGGCATGTACCGGTGCAAAACAAAAGTTGCCAACGTGGTTAGGGCCGCCGCGTTCGTCAAGCAGGATATTCCAGTCTGTCCAGCCTACGGTACCGGCATTAAAATCATTAATTAATGATTCGCCGTACTTTTCGCCCCTGTTCCAGGTATCCATCTTGCTTGCATCAAAGTTTTCAGCACAGCCTTCTGTTAACATCATAGGTTTATTAGGGAATGATTCTGCTACGCGCCTTTCGCCTTCAAAATTCATTTCTGCGCCTGTCCAGGTCTCATACCAGTGGAAAGCAACACCCCAAACGTATTTTGCAGCTTCAGGGTCTTCTAAAATGGTGCTTGCCCGTTGGTACATCAGGTCCCGGTTATGGTCCCACATCATCAGTTTTACATTGGCTAAACCAGAATTATGTAATGTTGGCCCTATAAAATTTTTTATAAAAGTACGCTCATCCTCCGCAGTGTATATGCACGATTCCCAGGTTTGGGTAGCCATTGGTTCATTCTGTACGGTAAGGCCCCAAATTGGTATCCCCTGTTTTTCGTAAGCCCTTACAAACTTGACATAAAAATTAGCCCAGCTCTGGTAAAATTCTGGTTTAAGCTTGCCGCCGTGCAATACGTTATTATTGGTTTTCATCCATGCCGGCGGGCTCCATGGCGAGGCGAACAAGGTTAATTTGCCGCCTGCAGCTTTTATAACTTCCTTAATAAAAGGGACGCGGTATTGCATGTCATGACTGATACTAAATGTTTTTAAGGCTGCGTCATTGTCCTTAACATAACTATAGCTATCACTCGAAAAATCGCAGCTCTGGATATTGGTGCGGCCCAGGGTATAGCCTATGCCTGAATCCTTGTCATAATAAGCCGTCAGCAATTCTTTTTGCTTATCTTTCGGCAGCTTATAAAAAACTTCGGCAGATGCATCAGTTAATGCCCCGCCAATGCCCACCATGGTTTGAAAGGTTTTGGATGGATCAACAAATACGGCAACTTCTGTTTCTACTGGTTGGGGTTTATCCACGAAATGAAGGGTTCCCATTTGTGTTAGCCTGTAATTGGTGTTTTGGGCAGTTAAAAAAACTTTTACTGTTTTGTCTTTAACCGAAAACGGCGCTTTTGCTTTTTTTTGCGCATTCGCCAGGTTAACAGTTAATAATATGGCCAAAACAAAAATAAAACGCGTGATAAATAATTCTTTTTTCATAATGTTTAAATAAATATTGCGACTTGTGTTATAAGCGGTTTATAAAATCCAAATCTATTAAAGTTTTGAAAATAAGTACGATTAATTTATAAATGATATAATATCAGCTACTTAAGCGGTCTTGTCAGGCTATTCCCGGAAAGGTCAAAACCGTACGCGCACCGTTCGGATTCGAACAGTTAAAGTAAAATTTGTTTATCTAAGCACTTGATATTAAATTGTTTATATAAATGGCATATATTTTATATAAGTATAGTTTATTTAAATGGATTTGCCATGATAAAGAATTATTTAAAAATCGCGTGGAGAAACCTTATCAAAAATAAGGTTTCTTCTTTCATCAACATCGGCGGCCTTGCTGTGGGAATGGCTGTAGCTATGCTGATCGGTTTGTGGATTTACGATGAATTGTCGTTCAACAAAAACTTTGCTAATTACGACAGGATTGCGGTTTGTATGCAAAACCAATTCATAAATAATGAAACGGATACCTGGAATTCCGAAGCCATCACCCTGGGGCCCGCCCTTCGTGCAAATTACGGGAGCAGCTTTAAGCATGTGCTGATGGCTGGCTGGATAAGCGACCATTTACTAACGTTAGGTGACAAAACCATCACCGAAAAAGGGAATTATATTGAGCCGGGCATTACGGATATGCTGTCGTTAAAAATGATAAAGGGCACACGTAACGGCCTGCACGATCCCGAATCGATTTTGCTCTCCCAATCAGTTGCCAAAGCATTTTTTGGGGATGCCGACCCTATGTATAAAATACTAAAGCTTGACAGGAACCTGGAGGTAAAGGTGACCGGTGTTTATGAGGACTTGCCATACAACTCCTCGTTTGGAGATTTAACATTCATTGCGCCCTGGCAGCTATTGGTCAACGCCAATCATTACGATACTTTTTTCCATAATCCATGGGGCGCCAGCTGGTTTCAAACCTTTGTACAGATTGCTGATAATGCCAATATGGGCCGGATTTCGGCCCGGATAAAAGACGTAAAAATGAACGCCATACGCAATCAAAGCGATGCCCGGTTTAAGCCTGTTATTTTCCTTCAACCCATGAGCAACTGGCATTTATATTCGGACTTTAAGAATGGGGTAAATGTGGGCGGCCGCATACAGTATATCTGGCTGTTTGGTATTATCGGTATTTTTGTGCTGCTGCTGGCCTGCATTAATTTCATGAATTTAAGCACTGCCCGCTCCGAAAAAAGGGCGAAAGAAGTGGGCATTCGTAAGGCTATCGGCTCGGTACGCAGGCAACTTATCCTGCAGTTTTACAGCGAATCATTGCTGATAGCTGTTTTTGCGTTCTTTTTATCGTTGCTTATTGTCCAACTCAGCCTGCCATTTTTTAATGATGTGTCAGATAAACGTATGTCGGTATTGTGGACAAGCCCGCTTTTCTGGCCGGTGGGAATCGGCTTCAGCCTGTTGACAGGTTTGATTGCCGGAAGCTACCCTGCTTTGTATTTATCGTCATTTAAACCGGTTAAGGTTTTAAAAGGGACGTTTAGGGTTGGCCGTTTTGCCGCTATCCCGCGCAAGGTTTTGGTGGTAACACAGTTTACTGTTTCTATCGTTCTGATCATCGGCACGATGGTTGTTTATCAGCAGGTACAACATGCTAAGGACCGGCCCATAGGGTATAACCGCAATGGCCTGGTGATTATTCCCCTGCAAACGGACGCCGTTAAAAAACAATACGTACCGTTGAAGACTGACCTGCTGGCCAGCGGCGCCGTTACAAGTGTAGCGGGGTCAGAAGCTGAAATAACAAACATCTACATTGGTAACAGTGGTTTTAAATGGGAAGGTAAAGACCCTGCACTGCAGGAGCAGTTTACCACCATGGCCATCAGCCCCGAATTTGGTAAAACCGTTAACTGGAAGATAATGGATGGCAGGGATTTTAATGCGGCTTATCCTTCCGATTCGTCGGCCATTGTAATTAATCAAACTGCTGCAAAGTTTATGGGCTTTGCGCATCCCGTTGGTAAAACACTGGAATGGATTGGTAACGGTAAATACAAAATTATCGGCGTGGTAAAGGATATGGTTAATCAATCTCCCTACGACCCGGTTACGCAAACTTTTTTTTACCTGTGGAACCAAAGGATGAACAATGTGAATGTCCGCATTAACCCAAAAATGAGTACGCACGATGCGCTGGCTAAAATAGGCAGCGTCTTTAAAAAATATGATGCCGGTACGCCATTCAGCTACCAGTTTATTGATGCCGACTATGCCAAAAAGTTTGACAATGAAGAGCGTATAGGAAAACTGGCAGGCTGTTTCGCAGGGTTGGCGATATTTATCAGCTGCCTTGGCCTGTTTGGTATGGCGTCCTTTACGGCAGAGCAGCGCATCAAAGAGATCGGCGTAAGGAAAGTATTAGGTGCAACGGTTTTCAACTTATGGCAGCTGCTTTCAAAGGATTTTGTAGTGCTTGTAACCATTGCGTTGCTGATAGCTGCACCGGTATCTTACTATTTTATGCATAAATGGCTGTTAAACTACGACTATCACACTAAAATAACCTGGTGGATATTTGCCATTGCCGCGATAGGCGCTATGGTTATTACCTTATTAACCGTTAGCTATCAAAGCATAAAAGCAGCAATGGCAAACCCGGTGAAAAGTTTGAAGACGGAGTAAAATAGTCATTATGTCATTGGGTCATTAGTCATTGCACGGCGGACAATACTAATGACTTAATGACCAATGACCTAGTGACTAATAAAAATGTGGACCTGCTCTTTATGTAACCAGCAATTTGTGAACACCAACCAGGTGCATTCATGCCATGATAAAGAACTTGCTGATTTTTTAAATGGTAAAAGCCAGCATACCATTGAACTATTTGATCACCTGGTAAGTGAATACCTGCAGATTGGAGATATCAGGGTACACCCTGCAAAATCAATGATCTCGTTTGCGGCACGGACAAGGTTTGCCTATGTTATCCAACTGGGTAAAAACTTTGTTGATGTTGTTTTCCCCTTTAAACAGGTTTATGAAGATAACCTATGTTTCAATAAGATAAAACCTGTGCCCGGCAGTGACGATTATAACCACCATTTACGCCTTTATTTTAAAGAAGACCTGAATGACGAGGTGAAGAAATACATGAGGCTGGCATATGAAAATGGCAAGTAAAAACTCTAAAGCCTCATTAAGTCATTGCAAAGCGTACTGTTCTAAATTCTAATGACAAATGACCTAATGACTCAATGACCCAATGACTCAACCGCATTTGCATTTTCCAATATAAAATGCTTACTTAAAGGAATTTATTTCCTACTCACCCGCTTTTCATGAAAAAATCCCTACTGTTTGTGTTGGCCCCGGTTGCTATCGGGATTGCTTTTGCATCGTGTAATAATGGTTCGGCCGGCCTTGAACAGCCGCCGGCAGCGGAATATTTGCAGCCTGTAATACAGCCTCTAAAATTTAGTAAACCCAAAAAGTTTAATTGGGATACCATTAAAGCTGTTAAAGTAAACCCTGTTGTTAAAAAATTAAACTGGGATAAACTCCCAGAAACATCCTATGATACTTCAGGCTTTAAACCCTTTAAATACCCGGTTGAAGAAACCAAATTTGATTATAACTCCCTGCCCGAAAAAGATTTGGATATTGATAAGCTGCCATCGCGTCCCCTAAAATTTAATTCCTATATTTTGCCGCCGCCTAAACTGATCAAGGGGGCGAAGCCTGAATTTAAAAATGGGAATTTGTTCCTTTTTGGGTTCGGGGAAGCCTATAAGGCGCCGGGAGTAAATGTAAGATATTTGTTAACTGACCACAGTGGCTTTTTATGGATTGCCACGACAAAAGGACTTTACCGTTATGACGGAGAAAATCTTTTGCTGTTCTTAGCATTTCACGATGGAATCTTTATTGAAGACATGCTGCAGGATTACCAGGGAAACATCTGGTTAAGTTTCGACGGGCAGATAGCGGTGATAGACCCCGTAGCCGGGATAATGAAAATACCGGCGGTAGGCAAGAGCATGCGCCTTGATATTAACGTCCTCAATTTGATACAGGATAAACAACAAAGAATATGGGCCAAATCATTTCATGGCAGTGCAGTATATATTATTGACCTGAAAGCACAAACCGTTAAATTGCTGGATAAAGCGCACGGTTTGTTTGCTTGTGACGGTGTTGATGCAATTATGGAGGATAAAAACGATAATATATGGATAGGTGGGGCAAATATAATCGATCTTAAAAATAAGAAAGTTAAACACCTTGGTAAAATAAATGGCTTAAAATCAGATTCGGTAGAATATATGATTTGTGACCGCAAAGGCCGTTTATGGCTTGGAATATATGGGGGATGTGTCAATGTAGTCGATCTGAAAAAAAACTCCATTCAAACTATCCGGGAAGCACAATCCCCTGCCCCTGAGATGTATGTAATGGGTTTAGTACAGGATACTAAAGGCAAGATTTGGGTAGGTACCTACGTCAATGGAGTTACAATAATAGACCCTGAAAAGGATATGGTAAAACGTATGGGAAAAAACAATGGTTTAATCTCGGATATTGTTGAAAGCATTAACCGGGATAGCCAGGGAATGGTATGGATAGCAACTATTAAAGGATTGAACATGATTGGGGATGGCGCGGCCGTAGTTGGACATATAGGGAAAGATACCGTAAACTCCCTGATGGAAGACGGGCGGGGCTTTATCTGGGACGCTAATACCCAGGGTGTGGATGTCCTTAACCGAAAAACGGGAATTAGTAAACATATAGGTGTTAAACAAGGGCTTGGAAATAATGACGCTCACATGGTTTGTAAGCTAAATGAAGAAATTGCTATTGCTACAGATAGCGGCTGGGATTTAATTGATACAACAAGGAAAACGATCACTCACTTTGATAAGAAAAAATTCATCAGTAATCAAAGGCCACATGCAATTTTGGTAGACAGATCGGGCCGGATTTGGTTCGGAGAAAATTTTGGTGACGGAATAGATGTGTATGATCCTAAAAATAAAACGCTTAAACATCTTGGCCAATCACTGGGATTGAGTAATGGCAGTATTGACGATATGTGCCTTGATAAGCAGGGCCAGGTTTTGGTCAGCACACGTTATGGAGGAATAGAAAGAATTGATCCCAATACAGGTATTATCCAACATTTACGTAATAACGCGCAGGGCCTTCAGGAAAGTGGTTTCAAACAATTTCTGCTGGATAATAAGGGTAATGTGTGGATTGGTTCTTTTAACGGCCTTTATATGGTGAACCTGGAAAACCAAAAATTTATTTCCATTTCAAAGGGCCTTATCAATGAGCGGATACTATCATTGATACAACGTGATGGCTGCGTTTACGCAGGCACCAACCAGGGCTTATCTGTGATCACCCTCCCCGCCGGTGGCGTAAATTCAAATAAAAATTGGAAGGTCAGGTCTTATGGTCTTAGCAAAATCCAAATTGACAACGTCCAGGCTGATCTAATCACAAAAGATGGCCTTTATTGGTCGGGGGATATTGGCATAACTGTATTGGACGTATCAAAAAAAGACACCTTTAAGTCAACCACTTATATTACCGGGATAAGTTTCTTTGATCACCCGGTGCAATTTACAGACCAGGCAAGGCTTGACTCATCCGTGAAGGACACCCTTTGGGACGTAAAGAGAGAAAAGTATTACTTAAAGGGCCAAACACCTGCAAATTTAAGTTATGGTATAAAAAACGGTTTAAACTGGCACGGGGTTGCCGGACCAGGCAATTTGCCGGTAAATTTGCAGCTCCCATACAATCAAAATTTTATCCAGTTCCATTACAGCAGCTTTAATTTTACGCCTCATGACAGTACATCGTACAGGTACATATTAATAGGTACAGATAAACAATGGAGCGGTATAACCACTGAAGGTTCGACCATCAATTATATGAATCTGCAGCCGGGTAATTACACCTTTGAAGTAAGCAGCTTAAATCTGAACAATGTATGGAGTAAACCAGCAAAATTCAGTTTTACCATTAATCCGCCATGGTGGCAAACCTGGTGGGCGTATCTGCTTGATATTAGCCTCTTTGCAGGTGTTGTATGGGGATTTGTTACTTTAAGGTCACGGCAACTGGTGAAAGAAAAACGCATACTCGAACATAAAGTGTATATCCGCACGGAAGAAGTAATGCAGCAGAAGGAGGAGATTGAAACACAAAGGGATAACCTGGAAGTGCAGAGAAATAGCCTGGAGAACACACTTAAAGAGTTAAAATCCACCCAAACACAACTCATCCAATCCGAAAAAATGGCATCGCTGGGTGAGCTAACTGCGGGCATAGCCCATGAGATACAAAACCCTTTGAATTTTGTCAATAACTTCTCAGAAGTAAATACGGAACTGATCGGTGAAATGAAACAAGAGATCGAAAAAGGTGACCTTAAAGAAATAAAAGCCCTTGCCACAGATATTGAAGAAAACTCCAAAAAGATTAATATGCACGGCAAACGTGCTGATGCAATTGTAAAAGGCATGTTGCAGCACAGCCAGTCAGGCAGTGGGGCGAAGGAACCAACGAATATCAACGCGCTTGCTGATGAATACATGCGCCTGGCTTATCATGGTTTACGGGCGAAGGATAAATCGTTCAATGCTGAAATGATCACCCATTTTGATCCCAAACTGCCTAAAGTTAACGTCATTCCGCAGGATATTGGCCGCGTATTGCTCAACCTGTTCAATAACGCATTTTACGCCGTCAACAAAAAGCAAAAAACCACAGGCGAAAACTATAAAGCCGAAGTATCGGTAAGCACCTCCCTTGAAAACGGCCAGGTGGTTATTAGGGTGAAAGATAATGGCGTAGGCATCCCTGATGCGATAAAAGATAAGATCATGCAGCCATTTTTTACCACCAAACCGACGGGCGAGGGCACGGGTTTGGGCCTGTCATTAGCTTATGATATGGTGGTGAAAGGGCATGGGGGGAATATCATAGTTAACTCAAAAGAAGGTGAAGGTTCGGAATTTATAATTTCATTGCCTGTTAGTTAATTCAACCCGCTACTCTTTTGCAATTGAGGCATATATGGCTGTTATAATTTGGTTTTTAACTGATAAAATGCGTACTTAAAGCAATTTATTCCCAAACACGCACTCCTCATGAAGAAATCCCTGCTGTTTGTGTTAACCCCGATAGCTATCGGGATTGCAATAGGCTTTGCCTCGTGTAAAAATACATCAACAGATGTTGAACAACCACCTCAAACGGAATATGCACAGCCGGTTAGCTACCCTTTAAAATTCAGCAAGGCTAAAAAAATAGATTGGGACAGCATTAAAACAGTCAGCGTCAATCCGCTGGTTAAAAAGTTTGACCTGAACAAGTTGCCAACCCAATCTTATGATGTAACAGGCTTTAAACCTTTTAAATATCCTGTTGAGGAAACAAAACTGGACTTCAATGCCTTGCCTGAAAAGGCCCTGGATATAGATAAAATTCCATCCAGACCACTAAAATTTAAAACTGAGATCTTACCGCCCCCCCACCTTATCAAATCGGGGCCGCCTCATTTAAAAAATGGCGCTTTATCCCTTTTTCAATTGGGAGAAGCACAGGGCCTCCCGGAAAGGTCTATAACTTGCTTGTTTACAGATCATGAAGGATTTTTATGGATCGCTACCGACAAGGCGTTATACCGTTATGACGGGGAAAATCTTTCATCATATATTCCTGTAACCAGGCCCCATTTCATTTATAGCATGGTGCAGGATAGTCTTGGCAGGATATGGATGGGCACATGGAGTGGTGGTGGATTAGAGGTATTTGATCCAAAAGACAGGACATTAAAAAAGACGGGCAAAACCATGGGGCTTAGCAGTAATCATACAAATATGTTATTGCAGGACAAACAGCAAAGAATATGGTTTAACTCCTTTTCATCAGGCGGTATAAATATTATTGATCCGAAAACGCAAACAGTTAAATGGCTGGATAGAGCGTACGGCCTGCTGGATAAAGTGCGCGGCCCGTCTGATACAACCGGGTACGGAGCAATATCACAGGATAAAAACAATAATATATGGATCGCCACCGAGGGAGGCGTAAATATGATCGATCTGAAAAATAAGAAAATTAAATACCTGGATAAAGCGAATGGTTTAAAGTCAGATTCTTTAACCAGTGTGCTTTGTGACCAGAGCGGCCGTGTATGGATAGGACTATACGGAGGATTAGTGAATGTATTGGATATTCAAAAAAACTCGATCCAAACCATTAGAGAAGCACAGGCTCCTAAAGCAAATATATCAAGCTTTTTACAGGATAACCGGGGCAGGGTTTGGATAGGTGAGTTCAATAACGCTGTAACATTAATAGACCCGGAACGGCAATTGGCCAGGACATTGAAAAAAAGTGACAGTTTAAACTCGGACCAAATTGTTAGACTAAACCAGGATAGCCGGGGCCAGGTATGGATAGGTACAGAAAGAGGATTAAATATGATCAGCAATAACAAAGCGGTCATTGAACATATCGGGAAAGCCCGGGTAGATGTGTTGATAGAAGATAAGCAGGGTTTGGCATGGGATGACCTATTTAATGGCATTGATATCATTGACCGAAAAAACAAAACAGCCAGGCATTTAGGCGTCCTGCAGGGTCTTGGTAATGATACAGTTATCCGGATCAATGAAATAAATGATAAGCTATTTATCGTCACCTACGGAGGCTTAGACATCATTGATCCATTAAGAACAACCATTACGCATATTGGCAAAGATCAGGGCCTTAACAGCATGTTCCTTAATGGAATCGCAGCGGATAAAATGGGACAGATATGGATGACCGAAAGAGGTGGATTGTGTATTTATGATCCGAAAACCAGTACGGTTAAACACATTGGTAAAGCCATTGGCTATAGTAACTTTTTTGCTAATAATATTCAAACAGACGCAAAGGGAAATATCTGGCTTAACAGATTTCCAGGTGGTATAGAGGTGATCGATCCAAATACCCGGACCATAAAACACTTAAATGATAATGATGTGCCGGGCTTAAAAGAGCCCGGGTTCAGATTGCTTTTGCCAGATAAAAAGGGGAATATGTGGATAGGCACAAATAACGGTATTTATATCGCGGACATGGAAAACAAAACGCTTACTTCATTTTCAGTACCCCAGGGGCTCATCGATCAGCGGATAGCTACATTATTGCAACGGGACGGCCGGATTTATGCAAGTACTGTAGGGGGTGTAACCATGATCACGCCTCCGGTGGAAGGTATCGTAACTAATAAAAAATGGGGAGCCTATTCTTTCGGAAATGAGTACGGGTTATATAAAGTAAACGATGATTATGGCAATACAGATGCGATCAGCAGGGACGGGTATTTTTTGTGGGGCGATTATGGAGTTACCATATTGGACCTGTCAAAAAAGGATACGTTTATACCACCTCCCTATATTGCCGGGATGAATATTATGGATCAGGCAAACCTTTTTACAGGCCGGTCCCGTACTGTTTCAAATGGCATGGCATGGGACGAGGTAAGCGGCCCTTTTAACATGCCCGTTAATTTGCAGCTCCCCCATGATCAAAACTATGTACAGTTCAATTATGGCAGTTTAAATCTAAGCACCCATGATACCACCTGGTACAGGTACAAATTGGTTGGGAAAGATACCGGCTGGAGCGCAAAAAACACAGCTACTTTGAGCCGGAACTATTTTAGCCTGGTACCAGGTAAATACACCTTTGAAGTGACCAGCAAGAGTTCGGATAACGGATGGAGCAAACCGGCAACTCTGGGTTTTACCATCAATCCCCCGTGGTGGCAAACCTGGTGGGCCTATATACTTTATGTTTGCCTGTTTGCGGGTACTGTTTGGTGCTTTGCTTATTTCAGGTCGCTTCAGCTAATAAAAGAAAAACGTGTGCTTGAAAATAAGGTAAAAATTCGCACGGAAGAAGTAATACAGCAAAAGGAAGAAATTGAATCGCAAAGGGATAATCTGGAGGTACAGAAGAATAGTCTTGAAAAAACTCTTAAAGAGTTAAAAATCACCCAGACCCAGCTTATCCAATCTGAAAAAATGGCCTCGCTTGGCGAGCTTACAGCCGGTATAGCACATGAGATACAGAACCCGCTAAATTTTGTGAATAATTTTTCGGAAGTAAATAAGGAAATGCTGGGAGAACTGGAAACCGAAATAAAAAATGGAAATACCGCAGATGCTTTAGCTTTAACAGCAGATATTATACAAAACGAGGAAAAGATAAACCATCACGGCAAACGTGCTGATGGCATTGTAAAAGGAATGCTTGAACATTCCCGCAGCGGGAGCGGGCAAAAAGAACCGACTGATTTAAACGTTATGGCTGATGAGTTCATGCGCCTCTCTTACCATGGCTTAAGGGCAAAAGACAAATCATTCAATGCCGAGCTCATTACCCATTTTGACGCTAACTTA
>Ga0302309_10002572_pt1 | contig 14924 bp, 14 predicted proteins | sample III_Palsa_N1_1_FD_200453 | JGI IMG/M metagenome (GOLD analysis project Ga0302309, IMG submission 200453) | Peat permafrost microbial communities from Stordalen Mire near Abisko, Sweden - III_Palsa_N1_1 | ecosystem: Environmental > Terrestrial > Soil > Palsa > Peat permafrost | place: Sweden... | reverse complement strand
TTTTCGGTAGGTAAGCCAACCACGTTGGTATAAGAGCCATTTATCCTTTCGATGCCGATTAGCCCTATGCGTTCCTGTATGCCGTAGGAGCCGGCTTTATCTAAAGGCTGGTATTTATCAACATAGCTGCTGATCTCCTCATCGCTCAGTTTGCGGAAGAATACTTCGGAAACATCAAAAAACTTATTGTACTGGTGCTTGTACAGCAGGCAAACACCGGTGATGACTTTATGCACCCTGCCTGATAGCATTTTAAGCATCTCTACGGCATGTTCAGGGCTTTCGGGCTTGCCCAATATCAAGCCGTCAATACATACTATGGTATCGGCGGTAAGCACCACCTCATCCCCTATGCTTTCATCAAATGCTTCGGCTTTTTTAGTGGCGATGTAAAGGGCTATCTCTTCGGGCGTTAAACCGTCGGGGTACGATTCATCCATCTCCTTCAAAACAATTCTGAAATCAACATCCATTAAGCGCAGCAGTTCCTGCCGGCGCGGAGATTTGGAAGCGAGGATGATCTTTGGGAGTTGATGGTTCATAGTTCAGTTTGCAGTTGTAAGTTTGCAGTTTGCACCAGGTATAATTTATTCGGCCATTTAAGTGTAAAGCTGTATATCGGATGTGCAAACTGCCTACTGCACACTACACCTACCAGCTATACGCCTGTTCGCTCATCCACTTGCCTTGTACCTTCAGCACTTTCTCAATTACATCGCGGGCGCAGCCTTTACCACCGGGATATGGCGAAACATATTGGCTCACGGCCTTAATTTCTTCAACCGCGTCGGCAGGGCAAACGGGTAAACCGGCCAGTTTCATGGCGCCCAGGTCGGGAATATCATCGCCCATGTACAAAACATTGGCGGCGGGGGTTATTTTCTCCTCAATATAAACCTTAAAACGCTCTGCTTTAGTATGCGTACCCATGTAAACATCAGTAACACCCAGGCTGTTTAAACGGTAAACCGCACTTTTTGAACGGCTGCCCGATATTACACAAACCTGGTAACCGCACTTTACCGCTAATTGTATGGCGTAACCATCCTTAATATTAAAGGCCCGTGCCTGCTCACCGTTTTCGGTTACAAACACCGATCCATCGGTCAGTACGCCATCCACATCAAAAATAAATGTGGTTATATCTTTAAGCTTGTTTAAAAACGATTCCATTGTTTGGGATTACACCGATTTATTGTTTGGATTCCACCGATTTTTTTGGTTGGATTCCACCGATTTTTAGTCCATAGACTATCGACCATGTGCCAACTCACAACTGCCCACTCACCTTATTGATTATCCCGCCACTCATACACCCAGGCCGATTGAATCTGCTCCAGGTGGCCCTCGGTTGATTGCTCGCGGGTACCTTCAAAGTTAGGCAGGGTAAGCACCCATTCCAGCAGGTCGGTAAAGCGGATGCGATATATTTTCGATTCATCAAAATCATCGCCGAACTTTTCGTAAAGCTCAATGGCTATATCTTCATGATCGTTCCAGTATACGGGTAAGGCAAATTTATTGTCGCTCATTTATTTATATGCTATTAGCTATCTATATTAATTAAAATCGGTGGAATCAACATCCAAAATCGGTAAAATCCCCAAAAACAAATCGGTGAAATCCAACCAAAAATTTTAGTGTCCTAAAAATTGCGATTGATTAGGCAGCGTTACCTCGATATCGCCGTCAATTATCACGCACTGGCAGCCCAGGCGCGAATTGATGCGCGGGTTAACGGCCCTGTCAATAAAATCCTCCTCCTTGTCGGATATATCCTGTATATTATCCATACCCCTGTTCACATACACCTGGCAGGTGCTGCAACCGCATACGCCGCCGCAGTTGTGCTGCAACTCAATGCCATTCTCCAGGCATACATCCAATACAGATTCACCTTCGGCAATGGGCAACTCAACAGATTCGTGTCCCTTTGCCTCAAAGTTTATCTTAACCTTAAAAATATTCATTGTGGCAAAAGTAGTAAAATTACTTAGGTAGCGTATGGCGATCAGACCTTTTTGATAATACCCTGACTTAACAGCCTATATATCTCCTGTAACTGGGGCATATCCGTTAATTGTTGCAGGTGAATGGCCATTGTTTTCTCGTCGCGGCGGATGGCGGGGCCGGTTTGCACATCAGCCGGGGCGTGTTCCTGCACCTTTTCGGCAGTTTCCAATATCAGCGGGCGCAACAACTCGAACTGAAGATCGCTTTGCGATAAAAGCCTTTGCGCCACACCGTACAAATAGTTAGGAAAGTTACAGGCGAATACCGCCGCCAAGTGCAAAGTTTTGCGCTGCGCGGAATTAATGATGTTAACATTATTGCTGATGTCCTGCGCCAATGCAACCAATGTTTGGGTGATGGCCACATCCGCGCCCTCGATACATACCGGCACTTTACGAAAATCGATCTCCCTCGTTTTGCTGAATGTTTGCAGCGGGTAAAATACGCCGGCATTAGGCGTATAATTTAGCAAGGCCAGCAGATCGGTAGCGCCCGAGGTATGCGCTATCAGCTTATCAAATTTGCTTAGGTACTGCGCTACGGCGGGAATAATATCATCCATAACGGCGATGATGAAAATATCCGTAGCGGGGTTGATGTTACCCAGTTCGTCAATGGCCTCCGCGCCCAAATGGTAAGCCAGTAGGGCGGCATTTTGCGCCTCTCGGCTGTAAACCTGCACTATGCGGTGCCCCGCGTTTTTAAAGGCGGCGCCCAAATGAGTGGCTATATTACCCGAGCCGATTAATGTTATGCGCATGGTGTAAAATTATCCTAAACTTACTAATTCTTTCTCTGCCCAATTAATCCCTTCGGGCAAATCAGCTTTACTAAACTCTATATGTATCACTTTTCTCGTTTTATTATTTGTCGATCTATCCGATGCATGCATTAAAAGAGGGCGCATGAGCATCACCCCACCGGCTTTAACACCACAAATTTCTTCGGTTTCCACATCCCGGTTTATACTTTCAGCGCGATAAACACCCCATAAGTGAGAGCCCGGAATTACTCTCAATGCTCCGTTTCCGGCATCTGTGTCGTCCAGGTGAATCCGGATAGTGAAATTATCCTGCAGCAATTCAACAGGCGGTTGCACACCGAAGTTGTTTAATTTTACCGTCCATGGGCCATAGCCGGGAGTTTCAGCTTTACCGGCAACACTTATGGTCAGGTCCTGATGCAAGGCCACAAACCAGTTTGATTTTTCGGGTTTATTAAAATAGATTGATTTTACAATGAAGTATTTATCATCAAATACTTCCGATATAATAGATTTTAGATTGTCGTTAAATATAATTGAGTGAATGAAAGGAATCTCCTTTAAAAACCTGCGGATAGCAAATAGATCGTTGGTTTTTCGGAAAGCAGGATTTGATTGATCGATACCGTTTATCGCGGAAATAATAGTTCCAATTTCTTCGGCATTATAAACATCATCGATAACCGTGAATCCCTTATCCGCTATATTTTGTTGATCCTTCAATAAATTATTCATTTAACAAATGATTCATTTATGCCGCCGCACTCTTCCCCACCAGTTTCTTGCTAATATCCCAAAGTTTGTTCCGGTTTGCCTCACTCCACGATAGTACCGACGATTTTGCCATTTTCTTCTTTTTAAAATACTGGCAGCTTTTAGCATCAATGCCCGGTTCGGTGGCCAAAAAGATAGATGTTTGCGCGCCTTCTTCGGCCGAGATCATAAACGGGCTTGCCAGCCATAGCAACAATTTGGTAAAGCCGCTCATACCCGCACCGAAAGCGGTTTTAACCAAGCCCGGGTGCAGCGCGAAGGAACTTATCCCCTTATCGGCATACTTTTCGGCCAGCGATTTAGTGAAATAGATATTGAACAGCTTTGCATTGCCATAAGCTTTTATAGCCGAATAGGATTTTTGCTCCCAGGGCAGGTCGTCAAAATCAGCTTTACCCATATTGTGCGCTTCGGAGCTTACGTTGATAATCCTGGCGTGGCCCTTTTCCAGCAAGGGCATCAGCGCCATCGTCAGCGCGAAATGGCCCAGGTGATTGGTAGCGAAGGTCATTTCGAAACCATCCTTGCTTAGCTCGCGTTGGTTAAAAATACCACCCGCGTTGTTAATGAGCACATTTATGGCAAACAGCTTGGCTTTTAGTTCATCCGCCGCTTCGCGAACGCTTTGCAGATTGGCCAGGTCGCATTTTACAACAAATATACTTTTATTGCCCGTTTGAGCCATTATCTCGTCCTTCACCCTGTCGCCTTTTTGGGTATTACGTACCAGCAGGTATAAGGCATGATCTTTTTTAGCCAGCGCCAAAGCAGTTTCCTTGCCAATGCCCGATGTTGCCCCTGTAATTACGGTAGTTCTTATCGCCATAAAATGTGCTGGTTTAAATGCGGGGGTAAATATAGGCACTAACTTGCTTCTGCCAATTTTTCGTGCTCCAAAATTTGCAATAATGCTTTTTCGGCCAGGTTCAGCTCCGCGGCTTTAATATCGCGTTCGTCATCCAGCTTTTTCAGGTAACGGAAAATGGTACCGTCCTCGTAACTTTTGATAAGGGTTGGGTGTACATAGTACTTTTTACAAACGGTACGGGTATTGCCCAGGTTCAGGGCCACTTCATCCAGTACGCTTACTATCTTTTTGCGGCATTCGGTTATATTGGTAAACTCCCCTGCCTCTTTAAAAGCATATAAGGAGCTTACACTGCCCGCCCAGGTACGAAAATCCTTCGCGGTAAAATCCTCGCCGGTTACCGCTTTTAAATAGTTGTTCACATCGCCCGATCCGATGGTGCAATGGCCGCCGTCCTCGTTATAATACTGAAAAAGCTCCTTGCCGGGTATATCGCGGCATTGTTTCACCAGCCTTGCCAGTTTTTTGCTTTGCAGCGCCACTTTATGAAAAACGCCCTTTTTGCCCTTAAACTCAAAATCGAGGTGCGAGCCTTCTATCTTTACATGCCTGTTCATCAGCGTAGTTAACCCAAACGACCCGTACAGCTTCTTGTACGATTCATTCCCCACCCTTATGCTCGTCAGTTCCATCAGCCTGATCACCAGCGCCACCACCTTCTCGTGGTCGAGTTTGTGGCGGGCCAGGTCCTTATCCACCTGCTCGCGTATGGCGGGCAAATGCGAGGCAAAGGTTTGCAGGCGATAGTATTTGGATTGATTACGGATCTTGTTCCAATCCGGGTGATAGCGGTATTGCTTGCGCCCGGCTGCGTCGGTACCCGTAAACTGCAAATGCCCGTTCTCATAAGGCGAGATCCACACATGGGTATAGGCAGGCGGAATAACCAGTTTGTTAAAGCGCCGTACCAGTTCCTTATCTTTCATCAATGCGCCATGAGCATCATAATAGCTCCAGCCCTTCCCAGACTTTTTGCGGGTATAGCCGGGTGTAGAGTCGGATGCATAACGTAATCCCACTGCTTTTGCAGTATCCTTAGGATCACGGCCTATCTTTTCGAGTTTTTTCAGGAGGCGGTTCATGCAAAGGACAACAATGCTGCAACCCATAAGTTTCACCGTACGGTTTAATCGCTGTTATTAAATGATGTTTTTTACCACAAAGATTCTGTGTCGCTCTGTGTTTTCCCTCTGTGGTAAAATACTCAGCACCTTACAAGCCTTCGTGTTCCTCTTTGTGTCTTTCTTCGTGAACTTTGTGGTTAAAAAAACTATTCATATTATTCTTCTTGATCCATTAAAAAACACGGTGCTTAAAAAAAATCTTATAAAAACGAAAACGGAAGCCTCCTCTTGCGATTTGAACTTCCGTTTCCAAACTCCTTGCCGGCCATAGCCGCCGCAGAGCACCAAGTTTTGTGTAAATTAACCGACCAGCCCTCCTCATTGTTATTGCTTACGCTGATGTGCTTTTACCGCCGCGAATGCTGATTTACCATTGCTAACGCGTGATGCCGATTTTGTTGCCACCCCTACGGATAAGCCGCTGTCTTTGCTCGTGCAACCCTTAACTACTGCCAGTCTCGCGAGAGGCGGTAAGTGTGTTCCCGAACGCGGAGGTTGTCATTATCCTGCGGATATTAACGCTGTCGTTATTCGCGCAACGCTGATGCATCTTTATTCTTAGCGAATGCGAGCTACCATTGTATGCTAACGCCGATTCCTTCATGGCCATTATTTCGGCTGCTATTCTTCGTAAAGTATTGCAGCACCTATAATGCCCTTGTCTTATTGTCCCGGTAATTCGCTTTCGCCATTTCTCCGCTAAATAATGAGGCACTTCCCCTATCTTTAGTTCGCCCGAAGGCTCACCTGAATTCAGTTTGTGTATCTCAAGGCTGTCAAAGTACGTCGTTCTTGATGATTTCAATATCGGGACAATTGCCTTATTTCGCAAATATTTTTTTTCTTTTTTATTAACACGTTATTAACAATTGCCGCTTTGGCGCTTATTAATCATTTCAGATTGATTTATAAGGGGTTGAATTAATTAAAATAATGGCTTGTTAACCTTTTAAACACTGCGGTTATTAACAAATGCACATCGCCGGTGAAAAAAATAAACGGTAAAAAATTCTTATTTGGGAATTTCACCGATTTATTTATTCGGATTTCACCGTTATCTAAGATCTCACTGATTGCTTTTATGGGGTTTATTGCAGGTAATCTTTACGTTAAGAAATCTTTTTGGGGAACTGGTGTTTTGTATTGGTTTAAAAACCTACAAAAAAACAAGCCGGAAATAGGGCGTAAAAAAGACAATGTAAAGGGTTGTTCGCGACAATTGTAAAGCTATTACAGAATTATCAACAATTGTAAACTTTTTTCAGGACGATACAGCGTTCATCCAAAAACAGAACAATTGCTAATTCTTTCGCCCTACTACATTCAATATTACCCTGCTGGCATGTACTATGCCGAGCGTACTGCCGGGCTTTACTACCAGGTAGAATTTTAAATAGCCATCGATAATGGCTTTGATGGTGTTGATGGTGCTTACCTTGTATTCGGGCATAATATCGATCAACGATCTATCGAAATGGAGCTGCCCCTTATCATCCACAAATGCCGAAAAGGAGTACGAGAAGTCTTCATAAGCCTTATTGATGGTGATATTGAACTCGGGGTTCATGTAGGCGTCGGACGGGTCGTAATTGTTCATTACATCGGCACTCTTGCCCACTTTTTGCACTATGGCCAACGGATTTTTGCTGACGATAGTAGCTGGCTGGCGCGCGGCAAAGGCGCTATCGATAGTCTTATTGGCCAGCGCGGATTTTTTCAGGATGTAGAGGGTATCGCGCCTGTCGGGTTTGCCGAGCGTGGCGGCATCGGTATGCAGCACGTTTTTGAGGTAGTTGTTGGAGTAGAAGGTCATGTAAACCAGCGAGCGTTTCATGTGCAGCGTATCGCCTTCTACCTGTAACACCTGCAATAGCAGGCTATCCTTGCTCATGTGCTTCATTTTAAAGTACGAGCGCGCCACGTTGAATATGGAATCGGGCTCCAGGAATACCAGGAAATTGATAAACGCCTGCTTATCGGGGCTGTAAACGCTTGCCGAATCGTTGGCTAAAAAGGTGATCTGGTAGGATGGCTCGGTTTCAAAGCCCTGGTTATCGAACGATAGGCCGCTGGCCAGGCGGCGGCGAACTTCGGTATAGCTGATGCCCGCGATGCTTTTGAATGATATTGGTTTTGCCTTTGGCGGCGGCTGTGGTACCTTTACCCGGTTGCAGGCAACGTTTAACAGGCAGAGCAGTATAATTGTAAACCGAAGTATGTTTGTGTTCTTAAAATTCATATTTATTAATGCAGGTTGCGCACCGCTAATTTAATACATTGCAATATATAGGATTTTCGTATTTTCAACGTTTTAATTGACTCATGAAGAAATTATTTTTTTTACCATTTGCAGCCATGCTGGGAATTTTAGCCTCTTGCAGCCCTAAGGGCGATAAATCTGCCGCCACAGGTACCGATTCATTATCATCAAACCCGCTGCTTACCAAAAGCACGCTGCCTTACGAAGCCCCACCATTTGATAAGATAAAGGATGCCGATTTTCAGCCCGCTTTGGAGCAGGGCATGAAGGAGCAAATTGCCGAAGTGGATTCGATAGCCAATAACCCCGCCGCGCCAACATTTGAGAACACACTGGTAGCCATGGAGAAAAGCGGCGTTACCCTAACCCGCGTAAACCGGGTGTTTAACGCCCTAAGCGGCGCCAATACCGACAGCGTTTTGCAAAAGGTGCAGGAAGATGAAGCACCAAAGCTCGCCGCCCACCAGGATGCCATATATCTTAATTCCAAATTATTTAAACGTGTGGAGGCCGTGTATAACAGCCGCGCCACGCTTAAACTCGATACGGAATCGGCCCGGTTGATAACGTATTACTACCAGCAATTTGTAATAGCAGGCGCACAGCTTTCCGATAGTGACAAAACCGCGCTGAAAAAGCTGAATGAGCAGGAAGCGTCGCTTAGCGCCAAGTTTACCAACAAACTGTTAGCCGCTGCCAAAGCAGGCGGTTTGGAAATAAGCGATACGGCGCAATTAGCGGGCCTTTCGCAGGGCGAAAAGGATGCTATGTTTAATAAAGCAACCGGCAAATGGCATATCCCTTTGCAAAACACTACACAACAGCCGCTGCTGCAATCATTAAGTAACCGCGATACCCGCGAGAAGCTGTTTAACGCATCATGGAACCGTGCCGAGAAAAGCGATTCGAACGATACCCGTGGCACTATTGAGCAGATAGCGAAGATCCGTGCTGAAAAGGCCAAGCTTTTGGGCATGCCGAACTATGCCTCATGGGCCTTGCAGGATCAGATGGCTAAAACCCCTGATGCTGTCGACAAATTTTTTGCCCAGCTGGTACCCGCCGCTATGGCCAAAGCTAAAAAAGAAGGAGCCGATATCCAGGCAATGATAGATAAGCAAAAGGGCGGCTTTAAACTGCAGCCCTGGGATTGGAACTACTATTCGGAGCAATTGCGCAAGCAGAAATATGACCTGGACGAAAACGAGGTTAAGCCTTATTTCGAGCTGAACAATGTGCTGCAAAACGGTGTGTTTTATGCCGCTAACCAGTTATACGGCTTAACATTTAAGGAGCGCCACGATATCCCGGTTTATCAAAAGGATGTTCGGGTTTTTGAGGTGATAGATAAAGATGGCTCAACCATCGGCTTATTTTACTGCGATTATTTTAAGCGTGATAACAAATCAGGCGGTGCCTGGATGGATAATATGGTAGGCCAATCCAAATTATTGGGCACCAAACCAGTTATATTTAACGTGTGCAACTTTACCAAACCCGCTCCCGGCCAACCGGCGCTCATCAGCTTTGACGATGCTACCACCATGTTTCATGAGTTTGGGCATGCCTTGCATGGTTTTTTTGCCAGCCAGCAATATCCGAGTTTGTCGGGCACCAATGTAGCGCGCGATTTTGTGGAGTTCCCGTCGCAGTTTAACGAGCATTGGGCGCTATATCCGCAGGTGTTCCAGCATTACGCGGTTAACTACAAAACCGGCGCGCCTATGCCGCAGGTATTGGTTGATAAGATAAAGAAAGCAGCCAAATTTAACCAGGGCTATGCCTTAACCGAGATACTGGCGGCAGCATCGCTGGATATGCAATGGCACGAACTGCCTGCAAGCGCGCCTTTGCAGGATGCCGATAAATTCGAGATGCAAGCGCTAACCAAAACGGGGTTGAACCTTGCCGCAGTGCCATCACGTTACCGTTCGAGCTATTTTCTGCATATATGGGGTAACGGTTATGCTGCCGGCTATTATGCTTACTTGTGGACGGAGATGCTGGATGATGATGCCTTCTCGTGGTTTACGGAAAATGGCGGTATGACAAGGGCTAATGGCCAGCGTTTCCGCGATATGATACTTTCGAGAGGAAATACTATTGAATATGGCAAGATGTTCCGCGATTTCAGGGGGCATAACCCGGATATTAAGCCGATGGAACGGAATCGTGGGTTAATAGAATAATAGATGCAAGAGTCAAGAACCAAGAAGTAATAGTCAGAAATCAAGAAAAATGCAGAACACTCCTGATTCTTACTTCCTGGTTCTTGTTTCTTGTTTCTATCTCAAATAAATCAAAGCAGGCATGGATGTAAAGGAAGTTGAGCGGTTAATTAAAATAAGCAGGGAACATCCATTAATGCCGGAAACCTATATTCCCTGGCAAGATGAACCGAAGCCGGGTGATATATTTTTGCCGGAAGTACTGGCATCTCTGCAAGGATTGGATATTTACGATACCCTTACCCCTACCCAAAAACTGGAACTTGGCCGGCATGAGCTGGTGCAGGTTATTTACTCCTATGGCTGGGGCGAGTGCATGTTCTGCCTTTTTATGACGCGGCACATGCTCACGTTGCAACCTGACAATGTGGAGCATAAATTTTTGATCCGCGAATTGATAGAGGAATTTCGCCACCAGGAGATGTTTACGCAGGCTATTGCCAAATTGGGTGGCAGCCCGCTGCCGCAAACCCGGATGCACAAGTTTATAGGCATGTTCAGTAATAAATACCTGCCTGCCGACTACTTGTTCATGGGCAGCGTATCGGTTGAACTGGTTACGGATATTTACGGCAATTATGCCCGCAAAAATCCGCAGGTGTATAATGTGCTGCGCAAGATGTTCGATCTGCATAACATCGAGGAAGGGCGGCACATCCTTTTCACCAAAGCCCTGCTGAAGAGTTATTCCGCCAAAGCCGGTTATATTAAGCGCACGCTTTATAGCTATGTGATACTGGTTAACATCTACTTTATCCGTACCATGTATGTGAAAAAGGAGATATTTGAGCGTATAGGTTTGCAAGATCCCGACAAAGTTTACAAACTGGCCTATCAAAATTACAAGACCAAATTCGCTGATAATTGCCTCAAGGATATTATCAAGTTTGTGGATGAGTGGAAAGGATTTAACGGCGCTACCCGCTGGGCATGGCGCTGGCTGCTGGGCGCGAAAGTGTAAGAAAGACAAAAAAATGTCATTGCGAGGAGGATACGACGAAGCAACCTCGTAGCTATGCATAACCCGCAACCAAGCTACGCAGTTGCCGCGCTATCGCTTACAGCAATGACATAAATTAATATCTTATTTGGCAGTAAAATAGCACTACTTACTCCGCGCAATCCTCACTTCTACACTCCATTCATTTCCGCTGCTTACATGATTAGCTTTGGCAAAATCGCCCTGGTTAAGCGCGAAGGATAGCTGCATCAGGCTATTAATATAGGCCAGCGGCTGGCCAAGGGGCACAACGCCGAATGTTTGGCTGTAGGGCATATCGCCCATATAAACCTGCTTGTGGTTATGGAAAATTTTAACGTGCAATATATCTCCGAATTTGGGATCGAGCTGATTGAACAGGTCGGCGCCAATATTGGTCCACACGTTGCCGTATTGCACATCCAGTATGGGAATATCGCCTTTTAACACACCACCCTGCAATACCGGTTTCTGGTAAGGGATGCTCACCACTTTTAATGGCAGTTCGGGGCCCACCTGCTCATAGGTAATCACACCTGCGGCAAGGCGCGCGGCAGTATAGCTGTATACATCGCGACCGTGAAAGGTGTACGAGTTTTGCGAACCGTTACGACGGTTCACCTTCTCATCTATCTCGCGCAGATCAGCAATGCCGAGTGATTCGGCTACCAGCGTCAGCGTGCCGTTATCGGGGGTAACAATAAACTGCCCGGTTTTTGTTTTCAGCACAACTGATCGGCGGCTGGTGCCCACTCCCGGGTCAACAACCGATACAAATACGGTACCCACCGGCCAGTAAGGTACGGTTTGGTATAAGCGGTACGATGCTTCCCATATATTATAACTGGGTATCTCGTGCGTAAGATCAAATAATTTCAGGTCGGGCGAAACACCCATAGCCACGCCTTTCATTTCAGATACCGCGCCATCCTTCAAACCAAAATCCGATTGGTAAACAACTATCTTATTTTGGGCGATGGTGAATTGAACCGCTAAAGCTAAAAATGCAATGGTAGTGAGTAAGCGTTTGTGCATGGTTGGGGTTATAAATTTTTGTCGTTGCGAGCGATAGTGTGGCAATCCCGTAGCTATTAATATTGAATAAGTATTGCGAGAAGATTACTTCGCCGTACCTCCTCGCAATGACATGGGGTTTAAATCACTTCATTAATACTCATTTCCCTAATCTCTTTGCTTTCGCCCGGCCTGCCGTTTTTGAATGCTTTGCGCGGCGTTAGGCCCAGCAGTTCAAACATGGCCATGTCCGTATCAAAAGACGGGTTTGGCGTGGTAAGCAGCTTTTCGCCCGCAAAAATGGAATTGGCGCCTGCCATAAAGCAAAATGCCTGCTCAACCAAGCTCATTTCGGTACGGCCAGCCGATAAACGCACTACGGTTTTAGGCATTATGATGCGGGTGGTAGCTATCATCCTAACCATATCCCAAACAGAAACCCGTGGCTGGTCGCCCAGTGGAGTTCCTTTTACGGGCACCAAAGCATTAATAGGTACCGATTCGGGGTGTTTGGGGAGATTTGAAAGCGTTTTCAGCATAGATATCCTATCGGCAACAGTTTCGCCCAGGCCTATGATACCCCCGCTGCATACGGTTATTTTAGCTTTGCGCACGTGCTCCAGCGTTTGCAGGCGCTCGTCATAGGTGCGTGTGGTGATGATGCGTTTATAGTCTTCTTCGGAGGTATCGAGGTTATGGTTATAAGCATATAGCCCAGCATCGGCTAAGCGTTGCGCCTGGCTTTCGGTTAGCATGCCCAGGGTGCAGCATACTTCCATATCCAGTTCGTTAACGGCTTTTACCATATCTATCACCTTATCAAAATCGCGGTTATCGCGTACTTCGCGCCACGCGGCACCCATGCACAGGCGCGAAGCGCCGCCATTCTTCGCTTTTTGGGCCACGGCGATAACTTCTTCCTTTGGCATTATGGCATGTACATCAACACCGGTATTGTAACGCGCCGCCTGGGGGCAGTAGGCGCAATCTTCGGGGCAGCCACCTGTTTTTATGGAGATCAGCGAACTGATCTGCACCTCGGAATAATCCTTATTTTCGCGATGCACGGTAGCGGCTTCATAAACCAGGTCGAGCAAAGGCCGGTGGTATATTTGTGATATTTCTTCTTTCGTCCAGTTGTATCTTACTTCTGTCATTCTATTATTCAGTTTTGATGATTAATCTTTATCAATATTTAATGATGCAAATGTTGTATTAGCTGTAATTGATGTGCATGCTGCAATTGCAACTGGTGCAGCATTTGCAAATGTTTTTGCAGTTGGATGCGTGGCAGCAGCAGTTTGGTGGCAAACCATAATGGCAGTAAAAACCCAGCACAATCGGTAAAAGTGGTTATAATGATGGATGATGCCACGGCAGGGTCTATCCCTACCCTTTTTAGTATCAGCGGGATGGATGAGCCGGTTAAGCCCGCTACTATTAAATTACCCGTCATGGCTAAAAACAGCACAAGGCCAAGCAAGGGGTCGGCATCATAAAACAGGGCTATAAAAAACACGACGATACCATTGGCGGCTCCGTTGATCATCCCTACCAAAAACTCCTTTAATACGGCGTTATAGGCCTGGCTATCGGTAAGATCGGTTAAGGAAATACGCCTTACCGTTACCGCTAAAGCCTGTGTGGCCGAATTACCACCCATTCCTGCAATAATGGTCATGTAAGCCGCCAATATCGGGAGTTGTGCCACCGTATCATCAAAATGGCGAATAATGGAGGCGGCCAGGTAGGCCGTGCCCAGGTTGATGATTAACCAGGGCAAACGGCTTTTAACCGCGTCCTTCCAGTTACCGCTTAGTTCTTCATCTTCTGATACACCCGAGAATTTCAAGATATCCTCGGTGCTTTCCTGCTCCATTACGTCGATAATATCATCAAACGTGATGCGGCCAAGCAGCTTCATATCATCATCCACCACCGGGATGCTGGTTAAATTGTATTGCGATATTAATTTGGCAACTTCTTCCTGGTCGAGCTGTGCTTTTACGTATACAAAATCGCTTATCAGCAGGTCTTTTACTTTGGCATTGGTGCGGGCCTTAACCAGGTCTTTTATGGATAGTACGCCTTTTAAAATGTCATGATCATCCACCACGTAAATGGTGTAAAATTCCTCCATTTCTTCCGATTGGCGTATCACCTCATCCAGCGCGTCTTTTTTATCCAGGCTGAGATTTACTTTGATAATCTGCGGGTTCATCAAACCGCCCGCAGTATCCTCATCATAGCTCATCAGCGCGCGGATGCTGGTAGCGTCCTCATGGTCGAGGTCGTCCAGCACTTCCTTTTGCTCATCCTCGTCCAGCTGCGAAATAATATCCGTAGCATCGTCATAGTCGAGCTCCTCAATTATTTCCGACCGCTTTTCGGGATGGAGGTTGATGAGCAACTCACCCGGACGGTGTTCTTCGTCCATTTCCGAAAGAACATCGGATGCAATATCGGTAGGCAGGATATTGATGATCTTTTCCTTCGCTTCCTGGGGCAGTTTTTCGAATAATAAAGCGATCTCCGAAGCATGATACTCCTTCAGAACCTTCTGAAGTTCAGCATCATCGCCTTCGAGCGCGGTTTTAATGCGCAGCAGGTCGGTTTTATCTATATCGAAAGATTGCATATCTGGCTAAATTAGGTAATTAAAGCCTAAAAAGAAGTATAAAAATCTTTTAAAAGACTAATTCATCAAGTCGATTTATATTTGAATTTACACAAACCCGATTGAATCCAGCTATAAAGGAGGCGTTCTATTTTTTATTTTTACATACCATGTTAGCACAAGGTAAACCATTAACGCGTAAAAAAGTACAAAGGGCGTTTGATCGTTCGGGCGTGGCCGCGTCGCATCGCCAGTTAAAAGAAAAATTGTTTCATTCAATAACC
>Ga0302309_10002567_pt1 | contig 14938 bp, 6 predicted proteins | sample III_Palsa_N1_1_FD_200453 | JGI IMG/M metagenome (GOLD analysis project Ga0302309, IMG submission 200453) | Peat permafrost microbial communities from Stordalen Mire near Abisko, Sweden - III_Palsa_N1_1 | ecosystem: Environmental > Terrestrial > Soil > Palsa > Peat permafrost | place: Sweden... | reverse complement strand
TTCTGCACCATGTTGGCCTGGGCCTGCGGTTTGATGGCGCTCTTCTGCCATCCGCCACTCACCAGATGCTTCATCAACTGCGGACTCGTATGCAGAGGCTTCGGGCCGTAGTTGCTCAGAGTAGAAAAGCCCGCGACGACCGGCGATAGAGCTGCCGGAAGCATCGGGTCGGTCGTATTTGCGAAGTACGTTTGGCCGTGAAGGCTGTAGTGATGAATCTCCGTATGGAAAGCTGAGCGAAGCTGCTGCTGCGTTCCGGAGAACGTAATCACCATGTGGCTGTTCGAAACCTTCTCAACGTTGAAGCCGTGCCCGGAAAGCCACGCGGTCACCGTGTTCAAATCTTGAGCAGAGACTCCGTAGGTTTCACCAAAACTTTGCGGTGTGAGCCACTGGTGATAGCTCGGAGAGACTACATGCTGCTGGTCTTTTAGAAGTTGTTCAAGCGCCACTTCTTGGGCATCGCTACGCTTGAGTACAAGCTGTAGATGATTCAGGGGGAAACTATCAGTCGCGACGCCAAGGTCTGAGCCGATTTTTACAAGCGGGGAAGTATTCCCGCTAAGACGAACCAAGTTCTGTTCATTGGTCGTCTGCGTAATGCGGGTCTGTGGAGCTACCAGATTTGTACTTTGGCTCGCGGATTGAGCAAAAGCGGGTGTCAACGAGGACAGAGCTACACCAAGGGCCACAGTGACCGAAAGAGAGCTGAAAGCGCGATTGAGGTGCTTCATGTGTCTCCAAATCTTTCCGTTAGAACGGAAATAGTTCTTTTCTCTTTTGAGGAAGCGCAGGCCCTTATGGGCCTGCCTTGAGTGATCTAGTTGACGGTGATGCTGAGGTTGACAGCCTGCACAGCTACGCCTTGAACGCTTGGCGTTCCCGTAATGACCAGGGTCGAAGTGCCTCTCGTTGTTCCCGTGTTGTTGTTGCTGCATCCCGAAAGACCAGCCGCACCAACAAGCGAGACGCCGCATACCACGATCAACGTAAGCAGCTTCCCGAGTCTCTTTCTCCGGAAGGGAAGAATAAGACCGAAGAGGCAGGCAAGCGCGAGTCCGCCGGAAGAACGCTTCCACAATGTGGGGATGTCCTTAGCCGAGCTTGAACTCACTGCACTTACCGATACCATCACTGTGGTACTTTGTCCTGCTGTAAGCGAGACCCTGACGGGGTTGACTTGTACCTGCAATCCGTTCTCCGGTCCTAAGACTGCGAAGCCGATGCTACCTACATACGTACTGTTTGCCGTCACCGTTACCGTGGCCGTACCAGTTTGACCGATAGTGATCGACGGCAGAGTCGTGGTGGAAGAAGACATCGTGAAGCTCGGTGCAATCACCGGAGCAGCTACTACGGTGTACGAGACGGTACCCGCATTGACGTTTGGATTGAAGTTGGCATCACCGCTATAGGTGGCGATGAGTTTATGAGACCCAACCGGCAGAGAAGAAGTTGTCAAAGTACCACTACCTGCGGAGATGTCAGTCGATCCAATGACTGCACCGTTTTCGGTAAACGTGATGGCTCCCTGGGGATCTGGACGAAACTCCATCGAGGCCAGAACGGATGCAGTGATCGTCTCATTGCTCCCAACCGTTACAGTCGGGGAGGAAGGGGTAAGAGTGATCGCCGTTCCGCCTTGGTTCAGTAGCAGCGCAACAGCTCCGTACTCCGACTCCGCAACTAGGTCGAGCGCACCATCCTGAAGGTAGTCTCCAGGCAGGAGAATGCTCGATGCGGGTGGAATCTGCGTCTCAATCGGGGCTCCGAACGTACCATCGCCTTTACCGAGGAGGAGTTGCGAGCCATAGTAAGTAGGCGTGGCATCTGTAGCCGGATATTCGCTGAAGAACAGATCGGGAACACCGTCTCCATTGAAGTCGGCGAGTGAGCCCTGGGCAGGGTTTCTGCCCGCTTCATAGATGCTTCCTGGGGTAAAGCCACCGGTGCCGTTGTTGATATAAACCTGGGCACCTTCGCCGGACGACTGCAAACCCGTTGATGTTCTCAGGCCTTCAGAGAGCATCACGAGATCCAGCTTCCCATCCTGGTTCACATCACCAGGAAGAAGAGAGATGATGACATTGCCAGTTTGAATTGTCTGCGCATTCGCCGCATTAAAGATACCGCTGCCGTCCCCATAAATGATGGAGACCTTCGCTGCGGCCGAGGATGATCCGGTATCAGAAAGAACCAGATCCAGTTTCCCATCGCCGTTGAAGTCGGCCAGTGCAGAGCTATAGAGGCTGGTGCCAAAAACTGTGAAGGTCGCAGGCTGGAACGTGCCATCTCCGTTTCCGAGAATGACGACAAAGCCACTCGGAACAGCGGTGCTAATGCTCTGATAGGTGGCGATAATATCCAGCTTCCCATCTCCGTTCACGTCACCAATGGACATGCCGGTCAACGTGAAAGCGAAGGCAGTCGTCCCCATATTGAGTGCGACGGGTGCTTGAAGGGTGCCGTCTCCGTTTGAGAGAGAGACAGCTAGCACATGCTTGCCGCTTGCAGACTCGCCTGAGAAAAGCACATCTTGCAGACCGTCACCATTGAAGTCACCAGTCGCGGTAGAAACCTCCTGCGTTTCGAACCCTCCTGCTCCCCCAGCGAGGGCTTGCTTGTAGGTAAAGTTACCCTTGCCGTTGCTCAAAGCAGAGATGTAGGGATAAGGGCCGCTTCCCATGGAGGACTGCAACAAAACATCCTGCTTGCCATCCCCATTCAGATCGAGTGCCGCATACGCATCTAGACCTTGAGGGAAGGTATTGGGATCATTGACAGGAGCTACTGCGGGGATGCCGATAAAGGAACCATCGCCGTGTCCAATAAAGATAGACGCACGATCATAAGAGACCGATCCTGCATCCACGACGGCGAAGTCCGGGGTTCCGTCTTTATTGAAATCAGCAACTACCAGGTTCGAGCCGGGAGAGTTTTGGGCACCCGTTGTTGGACTTTCTCCCGTACTGTAAACAATTTTTGGAGCTGCGAACGTACCATCCCCATTGCCGAGAAAGATGGCCGTAAAGTAGCTGTCATAGTCGATGAAGTCTGGATAACCATCACCATTCAGATCAAGCACGGCCCAGCCGGAGGGGTTGATGGCGAATGTCGTATCTGCAACCTGAGGTGCAGCAAATGTACCATCCGCATGTCCCAGAGCGGTGTAGATGTAGTCATCGTTGAAGTTCATCGTGATGTCGGGAATGCCGTCACCATTCAAATCGGCAAGGCTCAAGCCACCGCTGTTGTCGGTGATTTCGCCATACGATGCAGTAATGTCCACCTCGGAGTACGGTGTCGTCACAAAGCTGCCATCGCCATTGCTCGGCAACGCAATAACGCTGGCGCCAATCAGGAATCCTGTGTTCGCGTCGTCGTAGGCCTGTCCCTCAAAAACCAGATTCAGTTTGCCGGCCATCATTTGCAGCATTGCGCCATTATTAGGAAGGCCAAGGTTGTAATTGGCGTAAGTCAGCACGCTTGTAACAACCTTAGATGTGCTGAACGTTCCATTGCCAAGACCGGGGAAGGTCTGAATGGTGATGGTGCTCACGTTGGCGTTCGGGTCGTATACGCTTGCCATCGACACAATATCGGGGATGCCGTCACCATTGACGTCTCCCACAAGGAAAGACCCTACATCTTCCTGCGAACTTAGAAGCACGGGCAATACCGTGGGCGTCGCAAATGTTCCATCATGGTTGTTGTGGAAAATGAAGAGCTTCTGAAGCCGCCATTGCTTGGCGATGATGTCTGGATACCCGTCGCCATCAACATCCGCTGCGACAGCTCCTATGAAGTGGACAGGGCTTTGGACTAGGGTCGCTCCCGAGCTGGTGACCGGAGCAGCAAAGTGCCCCTTTCCATCGTTCAAAAGTACATTGATATTTCCGTTGAAATCCAGCGTCGCAATGTCAGACGCTCCATCCTTGTTGAAGTCCGCTGTCAGCGTAATAAACGTAGAGTTGTCGTTGGTGACAGGAAAAGGAATGGCCTGATAAGACGGTGCGGCTAGAAAGCCGCCAAAGTTCTGAGTAGGCGTAATGCCAGACGGTTGCCCCTGCGGCAGTGCTGTCTGTGCCATCGATGTTGCCGCAGAAGCAGCTTGCTGCTTTGCTCTCGCTTCAATCAAAGGACGAATCGTGAGATCAAAGGCAGAAGAATTGCTCTTGGCATTCTTTTGATGGCGCACGCTCTGTTGAATCGCTCCACCGTTGGCTCCAGATCGTACGTATTTTGTGCCGGGTATTGAAGGGCGTACTGTTGCATGCGCGATTGGCGTGAAGCTTGGGAGGATGACGTGCTTTGCAACGCTGGCCTGGGGCGGCATTGCCGGAGCGGCCGCCAGCGCATGTGGCGCAGAAACCATCAGTGCGAGGATGCAGCACAGCATGCAGACTAAGCTGGCTTTCGCTGCCATCATTTTGCTGTGCGTCAAAAACGGAGAGCGCACACCGGCTGTGATGTTTTGGACCGGAGAACATTTCACTGCAACAGTGTGTTCGCGTCTGATCTGTTTCAAAGCAGCTCCTTGAAAACGGTATTTTTTAGAAAGAAGAGTGGATTCGCTGGCCTACGTCGCCGTTGCTCGCTAGGCGCTACAAATAGCGCTGCGAATTTGTGTTTAAGGTGGGCGGAAAATTCATACACAGAACACAATCGTGTCGCACTTATCTTTCGACGGCACATTGGTCCTGGCGGGTGGACTATCGCAGAGGTGCATGAACAAGAGAGAAGTTGCCGGGTAGCGCATATCCTGACTGGGTTTGCATGTCCGCCGGATACTCCTCCTAGTGTGAATGTTTGGTGACTAAGCAAAGAGTATTGCGGCCTCTGCTATTCGTCCAATGAGAATTTCGAATGACTACAATACGTTTTAAGCATAGATGTTGAAATCAAACTTTTTAGCCGACGAGTTGCTTTTCCGGCCTATGAAAAAAATGAGTCTGAAGTCCAACAACAAAAAGAACGGGGAACGTCGCCAAAATGGATGCAGCGGTATTTGGATTTCGTTGAAGGTGAGAGGCTGCATCTCCTCCCCACACAATAGCCGTGATTGCAGAGGTTTCGACGACGCAGACACAAAGCAAAGCCCCGGCACAGGGCCGGGGCTTTGGTAGAGCTTCTATTGAAGCGTTAGGGTAGCGGCGTAACAACTGTGGAGCCAGGCGAAAGACCAGGCTTGCCAATCGAAAGTAGCGGCCAGGTGGGCGCTCCCAGACCGATCAACTGTGAAAAGCCACCACTGGTCATCGCAGTCCATACTGACCCGGTGCTGTCGATTGCGGCTTGGCGTGGGCTATAGACGGAATAATCAGAGCACGTGGTATCTGTTCCCGTGAGAGAGCAACCCAGATACCCGGACGGAGGCGAAAGCACATTGCTGGACGTGGCTGTAGAGGCCGTTGTAGTGGAGTAGACATGCAAGCCAAGCGATCCACCACCGGAGGTGTCGGAGAGATAGACGCTTCCCGCCCCATCAATGGCTGGCATATTCGTTGTCTTGGCTCCAAGAGTCGCACCTGTGACCAACGTGCCAGGAGTGATTGATGTGATGGGAGCGGTGAACGAGCTCGGAACTACCTCTTCTACTCCTGCGGTTGTGACAGAGCTGAAGCCTGTAAAGCCGTACCAGGCATTGCCGCTGGCATCCATCACAATCCCAATCGGCTTGGGGAAAGAGCCGTTAAGAGTGGCTGACACTGGAGTTCCTACTGTTCCCGAACTCGCATAGGACGGTGCGTTGGCCGTACCTACTGAAAGGTTTGGCAGAACCGCTGCGAGAGTGCCTCCATTGAAATATGGAGCGATCCAAACATTCTGATTGACATCGATTGTGAGGCCATAGGGTTCGAACCCACCAGGAGTTACGGCAGTGTAATTGACGGCATAGCTTAAGGACTTGGCAAGTTCCTGAACGTTTGTGGAGCTCACAACCGCGCTCGATACCCACACATTATTGGCCGCATCGACTGCTACTCCATAGGAAGGCCCAGCAACGGCATACGTTGTAGGGGTACCGCCGTTGGCTGCTGAGTATTCATAAACAGCAGTGCCACTGTTTGCGACCCAGATATTCCCCAATGCATCCGGTGCAACCATACGACCTGCGGTGCTTGTAGTCCCTGCAGTGTATGCCGGGGTTGCGACACCATAAGCGCTTAGGCCAACGATGTTAGTCCCTGTAGAAGTACTGTAGTAAGCGGTATCGTTGGCATCCAGCGCGAGGTAGTACGGGGCGGAAGTGAGAGAGCCCGTTGTGCTTGCATAAGAAACAGCGATGCTCCAATCCGCTGGCACCGCTGTCAGATCTGGCAAGAAGGCAGGCGTAGCAGACACAAGACTAAGCAGCCCTGTGGTGGAACTCATCGCTGTCGCGCTGGGGTAAGGGTTGCGGGCCAGGTTAATGAAGGCCTGCAATGTGTTCGTAGGGGCGACACCCGAGATACTGGGCGTCATGCTGAAGAGACTGGTGCAGGCAGCATTGCCCGTCGCACCATTCACGCAGCTCTGCATGATGTCGCCGAGTGTATTGAGTTCTGCCGCAGGAACGCTTCCGTTGACCGTAGTACCAGCAACAGAAATATTAGGTGTTTGTGTGAGTGCGGTACCGCTGGAGAAATTCACAATGTTGTTGGCATTGATGAAGGCGTGAGCGAGTCCGGCTGCTGCTGTTGCGCTTCCAGTTGCTGCGTTGTTTGCAGCGGGCGCACTAACGGATGCGGTAGCGTACGGATGGCCAGTAGCGGTCGTCATGAAACCGGAAAGAGCATAAGCCGCTGCAACCGTTGTGAGCTCGTTCACGATGACGTACGTGCTGGCGTTGACGTTGGCACAGCTGCCGAGTGCAGCCATCATCAGCGAGCTGCTATTGTTCGTGAGCCCGGATCCAGCGGCATAACCACCCGATGCCGTGATATAGACCTGCTGTCCTGCTGGGCAGTTCGACGAAGTTATCGGATCGCTACTGAAGTTGAATGCGCCATTGATGTCTGAAGTCACGCTGCCAATAAAGCTGGCAGACTGTCCATAACCGGTCGCCGTAGCCTTGGTTACGTACAGATCGACAACGGCTCCCTGGATGGGGCTCTGACCACCATGAATCTTCCCACTAAATGCAGCAAGCGGCGTAGGTGCGGCATCACTTGAGGCAACACCGCATCCGCTGAGGAGGCCAACCGTAAGTAGAGAGATGGAACCTGCTAAGGCAGCAAGAGAGGGTCTGAATCTGTGGAGCGAATAGGGAATCGACATTTGGGAGTGCCTCCGTTGAAATTGCAATCAGATGCGTATTGCACCCGGGAATAAAATGGAACCCTTTCCGAAATAACATCTCGGAGTTTTGTACGTTATGGACAGCTGGAACGCTGAAACCTAACGACATGAACGGGGTATTGGGAGGATGGCCAGGACTTCTTATTACTCGAAACACTATGGGCCGGATACGTCTCACGACATAAGTTCGACCCTGGTGCAGGTTTAGCGCAGGGGTTCATGGACAAGAGAGAAATTATCTACCGACGCACATACTGAATAACCTTGCATGGTCGCTAAGCACCTAATTCTCATGGGTATAGTGAAAATCTAACCAAAGATTATGGTGGTCTGCCGGATACGTCCAATGAGAATTTTGAATGATTATGATACGTTTCAGGCATGGATATTGAAATCAGGCTTCTTAAGTGTGCCGTTGCGCTGTCCGAGCATGGCAACTTCGCTCGCGCGGCAAACGCTGTTCACCTATCCCAACCCTCCTTGTCGCGCAGCATTCAGGAGCTGGAAAGCCGGCTCGGCGTACAGCTTTTTTCGCGCAACCGAAGCGGTGTAGAGCCCACGGCCGCAGGCCTCGTGCTGTTGGATCAAGCTGCGGAAGTCATCTCCCGTACCGACGATCTTGTCCGCGAGATGGAGTTGCTACGCGGGCTGCAGAAAGGAGAACTCGACATCGCAACAGGGATCTACCCTGGTCCCATGTTTGCCGACCGCGCGGTTGGCAGACTCATGCGGGCGCACCCTGCAGCACGAGTCAGCATTGCCTACAATCACGCACGGGAGATACTCCCGAACCTGTCGAAGCGGAAATATGATCTCGCTGTGGTTTACCTGGACCCACGTGGAATGGATCGACAATTTCATATGACGAAGTTGAAGCCGCACTTCATCTACTTTGTGGTCCGCAGCGGTCACCCTTTAAGCGCACTCAACAAAATTACTCTTAACGACATCCTGTCCTACCCGTTAAGCACAACGGTTGGAATTCCCTCGGTACTCGTTAAGCGATTTCGCGTTGCAAAGCCGAAGCAGGCAGATGGCGATTCGCATGTGCTGAAATCGATACCGTCGGTTGGCTGTGAATCCCTGCTGATGATGAAGACAATCGTTCTGGAGTCTGACACCGTAGGATTGCTCCCCTTAAATGTAATTTCGCAGGAAATTGAGCGCGGCACATTGGTAGTGCTTTCGTTTGTGGAACCTTGGATGAAGGTAAATTTCGGGATTGTCAGACTCACCCACCGCAGTCTGTCACCGTTAGGTGATAGGTTTTGTGAGCTGGTCACAGAAGCGGATACCGAACTCTTCCACATGGAGCAGGCAGTGGCACGAACAATCTTCAACAAATCCAAGGTGGCAACAAGAGTACGAAAGGCCAAAGCCTTGGCAAGGGGGTTAGCCTAAACCGCCTTAACTATTACTGAGGCCACCGGCACAAAGCACGAATGGCCGCAGTAATCGTTCATGAATAGACTTTTGAGGAAACCCACGAAAGGAATAATGGCGGAGAGTGAGGGATTCGAACCCCCGATAGCCTTGCGACTATGTCTGATTTCGAGTCAGGTGCATTCAACCGGGCTCTGCCAACTCTCCTGCTCTGCAAGTTTACTTGAAATAGCCTCGCGAGAAAAGCCCAAGCCCTTCAGGCCGTGGAATACCCTCGCGAGGCGCAGCTTATTTGGAATTTTCCAGCGACATATTGAGCGCCAGCACATTCACGGTTGGTTCTCCCAGTAGCCCGAACTGGCGTGGCTTGATCTGCCCCACCACAAGCTGCCGAACGGCTTCTTCGGACAAATTGTGCTCCCGCGCGACCCGTCCGACCTGGTACATCGCCGCCGCGGGGCTGATATCCGGATCAAGACCCGAACCCGATGCCGTCACCAGGTCAATAGGCACGTTCCCACCAGCATTTTCCGAGGTCACACTGGCATTCACACGATCGACCAGTGCTTTGCTCGTCGGTCCGAGATTCGACCCAGAGGAGGCGCCAGCATCATATCCAGTGCCTGCGGCGGAGGGGCGGCTGTGAAAGTATCCGGGTCCCGTAAACGGCTGCCCGATCAGCTTCGACCCCAGCACTTCGCCGTTGCGAACGATCAACTGACCATCCGATTTGTCGCGGAAGGCAACTCTAGCCAGCCCCGTTACCAGGAGCGGATAGCCCACCCCCAGCAAGAGAGCGGTAATCACGGTATACAAACAAGCGGTAATAATGTGCTTCTTCATAACAACTCCTTACGCAAGGTGCAGCGCGGTAATGACCATATCGATGAGCTTGATGCCGATGAAGGGAACGATGATTCCGCCGCATCCATAGACCAGCAGGTTTCTCCGCAGCAACGCGGCCGCAGACATCGGCCTGTAACCCACTCCGCGTAGTGCAAGCGGGATGAGCCCAACGATAATCAGCGCGTTGAAAATCACAGCCGAAAGAATAGCCGACTCAGCATTATGCAGATGCATAATATTGAGCGCATTCAACACAGGAAACACTCCGGCAAACATCGCTGGAATAATCGCGAAGTATTTAGCGACGTCGTTCGAAATAGAGAACGTAGTCAGCGCTCCGCGAGTCATCAACAACTGTTTTCCAATAGCCACAATCTCAATCAGCTTGGTCGGGTTAGAGTCGAGATCGACCATGTTGCCGGCCTCTTTAGCAGCCTGCGTGCCCGAGTTCATCGCCACGCCTACGTCTGCCTGGGCTAACGCTGGTGCATCGTTCGTGCCGTCTCCGGTCATAGCAACGAGCTTGCCATCAGCCTGCTCGCGCTTGATCAGGTCCATCTTGTCCTTGGGCTTTGCCTCTGCCAGGAAGTCGTCAACACCTGCCTCCCGCGCAATCGCTGCAGCTGTCAGCGGGTTATCGCCGGTAATCATCACCGTACGAATCCCCATGGCGCGTAGCTGATCGAAGCGTTCGCGCATGCCGCCCTTCACCACATCCTTCAGATGAATGACACCCAGCGCTCGACCATTTTCGGCAACCACCAGTGGTGTGCCGCCGCTATTGGAAATCCTCTCCACGCTGGTTTGTACTTCCGCTGGCATCGCTGAGCCATGCTCTTCAAGATAGCGTTTGATCGCGTCGACAGCACCCTTGCGAATGCTTCTGCCATCCACCTCGATGCCGCTCATGCGTGTCGTCGCAGAGAAGGGAATGAACTCGGCATTCAACTGTGCAAGCTCACGTCCGCGCAGGCCGTACTTCTCCTTCGCGAGCACAACAATTGAACGCCCTTCTGGCGTCTCATCTGACAGCGAAGAAAGCTGAGCCGCGTCCGCCAACTGCTCCGGCGATACTCCAGGTGCCTCAACAAACTCGGAAGCCTGCCGGTTACCGATCGTGATCGTTCCCGTCTTATCAAGCAGCAGGGTATTCACATCGCCGGCTGCTTCTACCGCGCGACCAGAAGTGGCCAGCACATTGTGCTGTACCAACCTGTCCATGCCCGCAATGCCGATAGCAGAAAGCAATCCGCCAATCGTCGTAGGAATCAGACACACCAGCAGCGCAATCAACACAAACACTGTCTGCGGCGCACCTGAATAAACAGCGAACGGCTGCAGCGTAACAACGGCGAACAGGAAGATGATCGTCAGTCCTGCCAGCAAAATATTAAGTGCAATCTCGTTCGGTGTCTTCTGCCGTTCCGCTCCTTCGACCAACGCGATCATGCGATCGAGAAAGGTCTCGCCAGGGTTTGAAGTAATACGCACGTTGATCACATCCGAAAGCACTCGCGTGCCGCCGGTCACGGCTGATCTGTCACCACCAGCTTCGCGGATCACCGGTGCGGACTCTCCAGTAATCGCAGACTCATCCACAGACGCGATTCCTTCGACGACCTCACCATCACCCGGAACCATCTGTCCCGCAACAATGCGTACCAGGTCGCCAACCCGCAACTGCATGCTTGGCACTTCTTTTACTTCGCCATCCACGATCACATAAGCAGTCGTTTCTGACTTGGCCTGTCGCAGTGCATCAGCCTGAGCCTTACCGCGACCCTCCGCCATAGCCTCGGCGAAGTTCGCAAACAGTACGGTAAACCAGAGCCATAGTGTGATCTGGAGGTCGAAGCTAAAGTGTCCATGATGCGTCACGAGATCCGAAATCAGAAGCACTGTAGTCAGCACGCTTCCAATCTCGACAACAAACATCACAGGGTTCTTCATCATCACAGCGGGGTTCAACTTTGCGAGTGCATCAACACTCGCACGACGAACAATTTTTGCGTCGAACAGGGAACGGCGATTGGCTTGCATAGGCATGGGTGTCTCCTCAGGCTCCCTTAGAACGCATGTCCGGCACGTAGCAGCAAGTGCTCCAGAATGGGGCCAAGGCTGAGTGCAGGGAAGAAGGTGAGAGCTCCGACGATCACAATCACGCCGGTGAGCAAAAGGGTGAATAGAGGTGTCGTGACAGGAAACGTCCCGGCAGAAGCAGGCACGATCTTCTTTTTAGCGAGGTTGCCCGCGATCGCCAACATCGGCACGATCATCAGGAAGCGCCCAAAGAACATCGCAAACGCCAGCGAGTAGTTGTACCAGGGCGTGTTCGCATTCAGTCCTGCGAACGCTGAACCGTTATTGCCGGTCGCTGACGTATACGCATACAGAATCTCCGACAAGCCATGTGGTCCATGATTAGCCAGGCTGCTCAGTCCCAGGTTCGGCATCATCACAGAAATCGCAGAGAAGCTCAGGATGATGAACGGGAAGATCAGCAGGTACAGCATTGACATCTGCACGTCATACGCTTCGATCTTCTTCCCTAGATACTCCGGCGTTCGGCCAACCATCAGTCCCGCGATGAACACCGCCATCACGACAAACACCAGCATGCCGTAAAGCCCAGCTCCAACACCGCCAAACACAACCTCACCGAGCAGGATATTCGCCATTGGCACAAGTCCGCCCAGCGGCATAAAGCTATCGTGCATGCCGTTCACAGCGCCGCAGCTCGCATCCGTGGTCACAGTCGCAAAGAGTGCAGTGTTTGCGATCCCGAACCGTGTCTCCTTGCCTTCCATGTTTCCACCCGACTGCATCAGCGACGCATGTTGATCGACTCCATGCAGCAGCGGGTTAACTTGAGCCTCAGACCAGTAACACGTCACCGTTCCTGCCAGCCACAGCACGACCATCGCAGCAAGTACAGCCCAGCCATGCTTTGGAGACCCCACCATCTGTCCCAGCGTAATCACCAGTCCAGCAGGTAACAGGAAGATCGCTAGCATCTGCAAGAAGTTGGAAAGCGGTGTTGGATTCTCAAAAGGATGCGAGCTATTCGCATTGAAGAATCCGCCGCCATTGGTGCCCAGCATCTTTATCGCTTCTTGTGAAGCAACTGGCCCTTGTGCGATGGTCTGTGTTGTTACCAGCGTCGTCTTGCCATCGCTGCCGACAACCTTCTGCGTCTCCATCAGCTTTGCGGTGTCATAGGCTTTGAAGTTCTGCACCACACCTTGCGAAACGAGGACCACTGAGAACACAATCGAAATAGGCAGCAAGACCCACAGCGTTCCACGCGTCAGGTCAACCCAGAAGTTGCCGAGTCTATCCGTCTCACGCCGCGCAATACCGCGAATGAAGGCAATAGCCAGCGCCATACCAACGGCCGCAGACCAGAAGTTATGCGTGGTCAACCCAACCATCTGCGTCAGATAGCTCATGGTTGTTTCAGGCACATACGCTTGCCAATTGGTATTCGTCGTAAACGAGATCGCGGTATTGAGCGCCAGAGCGGACTCAACACCGGGAAGATGCTGCGGATTCAGGGGGAGCCAATGCTGCAGCCGCTCGACGATGTACGTCAGGAGTGCAGTCGCTCCACTGAACACAAGCATCGAAACCGCATACTCTGTCCAGCGCATCTCCTGCTCGGCCTTTACACCGGTCAAGCGATAAAGCAACCGCTCGCAGGGGCCAAGAACTGGATCGAGAAACGTCTTGCGGCGTTCAAAAACCTTTGTCAGGTAGCTCCCCATGGGCTTTGCCAGGAGCAAGACAACCGCAATAAAAAGAGAGATTTGTAGCCAGCCGTTGAGGGACATCAGAACTTCTCCGGACGCAAAAGAGCGTAAACGAGGTAGACCAAAAGGCCGCCAGAAATGAGCAGAAGCAATAGGTTTTCAATCATTGCGGGGTCTCACTTTCAATTTTTCGCAACCGCATACATAAACATGCGCTAGTCCGAAACAAGCAAAGATAACGACGATAGCGATTACATCGGTCATAGATTCTTTCCATTCATCGGGAGCACAGCAGCGTACCCGCGATAGTGTTTGAAAAAGCAAGCGGCGGATGATTGATACACCCGCCGCATACGAATCAGAAGTGCCAAATCAAATCGGCTGCAAGGGTCAGAGATTCGGTCTTTCCTCGCCCTGTAGGGATTGTGCCGTTACCAAGCACCTGACTTTCATCGCTGGCAATAGAGCCACCCGGTGCGATGTTGGTACAAGAAACAGCTTTGCCATCCGGTGTCGTGTACTTGCTATAGCACTTCGTATAACTAAGTTCAGGCCGGAAGGTAATCGTCGATCCGCTCCAGAAGTCGAAGCCAACCATGTGCTCTTCGTAGATAGCAGGGGTGCCGGTACGTTGGCCCTTGATATCATCCACGACTTCATTGCGGATATTGAGCGAAGCAGTGTTGTGCCAGAAGTTATGCTCCACGTAGTTGGTAGCAGCCCACTCAGGCGCAAAGCAGCGTGCCGATTGCGTAGATGAAGGAGCCCGTGGATCCTGGCAGACAGCACCGAAGTTCAGGTTCACGCCAGCGCCATTGGTCTCCGGCCAGGGCGTTGTGGCTGTCTTCGCATACCCGCCGTTATACCAGTACATATTGGGTACATCTTTCATGTACTGATACCAAACCTCGGTGTCCGTGTGCCAGTTAGCGTTGATGCGGTGATACCACGTCTCGTAAAAGGCGGTGAGGTTGTTGTAGGCATACTTGCTGTCGTTGATGCTGTTATCGCAGGTGTTCAGAGCGTCGCCACCGTTATGCCAGGTGTAGGTTGCGCAGACGTTGCCGGTAACCTTGGCATCCGTAGTCCACGGCATCGTGTCGCAGCCCGCAGAAATACCAGCCTGTACGGTCCAGTGGTCGCTTAGCTTCGTTGTAAGATTCGCACCGAACTGCGTGTAGCAGTCATAGGTATAAAGAATCGAATGCGAATAGGTGTAGTTATTAGGCGCAAGCTGCGCTTCAATGTCAGGCAGTGAAATGTACCGTCCAATGCGAAGCACCGAACCCTGGCCAAGCTTGGGGAAGTAGGCATCGTAGTAGAACATCACCGGGTCAAAGCCATACTGAGCATTTTTTACAAGAAGCTGCTGGCTCAACAGGCCATGCGAGGTAGTGAAGCGATAGTCCGTTCCGTATAGAAGGGCCACGCGATAGCCCCAATCGAAGTGGTCTTTCTGCGCTGTGTTCTCAGTCCGCTCGAAGTAGACAGCAGCCTGATCGAGCTGAATCGTATTCGAGTAAACGTCGTAAGCAGCCGGCGCATTCGCGGTGATTCCTTTGCTGGCGTTCGTCTTATTGTTAGTAGAGCCGTTGCCTCCAACCTCAACCCAGCCATAGATCTTGTTGACACCCTTGTTCTCATTCAATGCCTGCATCAAGGGATAAGTCTGTCCATCG
>Ga0302309_10002557_pt1 | contig 14974 bp, 8 predicted proteins | sample III_Palsa_N1_1_FD_200453 | JGI IMG/M metagenome (GOLD analysis project Ga0302309, IMG submission 200453) | Peat permafrost microbial communities from Stordalen Mire near Abisko, Sweden - III_Palsa_N1_1 | ecosystem: Environmental > Terrestrial > Soil > Palsa > Peat permafrost | place: Sweden... | reverse complement strand
GCGCTCATATTCCTGTTTTTATATCTTCATTGGTGTCCAATGAAAAGGACCTGAAGCCTTTTATAAGCGCCCCGGTGGACAGCCTTCGGTTCCCGGGATTCAAACAACATTATGATTTAGGACTGGCGGCTTTGTCGGTACATGATTCGGGAGGAGCCCTAATTCAGTTCAGCGAAGCCAACAGTGTGTTCCCGGGGCATGCCCTCTGTAATTATTACCTGGGTCGCCTAACCTACGGCAAAGGAGATATAGAGGCGGCGAAGCAGTGGTTTTCCAATGCCAGGGACCTGGACAACCTTCGCTTCAGGGCCCCTGATACGCTTAATACGATCATAAGGGGCTTGTGCGGACGATACGACAATACCTACCTGGTGGATACGAAAGCCGCCTTCGAGGCCAGATCGGAAAGTCATATTATCGGGAATGAATTGATCTTAGAACATGTGCACCCTAACCTGGCGGGGTACGCCCTGATGTCTGATGCGTTTTATCTTGTGATGAAACGACAGGGCATTTTTACCATTCCTCCGGACCGTGAGATGTCCTTTGCACGGTTGACAGCGACAATGCCCATCACCAAGGTGGATTCTCTGTCGGGAGCCTATAAGATATTCAACCTCAAAAGCAGCTGGCCCTTTGGCGAAGGATTGCCGAAGGACTCGTTGCATGTTAATTCGGAGGAGGAGGAATTGGCCTTTAATTTGGCGTTTAGACATACGCCCTGGCAGGAGGCTATGGGAGATCTGTATGACTATTATATCAAGGAACATGACCTTGCGGGCGCGAAGACGGTGATGGAGTCTCTCGTGCTTGAACACCCCACTGAAGAGGCTTATTATGAAAAGGCGGGCAATGTTTGCGGTGAAGGGAAGGACTATGACAATGCCCTTTATTATTTTAAAAAGGCGTATACCCTTTCTCCTTCCTTTGATAAGGCGAGGTATATATTCGTCATGGATTTAAAGCTGGACAGACCCGGGGATGCCCTGGCCTACCTGGACTATGCAATGGCTAATAATCCTTCCGGAATGAACCTGGCTCCGATAAAAAGATATGCGGAGGAAATCATACAATGGCAGACGGTCGCAGAAAGGGACTCCACGGATGCTTCCCTGTATAGCCGGATCGCAAATGCTTATTTGAAAATGGGTAATCAGGAGGGAGCCGCCAAATACCTGCAAAAGGCTACAAAGGCGGGGACCGTCCATAAACCGTTCATCAACCAATAAATGCTTATGAAAAAGACAGGGGACACCCATCGCGAGCCATTCGACCCCTCTATCACCCACAGCAAACGGCTTAGCCTGGCCATCACCCGCCGCGAGTTAGTAGAATTTGCGCAGGTAGCGGTTTTAGCTAGTCTTTGGCTTGCGTTGCACTATAAAGATTTTCGCTTTGTGGCCGCTGCAATAATAGTGACATTGACCGGATTACTTTACCCCCGTATTTTTTATCCCTTTGCCATCGCCTGGACCGCCCTGGGAAAAGGAATGGGGACTATAACCTCCAAGGTAGTTCTGGGATTGGTGTTTTTTGCATTTGTAGTACCAGTAGGGTACTTTAGAAAATGGAGCGGAAAAGATCCCTTACAGGTCCGGTCATTTAAGAAAAGCAATACATCCGTATTCTCTTCACGCGATCATGTGTACGTGAAAGAAGATCTTTTAAATACTTTTTAATATGGAATTCATTAAGGAGCTGTTCCTCTTTCTGCGGACCCGGAAAAAATTCTGGTTGCTTCCACTGATATTGATCCTGCTGATCCTTGCTGTCCTTATTGTATTAACCAGTGTTTCCGCGCTGGCTCCTTTCATCTACACCTTATTTTAAACAAATTGGCCATCAGGATCCTGGGTGTCTCCGCATTTTATCATGACAGCGCCGCGGCCCTGGTGGTGGATGGACAGGTCATTGCGGCGGCCCAGGAAGAACGCTTTACCCGGGTTAAAAATGACCCTTCATTCCCTGCCAACGCTATTAAATATGTGCTGCACGAAGGAGGACTGGAATATGGGGACCTCACGGCCATCGCTTTTTATGACAAGCCCCTTCTGAAATTCGAGCGGTTATTGGAGACCTATCATGCGATGACGCCTTACGGACTACCCAGTTTTATGAAGGCAATGCCTGTCTGGATAAAAGACAAACTATTTACCAGGCAGCTTCTCAGAAAGCAGATGCCAGGTGCAGAAAAGGTCCCCTTTTTATTTCCCGAACATCATTTGTCGCACGCGGCCAGTGCATATTATCCATCGCCCTTTGAAGACGCGGCTATTCTTACCATAGATGGAGTGGGAGAATGGGCCACCACCACCATCGGTGAAGGCAGCGGGGCGGACGTTAAAGTTTTGACAGAATTGCGCTTCCCGCATTCCGTCGGCCTGCTTTATTCAGCGTTCACTTATTACCTTGGCTTTAAAGTGAATAGCGGCGAATATAAGTTGATGGGCCTTGCGCCTTACGGGCACAGCGGATCTGCTGAAGTCGAAGGATATGTGAGGAAGATCATTACAGCGTTGGTAGATATAAGAGAAGATGGGTCCCTACTGCTCAATATGGATTACTTCGATTTTGCTGTGGGGCTGACCATGACCCGGGACAAGAAATGGGCATCCTTATTCGGGTTGCAGAGAAGGGAGCCAGAATCCCCTATTCTCCAATCACATAAGGACCTGGCAATGGCGATACAGGAAGTGACAGATTCGATCGTCGTAGCCCTGGCGCGTACCGCCGGGCGATTGACGGGTAAAAAGAACCTGGTCATGGCCGGGGGAGTGGCGCTCAATTGCGTATCCAACAGCAAAATTGCCGGGGCAGGCATTTTCGACCATATCTGGATACAGCCGGCCGCAGGTGATGCCGGAGGAGCCCTGGGAGCCGCTTATGCTGCCTTCCATATCGGGTATGGGCAGCCTCGGAGGCCGGCACCCGCCGACGCCATGCAAAAACGGGTCGCGATCCCTGCCGACGCCATGCAGGGCGCCTACCTCGGCCCCGCCTATACCGATGCGGATATAGAAAGGGTCATCCGAAAACAGGATGCGGCATTTGAATATTTTGACCGTTTCAGTGACCTGTCGGGTAGAGTAGCGGCCTTGCTGGCAGAAGGGAAAGTTGTAGGGTGGTTCCAAGGCAGAATGGAATTTGGGCCGAGGGCGCTGGGAAACCGAAGCATTTTGGGCGATCCGAGAGACCCCGGCATGCAAAAGATCATGAACCTCAAAATTAAGTTCAGGGAGTCCTTCAGACCCTTCGCACCGAGTGTCCTGGAAGAAGCCGCAAAGGATTACTTTGAGAGGACGACGTCGACTTCTCCTTATATGCTGTTTGTGGAAAGGGCCCTTGAGCCATCGTCTATCCCTGCTGTGGCACACGTAGACGGATCATCCAGGGTTCAAACGGTGAATAGAGAAACCAATCCCAGATTCTGGCAACTGATCACCGATTTCAATAAGATCACCGGTTGCCCTATGCTGATCAATACCTCTTTCAATGTCCGGGGCGAGCCCATCGTATGTGCCCCCCACGACGCCTACCAGGGATTTTTGCGGACCGGGATGGATCATCTTGTCATGGGAAACTATTTATTTTCCAAATTAGCTCCGCGTTAGGCCTAAAAACGCCACCCCGCAATCTTTCTTAACAATTCCTTTTGGATTAGGCTCAAATTAGGCCATTATTAGGTCTCTCATTAAGGCTTCCATCATTACTTGCATCATATTCTTAACCAACAATTGCTGTTATATGAAAAGATTGCTATTGCTATTATTATGGGGCTTAGGCGTTACTGCAGCCTATTCCCAGCAGGGGCCCATAAAAGGAAGGGTGACGGACGAAAACGATAAGCCCGTCCCCGGGGCCACCGTCACCGTCAAAAATACGCATGTCAGTACAACGACCGACTCCCTCGGGAATTTCCAGATATCTTCCGGAGGACAGATAAAACCAGTCCTTATTGTAACTTCGGTAGGATATGGCAGCGAACAACTTTCCGTAAGTGAAGGGGGTTTTTTCAGGTTTCATTTGCAACAGGAGGCCAGGTCATTGAATGATGTGGTCGTCGTTGGATATGGAACCCAGAGAAAGAGCACCCTGACCGGCGCCACTAGCCAGGTGAAGGCGGAAGAGATCGCCAAACGCCCCATTGTAAGGGTAGAAGAAGCCTTACAAGGAACCACACCCGGTGTGAGCGTAGCAAGTACCAGCGGTATGCCTGGAGTTCCTCTCGCCGTGCGGATCAGGGGATCTAATTCCATTACCGGCTCCAACGAGCCCCTCTATGTAATAGACGGGTTTATCGGGGGGAACATCGAATCCGTCCCTGCCGCCGACATCGAATCGATGGAAATCCTCAAGGATGCTGCGGCCACCGCCATCTATGGTTCCAGGGGTTCCAACGGGGTGGTGATGATCACCACCAAGAGCGGGAAAGAAGGCAAGGCAAGGATCGATTTCAATTTCTGGGAACAGAACGATCAGATTCCAAAGGAACTGAGTTTACTCAACGCCTACCAGTTTGCTACTGCGGTCAATGCGCAATATGCCTTCCTTGGGCAGGCGCCCGGCTTTTCTCCCGCACAGTTGGAAGGTTTTCAGACGAATCCTGGTACTAACTGGCAGAAGGCATTGCAGCGGAAACCCTGGGTCAACGATTATAACTTAGTTATATCCGGCGGGACCGCAGCAGTCAATTACCTGTTCTCATTAGATCACTTAGACCAACCTGGCCTGATCGTCAATCAATTTTACAAGAGGACAACCTTCCGGACCAATATAGGCGTAAAGGTGAATGACCGACTGAACCTGCAATTTAACGTAGCCGCCGTCATACCCGAAAGCCGGAACAATGGTTACCAGGGAGACATCACGGATCCGTTTGCGCAAGCTTACCAGTTTGATCCCACTTCACCCGTCAGGGACTCGAACGGCAATTTTGTCATGAAGTCCCAATTTGCCTCTAATGGTACGAACCCGGTAGCGCAAGCGACCAATTCGCTGAATGATGCCAACAGCACCGACATCACCGGTACGGGCAGGCTGACCTACCGCCTTTTTAAAGGGCTCACATTCACGTCAGACAATTACTATGAGATCAATAACAACCAGCAGCTAACCCTTAACGGTCCCCTGACCAGTTCCGGTCTGGTCGGCGAAGACTACGCTGCCACTAACAATGGCAAGGGCTGGAACTTCCAGAATAGTAACTTCCTGACCTATCACGGTAATTGGGGAGATCATAACCTGACGGTCACCGCAGTATACGAGCAGACCAGGGGTGAAAGTTCCAACACAAACGCACGGTCCAATAACCTATCCACTTATGCCCTGGGATATTATAACCTGGGATTGGGCTCTACCCAGATCATTTCTTCGGGTTACTCAGAAAGTTCCACGCAATCTTATGTAGGAAGGATTAACTATTCCTATGAAGACAAGTATCTTTTCAGTGCCAGTCTTCGTGACGATGGATCTTCCCATTTAATCCAGAAATACAGTTTGTTCCCTTCCGTAGGTTTGGGCTGGAACATAGCCAAGGAGAAATTTCTGGATAATTCCAAGTTCATTTCCAACCTGAAGATCCGCGGCAGTTACGGCGTATCCGGCAATCAGGCAGTGGGGGCATTCTCCAGCATATCACAGATTGGAGTAGGCGGTATTGAAAACGCCTCGGCTTATTTTTATGATGGCCACACCCCCAGTATCTATACTCCGCTTGGAACGCCCGCGCCACTCAGCCTCAAATGGGAAGACGACGCACAAACCGATGTGGGAATAGACGCCGGATTTTTCCGGGATCGGCTCACCTTTACTGCGGATGCTTACGACAAGCACGTAACGAATCTCCTGTACAATCAAACGGCCCCTCAATACCTGGGTGGCAGTACTTATGCCAGTAACCTGGGTAGCCTTACCAATAAAGGATTTGAATTTGGCATCGGGGCTACGCCCGTTCTGACAGGAAAGTTCAAATGGACTACGTATTACAATATGTCATTCAACACCAACAAGATCGATAACCTGATCGGCGTGAACAACGTCGTGGTGAACAATATCGGTTCGGCCCAGACCGGGGTGTCTATCCTGAAAATAGGCAAGCCCCTGGGTGAATTTTACGGATATGACTACCTGGGCACCTGGAAGACAGGCGAGGCCTCAGAAGCTGCGAAATATGGCAACAAGCCGGGAGATTCCCATTATCTGGACGTCAACAACGACGGCGCAATCACAGGAGCTGACGAAGTGCCCATCGGCAACGGTTTGCCCAAATATACCTTTGGGTTTATCAATGACTTCACTTATGGTAACTTTACCCTGAGCGTCATGTTCCAGGGCACCCACGGCAACCAGATCTATTCCGGTACCTTCCCTTATACGATGGGCGGACAAGGAGATGCGCGCAATGCCACCAGTACGGATATACTGAATATATGGACTCCAACCAACCAAACGAATATCCCTACTTTCAGTCCTAGCTCCCAGAATTATATCAACAGCAGCCGTTTTGTGTATGACGCCAGCTACGTCAAAATGAGGAATATTTCGCTTTCCTACCATGTGCCGGAAAACCTCCTGGGCAGGGTTAAGATGCGGAACCTCGAAATCTATGTGAGCGGCCAGAACCTCTTAACTTTCACTAAATACCCCGGATACGATCCGGAAGTCAGCAATCAGACCAACGGGATCACACAGGGCCTGGAAACAGGCGTTATCCCTAACCCTAAAACGTATACGTTCGGGATAAGGGCCGGTTTCTGATCGTTCATTGTGTGAATCAAAAAATCTAAAAAAATGAAAAGAAAATATTCCATATTATTCCTGTCTCTCCTGCCCATCGCGGCGGTGTTTTCGGGATGTCAAAAACTCAACGAGGACCCCAAGGCCAGCCTGACGCCGGGTACTTATTTTAAAACCCAGTCCGATCTGGACGCGTCTGTTGCGGCCGTCTATACGGAGTTGACCCCGGACTATGCCTTTGGCTTTACTTCCCGCATGACGAGTTGTTTCGGCGCGGATGATCTGACGACAGATCCCGGCCTGAACAAGGCGGATTACCGCTCTTTTGACGAACTGAACGGCAACCCGGGCGCTTCCGACGGTAACTTGCTGAACCAGTGGCAGGGCCCTTGGAATGCGGTTTACCAGGCCAACAACGTACTGAACAATTATCAAAGCGTGCCGGGCACAAGCGCCAGTGCGCTCCAGGCAAAGGAACAGTCCGCGGGCCAGGCTTTTTTCCTGCGCGCATTTTCATATTATTACCTGGTCAGGGTGTTCGGACCGGTTCCGATGATCACGACGCTCATCAGTGTGAGCGACAGGCCCCAGAGGGATTCCGTGAGCAAGGTGTATGCCCAGATCGTTGCCGATCTGGATATGGCCATCGCTTGGCTGCCAGCCACCTGGCCCGGCCAACCCGGTAGGGTTACCCAGGGCGCCGCCCGGTCCTTGCTGGCGGATGTATACCTGACGATGACGGGCTGGCCCCTCAACCAGACCGGCAATTACGCGCTGGCCGCTGCAGAAGCGGATAGTGTGATTAACGCAGGTACTTATACCCTGGTGCCCGATTACTTAACCGTTTTTGAAACCAATAACAGTTCGGAATCCATTTTTGGCCTTCAGTTCAACGTGACGGGCGGTGTTCCTGAACGGAGTTACGGGGCTACCTGCGTGCCCATTGACGAAAATGGACTGGATGGGTCCGGTGGTTGGGACGACATGTATCCTGAAATCAACTTTTACCTGAATGCGCCACAATGTATACGCACCAGGGAAACATTTTATGATACTATCAAGCTTCTGCAACCCAATAAAACATTCGTGCTTGTACCTTGGAATTCTCCGCTGACGCATGCCGGTCATCCCTACTATAGGAAGTTCAGGGCCGGGCTGGTGACAAACGGGGTCGGGGACGGCGTTTCAGAAACGAGTACCGCCATCAATTCCATCCAGCCCAGCACCAATAAGGTCATGGACTTTATCCGTTACCCGATGGTGTTGCTGGACTATGCCGAAGCGTCCGATATGGCATCGGGTGGCCCTACCGCCCAGAGTTATGCGGCGATCAATATGGTCAGACAACGGGCAGGCGAACCGAACCTGACGCCGGGGTTATCCCAGACAGCCTTCCAGGATTCCGTAGTGACCGAGAGAGCATATGAATTTGCCGGCGAGAATGGGGTGCGTTGGTTTGACATCGTGCGATTGCAGATATTGCCCCAGGTCATTGCCGCCCGCAGTCCGCTGGAAAATCCCATCAACCCTACCGGGAACCTACAGGATAAATACCTGGCGCCCATTCCGGCCGGCGATTTGGCGGCCGATCCGAATTGGGTTCAAAACGCCGGATATTGAATTGGCGGCGGGCCTTCGGCCGGCGCGGCGGAGCGCGCCTTTGAATCGCCAGCGGCCCCACGGCCTGCTAATGATAATTGATAGGCGTAAACAGTTTAACCGTGCATTGCCCGGCAGCACGGTTAAACTGTTTATAAAATACTGTAGAGGATGCGAAATGTATTATTAGTTTTTGCTTTAGGGGTGTTTCTGTGCCCCATGGGCGGGACCGCACAGCTCCGGCATGATTCGGAAACCCTGTATCCTAGCTACAAGGGGCTTGTGATGGCAGGCTACCAGGGATGGTTCCGGGCATCAGGCGATGGATCTCCTTCAGCGCATTATGCATATGGGAATCCCCACCGAAGCGGAATAGATGTGTGGCCCGACATTAGTGAATACGACAAGACCTATGAAACGCCTTTTCTGTTGAAGGATGGCAGTCATGCACGCTTCTTTAGCTCTTATGACAAGAGTACCGTTGACCTTCATTTCAAGTGGATGAAAACATATGGGGTGGACGGGGTTTTTATGCAGCGCTTTTTTGGCGATGCACGGGACAGCAGCCGCCGGTTTGAATCCACAGAGGTGTTAAGGAATGCGCTGGAAGCGGCCTCCAAATATAAAAGGGCTATTGCCGTCATGTATGACCTATCAGGCCTCCAGGCAAAGGGAGAGGATTGCTCCGCCCTTATTGAAGACTGGAAGTACCTGGTAGACAAGATCAGGGTCACAAGGCAGGCAGGGGTGAGTACTTACCTGCACGAAAACGGGAAACCCGTGGTAGTGATATGGGGCGTCGGATTTCCCGATAGGCCTTATGATATCCGTAATATCGGCCTTGAACGCCTGATTGATTTTTTGAAAAACGATCCGGTGTATGGCCATTGTACGGTAATGCTGGGAGTTCCTACGGCCTTCAGGGAACTGAATAATGATTGTATCCATGATCCATACCTCCATACCCTGATCAAACAGGCCGATATGGTTATGCCCTGGACGGTACAGCGATTTTCCCCCCTGTTGCAAAATGATATGGACAGGTACAGGGATCAGGTCATCGGGGATATCGCCTGGTGTGAGCGGAATCATGTGGAATATGTTCCCTGCGTTTGCCCGGGCTTTAGCTGGCATAACCTGAGCAGGCATGAATTTCCGGATGATGTGAAGCCCGTTGGGTCAATACCCAGGGAGGGCGGCCGTTTTTATTGGCAGCAATTGTCTACCGCCATTAGGAGTGGCGCTTCTATGATCTATGTAGCCATGTTCGACGAAATCAATGAAGGCACGGCTATTTTCAAATGTTCCGATAACCCGCCGGTAGATACGGGGGACGTTTCCTTTCTCCATGTAGAAGGTCCATCGGACCAGTATTTATGGCTGACGGGCGAGGCGGCTAAAATGCTTCGCCATGAAATACCGTTAAGCATGACCCTACCCGAACGAACACCTAATAAAATAATTTCCAATGAATAATACATCGCTGAAGCTGCGTGGCCTTATCATCCTGCCCTTGGCATTTATTTGTTTCAGCAGTAGGGCTGATATACCAGCCGGTGACAGTCTTCCTCCTTCAAAATCCAATCTGGATTACATAGACCCCACCATTGGGAATGTGGGCCAGTTGCTGGAGCCGACAAGGCCGACGGTAGACCTGCCCAACCAGATGATCCGATTCACGCCTGACAGGAGCGACTATATGGATGACCAGATATCCAGCTTTCCCCTGACCATTGTTTCGCACCGCCTGGGTCAGGTATTCTCCCTGAAGCCATCTCTTGGAGAAATTACCCCGTCAGCGTGGGATGTACGGATGACATACGATCATAACCTGGAAATTAACCGCCCCTGGTATTATTCCACCTACCTGTTGGATGACAATGTGACTGTGGAGTTCACTGCGGGCAGAAAGACCGGTTATTACCGTTTCCATTTCCCACTGAAGGCCGCACACAAGTCTATCCTCTTTAATATATACAACGAAGGACCTTCCCATTGGCAGTTTACATCCGGTAATGCCGTGACCGGTCTTGAAACCTATCACGGCAATATCAAAGTGTATATGTACGGGGTTTTCAGTGTAGCCGGGACGACGGGGATCGATGGGACCAGAGCCTATATCAGTTTTCCGTCCAATACGGAAGAAGTGAGGTTCAGGTATGCCATCAGCTACATCAGTCCGGAACAGGCCAAACGGAATTTTGCCGAAGAAGTGGCCCGGGAAAGTTTTGACGGCCTTGCCGCCAAAGGGAAGGCCGAGTGGGAAAAGACATTGGGAGGGATTACGGTAGAAGGAGGAACGGAAGCGCAGCGAAGGTCCTTTTTCACTGCCTTGTACCGTTGTCATGAACGAATGGTGGATATTACCGAAGACTCCTCGTATTATAGCGGTTTTGACCAGCAGATCCACAAGGACCCCCGGCCCTTTTACGTGGATGACTGGACCTGGGATACCTACCTGGCCCTGCATCCCTTAAGAATGATACTTCATCCTGCACAGGAAGCAGATATGCTGCAATCCTTCGTAAGGATGTACGAGCAGTTGGGATGGATGCCCACATTCCCCGTTCTGTTCGGGGACCATGCCTGCATGAACGGATTTCACTCTTCCATTGTCTTTTTGGACGCCTACCGCAAAGGTCTAAGGAATTTTGACGCCTCAAAAGCTTACGAAGGCATGCGAAAGAATGCCGTCAGCGCCACAATGCTTCCATGGAAGAATGGAGATAAAACAGTCCTGGACGATTTTTATTATGCAAATGGGTATTTCCCGGCATTGCATCCGGGTGAAAAAGAAACCGTCCCGGAAGTCCATTCTTTTGAAAAGCGGCAGGCGGTGGCGGTCACCTTAGGCGCCAGTTATGATGACTGGGCGTTGTCCCAAATGGCCGGCGAGCTGGGGAAAACCGCCGACCGGGATTCATTTGCCAAACGGGGACAGAACTACAGGAATCTGTGGAACGACTCCACCGGCTTTTTCCTGCCCAAAGACGACAAGGGGAATTGGATCTACATCAATCCGAAGTACGATGGGGGACAGGGCGGCCGTGACTATTATGACGAGAACAATGGCTGGACCTACATGTGGCAGGTCCAGGAAGATATACCTGGACTGATTGGTCTGATGGGGGGCAAAAAGCCGTTTGAAGACAAGCTGGACCAGTTATTCCGGGAAGGGCTGGATATGTCTAAGAGTACCTTCTGGTATAAATTCCCGGATGCGACCGGCCTTACCGGCCAGCATTCCATGGGGAATGAACCCAGCTTCCATATTCCCTACCTGTACAATTTCACCGGCTCTCCGTGGAAAGCGCAAAGCCGTGTCCGGTTCCTGCTGGACGCCTGGTTCAAGGATAATATATTCGGTATTCCCGGGGACGAAGACGGTGGTGGAATGTCAGCCTTTGTCGTCTTCTCTTCGATGGGTTTTTATCCGATGACGCCCGGTATCCCGCGCTATACCATCGGCAGCCCCGTGTTCAGTAAAGTGACGATTGCCCTGGCGAACGGGAAGAAATTCACCGTGATCGCCCGGCATTGCTCCGTCGTAGATAAATATATTCAGTCCGCTACATTTGACGGGAAACCATTGAACACGCCCTGGTTCTCCCATCAGCAGTTAATGGATGGTGGAACACTTGAATTGATCATGGGGCCTAAGCCCAATAAAAATTGGGGGAATGGATAAAAGAATACTCCTTCGTTTGCGGAGCTGGCGCCTGCACAGCCTGATCTGGCCAGTAGCCCTGCTTTGCCTGGCGGAAGCGCTAAAGGCGTCTGCCCTCGACCTGGCACCCACCCACGTCCTAGCGCCCGCGCTCGACCTGCCGTTCGCCCTCGACCTGTTGCCCCCCGTGCCGGCTCAGGACACATTCCCTACCTTTTCCGGCCCTAAGACGGACTGGCATGGGTACGACCGCTATGATTTTATCCTGGACGTAGAAAGCGGCGCCATCACCTCCTTTACCCCTCCCGCAGACGAAAAATTTGCAGTAAGGGACCCACCTCCCGGCAAGCGGCGATGCGTCATAATTGTCCCAAAGCGGGCGGCCCCGGGCAATCCCTGGTCCTGGAGGGGCTGTTACTGGGATTATCAGCCTCAAACAGAAATTGAATTGCTCCGCAGGGGCTTCCATATCGCCTACATTTCCGCCAGCGCCGAGATCAGGCCTGACAAGGAATGGGACGTTTGGTATGCATTCCTTACGGAAAAGTATGGGCTGTCCCACAAGCCTGCTTTTGTAGGGATGAGCAGGGGCGGAGAGTTCTCTTATATATGGGCGACTACCCACCCCGATAAAGTTTCCTGTATATATGGCGATAACCCAGCCATTGACAAAGAGTCCCTCATGAAGCTTGATGGGCTGGCGGCGGCAGACGTTCCCCTGTTGAACGTGTGCGGCAGCATCGATCCTATATTCGGGGAACATACGCTGGCCATCGAAAACCTGTATCAACAACTGGGAGGCAGGATATCGTTAATGATCAAAGAAGGCTTCGGACATCATCCGCATAGTCTGCGCGATCCAAAGCCGATTGAAGACTGGATAGAACAAAATATCCAACCGGTCGTTCCTCGCACACCCTCATTTGTTGGCAGTAAGTTCAAGCGGTCCAATTATTACGGTCTGTCCGGTTCTTACACCTACTTTCCTTCGGAAGGCGCTTATATTACCTGCAGGGGCCCCTGGTTCACTGAAAACTATGATCGTTACGAATTTAATATAGACGGCGTCGCGGGCGCAGTGGTGGTCACCATACCTAAACGGGAGGCGCCGAATAAACCCTGGGTATACCGGGCGGGTTTCGGCGGCCGGGATGCGGCTGTAGACCTGGCCTTGCTGGCCAAAGGCTTTTACATCGTTACCGGCCCCGTTTCTTTCAATAGCGACAGCCTTATCCTGAAGGATTGGGACGTCGTATATAAACTGATGACCGATAACGGATTTTCCAGAAAGCCGGTGATGGAAGGTGCGGGAGGCGCGGCCGGAGAAGTCTATGGCTGGGCTATCCAACATCCCGATGAAGTATCCTGCATTTATGCAGAAAACCCGGTTATGCGCAGTACCTTTTCCAAAGCACAGCCGCTGGACAACCTGGCCTTGCTCGCCAAAGCCGGCGTGCCCCTCCTGCATGTCTGCGGCAGCCTTGACCCCGAACTGGAGAAGGATACCCGGTCGGTACAGCAACAATATGAGACGCTGGGTGGTCGGTTCAGTGTCATTATCCGGGACGGAGTGGGACATTACCCGCTGGCGCCAAAGGATCTTGAGCCGGTCGTCGAATTTATTACTAAGAGCGCGCACTAAGGATGAATGACAAGGAAAGAACGCGCATTGAGAGTGAATGCCAACATATTTGATATGAACCTGCATATCCGAAAAAAAATAATTATTCTTTGTTTCTCGGGCATGGCGGCATTACCGGCCTTCGCCGGAACATCACTGCCGACTTACGATTTACTGGCCTTCGCCGGAACATCCTCGCGGAACTACGATTTTGATGGGACCATATCGAGGGACGTGCTTGACAATTATCTATCAAGGTCTATTTCTATGGAAGGCCTCCTTAACGGAAGAGGGGATCTTGAAGATAATATCCGCATGCTCAAAACTACGGGCGCCAAATTCATTGGCAGGAGTATCTGCCTATGGGGTGGAGAAGCCCATTTGTTGGATAATTTTGAACGGGCGGGGCAGGAGATACCCAAAGTCCGGGAAGCAGATCCTCAGATGATCCTGGAGGCGTGCATATTTGAAATTGTGACCACCCAGGTAGAACAGGTTCCCGTGCCGGGTTGGGCCTTTGAAGCCCTGGGCCTGCCGGTGGAAAAAAGGAACTTCAGGTATGCCGATATGCTCTATCCCGATGGAAAGCGCAAAGATCAATGGGGCAAGGGAGCTTCAGTCCCGGATGTGAGTCAGCCGGAAACCAAATTGTGGTTTTACTTCCTTGCGAAATCTTATATCGACCTGGGGTTTGAAGCCATCCACTTCGGACAAGTGGAGATCATGAACGGGAACGACCCAGATCTCCTGCATTGGTCGCAGGTGTTCGCCCTGGTTAGATCTTACGCATCGGATCATGCCCGCAGACACCTGGTATTGCTGGATGCGCATGTTCCAGGTGGGGGGTTAGTGCGGGGTGGGCATCTGCTTTTGGATTTTCATGCCTTCCCGCTAAGGATCATGGAAGTTCCTGACAGGCAGGGGGAGGCGGTCCTTAAGCTCGGATTTTCCGATGGCCTTTATAACCGCAGCAAAGGGGGAATCACGCCCAGTGGCTGGTCGTGCGAGCATTTACCTTATCTCGTTGAATTCGATAACTATGGCGTCAGCGCTGCCCCGGGGCAGCCTGGACAAGGGCACGGGGGCTTCGACTGGATCTGGGGATATGATGAAATCACCTGGTTTGCCCACCAGAGCAAGCAATACCGCAGTGACTGGCTGCATTATGCCTGGAATTGGGTGCAGCAGGCAGATTCCAACGGCCATCTTCAAATGCCGGGTAGCCGTACCATGACTTCTCCTTTGGACCATATGCGCTGGTATTACGCCAACCGTCCGGGACCGGCCGTTCCGGACGGATTAGATGATGAAGCCGCGATCGGGGCGATATGGGCCGCTGACAATGCAACGGC
>Ga0302309_10002547_pt1 | contig 15010 bp, 10 predicted proteins | sample III_Palsa_N1_1_FD_200453 | JGI IMG/M metagenome (GOLD analysis project Ga0302309, IMG submission 200453) | Peat permafrost microbial communities from Stordalen Mire near Abisko, Sweden - III_Palsa_N1_1 | ecosystem: Environmental > Terrestrial > Soil > Palsa > Peat permafrost | place: Sweden... | reverse complement strand
GCAGAATTAGCCTTTGTCTATCCCGAAGTGCTGGATGACCCATCACGAAACCTGAAGAACCTGCCATTCCTCTCCCCGGCGATGCTCGACGCTGTGAACTACGCGCAGTCAGAGGGCCGCAGGCTAGGCCTGCGGATTGACGTCACACTCTGCAGCGGCTGGCCATACGGTGGCCCCGCGACGTCACTCTCCGAAGCTGCCACCCGCCTGCGCACGGTCGAAGTAGCTGTTCTCCTCGGCGCAAAGTCGGCCCCTCTGCCAAAGCTTGCCGATGGAGAAAGCCTTATCTCGGCCTCCATCGTAACGGGTGAACCCAAACACTGGAACGCATCATCGGCAAAGACCCTACCGACACCGGCGGACGCAACTGTAGTCACTATCGCTCCATCGAGCGAACCACGCGTAGCACTCTTCTTCCTCGCCAGCCATACCCACCAGCAGGTCAAGCGTGCCGCCGTTGGAGCCGAGGGCTACGTCCTCGACCCCTTCAGCCATGAGGCCGTAGCCACGCATCTCAAAGCCGTGGGTGAGCCGCTGATCAATGCATTCGGATCCACACCACCCTATGCGATCTTCTCCGACTCACTAGAAACCTACGGCGCAGATTGGACGCCAACGCTTCCCGAGGAGTTCAAAAAACGCCGAGGCTACGATCTCATCCCACATCTGCCCGAGCTCGTCGCCGGCGGCTCGCCCGCAGCCGCCACGATTCGACATGACTACGGCCGCACGCTCACAGAGCTGGTCGATGAAAACTATCTAACCCAGATCAACGACTGGGCCATCGCTCACCACACGAGGTTCCGCTCACAGACTTACGGCGAGCCCGCCGTCTCCCTCTCCAGCCAACGCCTCGTCTCTCTTCCGGAAGGTGAAGGACCCCAGTGGCGTTCCTTCTCGACACTGCGCTGGGCCAGCTCAGCGAACCATCTCTTCGGCAACAACATTACCTCCGGCGAAACCTTCACCTGGCTGCACTCGCCCGTATTTCGCGCTACGCCACTCGACATGAAAGCAGAGGCCGACATCGACTTCATCATGGGAGAAAATCAACTCATCTTCCACGGCTGGCCCTACTCCGCGCCCGGAGTTCCCGAGCCAGGCTGGTCGCTCTATGCTGCTGGCGCCTTCAATGATCACAACCCCTGGCATCCAGTTATGCCCGCGGTCACGGCCTACATCACTAGGTTGAGCTATCTGCTTCGCCAGGGCAAGGCCGCCAACCAGGTTGCCATTCTTCTTCCCACTGACGACGCCTGGGCCAGCTTCAGCCCGGGCAAAGTCACCGTGACGGGCGCTATGCAGAAGCTCATCACACCCGCGCTGATGTCTGCGATCCTCTCTGCCGGATACAACATCGACTTCATCGATGCCGACACGATCAATCGGCAGGGAATCGGTGACCACCAAATCCTACTCTTTCCGCCGACAGATCGAATCCCAGTTGCTACCCTGAAAAAGATCACCGCATGGGTCGAACATGGAGGCAAGGCGATTGCTGTCGGTCGTCTGCCGACACTTACACCCGAAGGTAAACCACTCAGCGAGACCGGCGGTGATACAGCAGCCATCCCGCTCATCCCGGACGAGACAAAACTCGGCGCTGCTCTGGCCGATGCATCGCCCCCCGATCTCAAACTCCTGCCATCCCCGGAAACCACCACTACCAACTACAGGGAACAAATCGGCTTCATCCGCCGCAAGCTGCCCCAGGGCGATATCTACTTCGTCGCGAATACATCCAATCAGCGGACACGCGTTATCGCAACATTCGCGACAAAGTACAAATTAGGCGAAGAGATTAACCCGGACACCGGCCAGCCTCTGGCTGCACAAATAAGCTTCACTCACAACGATGCCGCAGAATGTGACCTTGTTCTGGCACCCTACGAATCTCGCGTCTTTCTCTTCAGCGATACCAACTCGAAGCATCCTCACCAAAGCGCCGCAAACCAGCCCATGTTCATCGATCTCTCATACGACTGGAAGGTAGACTTCGTCACTGACCATAAGATCGTCTCGGAACACACGCTTACCGACTGGACGTCCGACCAGTCCACGCTCCATTACTCCGGCGAAGCCATCTACTCTCGCGACTTCCAACTTGCCGGCGTCCCAACGACAGCATCGCTGCAAGTGGATGGCGGTGTCGCCCTCCCAGGCTCGCCCAACTCGCCGCCGGAACATCCAACACTAGGCCCGGATGGGCTCCCAAATCCCTTGGTGACAGGCACTGGCCCCGGCATGCGCGCCTACTTTGATCCACCCATTCACGAGGCCGCCCTGGTCACGATCAATGGGCAGTCTGTTGGCGCACTCTGGCACCCGCCTTATAGTCTCGATGTGACGAAGTTTCTCAAGACCGGCGACAACCACATCGAGATTCACGTCTACAACACCGCACTCAATGCGTGGTCAGCGCTTCCTCCCCACGACTACAAACCTCTCATCCAAAAATACGGCGACCGCTTCCAGATGCAGGACCTGAACAAGGTGACGCCTGTCTCTTCCGGCATTCTCGGTGCCATTCATCTCGTCTCGCAGGATTCTCAATGAAGCTCTCTAAACCAATCGCAGTCTTCTTTTTTACGATCGCCGGTCTATCTGTTCCAAATCTCATGGGCGCTGTTACTACGCAGGCATTTTCTGTTAGCAGTTATGGCGCAAAGGGCGACGGCGCCACTCTCGAAACAGTAGCTATCCAGAAGACAATCGACGCCGCCGCGAAGAGTGGAGCTCCATCGATCGTTACATTCCCCGCCGGCACTTACCTCACTGGCTCTATCTTCATCAAGTCCGGCGTCACCCTCCGCGTCGACAAGGGTGTTACGCTGCTCGGCTCACAGAACATCAAAGACTACCCCGAGATGCCCACGCGCGTTGCGGGCATCGAGATGACATGGCCTGCCGCTCTGATAAACATCTATAAGCAGTCCAACGCAAACATTACTGGTGACGGGACAATCGATGGGGATGGCAAAGTCTATTGGGACAGCTATTGGGCGCTGCGCAAAATCTATGAACCCAAAGGTCTCCGTTGGGCCTCGGACTACGACGCGAAGCGCCCTCGACTCATACAGATCTTTGACTCGTCGAACGTCGAGTTGAGCGGCCTGATGCTGCGCCGTTCAGGCTTCTGGACAGTTCATATCTGCTACTCGCACGACATCACCGTCAACGGCATCACCATACGCAACAACGAAGGTGGTCATGGTCCAAGTACTGACGGCATCGACATCGACTCCTCGCGAAAGATTCTCGTAGAGCATGCGGATATTGCGGTGAACGACGACGCTCTGTGCCTCAAGGCCGGCCGCGACTCCGATGGTCTTCGGGTAAACCGCTCGACGGAAGACGTCATCTTACGCGACTCGATTATCCGCGAAGGTGCGGCCGGCGTCACCATTGGTAGCGAGACCTCCGGTGGGTTTCGCAACATTGAAGCCTACGGCCTTACCACCATGAAAGCTGTCCCAGTCGGCATTCTCTTCAAATCCGCGCACACTCGTGGTGGCTTCGCGGAGAATATTCGCATTCATGACATCACGATGAACGCAACGCCCGTCGTTCTTCGCATTACGATGAACTGGAACCCAAGCTACAGCTATGCGGTAATTCCACCCGGACTAAAGTCCTACCCCGACTATTACAAGGTACTCACAACACCTGTTCCGGACGACAAGGGCAAGGCGCACTTCTACAACATTCACATCTGGAATATCACGGCAACCGGGGCGAAGACTGCCTTCGAGGTGGACGCCTACCCCTCGGTTCCTCTCGAGGATTTTACGTTCGATCATCTCAGCATAGACTCTTCCACAGCAGGCCATATCAACAACGCGAAGAACTGGAAGTTCTCCGATATATCCCTCACCACCTCCGATGGTAGTGACGTTGCGCTCTCTGACGATTCGAACATAAGAGGCATCCCATCGCATGAGGCTCTTAATCAGCCAAAGCCGGATCTCTCAAAAAAGAGCGATGCCGATCAGGATAAAAACTAAGGAAGACAATCAGTCGCATCACATCCCAACCACTTGTCTTCCTTATCCCCCGTCTTTCGTTGTCAGGTAAAGTACAAACTGAGCGAATCGCAGCTAGGGGAGCCCGGCCAAAGTCTATGCCAAACTCATCGCGATCTTGAATCAACGCGCGCGTCCTTACTCTGGGCTATCGAGAAACGCAGCCCCAGGACCATCCATATACTCCTTGATCTTGCTGTCGATAAGCGACTGCGGAACAAACCACGGCTTCTTCAGCAGTTCCAATTCAAGTGTCTTCGCGGTATCGTCATAGCAGAAACGAACCTCGAAGCCCTTTGATTCCACATTGCCGCTGTTTCCCACCAGAGCAATGCCCGCACGCTGTTTTAGCTCGGCAGCGATCTTGTTAAACTTCTGTTCTGAGATATTCGTTAAGATGTGTTTCATTGGTTCTCCCCTTACGTTTGACAGCACAGCATCAGATCAGAAAGTGATACATGACCACTAAGGCTACATCGACCGTTCACGATTCCTCAATCCCTATCATCGCAGCCAAGCGTCTCGAGCGTCTTCTTGCCCGTGATGCTCGAATTGGCATCATCGGGCTTGGCTACGTCGGTCTGCCTCTATCGCTGCTCTTTGCTGAGGCAGGCTTTAGGGTAACCGGGTTTGATATCGACGAGAAGAAAGTCGCGGATCTGGAGGGCGGACGTTCTTACATCCTTCGCATTCCAGCAATCGAGATCGAAGCCGCCCGGCGCAAAGGCTTCACAGCCACTAGCGATTTTGCCAATCTCGCACAGCAGGACGTAATCATCCTCTGCGTACCCACGCCACTAACGGCGCACCACGAACCGGATCTCAGCTATATCAAAGACACGGCACGCGCCGTCGCGCCCTTCATCCAGCCCGGACAACTCGTCATCCTCGAAAGCACAACATATCCCGGAACTACGGAAGATGTCCTAATACCCCTGCTTGAATCAGGCGCGCAAAACGGCCTCAAGGTCCAAACCGCAGGCCCTGCTGCGCATGAGGGTGTGTTCTACGTCGCCTTCTCGCCGGAGCGCGAAGACCCCGGCAACACCGATGTCGCACGATCTCAGATTCCCAAGATCGTCGGCGGCCATGAGCCGATCGCATCAAGGCTCGCGGCGGCTCTGTACGGTGGTATTGTTACTCGCGCTGTTTGTGTCTCAAGCACCCGCGTCGCCGAAATGACCAAGCTTCTTGAGAACATCTATCGTGGCGTCAACATCGCGCTTGTGAATGAGCTCAAGATGCTTTGCATGCGCATGGACATCGATATCTGGGAGGTTATTGATGCAGCGTCCACCAAGCCATTTGGCTTTCAACCGTTCTACCCCGGCCCTGGTCTCGGCGGTCACTGCATCCCCATTGATCCGTTCTACCTCTCCTGGAAAGCCAAGGAATACGACTTCAGAACGCGCTTTATAGAGCTCGCCGGCGAGATCAACGAGGCTATGCCGGAGTTCGTTGTGCACGAGCTCGCTAAAGCCCTCAACTCCCAGCGCAAGGCCGTCAATGGCTCGCGCGTGCTCCTCCTCGGAATGTCATACAAGCGTGACATCGACGATCTGCGCGAGTCGCCATCGCTGACCATCATCGAACTACTCCGCAGCGAAGGCGCCGATGTTGCCTACAACGATCCCTACCACCCAACCGTTGGTCGTGGGCGTCACTACAACCTCGATATGGCCTCAACGCCTCTGGATCAACTGGAAGACTTCGATTGCGTCCTCATCGCGACCGACCACTCCGACTACGACTATCCAGAGATCGTGCGCCGTTCGAAGCTCGTCGTTGACACCCGCAATGCGACCCGCGGAATAGAAGCGCACAATATCTTTCGCTGCTAGGCAACAGAAGAGCTAAGACAACGAGAATGGGAAGCTCATAAGAGCTTCCCATTCTCGTTGCAGGTTTTACGCGTGGGCTAATGGTCCATGTGCATAGCTCCGCCACCGAAGGGTGTCGTGATTGGATTCGTGGGGCTTTCGATGCGCACGTTCTGCATCATGCCTTGGTCCTCATGATCGAGGATATGGCAGTGAAGCACAAAATCCCCGTCGAACGTCTCGTACTTCATGCGAACGATGATGTGATAGTTCTGCTTGACGAAGAGGGTGTCACGAAAGACGCCGATCTGGTCGCAGTACTGGGGATCCGGAGCGGGCTTGCCCTTGTCAACTAGATCGAGTTCTGTGCAATGACCGGACGAATCGAAGATCGACTGCTGTGTCTCTTTCCCGTCAGGACCCATCACCGGCTTGGTAATGCTGATGATCTCGAACGGGTTTACGTGAATATGAAAGGGATGGCTGGAAACATCGGAGGAGAGCTCCCAATCGTCTGTAGTCCCGAGCTTGAGAAGATGGTCGATCCGGTCTGCGCTGAAAGGCTTTTTGTTCACCATAAACTGGGTACCAGTGGGGGATGATTGGATGTCGAAGATTGCCTCTTGATGTCCGTTGTCCTTTGACTCTGGAAGAGGTGCATGAGGGCTGAACTCCGCGATCTTCAGTTCGCGTAGATCGTCGCGAACGGATTGAGGCAACTCAGGATTTCCCTTGTAAAGCTCCTGGCCCAGATAGCTCTTCAGATTCGCAACATCGACCTTGCCCTCTCCCCGGACGAAAATCAGAGCAAGAAGACGGCGATCTTTGGGCCCTTCTGGTTGGTCTTCTGGCGTTACGGGGATGCCATTCACCTCAGACTTAGGAGCCAGGGAATCGTCAAGAACGCAATAGACTCCTTTTTCAGGGAAGACGGTAAGAATGTCGCTGCGATAGCCCGGCTGCAAAATATTGACCGTCTTTTGAACCATGGCCTGACGCGTGAGTCCATCCACCGCAAACTCAAACTGCGGGATGTTCTGGTCGAGTAGACAGTTCTTTGAAGTCCACGCGACTTCGTTCTCCGGGGAGATGCCTTTGGACGCCAGAAGCAGGGCGCTCTGCGTGAGCGGCCGCCCCTTGGTAATGCGCAGCGCAATGGTCTCGCGCACGCCGCCGTGGATCAGGCGCCAGCGGTAAATCTGCCCGGCGTGCACCGGTATATTCGGCTGCACCAATCCATTGATCGTGGTATACCGGCCAGATGCCTGCCACCCGGTAAACTGCCCTTTGAACTGCTCGATTCTGCCAACGTTGTCTTGGTTTCCAGGCTCAGAACACTTCCAGGTGCGCGCGCCTTTGTCATCTAAACAGGAGTATTGGACCTGTTGGAAAAGGGCAATACGCTCGGTCACCTTCTTGCCGCCGGTCTGTTTCAGCACCGTATCGATATCGGCGATACCGTTCTTCGCCTTGTCGGCATAGGTCCGGGTACCTCGCACGATCAGTGCGCCTTCCATGCCGCTCGAGACCTGCAGCGCAGTGGAGCCATGACGATGCGAGTGGTACCAGAACGTGCCCGCAGGATGATCCTTAGGAAGATCAAATTGATAGTCCTGAGAGCCTCCCGGTTTGATCTCTAAAAATACATTGTCGCTAATTCCACTGGGTGAAACATGAAACCCATGAGTGTGAAGATTCGTCGTGTTGAAGCAGTTGGGATCGTTGTGGTTATGTATCTCAGGAGGGCAACTGGGGTCCGCCGGCAGCTTGTTGTTCAGGTCGACCTTAAGCGTATCCCCTGGGGACATGCGAATCGTTGGCCCAACCGGAAGGCCGTTATATGTGCGCAGATGCACCGCATCATTTTTGCCGGTGGCTGGGTTGTAAGTCGTAAAGCTGCCGTATTCAACGTTGAGATCAACATGAAGCTGATTCGCCCCTGTCCGGGTAGAAGCAAGCTCTGTAGGGTCGGCAAGCGTCTTGGTCTGTGCGGCTGCGGTTGAAAGAACCGATGCGGCGGCGGATAGTACAAGCACGGAAACAATGCGACGATTCATGGGAATGTCCTTCTGGATATCCAGTAAAGCTCGACAGGTGTGTCTGGATGAAACGGTCCGAACACAAACTTGAAGACCAAAGCCGAAGTTGCTCGAACTTCGACGATATTGATTGCTTCCGCCAGCACAACTTTGACTGAGGGCAAACGGCAAAAACTCGTAGGGGAAACCACGGCAAGCTGAACACAATCCAATGGAACGCGCAAGTTACGAAAGCATAGCGTCTTTAGTAACCGATCGCGAAGGCTATAGGTCTAAGGAGGCCAGCCACCGTGATGGTGAAAATCCCACCGTAAAATGCACTGTTCCGACCGTGTTTTGGGCGTCAAAAACCGTCCGTCCAACCGTCCAAAACACCGAATCTAGAGGCCGAATCGAAATACGATCCCGGCTCCCAGACGGAGAGTATTTTGCTCATTGTTGACCGCATTAGGAAGCGTTGTCCGCAGGTAGCCAACATCCAGCGCACGAACACCGAAATGACGTGTAATTTGATAGTCCAGACCACCATTGACCTGCAAGGCAAAGCTGCTCGCGCTGAATACAGCACCCCCGGGTGCAGGAAACAAGCTGTTAGACCCATGCCCAGAGCCAAATAACCCTTCCCCATAGAGCGAGAACCGATGATTCGCATGCCAACGATATCGAGGCCCGGCTGCAACAACAGAGAGCGTCAGGGGTATCCCACTCATACCAATAGAACTAACATGTGTCACGGTGTAATCGACCGCCGCTCCCCAGCCATGCTTGAAATTTAGGCCTAATTCCCCTGATCCGCCTTCCATCCAGAAGTTCTGCCCGGTATCTGCGTTTATAGAGCGCTGACTGACGAACGTGGCCGCGAAATCCCCCACAGGACCCTGCATAGTCTGACCACGCGCAAATCCCGTGGAAGCGCAGAATACTATGCAGAGTACGAAGCGAGCTGAGGATGGAATGCGCATGACTCTCCCAAAGAAATAAGGCTGAAATGCAGGGCCCCGTGTGCTACTCCACTGTCAGCGTAACTGTCGTGGTGTGTTGTAATACCACCGAACCCGTCCCCGTGGCAGTACCGATGACGGTGATGGTGTATGTTTGTTGGGTTTCGCCGAAGAAGCCGCTGCCTGTTCCGCAGCCGGTGAGACCACCGATAGCCGCAGCGCTGAAGACCAGAGCGAGGCACAGTGAGATCGGCTGCAGACGTCCAGCCTTACGCCGGAAGCGACGCGAGAACGGAAGCAAAAGTAAACCAAGAGCAATAGTTCCGCCGCCGAAGTACCCCGTTCGACGAAGCGCTCCAATAGGTTTAGCTGTCTGGATAGTCATTGTGAAGTTGGTTGCGGTGCTGCCCATGAGTATTGGATTGGGAGTGAAGGTTACAGTTGCTCCCGGGGGCAGGCCTGTAGCTGAGAGTTGCACCGGAATTGTGAACGGTCCACCGATGGGTTGGATACTGAAGTTGAAGACTGCTGCCTGGCCGGGTTCGACCGCTTGGTTAGAACCACCCGGGCTGGTGGAGCTGAGTGTGAAGTTGAAGTCCAGTATGGTCTCGATAAGCGGCGTCGAGGTGCTGGTTATGTAGTTGGTGTCGCCACTGTAGACGGCGGTGATGCTATGCGTACCCGCGGCCAAGGCCGTGGTTGTGAATGTGACGGTGTTCGAGCCGGTGGCTAGGGTCTGGGTGCTTAGGAGGGTGACGCCGTCGTAGAAGGCGACGGTTTTGGTGGGGATTCCGGCGCCGCTGGGCGCCACCACGGCGGTGAAGGTGATGGATGTGCCGATGAAGGCGGGGTTCAGACTGGTGGTCAGCGTGGTGGTGGTGGCTGTCTGTACGGCTGTGCCGGTGAGGAGGATAGTCTGCTGGACTACGCCGGTGCCGGTAAAGGCTATGGAGCCAGTGTCTGCGCCCACTGCTACCGGGAGGAACGCTACGTTCTGCGTGCAGGAGGCATTCGCGGCCAGTGTGATCGGGGGAGCGGAGCAGGTCCCGCCGGCTGCGGTGGTGAAGGGGCCGGTGAGGGTGATGGTGGCGACCGAGATGGAGGCTGTCCCGGTGTTGGCCAGCGTGACAGCTTGGGTTGGGCTGAGGATTCCTACCCCGTCGCTGGTGTAGGTAAGCGTGGGAAGCGTGGCTGCGCGGATGCGCTCGTTGAGCTTGTCGGAGATGGCGAGGTTGCCGACAGCATCGGGAGCGACGGATTTGGGGGAGTTGAGGTTCACTCCGGTTGGAGCGGTTGTGTCTGCGCCGTAGCCTTGTTGGCCTGAGCCGGCAATGGTGGCGATGGCTCCGCCGCCGAGTTCCCGGATGCGCTGGTTGCCGGTGTCGGCAATGTAGACGTTGCCGCTGGCGTCGACCGAGACGCCTGAGGGCTTGAAGAGCTGGGCAGCGGTGGCGGTTGAACCATCGCCGGAGAAGCCTGCGGTTCCGGAGCCGGCGATGGTGGAGATCGTCGTGCCGGAGATCATGCGGATGCGCTGATTGCGACGATCGGCGATGTAGACGTTGCCTGCTTTGTCTACCGCAACGCCTGTGGGAGAGTCGAGGACTGCGGCTGTGGCTGCTGCTCCGTCGCCGGAGAAGAGCTCTTCGCCGTCTCCGGCGATGGTGCTAATGGTTGTTCCGGTGATCTTGCGGATGCGGTGGTTGTTGGTGTCGGCGATATAGATATTTCCGGAGATATCGACTGCTACAGCAGAGGGAAGTGCTAGCTGAGCTAAGGTCGCTGCTGCGTTATCGCCGGAGAAGCCTGCGGTTCCGGTTCCGGCGATGGTGGTGATTGTGCCGGAGCTGACTTCGCGGATGCGGTTGTTATGCGAGTCGGCGATGAAAATATTTCCATTGGCGTCTACGGCTATGCCGGTGGGGGTGTCCAGCGTGGCGGAGGTGGCTGGGCCATTGTCGCCTGAGTAGCCTTCGGTGGCCTCGGTGCCTGCTACCACGGTGATCACGCCGGCTTTGGAGACCTCGCGGATGACCTGGTTCTGAGCGTCGGCGATGTACAGATTGCCGGTGGCGTCGTAGGCTACGGCTGCGGGGTTGGCTACCGTAGCTGAGACGGCCTGACCGTTATCACCTGTGCTGCCCAGGGTTCCGGTTCCGGCTACCGTGGTTACGGTGCGACCGGGAGTCACAGTGAGGATGCCTTGGCCGAGCAACGTGGAGGAGATGAGAAAGAACAGTGCAGCGGTGCCAGCCACCCTCCCCCCCATGACTTTTTGATTCAAATTCTTGAAGAAAAAGGGCTTAGGCCCGGACTTGTGAAAGTCTGATCCCTGCGTTGCTACTTGTGTCGTTGAGTGCTTAACCAAGGGAAACCTCGCGGGCTCGACCCGTGGAGAAGCTTGTGCATTGATTGTAGCGCATATGTCAAGGGTGCACATAGTGGATAACGATGTGTTGCTATCCCGGCTTGCGGTGGGGTTGGTCTGGACGTCGAGTTTGGTTTGCGATGGCATTCGGATATGGGCCCTTGACTACTGGTGGAGTAGCTCCTGCTGGGGTTCGGTTTCTACGGGGCTGGTTGTTTCTCGAACCCAACGCAACATTTTGGGGTAGATCGAAGGAGCTTCGGCTGTGGGCTGGGTGGTGAGGCCCATCCACCATAGCAGGGGTAGACCGGGGCGGTTTCCGGTGGCGAAACCAGAGATAAGGGTATCGGAGGTGCCGCGATAGCCGTGGGGATGAAAGACGACTTCAGGCGGAAGTCCGAGGTGAACGACGGCTGCGTAGGACCAGGCGATGGCGGCTATCTCTTCTCCGGCATCTCCGGTGGGCGGCACATCGAGATAGCGGTGTTCGGGCGGCATGACGGCGAGGTGACCGGCTTCGTGGAGGAGGTCGCCGGGATACAGGAGCGCGTCGATATCGACGTTGAGACCGTTGGTGATGAGCTGGATGCCGGGGAGGAATGTTTTTTCGGGAAGCTCGGCGAGATGAATCTTGAAGCCGATCTCCCGTAAGAAGGCGAAGATGCGGTCGAGGACGAAGGTGCGATCAAGGATTTCACCAGATTCGAGGGTAATGTGCGCTTCGGGCTTGAGGTTTTCGGTGTTGGGCTGTGCGTCGGAGATTGGAGAGGGTCCTGTAGTGCGTTCGGGTTTCCACTCCATCTCAAAGGAGATCTCGTCGCCGGAAACGATGGTGAAACCGAGGCGCTTGTAGAGGTTCAGGGCGCGATTGTTCTTTTCGACACGGAGGCTGAAGACCTCTCCGTTGCTAGAGGTGTTGTGGATGAGCTTTTGCAGTACATGGGTTCCGATGCCCTGGCCGCGCCACTCAGGGAGGATGGCGAAGTCGATCATGCGGAGGCCCTGCGGTGTTTTCTGTAGAAGGTAGCGACCGACGGGGGTGCCGTCCTCCAGCGAGATGATCCAGTCTTCCGCGCCGGGGTATTGATTGGCGTAAGTAAGGGCGCGACCACGCCACTGCATCTGGACGAGATCTTCGGCTTGCGGCTGGGGCACGCCGATGGCGGCCAACTCGGCCAGTTTATCCACGGCGAAGAGCCGGTAGGCGAGGGAGACTGCTTCCGGGGTGAGAGCTTCGGGTTGGAGAGTGATCTGCATGCTGTGTGAAGCGTGTTCGGATTACGGACGCTGTGGGAACCGCCCCGTCACTGCGATGATGTAGATTGCGTGCTGCATGTTTGGAAACTTCGGCAGGGCAAAGGTGGTGCGATCGTCGCCACCATAGGTAGTCCCGATGATGCTGAACAATGCCGGATTATCGCGGATATTGAGCAGGCGGCCATCGCACGGGAGCCAGCCAACAGGGGCGAAGTTGCCTGCAAAGAGGACGATATGGCCGAGACAGATTTCGAGTTCCATTGAAATATCCCTTGAAACTAATGGAGCGGGCCGTTGCGGCCCGCTCCGGAGTGGTTAGCCGCGTGAGGGGTAGATTCCCTGGAGCGCGATGATGAAGTAGACGGCGAGGTAGGGTGGTTCGATGCTGAAGGGTTGGCCCTGGCCGGTCAAGGCGTTGGTTACGGTACCACCGCCTGTGGGAACGCCGGTAAGCGTTGCGGTCACGCCGCCCAGGTTTGGCGCGTTGGTGCCGGCGCTCGAAGCGTACATGCCTGGCGTTTGTACACCACGAGCGCCGGAGACGTTAGCCGCAAGAAATGGGGTTGCGGGCGCCGACACCTGCGCTTCCTGGCTACCAGCCGGAATATTGACGGTGACGGTCGGGTTACCGCCGCCGCCGGACGGAGCAAAAGTAGCGGTGTGGGTGTGTATGGGCAACTGTTGGGTGGTAAGGGTGACGCTTGGGGAGCCAGCTTTCTCGCCCCAGCTGACGGGCGGGAGACCTAGACCGCTACCGACGTGGACGGGTACGCGCCCCTGCAGGTCCGGCAGTTGGAAGGTTGAAACTCCGTTGCCGCCGTACGTTGTGCCGAGCAGGGCAAACAGCGCACTATTTTGGGAGATGCTCATGGTCTGGCCGTTGCACAAGGCCCAACCCTGGGGCGCGAAGCCGAAGCCTACCATGCGAATTTCGCCCATGTATGGATCACTCATCTTGTTATTCCTTTCATTTGGCACTTCATTCTGTTTCGCTGAGAACACCTCTTCACAGCAGCTTGACTTCAGTGGCTCGTTCTAGAAAAGTGGTGCAGGCGGTCGTCAGGGGGTCGACGCAGCGTGAGGCTGGACAGTGAAGCAAAACCGCTCGTCAGCAGGGGAGTGGGTCATACGAATGGCCGCCCCCTGGTACTCCGGCAACGCCTGCGCTGTGCCCTCGGCTGCGGTCAGTCGGTACTGACCGACAGCAATTTGGCGCGACAAGGGGAACTCGACATGGAAGTACCCGTTTGGCAAGGTGGAAGCTGTAAACGTGTAGGAGCGCCCTCCGAGTACGATGGGCTGCCGGGAGATTACCGTGCCGTTCTCGGCTACCCTGACGAATTTCACCTGGAAGACCCGAAGGCCGGTGACGACGCCGAGATGCTCAAAACCGGGGTTCCAGTCGAGCGACAACGTTCCTCCGGGAGCTACTACCGGACATTTATCGGATTCGAGAGCGGCCGCCAATAGCTGACGTCCCGGTGCGGGAGACTGGCTTGCTTCCTGGGCGTAGAGCGACCTCGAACAGACGCACACGGCGCATAGAGCGAGTGCTCCACTGGAAAGTCTTCCCGATAAAGTTTTCTGCCAGCTACGAATCACCGAATGCGTCTCCCATATTCTCAAGCGACCCTGTGAGGGTGGTTATTGGCAAACCAGCGTCGTGTTGATCGTCACACCCGCTTCGCTACCATCGGTTTCCGACTCCGTGAATTGAAGCGAAATGTAATCGCCAGCTGCTATAGATAATGCAGTCGTGTAGGAACAGCTGTTCTTTGCGCCGACAGTTGATCCGACACCAGTGATCGTGCAGGTCGCAGCCGAGGACCCATCATTTTTATAGAGTTTGATGCCAACATTATCCGATGTTCCTGCAAAGTTGACGAGGGTGTACAAAGTCAAGCTCTGGAGGGTACAAGCCGCGGGAGCCCGCTGATCGGCGTTGATGGAACTGTTAAAGTTGGAACCACCCACCTGTGTTGGGATCAAAAACCAGGACGGAGAACCGGCATCCTCGCTTACCGAGTACCAGGTGAAGCCGCTGCCGCCAGCGTAGTTTGGGATATTGAGCGTGCCGGAACTGAAGGTAGCCGCGCCGCTGCTGCCGGTGGTAGTGAGCGTGAAGGGGGCGGAAAATGCTCCATTTCCATCGAGGAAAGCTGTCGCAGTCCCGGAGCCGGTACCGAGCCGCGCGGCCGGTATGGTACCGGTGGTTGCGGAACCCAGTGCCGTGACGATGTGATTCCCTGAGGTGGCACTGTTGGCGATCGATGTGACGCCGGCAGAGGTGATAGTGACGTCGCCAGTCATCGAGACAGGCGCGGCAGGCACAGCCCCGGCGGTGCCAGTGAGGTAAAGCTGGCCGGCTGCTGTGCCTGCGGTGAGGCCTGTGCCGGTGTTGCCGGTCATGCCCGTGTTGCCCGTGTTGCCCGTGTTGCCGGAGGAGCCTGTGCTGCCAGTAAACCCGGTGGAACCCGTAAAGCCAGTGAATCCGGTTGTGCCGGTGAAGCCCGTAAATCCGTTTGTACCGGTGAATCCGGTAAATCCAGTGACACCCGTGAAG
>Ga0302309_10002541_pt1 | contig 15027 bp, 11 predicted proteins | sample III_Palsa_N1_1_FD_200453 | JGI IMG/M metagenome (GOLD analysis project Ga0302309, IMG submission 200453) | Peat permafrost microbial communities from Stordalen Mire near Abisko, Sweden - III_Palsa_N1_1 | ecosystem: Environmental > Terrestrial > Soil > Palsa > Peat permafrost | place: Sweden... | reverse complement strand
CATGCGTGCACAACGCCGCGTCGCATTGCGCTCTTTCCTCGGGAGTAGTGGCACGGCGGCGCGCCAATAGCTGGTCGCGCAAATCTTGTTTCATCATTAAGGTTCAAATTGCAATCGGTCGCATGTTATTCTACAGATTGTATCCAAATAGTTTAGATTGGGCTGTAACGTAATGGTCAAGAATAAATGGCTGACCGCCTTGATGTTTGCTGCGGCGTCGAGTTTGGCATTGGGTTTTTTTGTGCCTTCGTTCGCGCATGCCAAAAAGGTGAATATCGCGGCCCAAAGCGATGACGATGAGTTTCTTGCATTGCGCGACGCCGCGCGCAATGGCGATGCCGACAAGGCAGCCCGGATTGCTGACCATCTTACCGCGTATGCGATACCGTCCTATGTCGATTACTATCGACTGAGAGCGCGCTTGACCACGGCAACAGCGGCCGAGGTGCTGGATTTCCTGGCGCGCCACGATGGCAGCGCCATTGCCGATCGCATGCGAAACGACTGGCTGCTGGTACTGGGATACACCGGCGACTGGAAGAATTTCGATGAACAATTTCCGCTATTCGTCCTGAACGACGATAAGCAGGTGAAATGCTATGCGCTGACATCGGCGGCGCTCAAAGAGCAGAACGTCGCCGCCGAGGCGCGCTTGTTGTTGACCAGCCCTAAGGATTATGGCGAGGCGTGCTCACAGTTGATTGCGACGTTGGTTGAAAATGGGCAGTTCAACCAGAATGATGTGGATGCGCAAGTGCGCCTTGCGGCCGAGTCGGCGCCGAGCAACGTGGTGCATCGTGTCGCGGCGACTGGCGGCGAGGTGGACCCTCTACTGATGTCGGCAATTGACAAGCCTGCTTCCGTCGTTGCGCGCGGTCCGGGGAAAACCTCCGCCCGGCATCAGATATTCATCGTCGCCCTGGGGCGGGACGCCAAGATCAATGTGGAAGCCGCAGTCGATGCCTTGGATGGCGCCGCAAAGTCATTGAGCAAGGACGAGCAGGCGCTGGCCTGGGCCGCCATTGCGCAGGAAGCATCGTTCAAGCTGGCGCCGGAAGCGATCACCTACTGGCGTAAAGCTGGAAACGCGCCACTGTCGAATAGCGGTTATCAATGGCGGGTGCGTTCGGCGTTGCTGGCTGGCGATTGGAAGATGGTCGAGAGCGGGATTCAGGCAATGCCGGAGAAATTGCGGACTGAGCCGGCCTGGGTTTATTGGCATGGCCGGGCATTCAAGGAGGCTGGGCGCATCGCCGAGGCGCAGGCGGAATTTCAATCGATTGCCAATCAAACCAATTTCTACGGCCAATTGGCGCTGGAAGAATTGGGCCAAAAAATCACCATTCCGCCGCGACCGTTGGCGCCGACCGAAGCCGAATTGGCACAAGCCGATGACAATCAAGGATTCCGCCGTGCGCTCAAGTTCCTGGATTTGAATTTGCGCCTCGAAGGCTATCGGGAATGGAATTGGGAGTTGCGTAAAATGAGCGAGCGACAGCAATTTGCGGCAGCCGAATTTGCCCGCCAAAACGACGTGCTCGATCGCATGATCAGCACCTCCGAGCACACCAAGATCGAAATGGATTTTACCCAGCGCTTTCCGGCGCCGTACGACGATTTGATGCATCCGGCGACCGAAGCGCTTGGTCTCGACGAAGCGTGGGTATACGGTTTGATCCGACAGGAATCGCGATTTATCCGCGGCGCCCGTTCCTATGTCGGTGCGCAGGGATTAATGCAAATCATGCCGGGCACCGCCAAATTCATTGCGCATAAAATCGGCATCGATGATTTCGTGCCGGCGCAAGCCAATGAGATCAGCACTAATATTGTGCTCGGCACCAATTATTTGAATATGATCTTCAACGACCTGGATGGATCGGAAGTCTTGGCCACGGCAGCCTACAACGCCGGCCCCGGCCGCCCGCGCAGTTGGCGCGCCAACTTGAACGGACCGGTGGAAGGGGCAATTTTTACTGAAGCCATTCCATTTTCCGAGACGCGTGAATATGTGCGGAACGTGTTGTCGAATGCCACGTACTATGCGGCGATGTTCCAGAACAAGCCGCAATCGTTGAGGGCGCGTTTGGGAACCGTTTTCCCGAAAGGGTATACGCCCAGCAATTTGCCTTGAATTTTCTCTAAATCGAATCGATAGACTCACATTGTTTGGATAGATCGCATGCAATCCACTGAACTTGATCCGACTTTGTCGATGGCGCTCGGCGATGCAAAGAATTCCGGCCTGAAGCTGGTGATCGGCAATAAAAATTACTCGACGTGGTCGATGCGCCCCTGGGTGGCGATGACTGCGTTCAATATTCCGTTTGAAGAAGTCAAGATTTTGCTCAAAAAGCCCGAGACATCGGCTGCGATTGCCGAATATTCGTCGTCGGGCCGCATTCCGGTCTTGGTTGCAGGAGAAACCACGGTGTGGGATTCACTGGCAATCTGCGAATATTTGGCCGAGCAATTTCCGGAAAAGAATCTGTGGCCGCAAAACGTCGCGCAACGGGCGATGGCGCGCAGCATGTGCGCCGAAATGCATTCCGGTTTTGCGGACCTGCGCTCGGCGATGTGGATGAACATTCGTGAACAATTTCCCGGCAAGGGACGCACCGCCGGTGCGCAGGCGGATATCGGGCGCATCAGCGAGATGTGGGAAGATTGTTTGTCGGTGGCTGGCGCCCATCAATTCCTGTTTGGCGAATTCTCGATTGCCGATGCGTATTTCGCACCGGTAGTGATGCGCTTTAACACGTATACGGTGTCGCTGGCACCCGCCTTGCAAGGCTATGTCGATCGCGTGACTGCGCATCCGGCCGTGGCGAAATGGATAGCCGGTGCGCTGCAGGAAACCGATCGCCTGGCGTTTCTCGATACCTATCCTGATTAATATGAAGATCTATGCTGTCGGCGGCTCCGTCCGCGATGCATTACTAGGGTTTCCTGTGCAGGACCGCGACTTCGTGGTGGTCGGCGCGACGCCGGAGCAAATGATTGGCTCTGGCTACACGCCGGTCGGCAAGGACTTCCCGGTCTTCCTGCACCCGCTGACGCATGAAGAATATGCGTTGGCGCGCACCGAGCGCAAGACCGCACCCGGTTATAAAGGCTTTGTATTCCACACGGAAGATAATGTCACGCTGGAAGAAGACCTGGTGCGACGCGATCTGACCATCAATGCGATTGCCCAGGCCGAGGACGGCAGCTTGATCGATCCGTTCGGCGGGCAGGCCGATATCGCGGCGCGCGTATTTCGCCACGTGTCGCCGGCGTTCGCCGAGGACCCGGTGCGCATTTTGCGCGTGGCCCGCTTTGCCGCGCGCTTTCCAGAATTTGCAGTGGTGCCTGAAACCAATCTGCTGATGCGGCAAATGGTCGAGGCTGGCGAAGTCGACGCCCTGGTTCCAGAGCGGGTTTGGCAAGAGCTGGCGCGCGGCTTGATGGAAGCAACGCCGTCGCGCATGTTCGAGGTCTTGCGCGCATGCGGTGCCTTGCACCGCATCTTGCCGGAACTGGATGTGTTGTGGGGCGTGCCGCAGCCGGCCAAGTATCACCCGGAAATCGATACCGGCGTGCATGTGATGCTGGTCATTGATTACGCCGCCCGGCAGCAGCATCCGCTGCCGGTGCGCTTTGCCGCATTGCTGCATGACCTCGGCAAGGGTGCGACCCCGCCCGCGGCCTGGCCCAGCCATCATGGGCATGAGGGGCTAGGTACCGGACTGGTTGAGCAGGTATGCGAGCGGCTGAAGGTGCCGGGAGAATGTCGCGACCTGGCTTTGATGACAGCGCGTGAACATGGCAATGTCGGCCGTGCCGAGCAGCTGCGACCAGCGACCATCGTGACCTTATTGGAGCGATGCGATGCGTTTCGCAAGCCGCAACGCTTCGTCGACATGTTGCATGCGTCCGCATGCGACCACTTTGGTCGGACCGGCTTCGAAAGTATTCCCTTCCCGCAACTTGCCTACTTGCAGGCGGCCTTGGGGGCGGCACAAACCATCAATGGCGGTGAAATAGCGCAGGCTTATCCGGAGCAACCGCAACGGATTCCCGTCGCCATTCGCGAAGCGCGCGTTGATGCAGTGCGCAAACTTATCGACTCACTGGCCGCTACTCCTGACCTATAAGTTTCCCATAAATCAACATACTGTACGTAACGGGCCTGGCAGTCGCTCTGTAATTGCCGCTAACTTGTTGTCAAAAAAGACAAATTTTAAATGGTTTGAAAATTTCATCTGGCCTCCGCTCGCGATCCTGTCAACATTTCAGCCATTTTTGCGTTTAGTGTTGTATGTGACGTCATTCTGATGGAATAAACAGGAAATTAGAAAGAAGTCCCTAGAATACGGCGAAAGCATGGCCTACAATGCATTGGTGCGATGCACCATTAGAGGTGGTTGGAATGGAGGTTGCTGTGAATTCAAAAGATCTTTTACCGGATATGCGGGTCAAGGTGGACGTCACCGGGGAAAATCACGAGCAAGCCGCCTCAAGCCGGCCAGCGGTGCGAGTCAAGGAAGTACCCGAGCGTGATCGCCGGCGACTGTTGATGCATTTCCTGGCGTTGGATGGGAGTGATCGCTTACTACGGTTTGGCTCGGTGTTACCGGATGAGTTGATCACACGCTATGTGCAACACTTGGACTTTTCCCGCGATACGGTGCTGGGCGTATATGACGCCCGCTTGCGACTGGTCGGCGTAGGGCATCTGGCTTTTGCGCCGCGCGAGGCGCGGCCGCTGGTGGCCAGCGCGACCATCAAGGAGCGCATCGCTGAATTCGGCGTTTCGGTTTCGGAATCCGCACGCGGCATGGGAGTCGGCACCAGATTGTTCGAGCGGGCTGCAATGCATTGCCGCAATGCCGATGTCGACACACTGTATATGCATTGCCTGGCATCCAATCAAACCATGATGCATATCGCCAAGAAAGCCGGGATGGAAATCCACCGCGATCATGGAGAGGCCGACGCTTACCTGAAACTATTGCCGGCCAATCCTGCCAGCGTGTTGCAAGAGGCGGTGCAGGAACAGGTGGCCAGCCTTGATTACACGCTCAAGGCGAATACGCGGGCGGCGCTTAAATTGTTGGGCAGTATCCCCGGTTTCAAGAATTAAAAGAAGGGGGTTGCTCAAACCAGCGGCAGCGCGGTCGTATCTTTCACCCGTTGCAGGGCAAAACTCGATTTCACATCAAGCACCGCCGGGTGGCGCAGCAGGGTTTCCATCATGAAGCGCGAAAAATGCTCCATGTCTTCCACATGCACGCGCAACAGGTAATCCATTTCCCCTGTCATCGCATAACAAGCTACCACCTCCGGCCAATTCGCGACCGAGGCGGCGAAATCGGCACGCGGCGACGATGAGGCACTGCGCGAGCCGCCCGGTTGCGGGGTGTCGCTATGCTTTTCCAGGCGCACATTGACGTAAGCCAATAGTCCAAGACCGATTTTGTCCGGATCGAGCAAGGCCACATATTGCCGTATCACGCCGGCTTCTTCCAGATGCTTGATGCGCCGCAGGCAAGGCGACGGCGACAGGTTGACGCGCTCGGCGACTTCCTGATTGGATAGGCGGCCATCGGCCTGCAAAATCGCGAGAATTTTCCGATCTGTTTTGTCTAGCGGCAGCGAAGCCATAAAATACCCATTTAATAAGAATTCAGGCAATATTATTGCTCAAATAAGTGAATCGAGTCGAGTATTCGCAATTTAATGCTGCGCTGGCCGTCCTATACTATGCCCATATCAACACAGGAGACTGGCATGGATTTTCAAGCTTGGGATAACCCGATGGGCACCGACGGTTTCGAATTTATCGAATATGCCGCGCCGGATCCGGTTGCATTGGGTGCGCTGTTCGAGCAAATGGGCTTTACCGCTATCGCCCGTCATCGCCACAAGGACGTTACCTTGTATCGTCAGGGTGACATCAACTTCATCATCAATGCCGAGCAGGATTCCTTCGCGCAGCGCTTCGCGCGCCAGCATGGCCCTTCCATCTGTGCCATCGCTTTCCGTGTCAATGACGCCGCCTATGCCTATAAGCGCGCGCTGGAGTTGGGCGCCTGGGGCTTTGATAACAAGACCGGCCCGATGGAATTGAATATTCCGGCGATCAAAGGTATCGGCGATTCGCTGATTTATTTCGTTGATCGCTGGCGCGGCAAGGACAGCGCGCGCGGCATTGCTGCGGGCGCTATCGGCGATATCAGTATTTATGACGTCGATTTCGTTGCGATTCCCGGTGCAAAGGCAAATCCAGTTGGCCATGGCCTGACCTATATCGACCATCTGACCCACAATGTGCATCGAGGCCGCATGAAAGAATGGGCTGAGTTCTATGAAGGCCTGTTCAATTTCCGTGAAATTCGCTACTTCGATATCGAAGGTAAATTGACCGGCCTGAAATCAAAGGCGATGACCTCGCCGTGCGGCAAGATTCGCATCCCTATCAATGAATCGTCGGACGACAAGTCGCAAATTGCCGAATACCTCGATCTCTATCATGGCGAAGGCATCCAGCATATCGCGCTCGGTACCGACGATATCTATACGACCGTGGAAACCATGAAGAAAACGGTGGCGTTCCAGGACACGATCGCAACCTATTACGATCTGGTGGATCGCCGCCTGCCGGAACATGGCGAAAAACTTGATGAGTTGCGCCGCTTGCATATCCTGATCGACGGTAATAGCAATGCTACGCATCGCGAATTGTTGTTGCAGATTTTTACGCAAACCGTGATCGGCCCGATCTTCTTTGAAATCATTCAACGCAAGGGCGACCAAGGCTTTGGCGAAGGCAATTTCAGGGCTTTGTTTGAATCGATCGAATTGGATCAGATCAAGCGCGGCGTACTCAAAGACGAGAGCGTGGTGAGCTGAGATGGGTGCCAACGACATGGCGGTGGAGCAGCAAGAGTTCCTCAAAACGCTGGCGGAGAAATCCGACGGGGGCACCTTGCGAGGCGACTACACCTTGGCTGACGCGCAGTATGTCGTCGCCCAGGATTGGGACGCCTACACCCCGGAGCAGCACGCGTTATGGCGCAAGCTCTATGCGCGCCAGGCGGAGCTGGTGCCGGGCCGGGCTTGCGAGGAATTCATCACAAGCCTGGCGGCGCTCGATGCCGCCGACGCCATCCCGAATTTTGAGCAAACGTCCGAAGCCTTGCAGAAAGCCACAGGCTGGCGTTTGGTGGCAGTGCCGGGCTTGGTGCCCGACCATACATTTTTCGAGCATCTGGCAAATCGCCGCTTCCCGGTGACAGTCTGGTTGCGCGAACCGCATGAGTTCGACTACATCGTCGAACCGGATGTATTTCACGACTTTTTCGGTCACGTGCCCCTGTTGTTCAATCCGATTGTTGCCGATCATTTGCAGCAATACGGCTTGGGCGGCTTGAAGGCCCTGAAATTGGGTGGCTTGAAAAACCTGGCGCGTCTGTATTGGTACACCATCGAATTCGGCCTGATTCAAACAGCACAGGGTTTGCGCGCCTACGGTGCCGGCATATTGTCGTCGGGCGGCGAGATCGAATATTGCCTGACCAGCAAGGAGCCGAAGCGCATCGCGTTTGATGTCGAGCGCGTCATGAATACCCTGTACAAGATTGATTCGTATCAGGAAACCTATTTCGTCATTCGCGATTTCCAGCAATTGTTTGACGAAACCGCGCCCGACTTCACGCCGATCTATGCCCGTCTGCAGGATAGCGAATCCTTGCCGGCGAACAGTTTATTGGCCGGCGAAATCAATATCAGCGTCGCTTGAATTTGAAGTGACAATAAAAAAGCGGACTCCATATTGATAAATGGAATCCGCAACTGGCATTAAGGCATAACCAGGGGGTTGACCTGATCGAATCGCATTACGCGCGGCACCATTTTGGTGCCGTTTGCATTGCTGCTCTGATTCGATGTTTCTATTAAACCCCTTTCGTCTGCCATTTAAAACGGCATTTACGCCTTGTTACACATATCAAGCAGACAATTAATTGTCGTTGCGCTGTATTTAGGCGAAAGCTTGACGTGGACCAGCGTGTAAAATGTCGGTATCGCTAGCTTCTACTATTTTTAGAGGCGCCCAGGAACGAGTAGCCCACAAGGCAAATCAGTTTGACTGCGATCCCCTTGCATCGATTGATGCATCGCATACGATGAGCATCGCACCCAAAGACACAATTTTTGGCACGGAGACTTAATGAACGCACCCTTGAATTCCGGTCAGCGCCAGCTGTTGGAAAATATTACGTTGAACGACAAATATACGCTGGAGAGCGGTCATGCATTCATGACCGGCACGCAGGCGATGATACGCTTGCCGATGCTGCAGCGCCAACGCGACCTTGCCGCTGGCTTGAACACGGCCGGTTTCATCACCGGCTATCGCGGTTCGCCACTCGGCAGCGTGGACCTGACTGCCTCCAAGGCGAAAAAATACCTCGATGCCCATCACGTAAAATTCCATCCTGGGATGAATGAAGACTTGGCCGCCACCAGTGTCTGGGGCACGCAGCAAGTCAATTTATTCCCCGGCGCCCAGTACGATGGCGTGTTCGGCATGTGGTACGGCAAAGGCCCCGGCGTCGACCGTTGCGGCGACGTCTTCAAGCATGCGAACATGGCCGGCACTTCGCGGCATGGCGGCGTATTGGTGCTGGCAGGTGACGACCATGCTGCCAAGTCGTCCACCACTGCCCATCAAAGCGAACATATCCTGAAAGCCTGCGGCATTCCGGTTCTCTACCCATCTTCAGTGCAGGAATATCTGGATTACGGTTTGCATGGCTGGGCCATGAGCCGTTACACCGGGCTGTGGGTGTCGATGAAATGCGTGACCGACTTGGTCGAGTCCGGCGCTTCGGTTGATTTTGACCCGGATCGGGTAAAGATCGTGATCCCGACTGAATTTGAGTTGCCGCCCGGCGGCTTGAATATCCGCCTGCCGGACAGCGTGCTGGAACAAGAGTCGCGGATGAACCACTTCAAGTGGTATGCGGCGCTGGCGTATGTGCGCGCCAACAAGTTGAACCAGATCATCTGGGACAGTCCGAATGCCCGCATCGGCATCATGACCGCCGGTAAATCCTATCTCGATACGCGCCAGGCGCTGGCCGACCTCGGCATCGACGAAACCGTCGCCCGCGACATTGGAATCCGCCTGTACAAGATCGGCATGACCTGGCCGCTGGAAGCGGAAGGCGTGCGTGAATTTGCCCGTGGCCTGGACGAGATTCTGGTGGTCGAGGAAAAGCGCCAGATTCTCGAATACCAATTGAAGGAAGAGTTATACAACTGGCACGACGATGTGCGTCCGCGTGTGGTCGGTAAATTCGACGACGCCGGTGAATGGAGTCATAAGCAAGCATCCGGCCTCGGCGACTGGCTGCTGCCCGCAACCTATGAATTGAACCCGGCGCAAATTGCACGTGCGATTGCGTCGCGCATTAGCCGATATTTTGCCGGTCACCCGATCGAGCAGCGCGTGAAAGAACGCATCGCTTACCTGGAAGCCAAGGAAGCCGTGCTCAAGGTCAGCGCCAAGCCTGATTCTAGTAAGGATCGAGTGCCGCATTTCTGTTCCGGTTGTCCGCACAATACCTCGACCAAGGTGCCGGAAGGCAGCCGTGCCTTGGCCGGTATCGGTTGCCACTACATGGTGTTGTGGATGGATCGCGAAACCTCGACCTTCACGCACATGGGTGCGGAAGGCACCACCTGGATCGGACACGCGCCGTTCACCAACGAAGACCACGTGTTCACCAATCTCGGTGACGGTACTTACTTCCACTCCGGCTTGCTGGCGATTCGCGCGACGGTGGCGGCCAAGGTCAATATGACCTACAAGATTTTGTATAACGATGCGGTGGCGATGACCGGCGGCCAGACCGTCGACGGCCCGCTCGATCCCGCCATGATTTCGCGCCAGATCGCAGCCGAAGGCGTGTCGCCGATTATCGTCGTGACCGACGAGCCGGAAAAATACGCGGAGGATACCAATTGGGCGCCCGGCGTCACCATCCGCCATCGTAGCGAACTCGATGCGGTACAGCGCGAATTGCGCGTGGTGAAGGGCGTGTCGGCCATGATCTATGACCAGACCTGCGCCTCGGAAAAACGCCGTCGCCGGAAACGCAACGAGTACCCGGACCCAGCCAAACGTGCCGTCATCAATGAGGCGGTCTGCGAAGGCTGCGGCGATTGCAGCGTGCAATCCAATTGCTTGTCGGTGGAGCCGCTGGAAACCGATCTGGGCCGCAAACGCCAGATCAATCAGTCATCGTGCAACAAGGATTTCTCTTGCGTCACAGGTTTCTGCCCGAGCTTTGTCACCGTCGAAGGCGGCAAACTCAAGAAACCGAAGAAAGCCGCACCGGCTGAAAAGGGCGCGGTGCAGCTGCCGACGCAAAACCTGCCGCAGCCGACATTGCCGACTACCGATGAGCCTTACGGCATCTTGGTGACCGGTATCGGCGGCACCGGTGTGGTGACTGTCGGCCAGATCCTGGCGATGGCTGCACATCTGGAAGGCAAGGGATGCTCGGTGCTGGACATGAGCGGCCTCGCGCAAAAGGGCGGGCCGGTGATGTCGCATGTGCGCTTGGCGAATCGCCCTGAAGACATCTATTCGACCCGGGTCGGCACCGGCGCGGCGGATCTGGTCATCGGTTGCGACGTGATCGTGACCGCCAGCCGCGACGCCTTGTCGCGTATGGGCGAGGGCAGAACCCACGCAGCCGTCAATTCGACCGGTACACCGACAGCAGCCTTCGTGCGCAATCCGGACTGGCAATATCCGGGCGCCAGCGCCGAACATGATATCCGCACTGCCTGCGGTGGCGGTAACGTGGATCTGATCGATGCCGGCAAGATCGCCACTGGCTTGATGGGCGATAACATCGCAACCAACATGTTCATGCTCGGTTATTCTTGGCAAAAAGGTTGGGTGCCGTTGTCGGAAGCGGCGATCATGAAGGCGATCGAACTGAATGCGGTTTCAGTGGAATTCAACAAGCAATGCTTCGTCTGGGGCCGCGCTGCCGCGCATGATTTCGCTGCAGTGGAAAAGCTGTCACGCGCTAATGACGTTGTGGCGCAAGTCATCGAATTCAAGCGCAGTACGCCGCTTGACGAGTTGATTGCCAAGCGCGTCGCCCTGCTGACTGACTACCAGAATGCTGCCTATGCCGCGCAGTACACGGCCTTGGTCGAGCAAGTGCGGGCCGCCGAAAGCAAGTTGGGCGATGCCGCTAAGGGCATGAAGTTGACGGAAGCGGTCGCGCGCTATTTCTACAAGCTGATGGCGTACAAGGACGAATACGAAGTCGCCCGCCTCTATACGAACCAGGTGTTTTCCAACAAGATCGCCGGCATGTTCGAGGGCGATTACAAGATCAAATTCCATTTGGCGCCGCCGTTGTTTGCCAAGCATGATGCCCATGGTCATTTGATCAAGCAGGAATTCGGTTCGTGGATGATGCGTGCATTTTCTATGCTGGCTAAATTCAAGGGCTTGCGCGGCACTGCGCTGGATATTTTCGGCTATACCGCAGAACGCAAGATGGAGCGCGCACTGATCGAGCAATATCGGCAAACCATCGGCGCCTTGTTGCCCAAGCTGACGGCGGATAACCTGGCCCGGTTGACGGCGATTGCCAGCATCCCGGAAGATATCCGTGGCTACGGGCATGTGAAGGAGCGGCACTTGAAAGCGGCGAAAGAGAAAGAGGCAGCGCTGTTGGCTGCGTTCGATCCGTCAGGTTCGCCGTTGAATGCAACACAAGCTGGAAGCAAGCAAGCGGCTTAAATCAGTTTGATAGTTGGTCTTTGAATCGCCACGGCAAGCAGTTGCCTTGGCGATTTTTTTGTGGCTTGAATGTCGATTGTGAGGAGGCTAGCGCTAGCCCAAGGTTAGTATGTCGTTAGCGTGGCGCAGACGTTGCGACAACAGCTTGGCAATATTCCGGTAAAGTTTGGCGGCAATGGTTGGGATCTTCATGATGTCGCCGCCGTCAATCCGCAACAACTTGCAAGGGCTTAAAGCCTTGACCGACGCCGAACGTGAGCGACATTCGATCAGCGACATTTCGCCAAAGCATTCGCCCGGCCCCAATTCATGGATCACCTTTTGAATGCCCATTGCCTTTTTGCTGATGCGTGCGTGCCCGGCCAGAATCACAAACATGTGATTGCCTTGCTCGCCCTCCGTGATCGGATAGTCGCCTTCGTGGCAATCGACCAGTTCGGCTTCCGTCAGCAATAGCATGAGTTCGGCTTCGTCCAGTCCGTGAAACAAATTCAAACGCAGTAGTAATTGTCGTGTTTCTGGTTGGCAATGAACGGACATCTCATGTCTCCTGAACGGGGAACTGGGGCATGCCTATGATTGCACAATTTCAGCCGACCGCATGACATTGTCTGTTCAGGAAAAATTTGTAGCCGTCATGCTCATAATTTTTCGGGCTCGCTGAACAGTCGATAGCCATTGGCGCGCAGTTCGCAAGCGGGGCATTTGCCGCAACCGTAGCCCCAATCGTGCAGGACTCCGCGTTCGCCCAAATAGCAGGTATGGGTATCTTCGCGGATCAATTCGATCAGCGAAGGGCCGCCCAGGTGGCGCGCCATTTCCCAGGTTTGTGCCTTGTCGATCCACATCAGCGGGGTTTCAAGTTTGAGGCGGGTCGCCATACCCAGGTTGAGAGCGACTTGCAGCGCCTTCATGGTATCGTCGCGGCAGTCCGGGTAGCCGGAAAAATCGGTCTCGCACATGCCGCCGACCAAGACGTCGAGGCCGCGCCGATAAGCGACCGTCGCCGCCACCGTCATGAACAATAAATTACGGCCGGGGACAAAGGTATTGGGCAAGCCATTGTCTTGCATCGCAATTTCCACCTCTTGCGTCAACGCCGTATCGGAAATCTTTGCGATCAGGGACAAGTCGATCATGTGATCTTCGCCCAGCTTGTCGTCCCAGTCCGGTGCCAGGGTGCGCATCTTTTGCAGAATGCCGGGGCGCACGCTGAGTTCCACGGCGTGCCGCTGGCCGTAGTCGAAGCCGATGGTTTCGACCTTCGCATAGCGTGCCAATGCCCATGCCAGGCAAGTGGTGGAATCTTGTCCGCCGCTGAACAAAACCAGCGCGCTGTTTGTCATTGTCATATTTTCCCTTGTTTGCCTCACTGCATCCATCATAGTTGATGCGCATGGCGTCGTCGTCGATACCGGCCCATATCGAATATTTGCCTAGGCTGATAGAGCGTCGTTGCCCACGATTTTACTCGCCTGCTTTCGCCACGCTATCGAGCACTTGCTCAACGTAATCGCCATTCGGTTCGGTATAACGCAAACGTACGGGATACCATTCCAGTGACGGCGCCAGCCAGATATCGACTTGCTGGCCTTTGGAGTTGGCAGCGGGCAGCTTGACGACATGGATTGTGCTCAGGTTTCCCATCGGCGTGCGTATGCTTTCCTGTTTGTCGACCTTGAACGACCACACCTCGGCATCATGCTGCCCGGCGACGAAAAAATCCCATACTGAGTCGTCCTTGAATTTTCCGTGCGCACCGCGTGCAACGGCAATCAATTCCCAGATTGCGCTATTGCGATCTTGCTCGCCGCCCTTGATCGGGTAGGTGTCGGCATTGGTGCTGAAGCTGATCAACTTGCTGTCGTGGTTGAAGGTGGTGGTGGTGGCGTCTTTGTGGAAACGCTTATCGACAAAGCGGGTCGGCGCCAGTCCGAAATCGTCGATTTCGCCTTCACTTTTTGCGTCGAGTATTTTCCCTACCAGGATTGCGCGGGTTTCGGTATCGATCTTGAATGTGTTATCGGTCGCGGTCCATTTCCAGACGGCATTTCCGCTCAATTGCAGGCCGCTCTGCTGGGCCTGGATCGAATAGCTGAGGTTGGCCGATGGTGGCAGGTTGAACTTGCGCTTTTCGGCCGGGTGTTCAGCTTCATTTGCCGATGCGTTGCAAAAGGAAAAGGCCAGCATCGCGTAGGCGGTGAATTTCAAAACAGCGGAAGTCATCAAGTTGATCCGATATATAAATGTGGCAAATAAGATTGTAAATAGCGGTTAATGTACCGCTTCAGCGGGTTTTCCGGCAACTTGCAATGCCCGAAAAGAGGACATCGACATATACAAATACCCACCGTTCTTGTACGTGTAAAGTATCTGGATCGGGCTCCATTCATACTGCGGCGCCAGCCAGATATCGATCTTGTCGTCGCGCGACCCCGGGTTAGGCGTGCGCACGACGTGCCAGGCCATCGTCGTGCCGGAACCCGTCTCGATCTCTTCCTGTCCAAGCACCATGATTTGCCATATTTCGCCGTCATGATCGCTGGCCACGAATAAATCGATGTGCGCGTCAGGCACAAATTTCTCTTGATCGCCGCGGCCGATACCGGCTAACTCCCACATGACACTGGCGCGATCCTGTTCGCCGCCCTTGCGCGGTAGCGATAGTTTCGACGAGGAAAAACTGATGGAATTGCGGTTGAAGTGGGTATTGGTTTCCGAGCGTAGCATGGCTTGCTGGCTATACAAATTGGGGGCGATTCCATAGTCATCAAGTGCGCCTTCGCTTTTGAAATGCAAAATGTTCAGGAAGAATTTGCTGGCCTGGCCGTTGACGCTGTAATTGCTACCGGCATTTTCCCAACGGATCATTCCGCTTCCAGTGATGGATGTGCCGTCGCCCGACATTCTTTTTACGTCATATTTCACTTCTACTGAAGGCGGTAAATCAACCTTGTAATGCGGCATGCTGGATCGTTCCAATGGCGTTTTCGCTTCCGATGCGGTTGGCGGCATCTGATCGGTCGGCGGTTCGGTCGAGGACTGGGCGTCGGCCGCGGCGTCCTTGTTTGCCGGCGTATCTTGCGTCAGCGCGGTCGTCGGCGTGGTATCCGGCGTCGGTTCAGGTGCCGCCGGGGCAACAGGTGCAGGAGGTTCAGCCGGTGGCGCCGGTTTGGGCGCGACGTGGACGCGCGGTTTGGGGGCTGCCT